>Ga0209181_10000174_pt1 | contig 117360 bp, 105 predicted proteins | sample MAT05_FD_187208 | JGI IMG/M metagenome (GOLD analysis project Ga0209181, IMG submission 187208) | Freshwater microbial communities from Lake Fryxell liftoff mats and glacier meltwater in Antarctica - MAT-05 (SPAdes) (version 2) | ecosystem: Environmental > Aquatic > Freshwater > Ice > Liftoff...
TCGCAAGCCACGGCCACGACACGCGATGCCAACAGCAACGTGTTAACGGGTCGAGTCATCACCTGGCAGAGTTCGAACACCACGGTCGCGACCGTTGATGTCAACGGACTTGTGACCACGCTCGCGGCTGGGACAGCCAACATCACAGCCACGAGTGAAAGTCAGTCCGGCTTTGCCACCCTCACTGTGACCGCACCTGTGGGACAGGTTGCAACAATCACGGTTACGCTCGCGCCGCAATCAGTCGCCGTTGGCCAGAATTCGCAGGGTACTGCCACCCCACTCGACGCAAATGGCAATGTCGTTCCCGTTCAGAACATCCAATGGGACAGCTCCGACCCGACAATCGCGACCGTTGACGCCAATGGCCGCGTCACCACGCTCAAAGTCGGCACGACGGATATCAGTGCCAAAGCACGTGGACGTACGGGAACAGCAACGTTAATAGTCACCGTAGTCCCGGTGGCCAACGTGAGCGTGTCGTTGGCCTCTCCAACGGTTCCTGTCAATCAGACAACACAAGCCACCGCAATACTGACCGATACAAACGGGGCCACCCTCACTGGCCGCATCATTGTCTGGACTACTTCGGACGCCACCGTGGCGACGGTGTCCCCGTCCGGCATTGTCACCGCCGTCGCACCAGGAACCGCTACCATCACCGCCACCAGCGAAGGCAAGTCCGGATCGGCTATGGTCACGGTACCCTGAACCATGAACATCACGATTGCTCCACGCACCTGGCGCACAGCGGCCTGCTGCGCCCCCAAACGCATCCGATCGGCGACGCGACTGCTCGCGATCGTTCTCGCGGCCAGTTTTGTTGTCACCTGCACGGATGCGACACCTACCGGCGAATCAGTGGTCGCTAGCATCGAGCTGACCGTCCCGCCGCAAGTTCTGCGCGCCGGAAACACGCTGACCATGGGCATCAAGATTCGCGATAGCAATGACAACAACGTCGACAACGTCGCCGTGTATTGGTCTAGCAGCAACACTGCCGTGGCCATCGTTTCTGGTGCCGGGGTGGTGACGGCCGTGTCCGCCGGAGAGGTGACGATCGCGGCCAGTGCACTTGGAAAGAGCGCAACCAAGACATTGACCATCATCGATCGCGAAGTGGCCACGGTGCAAATCGCACCCACGTCAGTCTCGGTCCGAATCGGCACAACCGTCACACTTGCGGCTCAGACTCTCGATGCCGAAGGCCGTGCGCTGACCGGCCGCACCATCGCCTGGAGCAGCAGCAACACGGCCGTTGCAACCGTGACGAACGTCGGAGTGGTATCGGCTATCGCGGTCGGCGCCGCCACCATCACAGCCACGAGCGAAGGGCGCACAGGGACGGCTGCTGTGACGGCCACCGTAAACCCGGTTGCTACGGTGGTGATTTCCCCTGCTTCTGACACGCTCGGCGTTGGAACCGAAGGCACCATGACGGCCACACTGCGCGACGCGGGTGGTCTGGTGCTCACCAACCGCACCATCAACTGGAATTCCAGCAACGTGCAAGTGGCGAACGTGTCGTCCACGGGCGTCATTACCGCACTTTCCCCAGGCAACGCGATCATTTCGGCCGTGAGTGAAGGACGAGTCGGTACCGCGTCACTGCTCGTGCTCGCACGGTTGGCCAGCACGGTGACCCTCACACCGTCATCGACCAGCATCATTGTTGGCACGACCTTGCAACTCACTCCTCAGATTACCGACCCGGCCGGCAATATCCTGATCGGCCGTCCCCTCACCTACGTCAGCGACAATCCAGCCGTCGCCACCGTTACGGCATCGGGCCTCGTTTCAGCAATCACTCCCGGTACGGCCCGAATCACGGCCACCAGCGAGGGGAAAATTGGCACAGCCACGATTGTCGTAAATCCATTGCCCGTAGCAAAGGTTTCGGTGTCGCCGATCGCTGTGACGGTGCTAATGGGTGCGACCAGGCCACTCGTGGTTCAGGTGACGTCCGAAACCGGCGTGGTCCTGTCCGGGCGGGCGGTCACGTGGACCAGCGGCGCACCCACCGTAGCCAGCGTCAGCGCAACAGGTGTCGTCACCCCTATCGCGCCCGGTATTGCGCTGATTGTGGCCGTGGTCGAGGGCGTGGCGGGCTTTGCCACCATCACCGTACAGCTCCCCGCCATCAGCTCGGTGGTGGTGGCCGGCTCGAACAACATTGCCGTGGGTGGTACGGCACTACTCACGGCAACGCCGCGTGACAATGCAGGCGCGCCCCTGCTCAATCGGGTAGTCACCTGGTCGTCTTCTGACGAAAATATTGCGTTCGTCAGCAGTGCGGGCCTCATTGTCGGTCTCAATAGTGGGTCGGTCACCATCACGGCGACTTCAGAAGGCGTGCGCGGCACCTTTGCGCTTACCGTTCGGTAGTTCATCATCACTGATGCGCATTCCCTTTCCGTTCACAGTGCTCGCGGTCGCAATTGCAGCCGCTATGGCACTGCCGAACTTTGCCGCCGCCCAATCGCTGCGTCCCAAGCGCACGTTGACGGTCAGCGTGGCACCTGGGTGCGAAGCCGCCGCCACTCGCCCTACCGGCACGCGTCGCGACAACGCAGAAGCGCGGCGGCTGGCAGCCGCCGGTCAGGAAGCCGCCCTGGTTGGCGATCAACGCGGAGCGCGTGACGCTTTTTCAAAGGCGGCCGAACTGAATCCCACCGACGACCGCATTGCCTATGACCTGGGTCGGGCACATGAGGAGCTTGTCGACACCACAGGGGCGATCAACGAATATTGCCGCTACCTCACACTGTCGCCCGCCGGCCGCGAATCCGGCGATGTGCGCACACGATTACAACGACTGGTGCCGCGCAATGCTGCGCAGAACGCGCAGGACCTGTTGCAGAAATTTCGGCTCGGGCTGTTCCTGTACGACAGTGCGCGATACGACGCCGCCGAACGTGCGTTTGATGACGTGGTGCAACAGGCACCGCTGGCGGCCGAAGGATATTTCAATCGCGGGCTGATGCGCGCCGCCATAGGAAGTCGAGCTGAAGCACTGAAAGATTTCGAGTCGTACCTCGCGGCCGTGCCCACGGCAGACGATCGCGCGGAAGTGACCCGCACCATTACGGTGTTGCGTCGACCGGTGTACGGTACTGGCTCCGCGCTCGTTCGTAGCGTCATTCCCGGATTCGGCCAATTCTACACCGGACGCCCCATACGCGGTGTGCTGGTGATGGCCGGTGTTGCCGCGTCCGCCGGCGCCGCCGTGTTGCAAACCACCACGCGCAAACAAATCGACTACGTCGACCCCAACGGCGTCCCCGCGCCTTACCCGCAGGAATACACAGAGCGCAAATATCTCGTACCTGGGGTGGCCGCCGCCGCGGGGGTGACGCTCATCGCCGCCCTCGAGGCCGTGTGGTACGCCAAGCGCTCAAACCGGGGCGCCGCCGTGCTGCAAACTGGGCGCGTTGCATCGGTGACCGGGACCCTGCAGCAGTACGGCGTTTCACTCACGCCAACTATTGACCGGCGCGCCAACGCCGGACTGCTCCTGACGGCGCGCTTTTAGCGGGCCGCGGATGGTATTGGCAATCAGTGTTTCCGCTACGGCCCACTCCATGCGAACGGGCGTTCGTCGCACGTGCCCCGCTAGACAAACGCGCGCAGTGTGCGCACGGTATTGAGATGCACCTGCACGGTATCGCGCACCTCGCGGCCATACCCGCCGGCAATAGTGACACACACCGGAATTCCAACCTCGCGACAACACTCCAGCACCATCCAGTCGCGACGTTGCAGGCCATCAAACGTCATGGCGAGTCGCCCCAATGCGTCACCCGCGTGTGGATCGGCTCCCGCCAGATACACGACCAGATCGGGACGTGCAGCGCGAATGACCGCCGGCAAGTGGTCGGCCAATTTTGACAAGTACTGCGCGTCGTCGCACCCATCGTCCAGCTCAATGTCCCGATTGCCCGGCACCTTGCGAAACGGAAAATTCCTGGCGCCGTGCATGCTGAACGTATAAACATCGGCATCGTGCGCAAAAATTGCATGGGTCCCGTTGCCCTGATGCACATCGAGATCCACGATCGCGGCACGGGTCACCTGCCCCATCCGTTGTAGGCGCCGAATAGCAATCGCAACGTCGTTGAACGTGCAAAACCCTTCGCCGTGCTCGGCAAAGGCATGATGTGTTCCACCCGCCAGATTCATCGCGACGCCGTGCTGCAACGCGGCCTCCGCCGCCTCGCACGTGCCGCGCACCACGCGATACGCGCGCTCCACAAACAATTCACTCCATGGCAAGCCAATGCGGCGTTGCTCCGCAGCGGGCAGCGTTCCGGACGTGATCTGCTCCACGTAATCAGCCGTATGCACCAACCGCAAATCAGCAACGTCCACGCGCGGCGGGTCGTGCAGACGCTCCGGCGGAACCAATCCTTCGGACAACACCGCGTCGCGCAACAGTTGATACTTGCTCATCGGAAAGCGATGCCCGTCCGGAAGCGGAATGGCGTACGCAGCGGAACTCCAAAGATGTAGCGGCACCAATCAGTCAACCCGTGGCTTTCAAGTCTGAGAGCCGCGCGGGATCAGGGCGCTTCTCAATGGCGGAACGCAACATGGTGCGCGGCTTGATGCGCACCATGTCGTGCACCCGCCTCCGCACCCTGCGAGCCGGCCAACTTCAACCCGCGCCGACCGCTGCCCGCGGTTCCCGCCGCTTGGCACTCGCCCGGATGAAATCCGCATGCAACTTCTTGATGACGTCAATGCTGATTTCCTTCGGGCACGCTTCCATGCACTCACCCGCCAGCGTGCATCCGCCAAACCCTTCTTCATCCATCTGCTCCACCATGGCCAGCGCGCGTTTGTCACGTTCCGGCTGTCCTTGCGGAAGCATACCAAGATGGGTGACTTTCGCGCCGGTGAATAACGAGGCCGACGCGTTCGGACAGGCCGCCACGCAGGCACCGCAACCGATACACGCGGCCGCATCCATCGCTTCTTCCAGGACGTCTTTGCCAATGAGAATTTCGTTGGCATCGCGTGCGCCGCCGGTATTCACCGAGATGTACCCGCCGGCCTGAATAATACGATCGAGCGCGCTGCGATCGGTCACCAGGTCCTTGATGACTGGAAAGGCACCGGCACGAAACGGCTCCACCGTCAACGTGTCGCCATCCTTGAACGCACGCATATGTAACTGGCACGTGGCCGCACCTTTCCAGGGTCCATGCGCCTGCCCATTGATCATCATGGAGCACGAACCGCAAATGCCTTCGCGGCAATCGTGGGCGAAGGCGACAGGTTCCTTTCCGTCACAAGTGAGCTGTTCGTTGAGCATGTCGAACATTTCCAGAAACGACATGTCCCCGTTCACGCCATCAATCGAGTACGTCTCGATTTTCCCCTGGGACTTTGGCGCAGCCTGCCGCCAGACGTTCAGCGTGAGCTTCATTATTTGTAGCTCCGTGTGGAGAAGTGCACGTTCTCGTACACGAGCGGTTCCTTGTTGAGGATTGGCATGTTACCGACGCCGTTGAATTCCCACGCGGCGACGTACGCGAAATGGTCGTCGTCTCGCTTGGCTTCACCGTCTTCCTGATACTCCAACCGGAAGTGACCGCCGCACGACTCTTCGCGGTGCAACGCGTCGCGGCACATCAATTCGCCAAGTTCGATAAAGTCCGCCACGCGACCGGCGCGCTCGAGCGACTGGTTCAGCGATTCGCCGCTCCCTGGAACGTTGACATTGCTCCAGAACTCTTCGCGCAATTTTTGAATCAGCTGCAAGGCGTTGGTCAGGCCCTCACGGGTGCGCGCCATGCCGCAGTACTCCCACATGATTTTCCCCAGCTCCTTGTGAAAGCTGTCCACCGTGCGCTGGCCCTTGATGCCCAACAACCTGGCTTGCTGTGCCACCACACTTTGCTCGGCCTCGCGAAACGCTGCGTGCGTCGTGTCCAGCTTCTCGAGTTTATTGCTCGCGATGTAGTCGCCGATGGTGTACGGCAATACGAAGTACCCGTCAGCGAGGCCCTGCATGAGTGCAGACGCCCCCAACCGATTGGCGCCGTGATCGGAGAAATTGGCTTCGCCCATCACGTGCAAGCCCGGAAGATTGCTCATGAGGTTGTAGTCAACCCACAAGCCGCCCATCGTATAGTGCACGGCGGGATAAATGCGCATCGGCCGCTCGTACGGATTTTCATCCGTAATCCGCTGATACATATCGAACAGATTGCCATACCGCTCGGCAATGGTCTTCTGGCCGAGACGTACGATGGCGTCCGCAAAATCGAGATACACGCCCAGGCCACCGGGACCCACACCACGTCCGTCATCGCACGCTTCCTTCGCGGCGCGTGAGGCAATGTCCCGTGGTGCCAGGTTGCCGAAGCTTGGATACTTCCGCTCAAGGAAATAGTCGCGCTCGGTCTCGGGAATAGCGCTGGGTTCGCGCGTGTCTCCCTTCTTGATGGGCACCCACACGCGACCATCGTTTCGCAGGGACTCTGACATGAGGGTCAGCTTCGACTGATTCTCTCCATGTACCGGAATACACGTGGGATGGATTTGCGTATAACACGGATTCGCGAAGGCTGCGCCGCGCTTGTGTGCGCGCCAGATGGCGGTGGCGTTGGAGTATTTCGCGTTCGTGCTGAGGTAGAACACGTTGCCATACCCGCCGGTCGCCAACACCACCGCGTCCGCCGCATGGGTCGCGATCTTGCCAGTGACCAGGTTGCGCGTCACGATGCCGCGGGCCTGCCCATTGACCAGCACGAGATCCAGCATCTCCTCGTGCGTGTGCATGTCCACTCCGCCCAGCGCAATTTGCCGCTCAAGCGCCTGATACGCGCCCAACAGGAGTTGCTGGCCGGTTTGCCCACGGGCGTAAAACGTGCGCGAAACCTGCGCACCACCAAACGAGCGATTCGCAATCAGGCCGCCATATTCGCGGGCAAATGGCACACCCTGCGCGACACACTGATCGATGATGTTCACCGAAAGCTGCGCGAGACGATACACGTTGCCTTCGCGCGCGCGGAAATCACCGCCCTTGATGGTGTCATAAAACAATCGGCGCACACTATCGCCGTCGTTCTGGTAGTTCTTGGCCGCATTGATGCCGCCCTGCGCAGCAATCGAGTGCGCGCGACGCGGTGAGTCGTGGAAGACAAAGGTGGAAACCTTGTACCCAAGCTCGGACATCGTGGCTGATGCGGACGCTCCTGCTAACCCGGCGCCCACCACAATCACGCTGTGCCGACGTTTGTTGGCCGGGTTTACCAGCTTCATCGAGAACCGATGCTGATCCCACTTTTGTTCAATGGGACCGTCAGGAATCTTTGACTTGAGCTCGATCATGTCAGGGCGCCTCTCCCGCGGTCAGCACTGCTGGCGGTGCTTCCGGAAACAGGCCCAGTGTTGCGGCGATTGGAATGGTCGCGAAACCCACAGCGACCACGACGGCAAGCAGCAGCGAAATTCGGCGTTTGAGCGGTGACTGACTGGGACGCGCGACACCGAGTGTTCGGACCACTGCCCAGCCACCGTGATACAAATGCAACGCGAGTGACGCCATTGCGAGCACGTAGAAGCCGGTCCATACCGGATTGGCAAACGTCAGGCGCAGGTTGTTGTACGGGTCGAGATGCACAAACCCCGGCATCAGGAATCGTACCCCCAAGGTGATTTGCAGGATGTGCACGACGATAAACGCCAACAGCAATATTCCGCCCCACCGGATGGTCTTCGCCGCGAGCGTCGTGACCTGTGGCGTTCGTTGCACGTAGTCCTGCGGGCGCGCAGCCCTGGCCATCTGGGTCAATTGGTACGCCGCCAGTATGTGCAGCAGCACCGCAATCACGAGCACCGCGCGCACGGCATACAGCGCAGGCATACTCGTGCGCAACAGCATGGCATATTCGTACATGGCCACCTCCCCCTTGAACATCAGGAGGTTTCCGGTCATGTGACCAACCACGAAGCCAATGCCGATCAATCCCGTTACGGCCATCACGACTTTCTTGCCAATCGTGCTGTGCCAGAACCGCATCAAGCCGGACATGTGTGTTTGTTAAGGTTCCGCGCGCGCATGGAAGACGTCCATGCGCGCGGTGTTACGGCGGTCGGTCAAAGGGACAGTGTGGCCATTGGCTCGCGCACGGCGTCCGCCGACTTGCCCAGTGCGGTGCGTTCGTCCGCTGTCAGCTCGATTTCCAGTATTTGCTCAAGTCCGTTACGCCCGAGTTTGCAGGGCACACCGAGAAAGAGGTCGGTCATGCCGTATTCACCCTGCAGCCACGCCGCGCAGGGCAGAATGCGTTTGCGATCGTGTACGATGGCTTCCACCATCTCAACCGCACCGGACGACGGCGCGTAATAGGCCGAACCGGTTTTCAGATATTTCACGATTTCCGCGCCGCCATCACGCGCGCGCTGCACAATGGCGTCGAGCTGCTCACGAGGCATCAGCTGCGTCACCGGGATGCCGCTGATGGTGGTGTACGAAATGAGCGGCACCATCGTGTCGCCGTGTCCGCCCAGCACCATGGCCTGAATGTCGCGTACGGATACGTCGAGTGCCTCCGCGATGAACGAGCGGTAACGTGCCGTATCCAGAACACCGGCCATGCCAATCACGCGCTCGCGCGGGAATCCTGTCGTTTTGAGCGCGACATAACACATCACGTCCAGCGGATTCGACACCACGATGACAATCGCGTTGGGCGACGTCCGCTTCACTTCCTCGGACACCGACTGGACGATGCCCGCATTGATGTTCAGCAAGTCGTCGCGCGACATGCCGGGTTTGCGTGCAATGCCTGCCGTGATCACGACGATGTCGGAACCGGCACTTTCGTCGTAGCGGTTGGAGCCAATGACCCGCGTGTCAAATCCCTCAACCGGGGCCGATTCCCACTGGTCGAGTGCTTTTCCCTGTGGGATTCCCTCAGCCACGTCCACCATGACGACCGTGCGAGCCAGCGTTTTTTCAGCAATCCGTTGGGCGGTCGTTGCGCCTACATTCCCTGCGCCAACGACGGTGATCTTATTGACCATGAGTGTCGGTTTATCCGGCCGGTGAAGTGTTCGTGTTGAAGTGAAATCGCGATGAATCGCATCCCAAAGCTAGGGACTGACACAGGGACTTGCGACCCCAGACACACGCTGATCTGTGTTGCGCCACACGCACACCACGCATCCGGTGCTTCGTCACTAAAAGCTGGCGGAAAACGAGCCCTGCGTGACGACCTTGGCGTCAGCACCAGCATGCGTCGGGGTCAGTCGCGCCGTGAAGTTGAACGTGCCCGCTATTTCCGCACCCACCGTCCTGGTAAACGTGACACTACCAGTTCCGCCATAAATCGTGCTCCAGGTGGTGGTGCCCGCAATGATTTCCCCCTTGCTGATCGCCAGCGTATCGGCCGTCAGCGAAACGGTGCCCGGCGATGCCGGAACCACTACCCGCAAATTCATAAACTGCAGCTGGCTCACTCCCGCGATGGACAGTACGGAATTCTCGACGCTGGCCACCACGCCGGTTGCCTTGAAGTCGGCACCATCAAGCCGCGCGTCCAGACGGAAATTCTGTGGCGAGTCTGCAATACAACCGGACGCCAACGTCAGCATGGCGGCAGCCGCCACTCGGACAACACGCGTGAGGTGCATGACCTGATCTCCTGCTGGTGAGGAAGCGGTTGCCTATGTGGTCGAGGATTTTTTTCGCACTGAATCACACGCGGTGAGCATGCCTAGCCCCCAACCTGACTCAACGCGCTCAACCCACCAACGCGCATCTGATGCAGCGCGTGTTCCAGGGGTTTTTCCGACAACGCTTGTCTGAAGAGTGGTTCCAGTGGTTCACCGCGCCGAATCGCATCACGAAGCAGTACCTCATGATCGCCAAACAGACAGGTGCGCAACCGCCCGTCCGCGGTGAGCCGTACGCGGTTGCAAGTGCCACAGTACGTATGTGTCATTGGAGTGATCACTCCAACGGTTCCTCTTGCGCCCGCAAGGCGATAATACGCCGCCGGACCGTTGCCGAGTTGCGGACCGGAGTCGGCTGTAAAGGCACCCACCGTTGAGACGCGCTCCAGCACCTCAGCGCTCGGCACCACGTGTTCCCAGGTGAGTTCACGCATGTCACCCACGGGCATGAGCTCGATGAAGCGCACGTGCCAGTCATGCAGCAGGGTTAACGACGCGAAGTCTGCGATCTCGTCATCGTTCAGCCCGCGCATGACGACCACGTTCACCTTGATCGGCCCGAGACCTGCCGCCTCTGCCGCGTTCGCCGCGCGTACAAGATCGAAGTCGAGATCGCGCCGCGCGATGGCGGCCACGCGTTCCGGACGCAGTGAGTCTGCGCTGATGTTGACGCGCGTCAAACCCGCGGTGGCCAACGCGCGCGCCATGTCAGGAAGCCGCACGCCGTTCGTGGAAAGCGCAATATCCTCCACGCCATCAATTGCGCGCAACATCGCGACGAGCCGCGGCAAATCCGGGCGAAGCGTCGGCTCGCCACCCGTCAGGCGAAGGCGGCGTAAACCCAGTGGCGCCAACTGGCGCACCACTTCGACAATCTCTTCGAACTGCAGGATGTTTGCATTCGGTAACCACTGCAACCCTTCGACCGGCATGCAGTACAAGCATCGAAAGTTGCAGCGATCCGTCACGGAAATGCGCAGATACTCTATGCTGCGTCCGTGCTGATCACGCAGGGTGACGGGCGGCGTGCCCGTCTGCGGCGATGCGATGCGGATCATGACGAGACTGGTGCCAACGCCAAGGCGCGTTGTTGTGTGGGATCGACCCACCCCCAATCCCCCTCGGCGTAATGCTCCCGCTTCCAGATGGGCACCCGCTTCTTGATCGCTTCAATAGCGGCGCGTGAAGCATCGAGGGCCTGCGCCCGATGCGCGTGTCCCGCCGCAATGGCGACACTCACCTCGCCCAACCCCAACGTCCCAGTACGATGCGCAATGGCCAGGCGAAGCTCCGGCATTGCCGTGACCAGTTCCGCCGCAATGGCCCGCAATTCGCTTTCGGCCATCGGACCGTACGCCTCGTAGTCAATACCGGTCACGGTTCGCCCGTCATTGACGTTGCGAACCGTTCCCAGGAATACCGTCACCGCACCTATGCCGTCATCGCTCACGCAGTCGATCAACGAGGCCACGTTTATCTCATCGGCAACCAGCGCAATGTGGGGCAGCACTTCGCGCGACACTGGCTCAGCCGCCCGCTACCGGCGGGATAACCGCCACTTCGTCGCCGGCAGTGATGGCGGCGTCCATTGGGCTCCAGGCCCGATTGATAGCAACCAGAGGCCGAGCAGGAAGCCGTGTGCCTCCGGGCAGCGTGCGGAGAGCCTCGACGAGTTCAGAGACCCGGCAAGGGGCAGCAATGGGTGCAGCCACCTGCCGTGCACCAAACGCATCGGCGTAGGAGGCGAACAGCAAGACGTTGATGGTACCGGCAGTCGTCGAAGGCATGATCAGTCCAATGTAGCGACTTCCCCCTTCAATTGGTGCCTCAATCGTCGTCGTGATCGTCCTCGAGATCGGCTTCCTCGACGCCCGCTACCACCGCCCGCAACTCTTTGGATGGCTTGAACACCGGCACCGGGCGCGCGGACACCTCGACGGGCGACCCGGTTCGCGGGTTTCGAGCCATGCGCGTTTTGCGTTGTCGAATTTTGAAGGTACCGAACCCCCGAACCTCGATGTTCTTCTGCTCCTGAAGCGCATCCTTGATTGCGTCCAGAAAAGCGTCCACCACGCGTGCGCAGTCTTTTTTGGAGATCGTCGGGCCCGCCGTCCGCGCTATGCGCGCGGTGACGTTCTCAACCAGATCGGCTTTCGTCATGGGCTCTTCAAGGAGGGCGACACGTGTCGCACAAGGTGGCAGACACGTGGGGTTGAACGTCCGAACCTATGACCTTAGTGCTTATCAGTCAAGCGGTTGGCTCATTTCATTGCGACGCGTTTTGAGGGCCGCCACGAACTGGTCGAACATGGGAACCGCATCATGCGGACCCGGCGCGGCCTCGGGGTGATACTGCACGGCGAAGATCGGCAGCGTGCGGTGCCGCACCCCTTCCAGCGACCCGTCATTCAGGTTGAGATGCGTCACTTCCAGGTCGGGCGCCCCGTCCACTCCGTCTTTGGTGCCTGCCACCGCGAAGCCGTGGTTCTGGGAGGTGATCAGCACCTTGCCGGTTTCCAGGTCCAACACGGGGTGATTTCCGCCGCGGTGCCCGTACGGCATTTTCACCGTGTGCCCGCCGAAGCTCAGGCTGACCAGTTGATGTCCAAGGCAAATGCCGAAGACCGGCATCTTTTCCTGCGCCAGCGCCTGAATAGTGCGGGGGGCGTATTCTACTGCCGCGGGGTCGCCTGGCCCGTTAGACAAAAACACCCCGTCTGGTTTGCGCGCGAGAATTTCTTCCGAGCTGGTGGTGGACGGCACCACAGTCACGCGCACGTCATGTTCGTCGAACAGGCGCAGGATATTGCGCTTGATGCCGAAATCCAGCGCAACCACATGATATGGCGCTTGCGCATTGCCCCATTCGTACGCCTCGTCGGTGGAGACGACGGTGGCCAGGTCCATACCTTCCATGCTTGGACACGCGTCCAGCACAGCCAGCGCCTCTTTCGAGGGGGTGTTGCCAAGCCCAATGACGCCGCGCATCGAGCCCCGTGAGCGCAGGTGTTTGGTGAGCCGTCTGGTATCGACTTCGGTCAACACCGGAACCCCTGCCGCTGCCAGCCATTCTGGTAAACCACCCGTCGCACGCCAGTTGGAATAGGTACGCGATAGTTCGCGCACGATCACCCCGGCAATGTGCGGCTTGGCCGACTCGGGGTCTTCGGTGTTAATGCCGTAATTGCCGATTTGCGGGGCCGTCATTACGACGATTTGCCCTTCGTACGACGGATCGGTGAACACTTCCTGATAGCCGGTCATGTTGGTCGTGAAGACCACTTCGGCAACGGTCGGTGTCGTAGGTCCAGCCAGGCGTCCAAGAAAAAGGGTCCCGTCCTCCAGGAGGAGGAACCCTTCAGGCAGAAGTTCGCGCAACGGAGTGTCCGGCGGTGTGACTTACGGTTTCTTCGGCGGCGTCGCCGCCGGCGGAGTACCGGCTGCGGGCGCGGTAGCGGCCGGCGCTTCAACGGCGCCAGGCGTGGTCGTCAGTGGAGACGCGGGCGCAGGTCCAGTCGGGGCGGGCGCCGTTGCCGCGGGAGTGGCCAACCGGTCAAGCACCGATTTCGGTGCCGAAGCACGGGTGCCCATGACCTGCAGCAGGAACGCGAGCCCCAGAAACAAGCCACCGCACCACCAGCTCATGGTCGTCAGGAGATTGCCCGCCTGACGCGTGCCCATCAACGAGTCGGATGACGAACTGGCCCCGCCGAAGTTGGCGGCCAGCCCACCGCCCTTCCCGGCCTGCAAAAGGACGACGATGATCAGCAGGAAAGCGTCGATGACCAGGAGTGTGAGCAACAGTGCGTACATGTGTCTGGCGGGCTGACGGCGAAGTGCGCCTGGCGAAATTCGCCTGACGGGGATCGCGCTACCTGAGCGGTGCGCAAACTGCGGTACGGCAAGACGATCCGCGCCCGAGTCCCGAGTGGGCGCAGCATTGAAACATCACGAAGAACGCCCACTGAATCAAGGGACATTAGGCAAATGAAAGCCGGTTCAGTCAGAAATGCCGTTTCGTCGTAGCCAGCCGTCCAGCACCTCGCGAGCGCCGTCTGTGGGAACGATCACGCCATGGCTGCCAACCCGCGCCCGTATACCAAAAGGCGGCTGCCCGAAATCGGCTGCGAGCCTGTGATTCACTGCCGCGCCATGCAACGGAACTGAAAAGGGCTCCGCGGGGACGATATAACCCATGGCGTATAACGCCCGCGCCGTCCCAACCAACGCTTCGGTGGTGAAATTCGGGACCCTCCGAAGCTGCATCGGGCCCTCCTGGAGTCGGTCCATAATTGCTCGGGCCGCCAGCCGGTGGGCCGGCACGTCTCCTCCCGCAGCGCTGAAGCCCAAGCGTAGAAAATTCCCGGGGTGTGCCGCCATCCAAAAAGTGCTCAGGCAAAGCTTCCGCAGCGTCCCCCGCGACAGGCGACGCGTCACACCTTTCACGAACACGTCCACGCGAAATCCGGTATTCAGAAAAATTGCAGCGGCATCTTCGCGGTCCCCATCGTTCGAGATGCGATCGAGCTTCCGTTGCTGTGCAGCCGTGAAGCGCAAGGCGTGGGGCATGCCCCGGGATTGCGCGTCATCCACAAATGACATGTCCCGCGAGGTGAGCGCGGCAAGCACCGCGCTTGGCCACAGCGGCTGCCAATGTTTGTTGAGGTACTCGTGAGCGAGATGGTTTGCCGGGATGGTGGCCGTGCTGGCCTCAAGCTGTGTCACCGCGGCGTACTCGACTGACTCAGTTGAACGCGCCATGCTGAGTGCGTCCTTCAGACGCTGGACGGCATCTCCAGGCAATGTGTCTGCCATAATGCGCAGAAAGCGCTGCAGCCGCACGCGGTCCACCCAATGTGGCATCGAGTTATATCCAACCGAGAAAGCGCCACCGGGTTTCAGCAGTTTGCGTGCGAGATTCAGGAGCGCCGACTGAGTTTCAAGGCTGATGCACGTCAGCACCCCCTGCGTCGTGACGTAATCCGCGCGCACGCGTAGCGTCGACTGCGAAAACGTTTCACTGCGGAGCTCGATGTTGGACAGTCCCAGCTCACGCGCGAGTTGCTGGCCACGCGCGACCTGCGCCGGTGATGCATCAAGGCCGATGAATTTCCCTTCCGGATGTGCGGCGGCGAGTGTGATGAGCCCCACGCCGTCTCCACAACCAAGATCGACGAGTGTAAACGGACTTCGGGTGCCGGTCGGCCGGGGCGGTGCGATTCCTTTGCTCAGCAGAATCGTGTCGGTCCAGGCGGGGAAAAATTCCGCGTGGAACGCGCTCCGAGAGGGAACGTCGCAGGCATGCCCGTCGGTGCGGGATTCACCTGGCGCGTCGCGGTTGGTGCGTATCGCCGAACGGTTCGCTGGCACCACGTCCGCCGTGGGTTGCGCCTCGCTTTTTACTGCAATGCCGTCCAGCCCGTCTTGCAGGTACGGCTCGATGACGTAAGTCGTGAGCTCGGCCTGCAGATCCGCGAGCATTGCGCGATGGGCCTTGGCCGAGATCAGTTGGCGAAACGCTGCGCCGCGTTCGAAAAGCGACGATGGCGTGTCGGCCACCTTCACGGGCTGAGCGCGTTCAAAATCCGCAATGAGCGCGTCCCACGAAAACTCGAACTTCCGTTCGCCGGCGACTCGCGGAAAGAGTGGAAATGCATCAGCAATTGGCGCAAGAATTTCGCGCAATTCCGGCGACTGTCGCACTTCGTCTTCCCGCAATCCCAGCACGCATGCAATTGCGCACATCACTTCCAGGCGATGCGTGGCGTGTAGCCACTCCCACGGATAACGCGCATCCAACGCAGCGGTCGCGACACTGACTTCCCGTGCAATCAGTCGCATCGCCGACAATACGTTGCGAAGGGGATACAACGTGTGCGAGTAGTCGGTCTTGTCGGACAGTGTGAGTCTGGCGAAAAACCGGGTTGGCGATTCCCCTTCTGCGGGACGGACGATGTCCTCTGCGTCGACCAGCAACCCGGGAAAGTGGAAACGTGTTTCGCCCACGTCGAACAGGCGCGAAAACAGGTCGAAGTTGTCGGGCCAATACGAACAATGCAACGAGTACACCAGCGACTCTGCGGACAACTGAATGGCGCGCTGCATCATGATATCAAACGTCGCGAGCAACGCCGGTCCGATGCCGGTTGCCGGAACGCCACTGGTGTGACTGAGCAGCAGGTGCACGAGATACGAACCCACCTTGTTCTCGTTTCGGGTGCGAAGCGCCGCGGTCAGGTAGTCCAGGTGGCCGGCACGAAACGGCGAACCACGCCGTCCCATGATGCAGCGAATGTCGCTCGTTTCATCCGAATCAGGATGCAGGATCAGCGCGTGTGGGCCCTGCTCCGGTACCAGCAGGAAATCGACGGGAATGGGCGGCGTGTTGAGTACGAGCGCGAGTTTGCGAGCGACGGCTGCTTCCGTCGCCCCTTCTCTCAGCGACAGGGCGCCATTGATGTCGTGAAAGAAGTCGTGGTGCCCAACATGCCGGGTGCGGCCAACCCCTTTCAGTTGATGCTGTTCCTTGAATACGGCTCGCCCCGAACCCTGCGACGTGCTGCCATAGCAGATGTAGCTGTCTGAAGGCAACCACTCGGCGTTGCGTTGCAGCGCGCCGTAAACACCCGGCGCCACAAATGACGGTAAGGGCTCCACTTCCAGAGCGTACTGTGATTCAAGCAGCGCAACCGCTTCATTGTCAGTCGCGACACCCAATAACGCGCTCGCAGTCGGCGCAAGGTATACGCACCGGCTGCGACGTTTGACACAGGGATTAAGCAGGAATAACGCCCCACCATATTGGCGCAGCTGCTTGAGCGTCGCTTCTGCGGTCAATGGGTGCGCCGCGGAAGCGACCGTCATGTTACGGTAACTTCACGGTCCTCTTGGTTTCGGTACCTCAGCCGGACTCTTCTGCTTAACTTCAGCTGCCGCACCACTTGCATTCTTCAGATCTTTGTCTTTCGATTTCGTTTCGGCTTCACCGATCGCAGCCGAACCCGAGCCCCTTGGTTTGGGGGGCGCACCACCCGAAACTCCATCGAGTTCGTCTTCGGACAAACGCGACGCATCGATTGAATCAAAATCCTGAGACATAACTACTCCGGTTGATCCGTTCGCCATCTTGCAGAATGTAGACGCATCGCTACGGTCGAGTTCGCTTGGGCGAATCAGTGTCGCGGATGGCCTACGGTGCGCAACGTGAAGAAAGTAGCACGAGCTGTTGGGGAGTGCAACATTCGCGCGGGACACGATGCGTGCTCATTGGCCACCTCTTCCGCAGCCACTCAATCGGACGCGCTGATCGCCAGCGAACGTCTGGCAGCGCGCCGCATCACGTACGCACGATGCTCGCCCATCCGTCCGGATCAAGACTCGCACCACCCACCAGCAATCCGTCGACATTCGGCGCTGCCAACAGGTCGGCGGCGTTCCCCCGATTGACGGAACCCCCGTACAGAATTGGCACGCCCTCTCCGGCCTTTCGACCAAGGCGTTCCACCAACGCGGCTCGCAGCACGGTGTGAATCGCTCCGGCGTCGTCGGGCGTAGCCGTCTTGCCGGTGCCAATGGCCCACACGGGTTCGTACGCAAGCATGATGCCCGCGACCTGCGGGTCATCCAAATCGTCGGTCGCCGCTTTGAACTGGCGCAGCACGACGTGCTCGGTCGCGCCGCCTTCACGCTCAGCCAGTGTCTCGCCCACACACAACATGATGGTGAGATGCGCCTGCAACCCCATTTTACATTTCGCCGCCGTCTGCGCGTCCGTTTCTCCGAACACATGACGACGTTCCGAGTGTCCAACCAGTACTACCCGTGCACCCGCGTCGCGCGCAAGAGCCGATGAATTCTCACCGGTATACGCGCCGGACGCCTCGGTGTGAATGTTCTGCACTCCCAACCACAAATCCGGGCGGTCTTTCACAGGCTCCGCCAGTGTCGCTAAGGTCAGCGCTGGCGGAAAGAAGATAATCGTACGGTCTTGCTGCCGGGGCGATTGCGCCAGGAAACGCTGCATGAACGACCGCGCGTCGGTCGGACCATGATTCATCTTCCAATTCGCGGCAAAAACAGGCTTCACAAACATGGGTGCTCTTCAGGCGAGAGTGTCGAGAGCCACAACGCCGGGAAGTGGTTTGCCCTCGAGAAATTCCAACGTTGCACCACCACCCGTGGAGACGTGTGACATCTGCGACTCCAGGCCGGCTTCCGCGACGGCAGCGGCAGAGTCGCCGCCCCCGATAATCGTAGTGGCGCCTGCTGCGGTCGCCTTCGCCATCGCCATTGCAATCGCGCGAGTGCCCGCGTCGAACGGTGGCTTTTCGAATACGCCCATGGGCCCGTTCCACAAAACCGTCCTGGCCGACACAACAAGTTGCGCAAAGTCAGCGATGGACTTCGGGCCGATATCAAACATCGCTTCGTCGGCCGGAATTTGCTGCGCATCCACGGCGTGGGCCTTGTCGCCTTCGTCCATGGACGGTGCCACGTTGGCGTCCACGGGAATGCGCAGTTTGTCACCCGCGCGGCTGAGCAAGTCCGTTGCCATGTCAAGACGGTCTGGCTCCACCAGCGACTTCCCGGTTTCAAATCCCTTCGCCCGAAAGAAGGTACAGGCCATGGCTCCACCAATCAGCAGGTGATCTGTCTTGGGCAACAGCGCTTCGACCACGTCAATTTTCCCGGAGATTTTTGATCCGCCCAGAATCGCGACAAACGGTCGTGCGGGGTTCGCGAGTGCGCCGCCCAGGTACGCGAGCTCTTTCTCCATGAGCAGACCGGCCACAGCGGGCTTCAGGAACGCGGCAACTCCAGCAGTACTTGCGTGAGCTCGATGCGCCGCGCCAAATGCGTCGTTCACATACAAGTCACCCAGCTCGGCCAACTGCCTGGAGAGTACTGCGTCGTTTTGCTCTTCACCGGGCAGAAATCGCGTGTTCTCGAGCAGCAGCGTTTCCCCGTCCTGCAATGCCCGGGTCGCAGCCACTGCTTCGGCCCCGATGGTCGACGCGAGAAACGTGACCGCGCGCGGCGCCAGCAATTCTGTGAGGCGTTTGGCAACAGGGCCCAGCGAATACTTCGCTTGCGGCGCGCCTTTCGGACGGCCAAAGTGCGCGAGTAACACCACGCGCGCGCCCTTGTCCAACAACGCGTTCAGTGTTGGCAACGCCGCCGTGATGCGCGTGTCGTCCCCCACGGTTCCGTCATCCGCAAGCGGCACATTGAAGTCCACTCGCACCAGTGCACGTTTGCCCTGCAGGTCGGCGTCAGTGAGATCGCGAATGGTGCGAGTTTTCATGAACGAGTGGTTGAAATAATGAAGTCAGACCCGTCGGCGTCTGCGTCGGCAAGCGACACGCGACACGCGAACGCGCGCGACTGCGCAATGCGCGGTACGCCGATAGACCCGTGTCGATCTACGGCGGCAACCCGCGACAGGGGCACAGCGACGGGGGCAACCCCTCCCCACACGGGAGGGGCTGACCCCACGACCAACACGCTGCGACTACAGACGCGCGCCGATGTAACGCAGCAGGTCGACACAGCGTGACGAATAACCCCACTCGTTGTCGTACCAGCCGGAAATCTTGACCAGGGTTCCGTCGATGACCGTAGTGCTCTGGGCGTCGAGTGTGCAGGAATTCGGGTTGCCGATGTAATCGACAGACACCAGTGGTTCCTCGGAGTAGCCAAGGAAGCCATGCAACGATCCGGATTCAGACGCCGCCTTGAACGCCGCGTTGACTTCTGCCTTGGTGACCGCGCGTTCCACCACGCACGTCAGGTCGGTCAACGACACGTCCGGCGTGGGCACACGCACCGCGATGCCATCAATTTTTCCCTTCACTTCGGGAATCACGAGGGCCGTTGCTTTTGCAGCGCCGGTCGTCGTTGGAATCATTGAAATGGCGGCGGCGCGGGCACGACGCAAATCCTTGTGCGGCAGGTCGAGAATAGACTGATCGTTGGTGTAGCTGTGAATGGTCACCATGCTGCCGTGCACAAAGCCAAAATTGTCGCGAATGACCTTGACCATCGGCGCCAGACAATTGGTCGTGCACGACGCATTCGAAATAATGTGGTGTGTGGCCGTGTCGTACTTGTCGCTGTTGACCCCCATCACCATGGTGATGTCCTCGTCCGTCGCTGGCGCCGAGATGATGACCTTCTTTGCGCCGGCATCGCGGTGCTTCTGCGCGTCGGCCGCCTTCGTGAAGCGGCCCGTCGACTCCAGCACAATGTCCACCTGCAAATCCGCCCACGGCAATTTGGCCGGATCTTTTTCGGCCAGAATCTTGATGCGATCGCCGTTGATGGTGATGCCGTCGGCATCGTGGGACACGTCACCCGCAAAACGACCGTGCACGCTGTCGTACTTGAACAGATGGGCCAGCGTGTTGGTGTCCGTGAGGTCGTTCACCGCCACAAAATCGATGTCTGCGACCTGCTGCAATTTGGCGGCGCGCAAGACCTGACGCCCGATGCGGCCAAAGCCGTTGATGCCAACACGAAGTGCCATGCGGATTAATCCTGGTCGAGGTCTAAATCGGGAACGGAGCGATCGCCCGCTTCTGGCGCTCGTCCAAACGTGACGTAACTGACAATGCGAGCGCCCCGACCGATGAGGGTCTGCGCCGTGGCGTTCAGGGTGGCCGCCGTCGTGACGACATCGTCCACCAGGACGATATGCGCGCCGGCAAGGCGACCGCTCGCCGATGATGCGGTGGCAAAGGCCTGTGCAACATTCGCCGCCCTGTCAGACGGTGTCAACCGCACTTGTGACGTAGTGCGGCGTACTCGTTCTACGACGTTTGTCCAAACGGGCAGATTCCAGAGCCCTCCCAAGGCCTCCGCCAGCTTTTCGGCCTGATTGTAGCCACGTTCGCGCCGCCGACTACTCGAAAGCGGAACCGGAACCAGCGCCGCGCGCTCGGCCACCACATCGGGCGGGAAATGCAATCGCGCCATGCGACGCGCCATTGGCAACGCAATCCGGGGCCACCCTTCGTACTTGAGGGCATGCACCATGGCCGCGCCCGTGCCCTGGTCCATGCGACAAACAGAACGCACGGCGCGCACCCACGGCGGCAACCGATGGCACCAGCGGCATGGAGAAAGTGGAGCCGCGGCTGTGCTGCAAGCATCAACCGGCACCGGAACGTTTGGCGAAAGTCGCGGATGACCACAGCGGTCGCATAGCGGCCAGGTAAGCGGCGCGAGGCCCGCGAGGCAGCGCCCACACACCAATTCTTCCCCGCGATCCACCAGCAGTTCGCGGCAACATGCACAGGCGGGTGGCAAAACAAGGTCAGACAGGCCCCGCCACGCAGAACGGAATGTCGGCGAATGCCAGGGTGAGCGGGTGCGAAGGACGTTCACGACTGCCCCGCCCCTAGACCGGGCGCGAAGGTGATACGGGCGTCATGATGCGCGGCGCATTGGGTCCGTCCGCGTGCGCCTTGAGGGCGCGCCACATGCTGGCACGGTCGGGTACCATGTCGAACCAACGCTCAAACGCCGCAGCGCCTTGTTCGATGAGCATACGCGTGCCGTCTTCCGCCACATGTCCGTGTTGCCGGCACTCATGCACCCAGGCGGTTTCGCCCGCCCGCGGAATTAGGTCGAGCACGCGCGCGCCGGGCGTCAGCGCTTCTACCGGAACCGGGAAGTCCTGAGTACCGAGCCCAATAGGCGTGCAATTGATGACCAATGTGGCATCGCGTACCGCCTCAATAGCGCTCTCGACCACCCGAGCGGAAACACCGAGCCGCTCAATCAGCGCGTCCGCGCGCGCCACCGTGCGCGCCGAGATGGTGATGGCAACCGGTGCAAACGATTCGAGGGCCACCACCACTGCCGCGGCGGCACCACCCGCTCCCAGCACGGCCACGCGCAGTGGCGGACGGTCATTCTGCGATGGCGCATTGGCCGGCGACTGCGGTGCGCCGGGGGCGACGGGCTGCAGGACGAATGCGATGGCGGCGCGCGCACCCAGCACGTCCGTGTTATCCCCCATCAGCTTTCCCTTTTCATGCCAGAACGTATTCACCGCACCTACCCGCGCCGCAATATCGGTGAGATGTGTACAGGCGGCGGCCACCGCTTCCTTGTGAGGGATGGTCACATTGCCCGCCACCGCCCCGCGCGCGAGTTCGCGTAACACCTTGGGCAGGGCGTCCACAGTCACGTCGAGCGCGTCGTACGTCACACTGAGGCCGGCACTCTTCACCGCGGCATCCTGAAAAATTGGAGAAAGTGAGTGCGATACCGGATGCCCCAGCAGGACCAGGCGCTTCGGGCGTTCGCTGGATACGGTAGTCACGCGTGTGTCTGGGAATAATCGGTCGTGACGCGGTCGAGCACGTGACCAATTTCCTGCGACAACTCCCGGAATGTTGCACGATAGACCGTTGCGTCGCCGCCAAACGGATCGCTGACAGCGCGGGAAGACTCGCCGCGTGACGCATACGATGCGAGCAAATGCGTCTTGCCTTCCCCGCCCAACTCTTCCACCCCGTCGAGATGATGTGGCCCCATGGTGAGAATAAGGTCGGCGGACTGCACGAGTTCGGCGGTCACCTGCTGCGCACGATGTGCGCTGAGGTCGAGCCCTTGCTCCTGTGCCACCTGCAGCGATCCATCCGAGGCTGGTGAGCCTGCATTCGCAAATATTCCGGCACTCAACACTTCCGTGTTCGGAAGGGCACGCTGCGCAATACTGGCGCGCGCAATCACCTCCGCCAATGGGCTGCGGCACGTGTTGCCGGTGCAGACAAAAAGAATCTTCATCGTGTGAAAGGAGGAATCACGTATCGCCGATAAGGTCTGGCACACACTTGCGCAACGTGGCGGCTGAATAGACGCCAGGGCGTATGACCCGCGGCCGCCGCCCCGTGCAGTCCACAACGGTTGATGGTGGTGACGGGGTCAGTCGGCCGCCATCCAGCACCTGTAACACTCCGCGATGAATGGCGTCGGGCCACTGACTGACAATTTCCATGGCCGCCATTGCGGGCGGTACCCCGGGACGATTGGCGCTCGTACTGGTGATGGGCTCGCCATACGCGCGCAACAGGCGCTGCAACCCGGTGTGTGGCGTAAAGCGCACCGCCACTCCACCCTCAGGTCCGCGCAGCCGAGCTGGCACGCGTTTGTCACCACCCGGTAAGACAAGCGTCAATGGGCCGGGCCAAAATCGTGCGGCCAGGTTGGCTGCGACCGGCGGCAGATGCAAGCCAAGCCGAGTGACCATTGAGGCATCCGCGATTAACAGGAGAAATGGCTTGCCGGGCGGGCGGCCCTTCAGTTGCACCAGCGTTTCCACCGACTCGTGGTCAACCGCCGTCCCAAAGCCATACACCGTTTCGGTGGGATACGCGAGCACCCGTCGCGATTCCAGGTGAAAGAGGACGCTGCGCAACGCACCCTCAATTTCAGCAGGAGACCAGAACGGAATGGTCAAGGGCGCAACACTCATGTCGCACTATTCATCATGCAGCATGGACAGGGCTTCGGCGCGACGGAAATCGCGGTCGTCGGTGATCTTCATGCCGCGCTCGGCACCTCGCACCACCACCACCGGCATGGCCAGACGCTCCAACAGGGCCGCATCGTCGGTCACATTGATGCCCGCACTTTTCGCGTCCATGTGCGCGCGTTCAAACATTTCGCGCGGAAACGCCTGCGGAGTTTGCGCACGCCACAATCCGGCGCGCGAAACCGTCCGTGTGATTTCGCCCTTCTCGTTCACTTCCTTGAGCGTGTCGACCACGGGCAACGCGGCAATCGCGCCGACACCTTCGCGCGCTTTCGCGATGACGCGTTCAATAGTCTCGTCCGTTACCAGCGGCCGTGCGGCGTCATGCACCACCACAATCCGCACTTGCTCGGGCATGTCTTCGAGTCCGTTCCACACGCTTTGCTGCCGCTCGCGGCCGCCCACCGACACCAGCAGCCGGTCAACATCGCACTGAAACAACCACGGCGGTGGGTCGGCCGCATAGGCTTTGGGCAGGACCGCTACCACGATCGCTACATCAGGTCGCGCCATAAAGGTCTGTACGCTGTGCAACAGCGCGGGTTTGCCGGCCACCCAGCGAAACTGTTTCAGCTCGGCGCTGCCCGTTCGCAAACCCGAACCACCCGCGACGACCACGACGCCCACATCGCGCACCGTCATGCCTGTCGTTCCGTGCGGACACTCTGTGTCGCGTGCGATTGTGCGCCGACCGTGCGCGACAACACGTCGGCGATTGTGCGCACACCCACCACTTCCAAACCGTCGGGAATACGACGCGGCACCGCGCGGTCGGACAGAAACGCCTGCGTCATTCCAAGTTTCGCGGCTTCGGCCAAACGCCGCTCTGCCTGCGAGACGGGTCGCACCTCGCCACCCAATCCCAGCTCACCAAGAAAGATGGCGCGCGGCGGCAGCGGCCGGTCGGCGACACTGGACGCCAGTGCAGCAACGATCGCAAGATCGACACTCGGTTCCTGCACGCGCATGCCTCCCACCACGTTGCAGAACACATCCAGTTGCGCGCACGATATGCCGCCGCGCTTATCCAGGACAGCCAACAGCAGCGCAAGACGGCGACCATCAATACCAGAGGCCACGCGCTGCGGGGTACCGAACCCCGCGCGCGCGGCCAGTGCCTGCACTTCGACCAGAACGGGTCGCGTGCCCTCCATCAAGGCACACACGGCGCTGCCACTGGCGACATCGGTGCGATCTCCGAGAAACAGCGCCGACGGATTGTCCACTGGAATCAATCCGGCCGGCACCATGCGAAACACGCCAATTTCATCGACCGAGCCAAATCGATTCTTCGTGGCGCGCAGAATGCGGTGATCCAGCGTGCCGTCGCCTTCGAAATACAGCACCGTGTCTACAATGTGCTCCAACGTTTTCGGGCCGGCAATCCCGCCATCCTTCGTGACATGCCCGATGACAAACACCGTCGTGCCCGATTCCTTCGCAAACCGCATGAGCCGCGCGGCGCATTCGCGCACCTGCCCTACGTTTCCTGGCGCGCCTTCAAGCAGCTCGGTGTGAATGGTCTGGATGGAATCGATGATGAGGGTGCGCAGTGGACCTTCGCCATCAGCACCCGCCGCCGCCGCCGTAGCAAGAATAGTTTCCAGTGACGTCTCGGTGAGTAACGCGCAGTGCGACGCGTCCTCCGCCAGGCGCTCGGCACGCAACTTGACTTGCAGCGCTGATTCTTCGCCGCTCACATACAAGGTGCGATGTCCTGCGAGCTCCAGCCGCGCCGCCACTTGCAGCAATAGTGTCGATTTGCCGATGCCTGGCTCACCGCCTATCAACACCATCGAACCCGGCACAATGCCGCCGCCCAGTACAAAGTCGAATTCGTCGAGGCCCGTGCGCCAACGCATGGTATCGGCGCTGCTCACGTTGGCCAATCGCACCGTGTCCACCGCAATCCCGGGCAGTGAACGCGCCGCACTGCGTTTACTTTGCGGCACGACGTTGCCGGCCACCTCTTCGATAAGTGAATTCCACGCGTCACAGCTATCGCAACGGCCGGCCCACTTGGGATACTCGGCGTTGCATTCGGTGCAGCGGAACAGCGACTTTGCCCGCGCCATCATGGGTTACGTCCCACTAGTAGTCATCGGGGCCACGTACCAGCTTCGGGCCGCTGCCCGGAGCCATGTAACCGGGGCCCGCCGCCCCACCCATTTCCGGGCGCGCCTGGAAGTTGTCAAACCGCGTGTAGTGTTTGTGAAAGAATAACCGCACGCTCCCAATGGGGCCGTTGCGCTGTTTGCCGATGATAATTTCGGCACGCCCTTCCAACGATGGATCTTTCAGACGTCCCGTTTCATCACGTTCTGCATACACCTCCTGGCGGAAAATGAACATGATGACGTCGGCGTCCTGTTCAATCGCACCAGATTCGCGCAGGTCGGAAAGTTGCGGACGCCCTTTGTCATCACCCGTGCGTTGCTCCGGTGCACGGGACAACTGCGAGAGAGCAACCACCGGCACGCCCAACTCTTTCGCGAGCGCCTTCAAACCACGCGAAATTTGCGACACTTCCTGCTGACGGTTTTCCGTGCCAGCCGGCCCGCTCATGAGCTGCAGGTAATCCACAATAATAAGACCCAGGTCGTGCTCGGCCTTGAGGCGGCGCGCTTTGGCGCGCATTTCCAGCAAACCAAGGCCGGGCGTGTCGTCAACAAAAATGGGAGCATGCGCCAGAATACCCGCCGCTTGCGCCAGACGCGGCATCGATTCCTCCAACCCCCTACCACCTTTACGCATGTGCTGCGCGTCAATCAGCGCTTCGCTGGCCAGCATACGCGACACCAGCGATTGTTTGCTCATTTCCAGTGAAAAGAACGCCACCGGTACCGCCGGTTTGGTGGGTGTCGAAATGGCGGCGTACTGCGCAATGTTCAGCACAAAGGCGGTCTTTCCCATAGACGGACGTGCCGCAACAATGACCAGGTCGGCCGGCTGAAATCCGGACGTGAGTTGGTCAAGATCGCGAAATCCGCTGGGCACCCCGGTAATGGCCGATTCTCGTTGCGCCAACAGTTCCAGCTTTTCCATTGCTGGCCACAGCAGCTCCTTGATGCGCGAAAACCCCGATCGCTCCTTGCTCTGCCCCAGCGAAAAAATACGGGACTCGGCAATATCCAGCAGCTTGTTCGCGTCTTCTTTCGCGTCAAATGCATCGCCCACCGTTTCGGTGGAGACCTCGATCAACCGGCGCAACAGCGCTTTTTCCTTGACAATTTTTGCATGGTATTCCACGTTCGCCGACGTGGGCACGGCATCCAGCAGATAGCTCAGATACTCGCGGCCACCGGAGGATTCCAATTCGCCGCGTTTTTCAAGTTCGTTCCCCAGCGTGACGGTATCGACCGCGCTGTTGCGTTCGGTAATCGCAAACATGGCCCGGTACAGTCGCCGATGTCCTTCCAGGTAAAACATGGTATCGTCGACGTGTTCGGCAGCGCGCATGAACGCGTCGGCATCGAGCAACATCGCGCCCAATACGGCCTGCTCCGCCTCTTCAGACCAGGGCGGACGTCGGTCCTTGTACGGGTCGCGCGCGGACGAATTCGGGTCGCTTGGGGCGGTCATGACGCTTCGGAAGTGTGATGCAGTGTTCGCGAACAATTGGCGATCAGGAGGCTCCTGAAGCGCTCCGGGCTGCATCAAAAATGCGGCGAGCGAGTTGCACGTCGTCCCACGTGGGTCGCTTCCAGCTTTCGTTGCGAAGCAGTGCCGCGGGATGGTACGTGACAATCAGCGGCACGCCCTGATACCGATGCACCTGTCCGCGCAGCTTGCCAAGTGGCGTCGTGGTGTTGAGTAAAGTTTGTGCGGCAAACGTGCCCAGCGCCAGAATCACTCGCGGTTTGACCAGCGATATCTGGCGAGTCAAATACGGCGTGCAAGCACGCACTTCGTCAGGCGCTGGATTGCGGTTTCCCGGCGGCCGGTGCTTGAGCACGTTACAAATAAACACTTCGTCGCGCGTCAGCTTGATGGCGCCCAGAATTTTCGTCAGCAACTGCCCCGCCGCGCCCACAAACGGGCGACCGGTTTCGTCTTCGGTTTGCCCCGGCGCTTCACCCACGCACAAAAAGTCTGCATGGGGATTGCCGTCGCCGGGCACCGCATTCAGTGCCGACGCACCCAACGCGCACGCACGGCACAGCGTCACGGCACTCGCCAGGTCCTCGAGCGATTGCAGTTTCGCGGTCACACTATCGTTGGTCGCATCCGCCAATGGACCGGCCGTCAACCCAGCCGGAATTCCGAGAGCAAGCAACCATTGTGGATACGGTTCGCTCTCGACCACGGGCACCTTGGCATTCGGCGACAAATCCTTGAGCGCCGATCGCCAGTCGGTGGACGCGGCTTCGGTGAACCGTCGCTCGGGTTCGACGGGTGGCACACTAACAGATGCATCACCAGAAGCGGCCGCGCCATCTGCCGCCTGATCAACGGCAGGCCCGACCCAATCGTCGCGGTTCGCGCGAAGTGGCGGCCGAGTCGCCGAACCACCATCCGCTACCATGGATGCCGCCGCATTCACCACTGCGGATGAACCCGACGCGGTGTTATGGAGGGGCGCACCAATCATCTTGAGCACCGCGTCAACCGGCAGCGAGTCCAGTACTAACTCTGACTCCCCCAGTTCACGACGCTGCTCGAGATACAGCCGCAGGCGATCCTTCGCGTTCATGCGCGGCCGTGGATCAACAACTGTTCAACGCGGTCAAGGAGTGCGTCGGCCACGTCATGTTTCGACATCAATGGCAACACGTCCGGTTCGCCGGTGCGAGAAACAAACGTGACGCGGTTCGTGTCCACTCCAAAACCGGCGCCTGCTTCGGTCGCGTCGTTGACGACCACCAGGTCGAGCGCCTTCTCCCGCAGTTTGCGTTGCCCTTCGGCAACCGCATTTCCGGTTTCCAGTGCAAAACCGACGATCACCGCACCTGGTTTCCGGTTGTCGATGGTGCTCTTCAGAATATCCGGGGTCCGCGCGAGTTGCAGCGTGTCTGGGGCCTCGTGCTTTTTGAGCTTCCGATTCGCGGGCGCCGCCGCCGTGAAGTCGGCCGGTGCCGCGGCCATCACCAGCACATCTGCTGTCGGCAACACGTCCGCGACGGCGCGTTGCATAGCAGCGGTGCTTTCCACGTGCACCACATTCGCACCCGCCGGTAGCGGAACCTCCAACGGGCCCGCTACCAGCGTCACCGTGGCGCCACGCCGCCATGCCGCCGAGGCAATTTCCACCCCCATGCGTCCACTCGATCGATTCGTGAGAAACCGCACGGGATCGAGCGCCTCGCGCGTGGGCCCCGCCGTTACCACGACATGGCGGCCCTGCAGCGACTTGGACGTCTCCAGCAGTTGCGCAATGTGCGCAACAATGGTCTCGGGTTCAGGCATTCGTCCGGGGCCGTGGCCTTCTCCTACGGCCAGTGCACCGTCGTCAGGACTTAACACGAAATACCCATGATCGCGCGCCGCTTGTACGTTGCGACGCGTTTGCCCATGCGACCACATGCGATCATTCATGGCCGGCACCAATAACACCGGAGCGGTGGTCGCGAGTAAACACGCGCTCAGCAAGTCGTCAGCATGACCGCCCACCGCGCGTGCGACGAAGTCGGCCGTCGCGGGAGCAACCACGACCACGTTGGCCGCGCGAGCCAGCTTGATGTGGTCGAGCGCATGTCCGGCACTGATCAACGTGGTATGCACGGGTCGGCCCGTCAGCGCCTCGAACGTAATGGCACCAATAAACTCTGAGGCCGAACGCGTAAGCACCACATCAACTTCCGCACCCGCCTGCGTGAGCAGACGGGCCAGCCACGCCGATTTGTACGAGGCAATGCCCCCGGTTACGCCAAGCAGTACGCGTTGGTTATCAAAGGGGCGCACGAAGGAAGCGAGCGCTCAGGTGCGCCGATGCGATACGTGGAAGCGCGGGCAATCAGCCCGGGCGGCGGCGCGGATGCACTTTATACTCAATCTGACCCGAGGTCAGTTCTTCCAACGCGCGCGTCGTCAGCTTCTTTTCGTTCGGAGTGCGTTCGCGGGGCGCGTCATTCAGCACGCGCGCAAACTTCGCCGCGATCAACACGCTGAGATACTTGTTTGCTGCTTTGGCTGTGATGTCGCCTGGGGTAAAAACCTGCATGGTTACTCGCCTTTTGAAAAATGACTGATTTCCTGCTCCAGCTGCGCGATGAGCGCCTCCACCTGTTCCTCAACGGCTTGCACCCGACTGTGGCGCAGCCCTTCTGCATCGATAATCGCGCTGACTTGATCGACCGCTCTCGGCAGGTCGTCGTTCACCACCACGTAGTGATACCGACCCACTTCGTTCATCTCGGCACGGGCATTGCGAAGTCTCGTCAGCAACCGCTCACGATCTTCACTGCCGCGCCCCGCCAGGCGTTTCAATAATACCTCGCCCGAGGGGGGCAAAATGAATATCAGCACACTATCCGGAAACGCGGCCGCAAACTGCCGGGCGCCCTGAACGTCGATATCCATCAACACGTGTTTCCCTGTCTGCACCGTGCGCTCAATTTCTGAACGCAGGGTTCCGTACAGGTTACCGTGCACCTCCGCCCACTCGGCAAACTGGTCGCGGTCCCGAGCTGCCTCAAACGCCTCACGCGTATAGAAGTAGTAATCGTGACCGTCACTCTCCCCACTACGTCGGGCCCTCGTGGTGCAACTTGTAGAATAACCTATATCCGACCGCCGCTGTAGCAGCAGCTGTCGAATGCTGGTCTTCCCGGCCCCCGACGGAGCGGACAAAATGACCGGAAACCCGCTCATTCGAGGTTCTCCACCTGCTCGCGAATGCGTTCGAGCTCCTCCTTCATGGCCACCACGTCCTGTAACACGAGGTTGTCGGCGCCTTTACTGCCCGTCGTGTTGGCCTCGCGAAGCAGTTCCTGCAGCAGGAACCCCAGCCGTTTGCCCACGCCATCTGGGGGTGCATGCTCCAAAGTCTGCTCGAAAGCCGTCAGGTGAGACCGGAATCGGTCCATTTCCTCGCTGACGTCCATGCGGTCGGCCAACAGCGCGATTTCCTGCATCAGGCGCAGTTCGTCCAGGGGCACACCGTCGGTGAGCTCGAACACCGCCTGCCTGAGCCGGTCCCGATGGGCGATGACTCGCTCGGGGGCGCGAAGCGCGATGCGTTCGACTGCCTCCCGCACCAACGCCAACCGCTCGAGTAGTACGGTGGTAAGCCGCAAGCCTTCTTCTGCGCGCGCTTTGTTCAGGCTTACCAGCGCGTGTTCGACGACGGCGACCAGTTCGGGTGCGGTCCCCGCACTTTCGTCGGCCGCTTCACGATGCGTCGTGATGACATCGGGCATTCGCAACACACTGCCAAGATCGACGCCACCGGCGAGGCCGTGTTGTTCGGTGAGCGCTCGAAGAGTCAGCACCGCTTCTGCAAAACGGGCGGCATCTATGCCAGGATTTGCGGCCGTCAGTGCGCGCTCTGTTCGCGCCGTGAGCGTCACATGACCGCGACTCACGCGCGTTCGCATGACCTCCCGCACTTCCGTTTCCCACGGCGTGAATGCCGAGGGCAGCTTAATGCTGGGAGAGAAGAAGCGGTGGTTCACGGTTCGGATCTCCACCGTGACGTGGAGGGTGCCTACCATGCCTTCTGCGTGGCCGAAGCCGGTCATTGAGCGCACCATGTAAGCGCGCAACTAAACCTCTGCCCGCGGTTCCGTCAATTCCAGAACTCCCACCGCACCCCGTACATCTGCACCTGGCGTGGCATCACAATGCCGGGCACGTACACGTAGGGCTGGCCGCTGACGTTGTGAAATTGATAAAAAATGACGGCGCGCTGAATACGAATTTCCACCAATGCGGTGATGGGGCGCGAAATCTGCGACCGCACAATGATGGGACCGCGATTGTTCCCGCCAAAGTACGCAAACTGAAACGCATCGCGGTATTCCGTGATGACATGCGCGTTGAATCCGAACTCACCGCGCGGAAAACGGCCCAACCAACTCGTCGTCAGTGACAGGTCGCTGCGAACGGTAATCTGTGGGCGATAGGTGAGGTCATTGGTCCATCGCGCTCCCTGGACATCCAGTCGCAACGACTTGAAGATGGTGCCTCGAGCCCCAAACTGAATGGCGGTGGACACCAGCTGCGCCCCATTCGCGCCCGTCTCAATGATGTCGGTCACGTTGCCGACAATGAGCGTGGGTGCGGCCTGCCGGAACTGCGTCTGCCTGACCACGCCACCGGTTATCCACCACTTTTTCCAGTGGAGACCACCCTCTACCCGCGTGACAATTTCATCGTCGCGTTGGGTGGTGTCATCAAATTGTCGCAGACTGTGACTGGCGCCCAGCACCAACCACGGAAGCGGCGCAACGCGGACCGACGCGTCGGCATGCTGCGACGAATCAAGCGGGGTGTTCTCTACAAAAAGTCCGGCCGACAACAAGCGCGTCGTATACGAGGCGCGCACCGCCGGGCTGTGCCAGGCCTGGCCCCCGAAGGTGCGCAGGCGCTCGGTCAAGGACACCTGCCAACTGTTGGTGCGATAACCAACCGCCAACACCTTCTGTTCGCGTGAACGCGTGGTGTCACTGCGAATGGTGGTGTCTTCCTGTTCCGGGTCGGCAATGCCTTCCAGCCGCATTCGCAGGGAATTGAACATCGCCTGCGCCCAGAATCCGTTGCTGGTGTCCCCGTAGCCGAGCCGCAGGTATCCCTCGCGACGCGCGCCCTTGAAGGCCACCACATCGGGCGTTGAATCAATGCCCGCCTGCGCTTCACGATCACGCGTCGTGACCACCCCGTACACGTCGGCACTCCAGCGTGCCTTGGCCCAGCCAAATCGCGCGTTGAGTGTTTGGTTGGCTCCATCGCCGCGACCTACCGCAGCCGTCGATCCAAACGCAGAAGCCCGGCCCTGTTGCGTGGCGAATTGCTGGCCCGCCACCTGCAGCGTCAGGCCATTCATGAATCGGCGGCCAAACAATCCGCGAAAACCGTTGGTATTCAGATCGCCGGTGAAGACGTCGGTTCGCGTGTACGGAGTGACCCGATTGACGGTCGCCGTGCGGCACCACACCCGTACTTCCCCAGCGGCCCGCTCAATGACGATTTCATCAAGCATCCACAAATACACATCCGAGTAGTCGAGGATGCGATTCGAGCGCGGGTCGTTGGCGTCGAGCTCCACGCCATCCATGAACACGCGAATACGCGTGAAATCGCCCAGGTATGAGGCCACATGGGCGCTGGCCAACCAGCCCGTGCGATAACTCACCACGCCGGGTACGCGGTCAAGCAAGTCAATGAGGTTGGTGGCTTCCGACGAGAGGATCTGGTCGCGCGTAAATCGCAGCCGCTCGTCAATCTCAAACGAAACCGGCTTCTCGAAACGCGGGAACGGCGTCTTGACGGTGTCGCCGCGACGAAACGCGGCGATGCTGTCAATGCGACGCTGCGCGCGCGCCTGAGCCGCCGAATCAAGAAGCGGCACCGCAGGTTTCGCGCTGTCCAGCGGTGCCCCGGGACGACGCAGCGAATCAGTCCGGACAGAATCAGGACGAACCTGCGCGCTGAGTTCGGGGCCGGTGAACACAACGGCGCACAACAACAGGGCGCACGAAAGTTTGGAAATCAGCCGGCGCGTCCCCGCACAAATTCGACGAACGTGCCAACCGGCACGCCCGTCGGTCCCTTCGGAATCCACACGAGATCCGTCTGGGAATACGCGGTGCCGGCAATGTCGAGGTGCACCCACGGAAACCCGTCCACAAATTCCTTGAGGAACAACGCGGCGGTAATTGAGCCAGCGGCTCGCCCACCCGTGTTCTTGACGTCAGCGACGTCGGAGCGGATTTGCTCCTTGTAGTCATCCCATACCGGCATTGGCCAGCCGGGTTCCGCCGCGCGCTCACCCGCGACGCGCACTTCCTCGACAAGCGCGGCATCCGGTCCAAAAAGCCCCATGGCGTTGTGCCCCAGCCCAATCACGATCGCACCCGTCAACGTAGCCGCATCCAACACCACGGCCGGACGGAAGCGCTTCGCGAACACCAGCAGGTCGGCCAGCACTAACCGCCCTTCGGCGTCCGTGTTGATGATCTCGATGGTCTTGCCGTTCGACGCCGTCACCACATCGCCCGGATTGACGGCGGTCCCCGACGGCATGTTGGTCACGGCCCCAATGATACCCACCACATTGATCTTGAGCTTGAGGCGCGCAATGGTCTCCATGGCGCCCAACACCCCGCCCGCTCCCGACATATCAAACTTCATCCACTCCATTTCCGGCGCGGGTTTGATGCTGATGCCGCCGGTATCAAAACACACGCCTTTGCCCATCAACACCACGGGATCGTCAAACGAACCGCCGCCCTTGTATTCGATGGCGACCAGCCGCGGTTCCTGCGAGGTACCCTGCGCGACGGCCATAAACGACCCCATGCCCTCGTGCAACATCTCCGCACGACCCATCACGAGCACCTTCAAGTCATGACGTTCGCCAATGTCGCGCCCAACCTGCGCGAGGTAGTCGGGCGTACACAGGTTGCCGGGCATCATGCCCAGACGCTTGGCGAGCGACTGGCCTTCGCTGAGCGCCACACCAAACACGTAGGCCTTCCGCGCTTCATCGGTATCCGGAACGAAGAACGTGGCCAGCGTAAGCGACGGGCGCTGCTCGGCCTCGGGCACCGCGGCTTTGAGCTCCGCGTATTCCCACGCGCCTGCGGAAACGCCGCTGACGATGCCTTCGATGGCACCGACGTTTGCGTCTTCGAGCAACACGTGCAATTCGGGGACGCCAATTTTCTTGGCCTGTCGCGTAGCGACAGCGGCCGCACGCCTCGCGCTGCCCCGTGTCGCAACGCCTGCCCCGCGACCGACCAGCAACACACGACGAATGCCGGTGTCCTGACCTACCAGCAGCGCCGTTTCGTCGCGGGCGCCACGGAAGTCGCGGCGCGAGAGGGTGCGGCCCAAGGCGCCGCCGACGGCGTGGTCGATCGCTGCGAGGGTGGGCGTGAGCACAGGATCGGCGCCGAGTATCACGATGAGCAGGGCGGTATCGACCGAGCCGGGGGCGGCGTGACTGGCAAGAAGCGAAAGCGGCATTCAGAGGGGTGTGGTGAGGAGGCGCGAGGGAGGAAAGTAGTGGGGGCGGAGAGGGGGGATCAAGTTACTGGTCCCGGTTCGTTCGAGATTGGACGTCCGCGTTTCTGGGGTAATGCAATTCACAATCTTCGGTTACGTCGTGCCTCGACCGCCACGAGGGTTCCAACAGTCCTGCGCAAGGTACCGCCAATACGGTCAATGCATACAAAAAAAGGGCGGCAACCTCAGCTCATCGCTACTGGTTGCCGCCCTCCGTTCGGTGTACTGCGCCGTGCTTGGGCGCGTATACGGCGCCGGCGAGCTGCGAGGCCCAGCGCCGCGAGTCCGGCGGCCATTAACGCATACGTGGACGGTTCAGGTACGACAGAGACGCTGGGGCCGTACATCACGTCGTCCATGCCGACAAAATCAACGTTGATGACGACATCTACGCGAGAAACCGACTGCGTGCTTGAAAATCCGTAGAAGCCGGTGCCGCCGCTGCGCAAGTCAAACGAGAACGGGATGTCCTGTGGCCCACCAGTGAGGAACACACGGATGGAACTGAAATCCTTCTGCATGCCGCCGAAGTACCCGCCGAAATGGCTGATTGGCGTGGCAAAGTCGAAACGCGTGGCGCCGAACGCGAACAAGTCGTGGAAGGAATCGCCGCCAGGCGTGGTGTTGCATCCGAAGAGGGAGCAGGGTCTGCCGCGCACGTCGCCGTTCGTGCGATGAATGCCCCCGGCAATCGTCACGCCACTTGGGGTCGCACCTTCGGGCGTCAGCTGCGCGCCGTCACGCGGCTCGCCCCCAGCCCTTCTGCGCCTCCCTGCATCTTGTTGCAATACCTGCATTTACAGATGGCATCAACTGTACTTGCGTACACAGCCGTGTCGTGCTTGCCACACTCTGTGGCGTGTGCGATGAGCACCGAGGTGTGCTACTGGGGCGGGTGGAGTCGAACCACCAACCGCTCGATTAACAGTCGAGTGCTCTGCCATTGAGCTACACCCCATCATGGCGTCGTGACCCGCGAGATGCGGCCAAAGCTGGAATACCGTGATGGGTACACCATCCACGCATTGTGCGGTCCAACAGCACTACATGCCCAGAGGGAGAATCGAACTCCCATGACCTTGCGATCGGCGGATTTTGAGTCCGCTGCGTCTGCCAGTTCCGCCATCCGGGCTTATTTCCCCAAGGATGGCGCCTTGGGGAATTGCCCTTGCGGGCACTGCTGCAATTCGGCCGCTCACGTGGACACCAACACCGAGCACGGCGCGAACATCGAACCTAGTTGGTGACCGGCACGCTGGGTAGTCGCGGTCGCACAAATGCGAACCGCTGGCCCGGAATCGGTGAGCCAGCGGTTCCTGCTATGACTGGGGCGTTGCTTCGCTATTTCTTGATCGAATCGCGTTGAGGCGGATGGCTGCCTCGTCCGCCAGGCGCTCCGCCGCGAAAGCCACCGGCACCACCACGTGAGCCGGTGGAATCACCGCGCATTCCCGGCATGCCCGGCATGCCCGGCATGCCCGGCCCGCCGCGGTCACGATCTCCACGGCCCCACTGGGTGTCCTGCTTGCTGCGACGGAACTCGTCCATGAAGGCGAAGTAGCGCGCGCGCTGGATGGGTAGCAAAAACCTCGCCAGCTCTTTCTGTTCGCGTTCTTCGATTTCAATTCTACGGCGCTGCAACCCGGGCCACTTCTCCAGCAATTGTGTGAGCTGAGCGTCGTTCGGTGCACTGCCCGTCAACTCCGACCGCATGGCGCGACGAAAATCAATTTCGTCCTTGAACAGCTGATTCTTGTCCACGTCGAGCCGCTTCTTGAGTACGCGCATCTTCACCCGCTGCTCGTCGGTTGTCTGCAACTTGTCGAAAAGCATTGTTTCTATGCGCTGTTCGAACAACGCCTCCATCCTGCGGCGATCGGCAATTTGCTGCGCGGTTGGGCGACGACTGTTCTTGTCCGTCGAGTCATTGCCCAGCGTCGCACCACTTTGCGCCGCGGCCGTTTGCACGCCCGAAAACAGCATGCTGACCAACAACAACACCGTCGCGAACAAGGCCGCAACGCGGCTGGTGATTGAACCGCGAGATGCGTGAGCCGTTTGATGCACGGCGTAATGGCGTGTGCGGTGCGAATACATCTGTCTGGTCCTCCTCAGGATCCCGGCGGCAAAATGGGCACGCCGGGTAACGGGTCAGCCGACGTCGCACCATCCCACTTGTCGAGGCGCGCCATGATGGCCTTCAACTCTTCGTCGCTATAGTCCGAGATGTCACCAATGGACAATCCCACATCGCGGTTGATCCTGGACAGCAGTGAATCATCCGCGTTGGTGCGGATCGTCGGCCCCATAGCCAGCATGCCGGTAGTGTCAACAACCGGAACAGCCTCTGAGCCAAGCGATCCCTGCCGAGCCACTGCGATGGATAACGTGCCCACGGCGAACACCGCGACGGCCGCGATGGCGCGCCAGCTGCGATAGCCACCAGTCTTTCTCACTACACTGGGCGCAGAGGCGATATCGCGCACGCCGGCCGAGGCGAGGATGGCGATATCGCGATGGCGTTCTGCATGGCCAATCTGTACGGGGCGCTGACCAGGCTTCGGCAAGCTTGCGACAATGGCCGCCACGTTCACCGGAGCCAGGTTGGGTCGACTGTCGAACATCGCCCGCAATAGCGCGAGTTCGTCCGTGCACTCGGCGCACGACGTGAGGTGCTGCTCAACGTCTGCGAGATCAGTGATGGACAACTGATCGTGCACGTAATCGGGCAACAGGTCGCGAATGTCTGCGTTGGAACAGTCAGTCATCGAGGTACTCCTTTACCGCTCTCATGGCATTGTGGTAATGCACCCGGGCCGCTCCCTCCGAACTCCCGAGAATGTCCGCGATTTCCTTGTAGGAACGCCCTTCCTGCACGCGCAACACGAAAACCTCTCTTTGCATCCGCGACAGTTTTTCGAGCGCTCGCGAAACGCGAACCCGGGCTTCATCGGCGACGATGGTATCGAGTGCATCATACCCCGTCACCGCATCGCGGTCGGTCACTTCCACTTCGTTGCGTCGTCGCAATTCCGTGCGCCGACGGTCAAGCACCAACCTGCGTTCGATGGTGAACAACCAGGTCCGCAGTGAACTTTCCGAACGAAAGGAATCCAGCGCTGCAAACGCGCGAACAAACGTATCCTGCACCAGCTCGTCTACCTCGTCACGTACACCCAGGCTTACCGCAAAACGCTGTAAGGCCGGCGCGTGGCGCTCCACGATGGTCGTGGCCGCCCGTTCATCGCCCGCCTGCCAGCGCTCAACCAGTTGCTGGTCAAGCAGTGCGTCCGCCTGCCTATCAGTTTCCATCATGCGATGTGAGAATTGGACGCTGCAGGCCAATTTTTGTTAAGTCGGCTTGCCCGAAAACACGAATCCCGCCCGAAAACGCCTGTCCCACCCGGGAAGCCTTTCGGCCCACCTCCCACCTTTCGCCGCGACAAAACGCTATGTCCCTGCCCCGAACCGTTGAGATTATCGCCCACCGGGGCGCATCCCGCGACTGTCTGGAAAATACCCTGAGTGCATTCAGAACGGCCCTTGCGCAACGGGCGGACGGCATCGAATTGGACGTGCACGCCACCCGCGACCGGGTGGTGGTGGTGCATCACGACCCGGTGGTGAAAGTGCGCGCTGTTTCGGGACGGGGGGCGGACCCTCGTGAACCTTCAAGTGTCTACGAGCCGCCTGAAGAACCAGGCGTCACGCATGAGGTCGCCATTGCCGACGTCACTTACGCCGAACTCTGCACCCACACGCTCGCCAACGGCGAGCACATACCGACGCTCGATGAGGTGCTGGTCCTCGCTGAAGGCAAGGCCACGGTTTACGTGGAGGTGAAGGGTGTTGCCATTGAGGAGAACGTCCTGGAATGCCTGTCCAGGCACCCGAACACGACGACCGCCGTGCATTCATTTGACCACCGTATTCCGCACGCGATTGGTCAATTGGACCGGCGCGTGCCGTTGGGCATTTTGAGTTCCAGTTACCTGCTGGACATTGGACACATGATCACCTCGGCAGGCGCGCGCGATTTGTGGCAACACACCGCGTTGGTCGATCAGGCATTGGTGCACGCGGCGCGCGCGGCCGGAGCGCGGGTCGTGGTGTGGACGGAGAACAATTTCGAACATGCGGCCGAACTCGTGCAGATGGGAGTAGATGCCATCTGCACGGACGTTCCCGGTGCGATGCGTGACGCCTTACGGGCGGCAGGGCGTACTACTGGCCCGGAGCACCGGCCGGCGGCATAGCGGCGTCGTCGGCGGGCGGTGGCGGCGGCGCGTCGGAGTGCGCTCCGGCCGCAGCAGGCGTGGGGGGCGGCGGCGCGGCGGCGTGTGCTCCGGCCGCAGCAGGCGGTGGTGGCGGGGGCGGAGCATCGGGCTTTTTCGCGTCCTCATCCGTCAGCAGCGTTTCAAGGCGCCGCGCCTCGGTGTCACGCTCGCGCAATGAGCGCATCAGGCGATCGCGGCTTTCGGGCTCCAGCTCCTGCCCAAGTTCGAGCGGACGAAATACGGCGTACCCAAGGGCCTCAGCGGCTTTGTCCGCCTGCTCGCGTGCGCGGTAGGCCTCAATACGTGTTTTGCCGTCGTCAAACACGTCCTGCGCCGCTTTGCCGGCTTTGTCGATGCCGTCTTTAACCTTGTCCCAGATATTCATGATGAGGCTCTCGGTAGCGCGTGAATGAGCTCAGAAGATGCGTGAAGTGTGGCATCAGGCGTGAAACGTGTTGGTCTCTACGTGCCAGCTGCAAGGCTTGTTGCAAGGCTGGTCGCAATCGTCAGGTCAGTGCGGGCCCGCGGTACCAACGCCTCGGTGCGCCCCTTTCACCACCTCCACCTTGAGTTCGGTCCATCCTTCCGCTTGCGCATACTCCACGCGAAGCGTGTGCGTGCCCTTGGCGATGGGCGCGTAATTCACCGCCGACTCATGGGGTGTCCAGTGGTCGATGGCCAACCCGCCGTCAATCCACACGCGAATTGCATCGTCGCTGATGGTGCGCAATGAAAACACCCCCGCCGGCACGGTCACGCGCGAGGTCGCGACCACCGCGTATCTGGTTTGCGGTAATTCCCTGAGCGTGGGCCGATACCACATGTAATCCAACCGGGGCTCGCTACGCGACAGCACCGGCGTTCCTTTCAGCAGTTGTTGGAAAGCCTGCGATTTGGTGCGCGGATCGGTACTATCGCTCCAGACAAAAAATTGCACGTTCCACAAGGTGCGCGGTTCGAACATTTCGTACGAAAACGTGACCGGCGCGCCTCGCACGCGTTCCTTTCCCCGAGCATTGACAGTGGCTCCGCCGGTGTACTGCAGTGACACGGCCCAGTCGCGACCGGCGTCGGTGTTCGTATCGGGCACCATCACAATGGTATCTCCTATCAAACCACTCATTCGCGAAATGGACGCCAAGCCTCGCCGACTACTCACACGCCAACTGCCTGGTGGTCCCAGTGTGCGCAGTCGGATGCTCGGCGCACGCGTGCTGTCAATTGGCCAGACCTTCGGGAAACGCCAGTCGTACGGCCCCCATTCATCAACGACAATCGCGTCACGTCCGCGCCGGGCCAGTGCAGATGACGGCGCCATGCCGTCAATGGTGGTGGGAAACCTGCGGCGCAACGCCTGAACAGTGTCGGGGGGCGCCAGTCCGCCGGCAGTACACGAGCCGTCACTCTGTGTGCGTTGTGCTGCGTCGCGCGTGTCGGCGGGCGTGTACGCATTTCCGCTGGAATCGGCAATCGAAGTATTCGCGAGCTTTATGGGGGTCGTTTTCATCAGGAACTGGTTGCGATGCAATTGGTAGTCACGGCTCCTGGTATCCCGATATTTCGGATAACCCCAGTCGGACGGCTCAATTGAATTGGCCCACAAACTGATACCCAGTGAATCGCCCGCAAACACGTTGTAGGCGATCTGATTGCCCTGCCCGTGTTCGATTGCCACGCCAATGCGATTCTGCTGGAAGCAGTTGCCCAACACGCGAGAGTCAAAGCTGTAACCGCCCCACAAACCATGGTCACTGCCCACGACCCGGTTTTCGATGAAATCGTTCCGACTGAAGGTCGCTTCAATTCCGTTGGTTGGCGCATAGCTGAAGTCGTTGGCCAGGAACAAATTGTCGTTCGCGCCGCCCTGCCCCGTGTCCATCGTGGATTGGCCAGCCCAGAGAAACAGCCCATCGCCACTGTGGGTCATGGAATTGTTCGCGACAAAATTGTTCGAGCTCTGCTCATACATCAGCAGGGCAGCGGAATCCTGTCCGCGGCGAAAAAATCCGTGGCTGTATCCGCGCACGTTGTAGTCGGCACGGTTGCGATAGATTTGGTTATTGCTGGAACGATACAGCCCGATGCCGAGTGCGGAATTGAAAGACAATGAGTTGTCGTGAATGCTCATGGAGTCCGTACGCGTCATCAACAACCCATTGCTCCCTTGCTCGGCCGTGTTGCCGCGAATTTCACCGCCCACTACCTGTTCGAGGTAAATCGCTGCGCCAAATCGCAACCACTCGCGATTTTCATTCTTGTGAAAGGACATCCAGTCGACAAGACTTTCATGTTCCACCACGCTGAACAACCGGGGCTTCCAGTTGTAGCTCACCGTGTTGCCCGTCAATTTGAGGCCGCGGGTACCCACGGCCAGAATTCCCACCCGATATCCGCGAACGTGCGCATTTCTGATCTCGATATTGCGACCACCGTCCACTCGAATTGCGACGCCGGCCGCGCCGTCGGGATCGGCCTCGACGGCGATTCCCCGCAACTCCGCGCCCTGAAAATCAACCACGATATTGTCGCCGCGAATGACGATGAGCGCAGAGTCCGTGGAAGTTTTTCCACGAAACGCGTACACCCCCGGCGTGATGCGCACCGACTGGGTAATGACCAACCCCGGCCGCAGCGCGACGGTCGGTTGCGAAACAAGCGGACGGGCAGCGGTCAGAGAGCACAGTGCCACTGCACCTGCCGCGGCCGTGTACGCGAGTCTGCCAATTGCGGCGCCCGCAGAGTGGAGTGGCCTGGTGCTCATCATTTGTTTGCAACTCCTGAAGCGGAGTCGCAAAGCTAGCGAAAACCAAAAGCCCCCGCAAATGCGAGGGCTTGAGCTACGGCAGAGGAATTGGACGGCGCGACGTGATTACGCGGTGGCCAGCTCTTCTTCGGTGATCTCGACGTATTCAACCGGGACCACACTGACCTTGTAGCGGCGCTTGTTCTTGTGCTCGAACTGCACGACGCCGTCGACCAGTGAGTAGATGGTGTAATCGGTGCCGAGTCCGACGTTCTTGCCCGGGTGCCATTTGGTGCCGCACTGCCGGACGATGATGTTGCCGGCCACCACAAACTCACCGCCGTACTTCTTGATTCCGCGATACTGCGGATTGGAAGTCCGTCCGTTGCGGGAGGAACCTACGCCTTTTTTATGTGCCATTGCTCTTGTCCTTGAAACGCAGCGCTGCCGGAAGGCGCGCTACTGGCGATCAGCCCAGGGTGATTTCCTTGATGCGAACTTCGGTAAACTTCTGGCGATGGCCCTGCTTGCGCGCGTAGTTCTTGCGACGCTTGAACTTGAAGACAATGATCTTCTCGCCCAATCCATGCTTGACAATTTCGCCGGTGACTTTGGCGCCGGAGATAGACGGAACGCCGGTGCGGATGGAATTGCCGTCGGAGCCGAGCAGGACGTCGTTAAACTCGACGGCCGTGCCAGCTTCGCCTAACAACGACGGAATTCGCAGACTTTTGCCCGGCTCGGCACGAAACTGCTTGCCGCCAGTGCGGATGATCGCGTAGCTCATGAAATACCAGCTTGGACAGTCGCGGCACAATTGCCGCTAACCAACGTTTGAAAAAACGTTCGGAGTAAGCCTATAACCATATCCTGCTTGCAGTTGGCTGTCAACTGAAATTCGTGCCAATTCGCAGGGGGGCGGGATTGGCGTGGGGCTTCGGGCCCGCTGGCTGGGACTGCGACGGCGCTCGGTGCCCACAACTACCAGGAGGATATTCCACCAGGCTTGGGATGGGATGGGTCCCCCCAAAGCGGTAAAACGTGGAGAATATTCACCCCTCTCGCAGTGCAGACCCCTGGAGCAAAAAATCTCCCAGAGAGAAACCCTTTCTTGCCCACAACGCGGTCCTGCCAGCAAAGCGCAGAGGCCAGCGCTTTACCAGCCCCGCGCACCAACCCCGCCCGCGCGCAGTTAACGCTCCCCCACCGGCAAACACGGCGGGTCCGACAAGAGCTACGCGACTGCGTACTGCTGCGTAACGTCCCGCGAAGCCCCCTTGGTGATCAGGCGGATTTCGTCGGGCTTAAGCAACGGGTCGTCGCGCATGTCCATGGGAAAACCGGCGGCTTTCTCAATGCGGCGCAGGAAATCGTGCTCCTGCTCCAGCACATGCAGCGCAACGTCCGGGTGCAGGCGCAACGTAATCGCTTCCTTCTTGCCCTCGGCCGCCATGCGTTTCACGGCGCGCTCGACGCGGCGGACAATGGTCTCCGGCGTGAACACGCGACCGGTGCCATTACACGTCGGACACGCCTCGGTCATGCTCTGGTAGTGGCTTTGGCGCACGCGTTGACGCGTCATCTCAATGAGGCCAAGGTCGCTCACGGCAAACGCTTTGGTTCGCGCGCGGTCGCGTCCGAGATGACCGCGAAGTTCCTGCAACACGCGGTCGCGGTTTGCCTGCGTTTCCATATCGATGAAATCGCAGACAATAATTCCGCCAACATCCCGCAGTCGAAGCTGTCGCGCCACTTCACGGGCCGCTTCGGAGTTGGTTTTCAGAATCGTTTTTTCAGGATCGCGTTTGCCCGTGTAGCGGCCCGAGTTCACGTCCACCGACACCAATGCTTCGGTTGGCTCGATGATCAGATAGCCACCTGAAGGCAAATCGCAGCGACGCTTGAACAGGTCGCGAATTTCTGTTTCGATGCCGGCCTTATCGAACAGGGATACCGGTTCTTCATGCAACTTGAGGCGCTCGGTCAACTCTGGAGCGATGCCCTGCAGGTACTCCTCGATTTCGTTGTAGACCTGCTTGGAATCGACCGTCAGGCTGTCCACTTTCGCACTGAACAGGTCGCGCACCAGCCCACGCGTGACATTGGTTTCGCGGTGCACCAGCGAGGGCGCACGCGTGAACGTCGTTTTGCGTTTGATGCGCTTCCAGTTGTTGATGAGCGTGTGCAATTCGCGCTCGAACGTTTCCGGCGTGGTGTCTTCGCCGACTGTGCGTACAATGACGCCGCCGACGCCTTCGGGCAGTATTTCCTGCACCATTTGGCGCAAACGCTGGCGTTCGCTGCGTTCGCCAATTTTTCGACTGACGCCCACTTTGGACGCGAACGGCATATAGACCAGAAACCGGCCGGCCAACGAAACCTGCGCGGTAACGCGCGGGCCCTTGGTGGAAATGGGCTCCTTGCTGACCTGTACCAGGATATCCTGGCCGCGTTTCAGCATGTCCTGAATGGGCGGCACTTCGCGACGTCCACGACGCCCGCCACCGCCCGTTGAGGGCGCAACGGTTTCGTCGTCATCGTCTTCGTCATCGTCGTCGGATACGGACGCGTCTTCGACCACCACGTCGGCCGCGTGAAGGAAGGCGGCTTTTTCAGTGCCGATATTGACGAAGGCTGCCTGAAGGCCCGGCAGGACGGCTTCTACTTTTCCCAGATACACATCACCAACCATGCGACGTGAATCCGGACGATCTACCAACAGCTCAACGAGAAGGTCGTCCTCGATGATGGCCACCCGCGTCTCGCGCGGGCCGGCGTTTACTAATATCTCTCGCTTCATGAGCTGGGGTCGAACATTCAGACGGCGGCGACTCCGCTAGGCCCAAATGGCAACACACACGGTGAGATGCTGAGGCTGTCAAACGGTTCGGGAAACCCTTTCGGTTGAACCGCCATGACCCCGCCGCGGGCACCTCCACGGTTCGCGCGTGATCGGGCACCTGCCAAACGTCCGGCTGCGAGCAATTGGTGCAACCCTCGTAGCCAACCCGAGGGCGCCCGACGCAAGTGCCGAGTAGAGACGTAGCGGAGTGCGATCGAAACACGGTGAGTGCAACGCGCGGTGGAGAGCGGTTGAGACGTTGGCCTGGGCACGTTGGCCCCGACCAACCCCTCGTCCAAAACACAAGCGGCCCGCGAGTCGCGCGGGCCGCCGGCGCCAGATGCGACGGCAATGAACTAAACCTGGGACGTACAAGAGAAGTGTACCATTGGCGCCTGCCCACTGGAAGGTGCCAGTGCGGTTAGTTATTGCCGGGAATGAGCTTAGCGCGCTTTTGCGGCCCGTCCGCGCGGCGCGATTTGCGCCTGCGGCGCCACTAGTTCATCAAACCTTTCAGCAGCGCCCGCGCGATAACCATGCGCTGCACTTCGCTGGTCCCTTCGCCAATTTCGCAAATTTTGGCGTCCCGCATATACCGCTCCACCGGATAGTCTTTGGTGTACCCATAACCGCCGTGAATCTGGATGCTTTTGATGGTGACACGCATAGCCAGCTCGGACGCGTACAGTTTGGCAAACGCCGCTTCCTTGCTGTACGGCTTGTGATTCTGCGCCAACCAGGCCGCATGGTATACCAGATGTTTGGCCGCTTCAATTTCCGTGGCCATGTCGGACAGCTGAAAAGCGATGCCCTGAAAACTCGCGATGGCTTGGCCAAACTGCTTTCGCTGCGCCGCATACCGCAACGCCGCATCAAACGCCCCCTCGGCAATTCCCAACGAAAGGGCTGCGATTCCAACACGACCTGCATCGAGAGTTTTCATGAAGTTCACGAAGCCAAGTCCTTCTGTACCAAGAAGATTCTCAGCCGGAACTTCCACGTTGTCGAACAACAATTCCCGCGTATCTGAAGCCCGCCAGCCCAGCTTGTCTTCTTTGCGGCCCGAGGTAAAACCCGCCATGGATGGCAATGAGGGCTCGTGGCCAATACCGAAGCGTTCGCAGGCCGCGAGATCGACGCTGGGTTTGGTGAGGATGAAGGACGAGATACCCTTGGTACCCTTCGTTGGATCGGTCACGGCGGTGACGACAAAAATTTCGCCGATCCCGGCATGTGTGATGAAGCGTTTCGATCCGTTCAACACATAATGATCGCCGCGACGAACGGCCGTGGTGCGTGTGCCACCCGCATCACTACCTGCACTCTCTTCCGTCAGCCCAAAACCGCCTAAGACTTTTCCTGCGGCGAGGTGCGGGACGTACTTGTTGATCTGTTCGGGCGTTCCGAAGTTCACGATAGGCGACGTACCAAGCGTGGTGTGGGCACTGATGGTGATGCCGTGCGACGCACACACCTTGGACATTTCGTGAATGGCAATGATGTAGCTCAGCGTATCAAAGCCGGCGCCACCCATGTCTTCCGACCAAGGCACTCCCAGAAGGCCCAATTCGGCCATTTTCCTGACGTTTTCCCAGGGAAATTCCGAGGCATCATCGAAGTGGGCGGCCACTGGCGCCACGTGCTCGCGCGCAAACGAACGCACCATATCGCGAACAGCCAGATGCTGCTCGCCAAAGTACAAACTGTCATCCATGAGTCTGAAATTGGGGCTTAGTGTTGCCGAAGGGGATGTTTCGCACGCGACCGTTTCGCCGGTGTTCGGGGCGATGGTTCCTGGACGATGCCGAGGCAACGGTCACACGCATTACACGTAGGGCGGGCTTCAGGATCACCGAAATAGCGCAGGACGAACGCCCGGCGGCAAGTTCGGGTTTGTGCATATTGCTGTACGGCGTTTAACCGTGACAAATTTGCCAGCCGACGTCCCTCAAGAGCTTTCCAGTCAACGGGAAGCCATTTCGCGTCGCGACTTTGCGGATGTAGCCTGAACCCACCTCCAGTACGCGTCCAGGCCAGATACTGTTCGGACTGCAGCCGATCCAGCACTGCAACAAGTGCGTACGCCCCGCCCAGGTCGCGTGGAAGGCGGTCCAGGTCGATGAACGCGCCGGCCTGAATGGTCGTTCCGCCAACCCGCCATAACGCACGCAACACCTCGCGATCGATTGCACGATCACCCCGAAGATTGGTGGTGATGCGTTCAGGCGTGGCCATTAACCGCACATGGGCCCGATTAAGCGACGGCCGTTCGACAGCCAGTGCGCCGGCCGACGCCAGCGCCCGGAGTGCGGCGCCCACCTTGCGGTCTCCCACCTTTGATGGCAGCCGAGCGGCGATATCCTCGGCGGTCAGTGCAACGAGCCCGGCGCCGTCGCCCAATTCGCGTATCGTTTTCCAGACTCGCTCAATCGTCTCGCGATCAGGATGTGTGGTGGCCAGAAAAAACTCGTGCGTGAAACGATCGGGATACATGTGCAGCAGGACGCAGGTGGACGCATTGCCGTCGCGTCCTGCTCTTCCGGCTTCCTGGTAATACGACTCGAGCGTGCCTGGCATGGCGTGATGCACGACCAGTCGCACATCGGGTTTATCGATGCCCATGCCGAATGCACTCGTCGCGACAATCACGCGCGTGCGCGCATTCATGAATGCGTCCTGTGTGCGGCGGCGCAGCTCTTCGTCCAGGCCTGCGTGATAGCCAACGGCTTTGACGTTCGCTTTGACGAGTACGGCGGTGATACGTTCGACCGCCTTGCGAGTGGGCGCGTACACCACCGCGGCTCCGGGTGCATCCCGCAACCAATGCACGGCGGCCTTGTCTTTTTCCGTCTGGTTGGATGCGCTGACCACGTGGTACGTGAGATTGGTGCGGTCGAATCCACCCACGACTACTTCCGCGTTGCGCAAGGCGAGTTGCCGCACAATGTCCTTGCGTACGTCTGGTGTCGCGGTTGCCGTCAATGCGACGGTTTGCGGTCGTAACAACCGTTCACGAATGGCGCCAATACGCCGATACGATGGGCGAAAGTCGTGCCCCCACTCACTGATACAATGCGCTTCGTCGACGGCCAGCATGGACACGCCAATTGCCTGCAGACGATCGAGGGTTTTGCCCGCTTCCATGCGTTCTGGCGCGAGGTACAACAGTTTAAGTTCGCCGCTTTGTGCACGCGCCATGCGGTTCGCCACATCGGCGCTGCTGAGCGTGCTGTTGATGAATGCCGCCGGCACGCCTTTGCGTTCAAGGGTGTCAACCTGGTCCTTCATGAGCGAGATGAGCGGCGACACGACCACGGTGAGCCCGTCGCGCACGAGTGCTGGTACCTGGAAACACAGCGACTTGCCCCCGCCGGTAGGCAGCACGATGAGTGTGTCGCGACCCGCGAGTACGGCCTGGACCGCGCGAATTTGTGGCGGCCGAAAGTCGGGGTAGCCGAATGTTTCGCGTAGCTTGGCGCGGGCCTGGTCCAGAATGGTCAACGTCGGGCTGGTGGACGTGGGAATCGCATGCCAGAATAAGTAGAGACCGGTTGGCGCAAGTACAGCATCATTTCATTGCGGGCGCGGTGCGCGGCGTTTCAAGCGCCACCATTGATTACAGTCCCCTTGAAGCTGTTGAATGTTCAAGCGGCGAAGGCAGCCGGGGACGCACATCGGACCGAATAAGTGGTGCATCCCGGCAATGTCAGGCGAAAGTCTACGTAGACAATGCGAAGCGTGCGATAACCCATTCGTATCGCCGCGCCCCGAAAAATTGAATCACCACGCAAAAAAAGGGGCATCCGTTTGGATGCCCCTTTTCACAACGGTGGAACCCATCAGAACTACGCCTTGCGATCGAGACAGCCATTGAAGTTCGGGTTGTTCCGCTCACGGGCCGGCACCGGTGCGTTCACGTCTGTTCCATACGGGCCGCTCAAGGGAGGCGCCTGCTCGCCGGTTGGGAATACCGTTTCCGCATCGCGACCGTACTGACGAATAAGCCGACGCAGGTCTCCGTGACGGTGCCCTGTCATGTACATCCAGTACGCCCGCTCGTTGAACAGCTGTGTAACCGCTGCTGCCTGCGTCGCACCGGCTGAAGTGAGGGCCGTGATGGGTTTGCCGGTAATGCCCGTTGCACGCAGCGTGTTGAGAACGACCAACACGGCATCGCGATCGGCCTGCGTTCCGCCCTGCAAGCGCGCCTCAGCTTCGATGAGCCGTGCTTCGATGCCGTCAGCCAGCACGACAGCGCCCGTGGTGTTGAAAGTACCTGGGCAATTGTTGCGGTAGGCCGGACATATTTTGAGTGCGATGGGCATGTTCAGCCACGTGGTGTTGAACCCCGCACGATTGGACGCTACCCAAGGCAGACGAGGATCGGGCACGGTGGGCATGAACTCAAGTCCGTTAATGCCCTCCCGGTTGGCTGGCGTCATTCGGGAGCTTGGAGCCGAAGCCGCCCCGTACAGTCCGTTATCAGTGCAGCCCGTACCGAAGCAGTGATCGATGTTCAGTACGAAGTTTGTCGGGACTGCCGAGACCGCCGCCGCCGCCTGGGCAAACTGACCAAGGTTGAGCAGGGCGCGCGCCTTTCCGACTGATGCGCCGAAACGAACTCTTGTGGAGGTCTCGGCAAGGGCCAACGCAGAGTCAAAACTCGCAACGGAGCGATTCAACACCTGCACCGTTGTTTCCGGTTTTCCAAGAACCACACCATCATCGGTGACATCGCTGAACGGAATACCCGAGCAATACAACTCGGCAAAGAAGTCCTCGGTGTACGCCCGAAACATGTACAGTTCGCCGATGTTGAACTTCGGATTCGGTGCCACCGCAGTGATAACACTGATGGCGTTGTTAATTTCGCGGCGCGTGCTGTGCAGCCCGGAATAGGGTCCTGCCGACAGGTCTTCGGAGATCGTACGCTTATTCGGGAGGATGCGTTCGTCAAATGTATCGCTGCCGCGGAACTCGTCGGCAATGCTGCCTCCGAACGCCACGAAAGAGTCGGTGCCGCCATCAAAAGCAAGGACGAACCGCTGGATTGCCCCAAACCGCAACGGACCGGCGCCACCGGCGGTTGCAATATCCGTTGGGTTCAGAATGTCGGGATCGACAACGAGTAGAATGCTTTCGTTACTACAACCACCCAGCACGCCGAGCGACAGGACTGCTGCGCCGGCAAGCCGGCGCAGCGTCGCGAAACGCAAATCCTTGGCGATCATGATTTTGGATGCAGGAGTTGAGGAGTGTATTTGCATGTGATCTCCTCAGAAAGTGAAGTTCATGCGGAACGTGAACGTGCGAAGCGGTGGGGTTGAGAAATATTCTTCATTACCGCGTGCGTCGCTGTTTCCAACTGTGGTTTCCGGGTCGACCCCGTCATAACCGCCGTCCCAGAGCGCGAGGTTGCGGCCGGTCAGGACGACGTTCCAGCGGTTGGCACGGAGCGCCCGGGCCCAACGGTCGGGCATCTGGAACGCAGCAGAGAGTTCGCGGAACCGCGTGAAGTTCATGTCACGGTAGAAGCCGGTCAGGATGGTGCCGTAGTTATTGAGTGCGACGGAAGCGGCTTGTACTTCCAGCGGCGCTGTCGGGTCGTTCGCGCCGCGGCAGGACTGGCTGCCGGTGGAGCACTGGTGACGCAGCGTATTGTTCAGCTTCTGGAAGCCCAGCCGGGTGTCAAACTGGGCATTGAAGCGCAGCTTGCGATCGAACAGTTCCAGCGTGGGGCTCACGGCCATTTCGAGTTTCGGATACGTATTGCCGAGATACACGGTGGTATCCCCGGGGTTGAGAATGAGGTCACCCGGATCGTAATTGGCGGTACCGACAGTGCCGGACGGTGCCGCGACGATGCCGTCACCATTGCGGTCGTTGATGGTATAGGTGCGCCCCCACATTCCGAACAGTGGGTAACCCGTCGTGTTTTTTTGCGTGCTTCGGTTACCCGTGAGAATTGGCGTGACCCCTTCGCCAAGCGTGACCAGCTTATTGCGAGTGGAGGACCCGGTGACGTTGACGCTGAAGGCCACCATGCGGCGGTCCAGCACGCGCTGATTCAGCACAAACTCGACACCGGCATTCTTGACGCTGCCGATATTGGCAGTCTGTGACCCGAAGCCGATGGACGGCGCGAGCCCGCGGCTGATCAGCGCGTCCCTGGACGTCTTGCTGAAATACGTGACTTCGAAGTTGGTGCTGCCACCAAACAGTCCGAGATCAAGACCGCCTTCGAATTCGCCAGAGTACTCGGGCTTCAGCAGGGGATTACCCAGCGAGGCCAGCTGAACGCCCGTCGCAAGCGATCCGGCCGGCAACGTAAAGGTGGTCGATCCGTAGAACCTATTGGCGGTGTTCAAGCCTGGTGCCTGACCCGATGCGCCGTAAGCGCCACGCAAACGGATATTGTCAAGGAACGCGGGTTTCGGGAACCACGCCTCGTCGGAAATTGCATACGAGACCGCGGCTTTCGGATACGTCGCGCCATTGAATCCCGAACCGAATGCGCTGTTGTCGTCAAAACGAATGCCGGCGGTGAGGAACAGACGGTCGCCGATTGATAAGACTTCTTCAACATAGGTACCGAGGGTGATCACCTCGGACGTGCCTTCCGAGCCGGAAAGGATGGAGCCACCACTGAGCGTTACGGCACCAGGGGGCAGGTTGCTGCCCGACGCCGACGTGCTCCGGCTGAAATTCCGGATGTACTGGACACCCACCGAGAGTTTGCTTTGGAGGCCGGAAAAGAGGGTATTCGTCGCGGTTGCCCCGAGATCGACGGTATACTGTGACGTTTGCGTGCGGTTGTTGCCCAAGCCCCCGATTCGTCCGTTTCCGAAGGGACCTTCGTCAACATAATTGCCGCTGATTCCCAGAATGTTTGTGTAATCCAAACCGACGGTACCACGGGTGCTCAACCAGCTTGTTGCCTGCCAGCGTCCCTGCAAGCTGTTGATGAAGCGGTTGACGTCCTGCCGGTTCCGAACGGAAAGGATATCACCCATTGGACTTGCGAACTGCCCGTTCAGGGGGATCGTATCAGTTTTCCCGTTCACCGTCTGAATCTGCCTGTTATCCATGCGTGCGGCATTGCCGGCAATCGCGTTTACCATCAGCCCCGTCGAATTGTCTTCGTTGGGTGGCAAATTTTGTGTACTGGTGACAAAACCCGTCGACAGCTGGATATTGGCGGTGGACGAAATCTGTGCGGACAGGTTCGCCCGCAGATTGATACGGTCGAGCACATTGGGGCGCACTTGCCAGTCCGGCAGCTCAGAAACGCCACGCGCTGCCCTGAGGCGGACGATTTCGCTGTCCGGCATCTTATAAACGCCGACTTCGCCCTGCATGTCGCCGGACAGGAAGAACTGCACCCGGTCTGTCCCGCCGGACACCTGCATGCCATAGGCATTGCGGCGTCCGTTGGTGAGCGGCGACGTAATCGGATTATTCAAGACGTTGTTGCGCGACAGGCTATCCTGTTTCGTGCAGATGTTCGACGCAATCTGTGTCAGGGCGCAGCGCGTGTTGTTCGTCGTATTGGTGATTGCGCCGGCCGCGTTACGCGCCACTACCGTTCCCCAGTTGTAGAACTGGTCTGGATAAGTGCCCTTGTTGGGGTCGGTGATGACACCGTTTTCCGTGAAGACACTCCACACGGTTTTGCCGGACTTGCCCTTCTTCGTCGTGATGTTGATCACGCCGTTGGCCGCTTCGGTGCCATAGAGCGTCGCCGCCGACGGGCCCTTGATCACTTCGATGTTTTCAATTTCGGCGGGCGACAAGTCATCAAAACGCGACGGGCCCGAATTGCCTTGCGCCGTGTTTGAAATCACGCGTACGCCATCGATAAAGACGATGGGGTCGTTATTCAGCGTCAGACTGGTCTGGCCGCGAATACGGATGCGTGAGCCGGTGCCGGAGGCGCCGGACGTGGAGACCTGCACCCCAGCCGCACGACCGGAGAGCAGCGTTCCCATCGAGTTCACAGGCAACTCGGCGATTCTATCTGCGACCGCGATTTGAGAGGTCGTGGTGCCGAGTTCAATTTTGCGGGTGGGCCCCGTTACCGTGGTGACGAATGCCTGCAAGGAAAGGATGGCGGCCTTGAGCTCGAGGTCGCCAGTGCTCGGGGCCCCTTCGCGGACGGTCACCAATTGTCGGCCAGCTTCAAAGCCGATGCGGGTGTAATTCACGACCGCGGTTCCAATGGCTACCTGTCGTAACGTGAAGCGGCCGTCTTCGCCGGTGAGGGTACCGTTCGTGGTGCCCTGCACGGTAACGCTGACGGCCGCTACTGGCTGTCCGCTGCCAACTTCCGTAACGCGACCGGTGATGACGCCTCGTGCCTGGGCGGAGGCCGCCTGCCCAGCAACGAGGCAAGCGATCGCAGCCATTGTGCGCGTGCTCCATCGACGCAGCGTCGCACGTCGATTCGCGGAGGCATGAACTTGGGGGGTCCGGCCGAATTGCATCTCGACACTCCTCTTGCAGATTCGTGCACCCAACGGTCACCCGCCGCCGGTGTCACGAGCGAATGCCGTGTCGCTCGCCACAGAGTGTGGGGATGCGATCGCGGCAGGGGGAACTGAGGAAACCACCGGACGGAGAACCCGTCCGACAACATCCGAGGGAACAGTGAGTGAAACGGGGGCCGCGCTGGTAGCGCGAGGTGGGAACAACCTGCTTAGGCGAACTGCGGAGGCTATACCTGCAACAACCTGCTTCAGCTACTGGCTAAGCGCACAGTCTCGCGGCCTCGTGTTCGGGCCTGCGAAACAACTCTGGCGGGAAAACGCACGGTACGGTGTGGTGTGCAGGCTGTCAATGCACCGCGCACACATCAAGCAGTTTTCAGCGAACAAAACTGCCCACAGCCTGCGATCAACTCGCACATCTGCTCAACAACAGATGCGTGCGGCGCGTCACCCGCACCATTGTACCTCTGCGAACGAACCGTGCGTGAATGCGCAAATGCGACGGTCATTCTTAAACAGCGCGGATGAAATGCCCTCGCGTAAACTCGCCGTTGAGCAGGCGCCGCGTGGTGCCCGTGTCACACGCCGTCCCCGCCATCGCCCCGTCCAACACCGTGCGGAAGTGGCGCGTAATGGCCGCAACAGGCTCGCCAGGCACGTTGAACACGAGCGCATATCCCCGCATGTGCTGCGTCCAAAGCGATTGGATAAACTCTGCGCCGTCAATAGGACGTGAATGCAGCAGCCGGTTGCGGCATGCGGAATCGGTCGCCACTGGAAACGTGTATCCCGCCGGGTCTGTAAGTGACACCTGCATGTGTTTCTGCACACACAAGTCCCGACACGTGGTGGGCTCGCGCTCAAAGGCGGCCGACAGTACGCAGTGCTCGATGGTCATCCCTTCCGGACGTCCGTACACGAACACGTCGAAGCCGTGACCGCCCCACGGTCGCACCACCTCGCCCAATTCGTTCAGCGTCAATTCCACGGACGGCACAATGCGGCGTGCCCCCAATGCAAACATGAACGCCGCCGTATGCGGATTGAACACATTGGTCGCATAGTCCGCGACCACATCCCGGCCAAGCGCGGCCTGTTCGTGCACCAGCCCCACGTGTCCGGAAAGCAGCGGCAGCTCGAGCGCCAACCACTTGTCCAGCGTTTTCCGTTCGTCGGGTCGCACAATAGACGGCGTGCGCAACCGCAAGGACACACCCAGGTCACGCAACGTATGCTGAAGCGTGCGCACACGCGCCAGCGGAATGGGGGGGTGCCGAAGAAACGGATCGAGCACCACCTCCGTCGCGCCGTTCAGTGCCGCCTCCATGGCATCGGCAACATTAAACACGACGGCGTTGAGACGCAGCGGCTCCATATTGGTACGGAGGTCACCCGACGCAGTCGGATTGACGTTCGCCACCGCCTTCGCGATTGCCTCGGCACGCAATGAGGAGGCCGCACTGGCATCCCACCCGCGCTGTTCCTCGAGTTGGGCAACCGCGTCCTGCCGCAAACGATTGAGTTCGCTGACGGGCAGAAATAATCCGGCGGCTAATCCGGCAATATCCAATACGCCCAGTGCATATGCAGTCTCGCCCAGACGCCCGAGCTGCTCGCGCAATTGTGCGTAGTCCAGCGCGCGCTTTGAGGCGGGGGCCAGGGGCACATCGCCCTGCACCGTCACTGCATATTCTCCCGCGCTCCATACCAGCTTTAGCGGCGCCCCCGCGCTTCCAAACACCCGGACATCCACGCGCAACCGGGCTCGCTCTGGAATGGCAATGCCCGCAAAACTTTGTTGAGCGCCCTGCATCAGCTCCGTGTCCAGCGTGCGGATAACCCGCCACCCGTGGGCCACGCGAAGGCGCGTCGACAACGCCTGGCGATAGACGCCGTCTTTCACGTCAAGGGTGCGTACCGCAGTTACGGTACAGCCGATGGTCGCGGCCGAACCGTCCACGGGTTCTTCAAACCCCAAGCCGTCGCCGACTGCGACTGGCAACGTGACATCAACCAGCAGATCAGCGCCCTCGTGCCCCACCACCGTACCAATCAAGCGACCGCGACTATCGGGCTGCGTGCGCGTGATGTAGTCGCGCCCCTCGCGGCCACCCAGCATGCCCGCCGTAAATCCACGACTGAAAATCTGGACGAGCGGTTCTACTTCCGATTCGGGCGGTTCAGAATTTTCGCCATTGGCCAGTCGGTCCAACCACGTCCGATACCCGTGCGTGACCGTGGCCACGTATTCCGGCTTCTTCTTGCGCCCCTCAACCTTGAGACAACTGATGCCAGCTGCGGCCAACTCTGCCAGATAGTCGTGTGCGGCGAGATCTTTCGCCGAAATGAGAAAGCCGGAGTCCAGCGTCAGTCCGGTTTGATCGTCCTGCAGGGTGTATTCCTTGCGGCACGACTGTGCACACGACCCGCGATTGGCGGATCGCTCGGAAATCATGCCCGACATCAGACATTGCCCTGAATACGAAATACAGAGGGCTCCGTGCACGAACGATTCCAGACCAAGACCAGGCGCGGCTTCGCGAATGCTCGAGATGTCCGTGAGCGTGTTTTCGCGCGCCAGCACAATGCGCTCGACGCCCAGTTGTTGCATGACACGTGCACCGCTGCCATCATGCACCGTCATTTGCGTGGAGCCGTGTATTTCCAGCGCAGGATACACGGTGCGAATAAGTCGGACGATGCCCAGGTCCTGCACAATCGCTGCATCAATTCCGCAATCGATACACGCGCCGAGATACACCAGCGCTGGTGCCAGCTCGGCCGTCTTGATCAGCACATTGAACGTGAGATACACGCGCACGCCGCCCGCATGGGCGATGTCGCACGCCTGTCGCAATTCATTTAACGAAAGCTGCGCGCCCTCGTCGCGCGCGTTGAACTGCGACGCGCCGAGGTACACGGCATTGGCGCCGTTGGCGACCGCCGCCCGCACGGCGTCGAGCGAGCCGGCGGGCGCGAGTAGTTCAGGGACTTGTTGCATGGGACTCACTTCGAGACAAACCTGACGGCAAACCGCAGCAGAAAGGCAGCGGCGAGCAGGCCAATTGCCACCCAGCGTACGTTGGAGTCGTTACTGCGGACGCCGTACCCGAACACGAGAATGGCGGCAATGACAAACAGCAGCCTGATTCGGGTGAGATTGGAGAACCGAATGTTACTTGCTCCAGGGTGGCACGATCTTGTTGCTGCGTGCATAGGCAATCGATTGCCCCAGATGTTCGTGCAAGTGTGTCACGGCTCCAATCCATGCGGCCTGGCGCGACATCTTCGTGCCGAAAAAGTCCACTTCGGCGCCCATCCTGCTGGCCGAGTCGGCCGACATGGCGGCCTTGAGATGCGCAAAAGACGTCTTGAGATCGGCCACTGCAGCATCGCGCCTGATGTCGCGCTTTTCGTACGCCGTGAGCGTCGCGAAATCGGTCGCGGAAATTTTCGTTTCGGCGGGAATGGCGGCGCCAAGCATCGACGGAATGAGATAGTTGTCACTCGCCACATGCAACACTACTTCGCGCACGGAGCGGGTGCCCACAGATGGCACCCAGTTCATAGTGCCTTCCGGCATGGCGGTGGCGAGATCGATCATCTTCTTTTCAACGCCTTCCACATCCTTCATGAGGTCGGCCATCAGGTCTGGACCGGCCGCCACGGGGGCGGACGCAGTCGCGGGCGCTGGCGGCTCGGTGTTCTGTGCGCACGCCGCTACTGCGATACAGGCAACGGCCATCATGGAAACACGCAACTTCAGGGACATGGGCGGCTCCTTGCAGGATTGGAAGGGTTCTGGACTCCGTAACATTGTGCGTTCGGAGCGTTTGGTCCAGCGACGGCGTAAACTGGCAATGGGGCAAGGTGGTCGCGTGGGCGAAACCTGCCCCACGATGCACGCGGTCAGCCCGAACGCCCCCTGAAACTCTCAGCCCGCCGACAACCCCGCCGCCGTGGCCTCGGCATCCGGAATGTCGAGTACCATGCGCAGCAGCGCCGTCGAATACACCTTGCCCTGCGCGTCCGTCTTGAGGGACAACGTGCCACCGCCATCCAGGGCTCCGTGCAGGAGAAAATTCAGCGCCATGAGGTTGGGCAGCTCGAAACGCTCGACCGCGCCCGTGATCATGCCGCTGAAATGTTCGGTGACGCGCGCCTGCGTGACGTGCTTCACGAGTACCGGATACCATTCTGGCTTCAGGGCGATGAGGCCGACGTTGGCGGTGTCGCCTTTGTCGCCGCTTCGCGCGTGCGCAATGTCCAGGAGTCTGACTTTCATGGGAATTACTCCTGAATATCGACGTGAGTGGTCACCGCACGTTTGTCGATCAACGCGGGCCAGTAGGCAACAATTTCTTCAACTTTCGGGCGTCCACCAGCAAACCCCGTCACGCTGGGCGGTCCGTTCAACACCAGCGGTACAATTTCACGGGTGAAACGTTCAACGGCGGCGCGATCTTCGCCGCGCACCCCAATGCGATACTGCACTTCGGGCGCGTCGTGCCCGTCGCCGGCAAGATGACCGTGGGTGCTGGTGGCCCCAACGAACTCACTGAGAATCTGGTCGAACTTGAGACCAAGATTGTCCAGCCGTTGGCGCAACACACCATCGGCCATCTGCGCCTTTTCCATGGCATCTGGCCACGAATACACGAGCGAACCAACGGCCTTGTACCCGGCGCGATACGCGATGGACACCTTGAGAAACGGCGTTGGCGGTCCGCCCGTAATGCCGTGCACGCGCACGCGATTTTCGCCGGCATCTTCAAGCTGGATGCTGGTGAAATCGGCAACCACGTCCGGTGTGATGTAGGCGTGTGGGTCGCCCATTTCGTACACCAGTTGTTCGCTCACCGTTGGTATCGAAACGCGACCACCCGTATTCGGATGTTTGGTAATGACAAACGAGCCATCGCTTACGGCGTCGGCAATGGGATACCCGACGTTCGCGAGGTCGGGAATGTTGCGCCAGTCGTACAAACAGTTGCCGCCAGAACTTTGTGCGCCGCACTCGAGAATGTGTCCGGCAATAATGCCCGACGCCATCTTGTTCCAGTCATCCGGCGCCCATTTAAACTCATGACGCAACGGCGCCATGGTGAGCGCGGTGTCGGTGCTGCGACCGGTCACCACCACGTTGGCGCCGCGTTCGAGCGCCTCAACAATTGGTGTCGAACCAATGTACGCGTTGGCGGATAACACGCGGTCGCGAATGGTGGAGAGTGGTTCGCCCGTATCCATGTTGGCAAGCTGGTGCCCAGCGGCCAGCAGCTCGTCAAGGCGACTCAGCAAGTCGTCACCGGTTACGACGCCCACCTTGAACTTGCCGCGCAGTCCCATTTTCTCACCGGCGGCGATTAGCGCGGTCGCACACGCCTGTGGGTTCACACCGCCGGCGTTGGCAATGACCTTGACGCCGCGGTCGACCACGGCCGGAAACACGCTTTCCATCGCGCCAATGAAGTCGCGCGCGTATCCCATTTTCGGGTCGCGTTCCTTCTGCTTTTGCAGAATGGACATGGTCACTTCGGCGAGATAGTCGAGCATGAGGTAGTCAACCTGTCCGCCTTCGACCTGCCGACGTGGCGCTTCAAGCCAATCGCCCCAGAATCCCTGCCCGCTGGCCACGCGCACTACGCGTTCTGTATCGGTCATCCTGTTGTCCCGGAAAGCTGCTGCTGTAATCGCACGGTGGGAATCCTGCTGCTCGACGTACGGCCGAACGGCTGCACGGTGTGTTTGGTGAGACTCTGCTACGTTGATGCGCCCGGCATGGGTGGCAGGTTGAATGCGCCAAGGTGTGGCCCTGGGTTCTGCAACGCGGCGCGCAGTGCAAGCGCGAGCATCGAACGTGTGTCCTCCGGATACAGAATGGTGTCGGCGTATCCGCGCGCGCAGGCGTAGCGCGCATCGAGTTGCTCTTCGTAGTCGGCGCGCATTTCTTCAACCGATGCGGCCACGTCGGGAGTCAACGCGACACCTTTTGCCTTGGCCGCTGCGATGGCGGGACCGTGCACAGCGCCCACTGCGGCCTCCCCTTCCATCACGGCCATCCGTCCGGTTGGCCACGAGAACAGAAAGTCGGGGTCGAAGCCCTGCCCGGCCATGGCGTAGTAACCGGCGCCACTGGCGTGATTGACCGTGAGCACAATTTTCGGTACCCGCGCGCACGCCATGGCTTCGACAAAATGTGCGCCTGCGCGAATGATGCCTTCGTGCTCCGACTCAGGGCCTACCATGAATCCCGACACGTCTTGCACGAACAGCAAGGGGATTCCCTGTTTGTCGCAACGCTCGATAAAGTACGCAACCTTCTCGGCACTTTCGGCGTAGATGATTCCGCCAAATCGTGGCTTCTCGCCTGGGCGTCCCTTGATGAGCCCGCGCTGGTTTGCGATGACCCCAACGGTGATGCCTTCAATCTTGGCATCGCCGCAAATCATCTCCTTTGCGAGATGTGCCTGGAATTCATCGAGTTCGCCGCCATCCAACACCGCACGCAACAACGTATGCATGTCGTACGACATGCGATGATCGGCCGGCAGAATGTCGTACAATTTTTCCGGTTCAGTGGCGGGCTCTTTGAACTCCACGTCGGCCGGACGGTGCGTCGGGCGCGGCAAACGGGCCACCAGGTCCCGCAGCTTCTTGATACATGACGTGTCGTCGTCCAACGCGTAGTGCGCGACGCCCGAAACCTGCGTGTGGGTAATCGCGCCGCCGAGTGTTTCGCCGTCGATGGTCTGACCGGTGGCACCCTTCACGAGATTCGGTCCGCCCAATCCCATGAACGAGGAGCCCTTCACCATCAAAATCACGTCACTCAGTGCGGGAAGATACGCTCCACCCGCAATACACTGCCCCATCACGGCCGCGAGCTGCGGAATACGCAGATACCGCCGCATGATGGAGTTGTAGTAGAAAATGCGCGCGGCGCCATACTGCCCGGGAAACACCCCGCCCTGATACGGCAGGTTGACGCCGGCCGAGTCGACGAGATAGACGATGGGGATGCGGCAGCGCATGGCAATTTCCTGCGCGCGGAGCGTCTTCTTGATGGTCTCGGGCCACCATGAGCCGGCTTTGACGGTGGCGTCGTTTGCGACGACCACCACCTCGCGTCCCTCGACCACTGCCACGCCTGTAATAACGCCGGCGCCTGGGGCCTGTTCGTCATACTGGTCGTACGCGACCAGCAGGCCGATTTCGAGGAAGGGGGTGCCGGTATCGGCCAGCAGACCGATCCGCTCGCGCGCGGTCAGTTTACCCTGCTTGTGCTGCTTTTCAATTTTATCGGGACCGCCACCAAGCCGCAGTCGGGCTTCCAGTTCGCGGGTTTGCGTCGCGAGCTGCCTGAGACGAGCACTCACTGATAGAATCTCACGCGTCCTGCTGTTCACGGGCCGCAAACCACTCGCGGATGTAGTTGACGAGTTCCTGCGTGCTGGTGCCGGGGCCGAACAGGCGGGCGACGCCAGTGGATTGCAGGGAATCCATGTCTTCTTTGGGGATGATGCCGCCACCGGTGAGGAGGATGTCGTCACGGCCGGCTTCGAGCAGCAAGTCGCGCACGCGTGGAAAGAGCGTCATGTGGGCGCCGCTCAGTATGGAGAGCCCGACCACGTCCACGTCTTCTTGCACCGCGGCGGTGGCGATCATCTCGGGGGTCTGGTGCAGGCCCGTGTAAATAACTTCCATGCCGGCGTCGCGCAGGGCGGCTGCCACCACCTTGGCGCCGCGATCATGGCCGTCGAGGCCAGGCTTGGCGACGAGGACTCGGATAGGTCTGGACATAGAATGGGAAGGTAATCGGGGGGGCACGGTCTCAGCAGTGCGGGCGCGGGGCGCGCACGCGGGGCCGCGCGTCGCGTCCGTTGCATACGCGGGGACGGGGGGCGCGCGTTGGGGTGGGGATTGGTGGCGGCAGGTGTGGGGTGGAGCCAATCCTCACCGAAGCCGCGGGCTAGTCCTTCCTCGCAATCAGCAACATCTCGCTATTACGCCGTCCGAGTGGTTTTTCACTCCACGCGTCAAACGCCTGCTCGACAATGAGCCCCACTTCCCGCATCCGCTCGGCCAACTCCGATGCGGTGTACAGACGAAGGCGATGTGTCCGCTCTCCCTCGCCAGACGGTCCTCGCCAGGTGCTCTGCACTTCCAGAAAGCCGGAGAGTGGATCGAACGAGCGTTCCTGCCCAAACACCGTGCCGTCGGCAGTATTCCACCAATCGCGTGTGAGAAATCGCGCCATGACGCCGTCGCGACTGCCGCCGTGCCACACGAGCACCCCGCCGGGTTCAAGTACGCGCGCAAATTCTGCCAGCACGCGTCGGTCGTCCGCGGGATCGTCGAAGAAGCCAAATGAGGTGAAGAGGTTAACCACCACCGAAAATCGACCGGTCCATTTTGAGGGCAGCTTGCGCATGTCGCCCCGAGTGTAACGGAGCATTCGTCCGGTGCCCCGTTTGGCCGCCACCTTGAGGAGGTCGGCCGAGTAGTCGAAACCATCCACGTTGAACCCGGCCTCGGCGAGCAGATGCGCGTGCCGACCCTGTCCGCAGGGACAGTCCAGCAGTCGCGAGCCGGCCGGAAACTCGGCCAACAAATCGACGAGTCGCGCGACTTCCTTGCGGTCGCGCACCGGGTCGAACAGCGGCTCATATTCATGCAGGTACTGTGCATCAAAATGCGTCTGCCACCATGGCGTGATGGCGGTGGACGACTGTTTCCCACGCGCGGTTTTCCTGATGGTGCGGGCTGGCGACATGGGACGGATTGTGGTGGACGTGGACTGAGAACGGCAGATTTGCGGTTCCCGGCAATTTACTGCACTATTCCGACAGAATTGACCGCAAGACTCCCCAGTTCCCATCCTGCCATGCGCGCGCGGATGTTTGGGCACGGTTGTTCGGGCCCCGCCTTCGCCATCTGACAATGTTCTCTCGAGTGCAATCGCTGCTCGCTGTCCTGCGATGTGTTCGACATCGACGACCGGAACGCCAAGGGTATGGCTGGCTCCGAGTTCTACTTGCACCAGTGCGCCGTCCCCACACGTCGCCCCACTGACTCTTCGAGGATTCGGATGAACCTGTTTCGCACGACTCTGCGCGTTCTCTGCATCGGGATCAGTTTGGTTGCACTCGCGACGCTTGGGAGCCGGAACCTCGCCGCACAACAAGCCTCTTTCGCCGGCACGATACTCAACGAAGTCGGCGAGAAACCGGTGGCCAACGTCGAAATTGTGTTGGAGGGAATGAACCGATCGGTGCGTAGTGACAGCGCGGGAAACTTTGTGTTCACGGGTTTGCCGGCCGGCAAGTTCACCGTGCTCGTGCGTCAACTGGGTTTTGAACCACTGCGTACCGAGTTTACCCTCGGCGCAACGCAGAAATTTGAAGTAGACCTGCTCATTAAACCGGCGGTGACGCAACTGCAGAACGTCGACGTAAAGGCTGCCACCGAGAGTCCGTGGGCTAACCGGCTGTTGGACTTTGAAGAGCGCCGTCGCGCTGGAACCGGTCGGTTTCTGACAGCAGATGTTTTCGAGCAACAGGACGGTCGGCCCGTGTCGGCGTTTCTCGCCAACAAGGTTCCGGGGCTCAAGTTTGTCAACGCCAATGGGCGAAGGTGGTTGGCGAGCACTCGTGGATGCGGATTGCAATGCCCAACCCCGCCGGCACAGCAGTTGGAAAGGGTTCCTTCGGCTTGTTACCTGCAGGTCGTGGTCAATGGCATTGTTCGCTACAACGGGACCGGCGGTCAGTCCATGTTCGATGTCGACGAAATCAATTCCAAAGACATCATCGGTCTCGAGTTTTATATGACGTCGACCACTCCGTCGCAATACAGCGGGACAGGCGGGGTGGGCGGGTGCGGGACGGTGATTATCTGGACAAAAGGTGGTGGATGAGTAGATCGTCGCATCGCGCGTCCCAAACGTGCACCACTGCACCGGCGCCTGCGTGGCATTCTGGTGCCGCTCGGCAGCCCACCTGGCCGGTGCACATTCAGAATTTTCACGCGGAGGAATTGGCGAGGCCCCAACGTTTGCCCATCGACTTGAGGCGCGGAGGACGGCACTCGCATTGAAAGGGCCTTGGCGCTTCATCCTTCCTGGAACATTTGTTTCATTCTTTGTGTTGCTGTTCTCCGCGGTTCAAGTCGAACGCGATAGACTCGAACGCTCGCCGCACCTCCGCGCGCTCCGCGTGAAACACTCGGAGCTCGCACCCAATCGGCGCTCCCCGCATGACGCCCCAGCAACCAAACCCTTTCAACGCTCCGGTCTGCCGCCCCAACAACAAATCAACTCAAACCAGAAGCCCGCCGTCCAACGAATGAAATCCGGTTCGCGGCGGGCCACCCCCTCAATATATTCGAGCCGCTAAAAGAACACCGGCTCGCGATACGCCCCAAACACATCCTCCAACGCCGCGCGAATCTCAAACAACGTGCAGTACGCGCGCGCGCAGTCGAGAATGTACGGTACCACGTTGGTCGTGCCACGCGCCGCTTCACGCAGCGCATCCAGTCGCGCCACCACCAACACATTGTCACGCGTCGCCTTGAGATGCTTCTGTCGAATTTGCTGCTCCTGATTGGCTTCATCCCCAATACGCAACAGCGGAATGCTCAACTCCGGTTCGTCGGTGACAAACTCGTTCACGCCCACCACAAGTTTGCGATGCTGCTCAATTTCCCACTGCTGACGGGCCGCCGCTTCCGAGATGCGTTTCTGGAACCAGCCATCTTCCAGCCCCTTCACCACCCCGCCCTGCTCGTGAATCTGCTCGAACAACGCCTCGGCCTCAGCCTCCATCTGATCGGTCATGGCCTCGATATAGAACGAGCCACCCAGCGGATCCATCACGTTTGGCACGCCCGACTCAAACGCGAGAATCTGCTGCGTGCGAAGCGCCACCTGCACGGCGCCCTCCGTCGGCAAGGACAACGTCTCATCCATCGAGTTTGTGTGTAGCGACTGCGTTCCACCCAGCACTGCCGCCATGGCCTGATACGCAACACGCACCACGTTATTCACGGGCTGCTGCGCAGTGAGCGTCACGCCGGCCGTCTGGGAATGGAAACGCATCATCCACGAACGCGGGTTCTTGGCGCCGTACCGCTCCTTCATGTGCCGCGCCCAAATGCGACGCGCAGCCCGCAGCTTGGCAATTTCCTCGAAGAAGTCGTTATGAATGTCCCAGAAGAATGACAAACGCGGCGCGAAGTCGTCCACATCCAGACCGCGCGCAACGCCTCGCTCCACATAGGTAAAGCCATCCGCCAGCGTAAACGCCAACTCCTGCGCCGCCGTGCTGCCGGCCTCACGAATGTGATAGCCCGAAATGGAAATCGTATTCCAGTTTGGCGCATTCTTCGCGCACCACTCAAACCCGTCAACAATCAGTCGTAGCGCGGGCTCAATGGGAAAACACCACGCGTGCTGCGCCATGTATTCCTTGAGAATGTCATTCTGCACCGTGCCCTGAATTTTCGATGCCGGAACCCCCTGCTTTTCAGCGGCTGCGACATAAAAACAGAACAGAATGAGCGCAGGGCCGTTTATGGTCATGGACGTCGACACTTTGTCGAGCGGAATGCCCTCCATGAGCGTTTCCATGTCCGCCAACGACGAAATGGCCACGCCGCACTTGCCCACCTCGCCCTCAGAGCGCGGATGGTCGCTGTCGTAACCCATCAGCGTGGGAAAGTCGAATGCCACCGATAGTCCGGTTTGCCCCTGCGACAACAAGAACTTGAAACGCTGGTTGGTTTCGCGCGCCGTACCGAAGCCCGCAAACTGGCGCATGGTCCACAGCTTGCCGCGATAACCGGTGGGATGGATACCACGCGTGTAAGGAAACTCGCCGGGCACTTCGAACGCGCTCCCCGCGGTCTCTTCGAGATCGAGCGCCGTGTACAGCGGCGGCACTTCGCGCGCCGAGTTGGTGTACGCGATGTCGCGCTTGACGCCCGTGTCGTACCGATTGCGCCACTCGGCCACTTCGGTGCGCAGCGTGTCCAGCTCGTTCTGCTGCTGACGAACGACGTCTTCGAGATCGCGGACGGAAGTCATGGAGCCATCTCCGGTAACGCAGGCGAATTAAGAGGCGCGTTGAGCGCGGGCGTGCCGCCCGTCATGAGGGTGCTGCTGCGGGCCCGCAGTAAGTCGGCCACGGCAAAAGGTGCCACCGCGCCGGACTCCATGGCCGGTAACTGCGCATCCAGCCAGGCCATCGTTTCCGCATCGGACCACATCCGTTGCCGAAGTTGTTGTTCGGCAATTTCCATGACCCGCTCGCGCAGGCGTCGCCGCCGGCGTTGTCGCAGGTCCCCACTCGTTTCAAGATAGCGATAGTGCCGGTCGAGGGCGGAGATGAGCTCGTCAATGCCCTCCCCTTTGGCCGCAATGGTGCGCAGGACCGGCGGTGTCCACTTCTCGGGGGCCTCCTGGGCGGCAGCGCTGCGAGCAGCTCGTGCCGGGCTCATGGCGTCACGCAACGCATCGTTGTCGGCCACTGTGCGCAGGTCAACACCGTGATGGGCCGGCACGTTGTTCATCGTCGCGCCAGCGCGCAGGCCGAGCATGAGTTCGATGTCATTGCGCAGGCGATCGGCGCCGGGACGGTCGGCCTTGTTCACAGCGTAGACATCGGCGATTTCCATGACGCCGGCCTTGAGCGTTTGAATGGAATCACCCGACTCGGGCACGAGGACGACGAGTGTGGTGTCGGCGGCGCGCGCCACATCGAGTTCGCTTTGTCCGACACCCACCGTTTCGATGATGATGAGGTCGATGCCAAACCCATCAAGCACATCACACACTTCGCGCGTCGCGGTAGCAAGTCCACCCAGTGATCCGCGCGTGGCCATACTACGAATGTAGACGCCCGGATCGGTCGCTATTTCTTCCATGCGAATGCGATCGCCAAGCAGTGCGCCGCCGGTGAATGGCGAGGTGGGATCGACGGCAACAATGCCAATGCGCAACCCCTGCTTGCGGTACTCGCGCGCGACCAGCGTGGTCATCGTGCTTTTGCCAGCGCCCGGCGGGCCGGTGATACCAATGCGACGAGCGCGCCCCACGTTTGGATGAATGGATGCCAGCAACGCATCCCAGCCGGCGCGATGATTCTCGACAATGCTGACGGCGCGTGCTAATGCGGCCGTTTTGCCCGATTGATAGTCTGGCAGTAGACGCGCCAACGCGGGCGCCAGCACCACCTTCGTGTTGCGTACCGTGTCGCTCGCGGGCTCTATCGATTCGGGGCCGGTGGTGCTACCAGTCATCACGTGCGTGGCGCAGGTTCGTCGTGCTCATCGCGAATATCGCCCACCAGTTCTTCGAACAAATCCTCCAGCGTCACGAGACCGGCGACCAGGCCTTGCGAGTTGCGTACTATGGCCAGGTGGCGGCGTGCGCGCAGCATCTCAAACAGCAGTTCGCTGGCGGGTTTGGTTTCTTCGGCAAACGCCACCGGACGCAAGGGCGGCATCCGCTCTCCCGCTACGCGCAGCACGTCGAACGCGTGGATCATTCCGACAATATTGTCGGGCGTGCCACGGTAGATTGGCACCCGACTATATGCCGCCTGAGCCAACCGGCGGGCGATATCGAGCGGCAGCAGCGATTCATCCAGTGCGAAGAGTTCGCTACGGGCGGTCATCACGTCGCGTGCGGTTTTGTCGCCGAACTGCACCACGCCGGAGATGATCGCCATTTCTTCAGTGGCACCAATGCCCTGCAGGGCACCGTCCCGCAGCAGGTCTTCGATACCCTCGCGCGCTTCGACTTCCGGCGCGCGAACGATGGGGCGCACCAGCCAGCCAGCCACGGCTCGCCCGAGTTGCAGAAACGGCGAGACCAGGGTGTCCACCACGCGCAGCGCCGGCACAAAGGCGGGCACCAGTTGCGGAGCCCACCGTCGCCCAATGGCGCGCGGGACGAGTTGCCCCAATCCGATGAGCACGAGCACGAAGATGCTCGCATCGCGCGTCAACAACCACGGCTGGCCCGCATCGATGGCGGTGAGCAGCGCGCCCGTCGCAAAGACCACCAACGTGCCGCCGGTGCCGGCTGCGTGCACCAAACGCGTGGGACGTTCGAGATGGCGTGCCATCTTGCCCAGTCCGACGCCTTGACGTTCTACCCAATGCCGAAGCCATAACCGACTGACCGCGCGCACGGCGGTCGCGCCCACCGTCAGCATGGCGACGATCAGCACGGCCACGAAAATCACAAGGACTCTCATGACCCGGTGCCGGCGTTGCGCGATTGCGGCCGTTGAATGAACACACGCTCGACCTTGCGACGGACCACCCGCTCCGCGATGAAACGAAATCCGTTGATGTACACCGATTCACCGGCGCGAGGAACGCGACCCACCCACTCCATGACCAAACCGCCAACCGTGGTCACATCGTCGCGTGTGAAATCATGTCCAATCGCTTCTGAGAGATCGTCGAGCGTGAGGCGACCGGACACCCAATACCGCTCGTCCGCTTCGCTTTCGATGTTGCGTTCTTCGTCGTCGTACTCGTCACGAATTTCGCCAACGAGTTCTTCGAGAATGTCTTCGATGGTGACGAGACCGGCGGTGCCCCCATACTCGTCCGCCACGACGGCAATGTGCTGGCGTGATGATTTGAAGTCACGCAACAGGTCGGCAATACGTTTGGACACCGGAATAAACGACGCCGGACGAATAAGCGACGTCCACTCTTCGGCCGGTTCGACATCGTCGACAATCGCCCCCAATAAGTCCTTCGCGTACAAAATGCCGACAATTTCGTCGATCGTTTCGTCATACACCGGGATGCGCGAATGTTGCGAACTGCGCACACGGTCCACCACTTCTGACCACGGGGTGTTGCGTTCCACGCCCACGACTTCGACCCGAGGCACCATCACTTCGCCGGCAGTCGTCTCGCCAAAGCTGAACACCCCCAACAGCAAATCACGTTCGTCGCTGGATACATCGCTTTCGGCCGACACCACTTCGCGAAACTGTGAGGCGGCTTCTTCGCGCCGGTCGAGATCATCTTCGCCGTCGGGCATGACGGAAGCAACCAGCCGGTCGAGTGCTTCGCCGACGAACACCAGCGGCGACATCAGGCGTTCGATCAGCACGGTCACTGGTGCCAACTTCGTGGCGGCGCGTTCGCCGAGCGCGTCACCAACGGCGCGGGCGATGCTTTCCGCGACGGTTACCGTAATCAACCCGGTAATGATCAGCACCAATATCGCGGACGGGCGAGTACGGTCGCCAAGGTCGAGCGCGACGGCGAGGGCACCACCAGCCAATCCGTGTCCAAGCAGACGAGCAAACGCCAGCGCCCGGTGTTGGCGTTCGCGTTTGGGCAATGCGTGCCCAAGCGCGCTGTTGTGCGGTTCCTGCGGGACCGGGAACACCCCATCGCGCGCAGGCGTCTCGAGGGTTGGTGTATCGGACAACAGTGCGCCATCGGCCACGGCAGCGACTGCTGCCATGACCGCTCCTGCAAATGCCACCAGCCACGACAGCACGTTCACCGAGCCCCGGTGGTTGCGTTGAGGAATCGCTTCAGCAGCGTTTCCTGACGACGCCACATGGACGACGTTGTGCGCGAATCATCGTCGGGATGATCGTATCCGCACGCGTGCAGCAGGCCGTGCGTCACCAAGCGCTGCACTTCTTCCCGCACGCCGACGCCGTGAAACGCCGCCTGCTCGCGTGCCACCTCGGTGCAGATGTAAATGTCTGCTCGCATGGTGCCTGCGGGATCGACCCCGAGCGCAAACGTCATCACATCCGTTGCCCCGGCGTGATTCAGGTGTTGCTTGTTCAGCACCGCCATGGCCCGCGTCGACACAAAGGTGACGCTGACCACTGCATCGGTCATCTTCTCGGCCTTGAGCACCGCGCGTGCCAAGGCTTCGAGCTTGCTGACAGCCACGGGTACGCGACCGCCCGGGGTGGCGACGCTGACCACGGGCTGCGAACGACTTCGGGGGGTCATGATAGGGGCAACATCAACCGCCTGCGGAGTCCTGGTTGTACGCCCGGATGATGTCTCGCACCAAGCGGTGCCGCACCACGTCCGCATCGGTGAAATAGTGAAAGCTGATGCCTTCAATGCCATGCAGGATGCGCTCGATTTGCATCAGGCCGGAATCTTCGCGACTGGGCAAATCGACCTGCGTTTTGTCGCCGGTGATGACAATCTTTGAGTTCACGCCAAGACGCGTCAGGAACATCTTCATCTGCAGACCGGTCGCGTTTTGCGCTTCGTCCAGAATGACGAACGAATCCCCCAACGTGCGGCCGCGCATGAACGCCAGCGGTGCCACTTCGATGGTGCGCGTCTCGATGGCTTTCTGGATTTTGTCCATGGGCATCATGTCTTCGAGGGCGTCGTACAGCGGGCGCAGATAGGGATCGACCTTGGCCTGCATGTCGCCAGGGAGAAATCCCAGACTTTCGCCGGCTTCGACGGCCGGACGCGCCAGAACGATGCGACGCACCCGTTTTTTCATGAGCGCATCGACCGCCGCCGCGACGGCGAGGTACGTCTTGCCGGTACCGGCTGGGCCGATGCCCACGACGATATCGTGTTCAGCAATTTTCTTGATGTACTCCGCCTGGCCGGCCGTCTTCGCCTGAATGTTGCGACGTGAGCCCGCAACAATCAGCCCACCAGTTGCCGCGTGGCCGTTGCCCGCACCCGGTGCGTCGGCCGGTTTCGCGCTGAGCGCGAGGCGCAAGACGTCGTCCGCACGCAGGTCGCGCCCGTCGCGCGCGATGGAGACCATCGCGTTCGCGATGGATTCGGCTTTCGTCACGCTTTCCATGTCCCCGGTGATGGAAATGGCATCACCACGCAGCGCCACGCGGGCCCCCGTGCTGCGGGCCAGCTCGATCAGGTTGCCGTCGTTGACGCCCGCGAGCAACATCTGGTCGACGCCTTCTATGTTCACACGTACAGTTGTTGTTTCGCCAGTCATGATGGGGGAGGGGTACTTTTCTTCTGCAATCCAAGGTCGTCGAGATCTTTGGTCTTGACGGAAACGGGAGCGCCTTCGAACAGCGCGCGAGCGGCGGTTGTCTTGGGAAACGCAATGACGTCGCGCAACGAGGTCGCGCCGCAGAGCAACATCGCGATGCGGTCAAAACCCAGCGCGATGCCGCCGTGCGGGGGAGCGCCCGCGCGCAGTCCTTCCAGCAGAAATCCGAATCGACGTTCCTGCTCTTCGGCATCGCCAATACCCAACAGCGTAAACATCTGCGACTGCACGACGGGATTGCTGGTGCGAATACTGCCGCCACCCAGTTCCGTTCCGTTCAGCACCACGTCGTACGCCAGCGCGCGCCACTTCTCGGGCGCATCGGGGAACGCCAGCATGTCCGCCTGATTGGGCGACGTAAACGGGTGATGCACGGCCGCGAGATCGCCGGTGACGGGATCTTTCTCGAACATCGGGAAATCCACCACCCACAAAAAACATCGCGCGTTCTCGTCCACCAGTCCCAATCGGCGCGCACACTCCTGCCGTACGCGGTCGAGCGCCGGATTTGCGGTGTGATCGGGTCCCGCCACGAACAGCGCGAGATCTCCTTCGCTCATCGCAAAGGACGCCGCGGCGTCGGGCGTGAGGAACTTCGCCACCGGCCCATCGTGTTTCCCCTCGGCAAACTTCAGTCGGAGCAATCCGCTCGCGCCGGCTCCCTTGGCCAGCGCTTCGAGCTCGTCTACTTCCTTGCGACTCCAACCGGCTGCGCGCGGAACGACAAGGCCACGCACGCGGCCGCCTTTTTCAAGGGCGGATTGCGTGATGGCGAAATCAAGTGGCGCAAACGTGGCGGAGTAGTCGCTGACGCTCAGGCCATAGCGCAAATCCGGACGGTCACAGCCGTATTGCTCCATCGCGTTCGCGTACGTCATGCGATCGAACTGCTCCGGAATTTTGTAACCCGCTTCCTGCCACAGCGCGTGCACCAGCGTTTCGGCGAGCGTGAGGATGTCTTCCTGGTCAATAAACGATGCTTCGATATCAATTTGTGTGAATTCGGGCTGACGGTCGGCACGAAGGTCTTCGTCGCGGAAGCAGCGCGCAATCTGGAAATAGCGATCGAATCCACTGCACATAAAGAGCTGCTTGTAGATTTGCGGTGACTGCGGCAGTGCGTAAAATTCACCCGGGTGCACGCGGCTGGGCACGAGATAGTCCCGCGCGCCTTCGGGCGTGGGTTTGGTGAGAATGGGTGTTTCGAGTTCCAGATATCCCCGGTCACTCAACAGCCGTCGCGTGACCTGCGCGAGTCGATGCCGCAAGATGAGATTGTGCTGCAGTTCAGGACGGCGGAGATCGAGGTAGCGATGGCGAAGTCGCAAGTCTTCCATCGGCAATTTTTCATTCCGATTGCGCGCGACGGGTAGTGCGGGCGTCGCTGCGGGTCCCACAACACGCAGTGACGTCACGCGCACTTCGACGCCGCCGGTTGATAGGTCCGGATTGATGCGATCGGGTTCGCGCGCCACCACCACACCTTCGCACAATACGACACTTTCCACGCCAACGGCGGCGGCGATGGTGAGCGTCTCGGGCGAGCTCCACGCGGGACCCATGGCCAATTGCAGCAATCCGGTGCGGTCGCGCAAATCGATGAAGATCAACCCACCCAAATCGCGGCTTCGGTGTACCCACCCACCCAGTTGCACGGTGTGACCCACCTCGGCGTTGCCGATCGTGCCACACGCGTGAGAACGGAGGGACGTGGCCAGCACGTCGGATGGTGCAGTCGATCGATCGATCACGAACAACTCCCGGCGCCGAAGCGCCCAAGCAGGAAGACCAAATAGGCGCATCGGCCACTTCAGCAGGTGGAAGCTAACGGCCCATTCGGACCGTTGGTAGCGATTTGCTTGAGGGTTTGGTAACACTCCGTTACTCTCAAGTATATGCGCCGCAAGTTCTTGTGCGGGCTCGCGGCGGCCCTGTGGGGACCTGTCCTCGCGGCCCAGCCCGTACCCGCCCGTGAGTTGTGGCAGTTCCCCCTGGGCGCTGTCCTCGAGCCGGCAGCGCTGGCCTCCGAAGCGGGTACCGGGTTGTGGAATCCCGCCAGCGTCTCCATGCCCGCCGACTCCCGCTTTCGAGTGGGCGTGGCGTGGTTGTCGGCGTCCGTCAGCCAGAGCGTCGAGAGCTTCCTGGTGGGTGCCAGTTGGCGTGGGCCGTCTGGCTACACCTTGGGCGTTTCGGTGGCGCGTGCGGCGGTCGGCGGGTTGGTTCGAACGGACAATGACCCGACCAGCGTTGGCAATATCGACTACAACAGCTCGCTGGTTTCGGCCACGGTGGCCCGACAAGTCATTCCGCACCTCACCATTGGATTCTCGGCGCGTTTTCGCGAGGGGCGTACGGACCTGCTCATTCGTTCAGCGATCGCTGGTGATCTGGGTCTCAGAGTGGATAGTCTGACCTCGCATCACCTTCAAATCGGGCTGTCATCATTCCTCTGGCGGCCGGGGCGCGAGCGGGACGATCAACCCATCTTTCTGGCCGCAGGAGATGCTCGCCTTTTTGCGCGCAACGATTGGCCCGATATTCGACTGGGGTATGCACGCGGTGCCACCAGCGGCGGCGCGCGCGAACACGGACCGTACCTGAGCGCGCGCACGGGGCCGCTCGAAGTGCGTGGGGCATTGGTGATCACGCGCGCGTACGGCGAGCGGGATTTGCGTGCGCGGTCGGGGCTCACCCTGCACTTGAAGCGCTACATCGTCGGAATAGGTCGGGAAGAAGGGATCGGCGGTTTGGGGCCGTTGTATCAATTCACACTCAGTTCGCTGGTGAAGTGATGGACATGGTGCAAGCGGCAGCAGCGGTTGAACACGCGGAAAACATTCTTGATCTGGCGCCAGATCAAGCCATTGCGCGATTGCATGAATGGATGGTGGAAAAGGGTGAGCCGTCGTACCGGGCCGAACAGGTGTTTGCGCGCCTTTGGGCCAGGCCGGTGCCTGGGTTCGACGAGATGACGGAGTTGCCAAAAGCATTGCGCGCGCAGTTGTCGGCGCAATTCACCATGCCGCGCCTCACCCTTGTCGACCGTCGGCATTCGACCGACGGCACACAGAAGTTTCTCTTTCAGTTGCACGACGGGCAAACGATTGAGACGGTATCCATTCCGGAAGACAATCGGCTCACCCTGTGTATTTCGTCGCAGGCCGGTTGCGCACTCAAATGTGCGTTCTGTGCGACGGGCGCGATGGGATTTCAGCGGCAACTTACGCCCTCTGAAATTGCGGGGCAGGTGCGCGAGCTGCGCTTGCTCGACCCACCGCTTGAGGCGACGAATATCGTGTTCATGGGGATGGGCGAACCACTCATGAACTGGAAGCATGTCGATCCGACGCTGACGTTGCTCAACGATCCGCGTGCGCTGGGCATCGGCGCACGCCATATCACCATCTCGACGGTTGGGATTCTGCCGGGCATCGTCGCGCTGTCCAATCGCCAGGAACAATTTCGGCTGGCGTTGTCCATTCACGCTCCCACCGAAGAGCTGCGCCAGACGTTAATGCCGGTGAACACCAAATATTCACTGACGGAAGTTATTGATGCCGCACGGGTGTTTGATCGTCGCGTGACGTTTGAATACGTGATGTTGCATGAGGTGAATGACCAACCGGAACACGCCCGCGAATTGGCTGCACTGGCCCGGGACTGTCGCGCATTTGTGAATCTGATTCCGCTGCATCCCGGCGGGTCATTGGGATTCACGCCGACGCCCAAGTCCACCATTGCCGCGTTTGCGCAAACGCTGCGTTCACGCGGTGTGGAAACCGCCACACGTCGCAGCCGCGGTCTGGATATTGCCGCCGCGTGTGGGCAGTTACGGACGGAACGGTTGGGTCGGCCCCTTCCAGTCGAGGCCGAGCAGCACGGTGACGTCCACGTAGCGTGAAGTGTCCGGTTTCATTTCGATCGTGCCCTTGCCCAACACGCGAACAATACGATCCCCCCAATCGGCGTGGCCGGTGTGGGTCTGCACCAGCGTGAAGGCGCGCGGAGTTTTCCGTTTTTCGCCCTCGTATTCCACGACGTCGAATCCCTGATCGCGCAGAATAGCGGTGGCGCGTTTCGCCAACCCGTTGATGTCGGTGGAGTTCAAGACGCGCACGCGCACGCGGACTCCTTTTGGCGCGCGGGCCAGTGTATCCGTTTGCGCCGCGTAGGCCGTCCCAACCGCACCGACTATCGGGTGGCCGGGTTCGCGCGTGCTCCACCACCACGAAGCGCCCGTCACCGCGACCGCGACCACCGCGAGGGTGAGAAGAAAACGCGCGACTCGTTTCCGTCGGGACAGGGGCGCCAATTCATCAGGGAGCAGTGGCGCTGGAACACTCATCGCACGCTGTCCCAGAGCGCGACCGATTCTTTCGCGAACCCCTTGCCTTCGCGCAACGCCCACTCCAGCCGCATGCGCACGACGGTGCGAAATACTTCGTCGAACGCGGTGGTCACCAGCCGAGCGAGAAACGCACGATCGGCCTGCATAAACGTGCGCCCGGGCTCGAGGAAGTCGGCCATGTACAACGCTTTGCCCGTTCGAGTCCACCCGGCGTTTCCCACCGTATGCCAGCGCACGGCTTCGAGGACGTCCAGGCGCTGTTCGCCGTGTGCTTCGAGTCGCAGCGCTGCCGCGGGGCCATGCAACAAGCCGACCGGCGCATGGGCTTCGCCAGTCATGGCGCGCAGGGTCCGTTCGTCCTCGTCCCGAAGGGCATCGTGCCACCATCCCGCATCCCGCCACGCCGCCGCTTCATCCGCGCGCAGTGACAATTTCTGCGACCAATCGTTCAGCAGCCCAACGACGCGTCCGACATGCGCGCGTCTGCGCTCACTGGCAACGCCCCACGTTGGAAACCCCTGTGTGGACGTTGGTTCATGCAAGGACGGGGCATCGTGGTCCGACAAACCAAACGCGGACATGATCAGGCGTCCATGGCGCGGCGCATGGCAGCGATGAGGGCAATGGCTTCGGCATTCGAAGCAGTGGCCGCGCGAACCAGTGCACTGCCCACCACGACACCATCGGCCAGTTTGGCAATCGTGTGCGCCTGTTCCGGGGTGGAGATGCCAAAGCCGACGCACACCGGCAGCGTCGTTACCGATCGCAAGCGATCCAGCGTTGCCGGCAGTTCGGATGAGATGGTGGATTGTTCTCCCGTCACCCCCATGCGGCTGATGAGATACACAAATCCGCCGCCATTGCGACTGATGTCCGACATGCGTTCCGCAGGCGTGGTGGGCGCCACCAACCGAATGAAGTCCAATCCGCTCGAACCCAGCCAGGTCTCGCGTTCGGCGTCAGCACCCACCGGCAAATCGGTGATGAGAATGCCATCAACACCCGCCGCGCGAGCGCGTGCCAATACATCCGCGCCCGCCGACATGATGGGATTGAGATAACTGAACAACACAACAGGAATGGAAAGACGAGCCTCGGCCACCAGATCCAGCACGCCGTCAAGCGTCATGCCGCCGGCGATGGCCACCTGCGAACTCAGCTGAATAACGGGCCCATCGGCCAGCGGGTCGGAGAACGGGACGCCAATTTCGATGACATCCGCGCCAGCGCCCTCCAGGCCCCGCAGTAATTCGAGACTCCGCGCGCGCGTGGGATGTCCCGCGGTGACATAACAGACCAACGCCTGCCGCCCGGCCTGCTTGAGGTCTGCAAAGCGGCGCGAGAGAGCACTGGTGGTGGTCACAGGCTGGTGGTCGATAGTTGAGGCACTGTTCATGAGGGCGACAGAACGGATGAAACGGCGAGGCAGGCGTACGAGACTGCACGGCGCTTACGCAAAGTAGTCACTGATGCGGATGCCATACCGATCGGGATCTTCCGTGCGAATGATGGTGCGTAGATACGCACCGTCTTCGAGACGCTCCGTCAGGTCGACCAGCGAGGTCGCAGGCAACATGTTGCCCTGTTCGTCCGAGAGCAGGCGCACCACGGGGCGTGAAAGCGCGCTGGGATCGTCGTTGGGGGCATGTACGAGCCCCATCTCGAAGGTATCCAGCACCACCAGCGTGCCGATGGGATAAATGCCCGTCAGATTGATGAAGGCCTTTACAATGACGGGATCGAACCCCAAACGTGCGTTGTCACGCATGCCGCGCAGTACGTCCGCTGGGGACCATGGGTTCGTCTGATAGACGCGCGTCGTGGTGGCGGCGTCGAAGCCGTCAGCCACAGCGATAATCTTGCTGAACAACGACAGTGGTCGCGCACGTACGGTTTGCGGATATCCCTGCAAATCGACGCGCAGGTGATGTTCGAATGCGGCAATCATCGCCCGCCACGGACGGCCGGTGCCAGCGGGCAACGCGAACAGCGCGAGGACGCCTTGCCAGGTGTGTGCCTGCAACTCGCTTCGTTCACCGTCAGTCAGCGAACCGCGCTTGTTCAGCGTTTCCAATGCGACACGCGATTTGCCAATGTCGTGCAGCAATGCGGCGAGGCCGAGGTCAAGCATTTGTGGCTTGGTGAGCCCGAGGCGGCGACCAAGCGCCACGGACAGAATGCAGACGTTCACGCTGTGCACGAATGTGTATTCGTCGAATTCGCGGAGCGTAGTCAATCCAACAAGGGACGACGGATCGCTCAGAATGGCGTCGACGATACCCTGCACGGCGCGTTTCACCCGCTTGAGTCCCGCGCTGCGCCCGAGGCGGGCCTGCACCATGACTTCGCGCGTAACATCCAGCGAACGCACGTACGTTTGTCTGGCCCGTTCCTTTGCGTCCAGCTCGGCATCGTCGGCCCGATCGCTGGATGGCGCGACCAGCTTGAAATTCACGACGCCCGCCGCCGCCAACCGTTGTTCCAACTGCGCGAGCCGCTCTTCCTCTGGATACTCCAGCGGAGGAGCCTGCAGAAAGGCGATCAGCACCACCCATTCCCGCGAACCCGGCAACGCATTGATGGTGACGCCACCAACACCAGCGCCGCGCAGCAGGCCGAGCACGTAGCTGACGGCGGCGTAATTGTCGAGCCCAAGACGAATTCGCGTGTCGTTGACAAACACGTAGTCGCCAACCCGATGCAACTCGCAGCCATTGTCGGAGTGCATCACACGGTCGGCGTGTACGCACAACTCCTGCAACGCCTTCTGCACCGCACTGTTCTCTACGGGATACAAGCGCACCGCCCGCACCGCCGCATGAAACGCAACAACGAAGGCACGAGCCAAACTCTGCGCCACCGACTCGCCGCCGGACAGTGCGGCCGGTTGGGAAACGGATTGCGTCAGCAGGTTCGTCATGCGCTGCCGCGCCCGGCCCGTTGCACGGCGGTACGCACCAGCAAGTCTTTGGAGTTGGCCGCGCGTTGCAACGACGTCAGCGCCGATGCGGTGCCCACAAGCCCGAGTGCGCGGGCCGCGCACCCGCGAATCTCGGGTGGTTCACGAAAGCGCAACAACGACCGACCGTTCAGCATGCCATCCAGTAAGGGGACACCGGCATCCCCGCACAGAAGGCCGTAGGCTTCGAATAGCGCGACCTTTTCGCTCAGGTCCGTCTGCTGCAGGTCCTTTCGCCTGATGGCGATGAGCAGATTGGGCAGCGCGTTGGCGTAGCGATTCGTTGCGAAGGCCCGGAGCGCGGCTACCCGAACATCCCGGTCTGCATCGTTGATGGCGCGCTCAAGCGCTTGCATAGCGCCAGCCGTGGCGATTTCCGCCAGTGCGGCAACCGCTTCACTGCGCAGCGACGCGTCGCCCGTGCGCAAAACTTTGCTCAGGCCCGGTACAGCCGCCGGCGATTTCAGTCGCGTTGCCAGACGCAACGCCCCGTGCACCACATTGAGGTCGTCACTTTCCAATTGACGCACTAACTCGCCCGTATGGCTGGCTGCCAGATGGGCGGCGGCACGCTCCACGGCGGCCCTCGCGGGCGACGGTGGCGCCGACGCCATCCATATCAACAACACCTGCAACGCCGAGGCGTGCAAATGGCTGAACAGCGCCTCGAGCGTTGACGCCACTGGAGCACGGGTGGTTTCGTCAAGCGCCTGCAGCAACTGAGACATGACGGCCGGTTCGCTGAGCCGTGTGGAGATGGCGTTCAGCGCGGCACGCGTACCAGCGGAGAGCGCCGTGTTGCGACGCACCGTATCGCCTGCCTCCTGAAGCAGGAACGCAACCAATTCATAGTCCGCCGCGGCAATCAATTCAATGAGCCAATTGTTCAGCACTCCAATGGCTTCGTGATTCGTGTCCTTGGCATCCTGCGTTTCGATAATATCGAACAAGACCCCCAGCACATCGCGCTTTCCGTCGTGCCGGAATTCGCGATGCACTTCTTCCTTGAGATACGCCAATTCGCGCGGTTCGAGAAAGTACAGCGTGGTGTCAAAATCTTCCATGCGGACAATGCCGGGCGGTGGGCCGTCTCCCGGGGAACCGGACTCCGCACCCGGCACGGCCAATTGCGGCCCTCCTGACGTAAATGTCGCAATTCCGCTTCCACCGGCCAGCATCACCGGCAGATCGGCATCCCCGCCCACTTCGACATGGCGATACTTGACGGTGGCGAGATCGGCTACCCACAGCAGCGTCACCAAATCATCTTCATCGGGGGCCGCCGACTTCGCGCGCTGCAGGAGCGCGAGCAATACGGGCAACTCATCCAACTCGAATCCCGGCAACAATTCGAGTGCACGCAACCCGTCACGATGGAACACAAACGGCAGTGACTCGGCACCACGTTCGGCGTCGCGATACACCGATTGCTCGCGCCACAGCATCTCGGTCTCTCGTATTTCCAGCCGCACCGCATCGGTGTGATACCACACCTGGGTAAACAGCGATTGGGCAATTTCCGTTGCGCGTTGCCGGGTTGGGTTGTTGGGCAGGTAAAGTTGGTTGGCGCGCAACGCTTTGGCAAACGCGCGCAACGCCTCTGCAATTGCGTTGATGGCGACCGGATCTACGCGATCCCCGGCATCAGCGGCCTCATCGAGTTCGCCTCGATCCATGGCACTGCCATCCAGCATGCGCAACGACGTGGTCATACCTCGGGCATCGTGTACTGGCTCAGCGTCGCAACATCCTTGTCACCGCGCCCGGAAATACACAACAGCACTACGTCGTCCTGGCTCCACCGTCCCTTTGCGCGGTGCACCCACGCGACGGCGTGTGCGGTTTCCAGAGCGGGAATAATTCCCTCGAGTCGGCTGAGGAGTGACACGCCATGCAGCGCTTCGGTGTCCGTCACCGAGACGTATTCGGCTCTCCCGTTGTCCTTGAGGAACGAATGCTCGGGACCCACCCCCGGGTAGTCGAGTCCCGCTGAAATCGAATGTGCGGGATGCACCTGCCCGTTGTCGTCCTGGAGCAGGTAACTCAAGGCACCGTGCAACACGCCCGGGCGGCCCATGGTGAGTGACGCGCTGTGCCGATCGGTATCGAGTCCCTCGCCCGCCGCTTCGACGCCGACCAGTTCCACGCCCGCATCGTTGACGAACCCGGCGAAAATTCCCATAGCGTTCGATCCACCACCGACACATGCGACGACCGTTTTCGGCAACGCGCCAACACGCTGCAGCAATTGCGCGCGGGATTCGGTGCCAATTACCGACTGGAAGTCACGCACCATGCGCGGATACGGCGCCGGGCCCACCACCGACCCAATGATATAGTGGCTGTGATTGACGGTGGTCACCCAATCGCGAATGGCTTCGCTGGTCGCGTCTTTGAGCGTGCGTGTGCCCGCCGTCACCGGCACCACCGTCGCGCCGAGCAATTGCATACGAAAGACGTTCAGCTGCTGGCGTCGCATGTCTTCTTCCCCCATGTACACGACGCACTCCAACCCGAACCTCGCGCAGATGGTCGCGGTAGCGACACCATGTTGTCCGGCGCCCGTTTCGGCGATGATGCGTTTCTTGCCCATGCGCAGGGCCAACAGCGCCTGGCCGACCGTATTGTTGATCTTGTGAGCGCCTGTGTGGTTCAGGTCTTCGCGTTTCATCCACACTTGCGCGCCCACTCGCTCGGACAGTCGCGGCGCGAAGGTCATCGCAGACGGACGGCCCACGTACTCGCGCAGCAATTCGTCCAGCTCCTGGCGAAACCCGGCCTCGCGCATGGCGGTTTCATACGCGAGCTCGAGTTCGTCGAGCGCCGGGATAAGGGTCTCGGGCACATACCGTCCACCAAATGCGCCAAATCGGTCCAGCGTTGCACCTGCAGATTCCGTCATCAGCCGTTTCTCGAGTCACTCAACCGTTAGTCGCCGTAGCGCGGACCGCGTTCAGGAACGCTGCCAGCGCCACGGGATGTTTGATTCCAGGGGACTGTTCAACACCGGAAGATACGTCAACAACCTCGGGATTCAGCAGGCCGCGCGCCGATGCCAGATTGGCGGCGTGCAGGCCGCCCGCAAGGACCACCTTGAGGCCGGGCACCCGAGCGCGAAGCGTCGCGACCTCGCCTTGCAGACCGTGCCAGTCCAGCGCGACGCCGGTCCCTCCCAATTGACCAACAACCTTTGCGTCGAGCAACACCGTACCCGCCGCCTGCGCTCGCGCCAGCGTGTCCGGCGGCAGGACCGTTCCGCTCACACGGATCACTGGCCAAACCTCCCCATCCGTACGGGCAAGCAGCCAGTCGATGTCCGCCACCGACTGATCGCCATGCAGCTGTACCACATCCAGCGCCAACCCGGTTGCGATCTCTGCAATTTCGGTGCGTGATTGCGTGCCAAAAACAGCGACTCTCGCCACAGTGTGACGCCGCGGGCCCAACACCTGTGCCGCGGCGTCGACGGTCAGGTGGCGCGGCCCGCCGGCCAGGATTGCACCGAGGAAGTTGGCGCCCAGTGATTCCGCGAGGGCGGCATCGGCCTGGCGGGTGAGGCCGCAGATTTTGACGTGCATCTGCGGACTTACCTAGCGCGCCGTGCGAGCAATACCCGCCAGCGCACGCACCGCCCACTCCGGATTGGCCGACGCGGAAATAGAACTGCCCACCAGAATGGCGTCGGCACCGGCCCGCGCTGACGCATCGACATCGGCGGCCGAGGTCAGGCCGCTTTCCGCGACCGCAATGATGTACGCCGGCATCTGCGCGATTACACGCGGAGCGGTTGTGCGGTCAATTTCCAGAGTTTCCAGGTTGCGATTGTTCACGCCGATCACTGCTGCGCCGGCCGCGAGCGCTCGTTCCAGCTCGGCCTCATCGCGGATCTCGACCAGCGTTTCAAGGCGCGCTTCGGCGGCGGTCGACATTAACTCCATGAGTTGGGATTGCGAAAGCGCACGGACAATCAGCAACGCGGCGGCCGCTCCACTGATGCGTGCCTCCCACAATTGCACGGGATGCACGATAAAGTCCTTGCGCAGCACGGGGAGGCGGACGCTCGCGCTCACGCGTTGCAGATCGTCCAGCGATCCCCCGAACGTATCGGGTTCGGTCAGCACGGAGATCGCCGCCGCTCCTCCGGCGGCATAGTGCCCGGCTTGTGTGACGGCATCCAGATGTGGGGCAATCGCGCCTTTTGAAGGCGAGGATCGCTTGATCTCCGTGATGACCCGAATGGAGGGACCGCGCAGCGCTGTGGCAAATGGCGGCGCATCAGGCAGATCGCGAGCACGCGCGCGCAGCTCGGCCACGTTGGCGGTTGCGGCGGCGGCGCGAGCTGCGGCTGCGCGAGTGAGCATCCCCAGTGTTCCGGTCGGCGGCGTCCATGAGGCCGCCGAAAAAAATCCTTGCACTTCGGCCTGTCTTCGGTTAGCGTGGATTCGGCGCCTTTTCGGGCGTCGCAGGCCCGGGACGTGCTTCGCGTTGCCACTATAGCAAGGCAAGCGCCCCCTCAGGCGGCCGAAGCTTTCACGAACCATTGCCCCAGGAACGTTCATGTCGCTCACCAAGCGCCAGAAAGAAATCCTGTCGTACCTCACCGGTTACGCCGACGACAACGGTTACGCGCCCAGCTTCGAGGAAATCGCATCTCAGTTCAACTATAACTCGCTGGCCACGGTTCACGAGCATCTCACCAATCTCGAGCGCAAAGGCTACATCAAGCGCTCGTACAATGAGAGTCGCGCCATTGAAATTCTCCCCTCCGAGGTGTTCCAGCGCTCGGTCGAGCTGCCGCTGCTTGGTTATGTGGCCGCGGGGATGCCAATTGAGGCGCACACGGTTGGCGAAACCATGGCGGTCCCCGATGGCATGTTGCGGAAAAGCGGCAGCCACTATGTGCTGCGCGTGCGCGGCGAGTCCATGATTGAGGACCACATCAAGGACGGCGATTTTGTCGTCGTGAACGACCGGCAATCAGCAGACAATGGCGACATGGTCATCGCGCTGCTCAACAACGCGTCCGCGACGGTCAAGCGGTACTACCGCGAGCGGGATGGGCGCATTCGGTTGCAACCTTCCAATGAGACCATGAGTCCGATCATGGTACATGAGAACGATGTGCGGATTCAGGGCATTGTGGTGGGGGTGCTGCGGAGGTACTGAGGTTAAGGGTTGGTGGGGGTGGCGGTGGGAGGTGACGATAGGTGTGCGTCTTTTGAAATGCGTGCGCAACGGCGATTAGACGGGCAACCGAATGGTGAGGTTGGCTTCTTCTCGGCATTGCCTGTTTTGTTTTGGCTGATTTCAAGAAACTCCTTGTGTGGCAACGGGCGCACGAGCTCAATCTGCAGGTCTCGAACGTCGCAATGACGATTCGCGGCGCCCGGTATCTTTCGTTGCGAAGTCAAATGGTGCGTGCGGCGCTCTCGATCCCCGCGAATATGGTAGAGGGCCGCCGGCAAAAACCGACCGCCCCATTCGCAGCCTGCCTGCAGATTTCGTTGAATTCGTGCTCAGAGCTGGAATATCATCTGATCACCGCGCGCGATCTCGAAGCACTCTCAGTCGAATCGTTCAACGCACGCTTAAAGCAACTCGTGCAAGTCCGAATAATGCTCTACGGTCTAATCAGAAGCCTGCAAAGGTGACCCAATCCACCCACCGTCAGGCTACCCCAGCGCGCCAATCTCCCCTGGGTCTGAAAGCTTTCGGCTTTCAAGCTGACAGCTCTCAGCATTCGTGGCGGTTCCCGGAATTCTGCACTCTCGTCGTTAGTCCTTCGGCGACGCCCTCCGCAGCCTCTCCAGCGCCTCCCTCCCCAGCCCCTCCTTCAGCGCCGCCTTCGCAATCTCCACTGCCTGCTCGTAGCTGGTCCCCGCCGCCGACACGTAAATCGCCGCCGCCGCGTTCAGCACCACCGCGGCCCGTGCCCCTGGTGCTCCGCCGCCGCTCAGTACCGCCTCAATAACGGCCGCATTTTCTTCCGGACCGCCGCCGGCGAGATCAGCTGCCGAAACGACGCCCTCGCCCGCGAGCAGCGGATTAATTGCCCACTCCGAAATCACCCCCTCACGCACCTCAATAACCGTGGTTATCCCGAGCGGCGAAATCTCATCCAGCCCCGGCTCCCCGTGCACCACCAGCGCGTGCGCAGTCCCCAGCTCGGCCAGCGCTCCTGCAATTAACGGCAGCCGCCCCTTCTCGGCGACGCCCACCACCTGCCGTCCCGCGCGAGCCGGATTCGCCAACGGTCCGACAATGTTCATCACGGTCCCGATGGTCAGTTCGCGGCGCACGGGCCCGACATGGCGCATGGCGGGGTGCATGAGCGGTGCAAACATGAAGACAATGCCGGCGTCATTCAGCGTGCGCAACATGACCTCGGGTGTCACTTCGATGGCGATGCCGAGCGCCTCGAGCACATCCGCGCTACCTGAGCGCGACGAGAAGGACCGATTGCCGTGTTTCGCAATACGTACGCCTGCTCCAGCGGCCAGCAGCGCCGCTGCCGTCGAAATATTGAAAGTGATGATCGAACCACCGCCAGTGCCGCACGTATCCACCAGCATCTCTGGATTGCTGGCAGGCAGGACATTCATGGCCCCGCGCATCGCCCGGGCGGCACCCGCTACTTCGATGGACGTTTCCCCCTTCACGCGCAGCGCCATCAGCAACGCTGCGACCAGCGCGGGCGTGCCCTCGCCTCGCATGATCTGACTGAACGCCGCCGTGATGGTCTCCCCGTCCAGTGATTCATTCGCCGCAAGTTTGCGAACGGCCTGCAACAGCGCATCAGTCACCGGGCAGTTCCTCGAGCAATCGCTCGGGCAATCGATTCATCGACGCCACAAGCGAAATCACCAGTCCCAGTAAGCGCACGCGTTCCACATCCTCGTCTGTGTACACACCGCGTTGGGCGCGATTGGTCAGGTTGAGCACGCCCACCAACTCGTCGTGGTACACCAATGGAAAGCTGATGAAACTGCCCGACGTGAAGTATTGATCCCGCAGCAACGGATGTTGCGACGCTTCCTTGACGTCCTGCACCAACAACGGCTGGCGGGCAGCCGCCACACGACCGGCCACGCCTTCCCCAATGCGAATGCGCATGCCGACCACAATGCTCGGACCAATGCCGCGAGCCCCCGCGAGGTACAACTCATCGGGGTTCGGCGAACGCAGCATGAGCGAGCAGCGTTGCGTCTGCATGTCATCGCCCACCAGCGCCAGCAATCCCTGCACCAGCGTTTGCGGACTGCGCGTGCCGGCGTCGAGGGTCAGCACCCGATCGAGCAAATACAGGGTGCGCGTCCGCTGCCGCAGCGCTTCGCTGCGTCGATGCAATTCGACGTGCGCCTGCTCCAACTGTCCAACGGCGGCCGTCAACTGTTGATCAGCCAGCTCGGTCTTTCGTATGGCGCGCCGAGCCTCCTCGGCGGCTCGCGCCACCTCCGCCTGCAGCGCGACGGTCTCGGCCGGAGCCAGCACCGCCGAATCGCGCGGCGTGTCGCGGGCGGCTCGAAGTTCCGCTTCAAGGGCACTCAGGCGACGCACGTACTCGCCATGCACGCGCTGCGTGACGTCTTCCAGCGTGTGGAAGGCTTCTTCCCTCGCCTCCTTTTCGGCCAGTCGGCCAAACGCGAGGTCGAACAGTGCCAGGGCTGGCGCCAGCCGTTCGGTCGTGCGCGTCCCGAAAATTTTGCGCGGTTCGTACAGGACCAGAATCGCGGCAAGGCTTCCCTCTACTTTGAGGCCTTGTAGCGAAAGCAACCCACCGTCCAGCGAGGTGACGAACCCGAACAGGCGCGCGTAGTCTGCCGATTTGTCGTTCAGTTCGACGAACTGTCCGCCAGCCGCGACTTTGCCGCGTGTGGGCTCGGGGAGATGGTCGAAAGTCGTTTCAATGGAACTGTGCGTAACCCGGCCGTTAACGGGGGCGAGCCGTTCGCGCAGCATTTCCCGACGCGCATCGTATTTGAGCAACGCCAGGCCGGCTCCGCGATCCAACTCGGCCAGGCAATCACCAAGCGCGATCAGCGCTCCGTCCAGGTCGGACGAGGCGCTCAGGGCGTGAGCTAGCGAAGCGAGTGAACGCGGAGGCATGGACGGAGTGGAAGCGGCGGCGGACGGGCCCGAACCGCCACCGGCAACGGAACCGGCAGCGGAACGCGGCAAAGTGCCGAAGGGCACAATCAAACAGCCGCGTCAACATATTGGAACGTTGCTTGAAGCGCTGCGGATAGCCCAATAGCTTGCCGGGACATGGAAACGCACACCCTCCAGCTGGTGACCCAATACGATGGAGGGCGATTCTCGGGCTGGCAGCGCCAGCACGACGCCCGCACAGTTCAGGGCGAAATCGAAAACGTCCTTGCACATATCACCGGCGATCTTGTGCCCGTCGCAGGCGCAGGACGGACCGACACCGGGGTGCACGCGACCGGCCAGGTGGCCAGCATCCGTTTGCCCGCGCGGTGGACCCCTCAGGCCGTCCGTCGGGCACTGAACGCCATGCTGCCCGAAGACATCTGGATTGCCGAGGCGCGCCGCATGGCGCCGGAATTTCATGCGCGATTCAGCGCAATGGCGCGGCGATACAGTTATCTTGTTGGAACAGACGAAGCAGCACGCTCGCCGTTCCGACGCCGGTATGAGTGGGCCGTTCGCCTGCCCCTCGACGCAGCCGCGCTCGCGGGAGAGAGCGAGGATCTGTTGGGAGAGCACACGTTTCGCGCGTTTGCCAAAACACGCACGGCGCCTGCCGGTGATGACCATCGCTGCCTCATTCACGAAGCGCGATGGAAGCCACGCGAGGGCGGCTGGGAATTTGAAATAGAGGCAAACCGCTTTCTCCATCACATGGTGCGCTTTTTAGTTGGAACGATGATCGATGTTGGACTGGGCAAGCGACCGCGCGGCACAATCGCGCGCTTGCTCGCGGCGAGCGACAACCTCGACACGTCGACGGTCGCCCCGGCTCACGCCTTGACGTTGCGCGCGGTGCGTTATCCCGCAGCGCTGTATCTCCCGGGCGACTCGTGAACCGCCGTCCGGCTCCCGTCGCCGCTGCTAATCGGCTCATGACGCGCTCGCGTACATCAGGTCTTGTTCTGGCGGCGCTGGTGGTCGCGGGATGTGAGGGCGCGAATCCGTCGCCATCCATCGCGCAGTCGCGCACACTGGCCGCGCCCGCCGCATCCACGGCGTCCATCGACGCGTCGCGACGCACGGCCATCACCACGGCCGTTGAAAAAGTTGCCGCGAGTGTTGTGACCGTGCAAACAGAAACCGTCCAGCAGGTGCAACCCGACATTTTTGGCTTCATGTTCGGCGAAAGCGGCGGGAGTCGTCGCAGCGCGGGCATTGGTTCGGGTTTCATCATTCGGGAAGACGGCGTCATCGTGACGAACGCACACGTCGTGGCGGGTGCCTCCAACGTGTCGATTGCCATGCGCGATGGCAAAACGTACCCGGCGAAATTGGTCGGTGTCGACGAAACGAACGATCTCGCCGTCGTAAAAATCGATGCGAAAAATTTGCCGGTATCGCAACTGGGGACATCAGGTGACCTGCTCGTCGGCGAGTGGGTGATTGCTATTGGCAATCCCTTCGGATTTGTCCTGGGCAACAGCGAGCCCAGTGTTTCTGTTGGCGTCGTGAGTGCCGTTGGACGCAACCTGACCGGACGCGGGGAAGGCGGCGGCGTGTACCTCGACATGATTCAGACCGACGCGGCCATCAATCCCGGCAACTCGGGCGGACCGCTGGTGAATGCACTGGGACAAGTGATCGGTGTGAACAGCTCCATCTATTCGCCAAGCGGCGGTTCCGTTGGACTCGGCTTCGCCATTCCGATTGATCGCACGAAACGTATTGCTGAAGATTTGCTCGAACACGGATCGGTGCGGCAATCGTGGGTGGGGATTCGGCTGCAGGCCAGTGTTGTGCAGAGTGCGCGAGAAGCGGCCTCTGTCGGTGCGATTGTCGGAAGTGTGACCGCTGGTTCGCCTGCAGAAAAGGCGGGCGTCAAGGTCGGAGATCAGATCGTCGGGGCGGGAAACCGCGTGGTGCGAAATCCATTCGAGTGGGAAGCCCGGCTGTTGGACCTGCGGGTGGGTGAAACGATGCCAATTACCATCAGGCGAACACTGCGCGAAGTCACGCTGAATGTCACGGTGGCGGAGGCCCCCGAAGTGGGCGCGACGCGCGTGACGATCTCCAAGCAACTGGAGGTCATCACCATGACGGAGAGCATTCGCCAGGAGCGCGGGATCCGCGCCGGCGCGGGTGCACTCGTGACGCGAGCTGAGGCCAATGTCATGCAGCAGATTGGCATACAGCCTGGTGACGTGATTGTGCAGGTCAACGGCACCCGCGTGCAAACCGCCGAACAAGCGTCAAGCCTGATCAGCCGCTACGCGACCGACGGATCGGTCGTACTCTTTTTCGAACGCGGCGGTCGCGAATTTCGCACTCCCCCATTCTCCCTGCGCTGATATTGTCCGGTCACGAGAACTACACGTCACCGCTGTCCGAGCGGTATGCCTCGGCAGCCATGCTCACACTCTGGGGCGGACAAACCCGCTACAGCCTGTGGCGCGAACTCTGGCTGGCGCTTGCGGAATCCCAACGCGCCCTCGGCATCAACATACCCGAAGAGGCGATTGTGCAGATGCGCGCGCATTTGCACGACATTGATTTTCAGGCAGTGGCCGAATACGAACGGCGGTTTCGCCATGACGTTATGGCGCACGTCCACGCGTTTGGCGTCGTCGCGCCGGCGGCCCGCCCCTTCATCCATCTGGGCGCCACAAGCTGCTACGTCACGGACAACGCGGAGCTGATTCTGATGCGCCGCGGGCTCGCGCTGCTGCGCGACAAAGTGGCGCGCATCATGACGGCACTCGCCGCGTTCTCGCGTGAATATCGCGACCTGCCGACCCTCGGGTACACGCACCTGCAGCCGGCCCAACTCACCACCGTTGGCAAACGTGCCACACTATGGATGCAGGACCTGCTGCTGGACGCGGCCGATCTCGAATATCGCGAACAGACCATTCCGTTTCGCGGTGTGAAAGGCACCACCGGAACGCAGGCCAGCTTTCTGAGTTTGTTTGACGGCGATCACGCGAAAGTACGCGAGCTGGATCGGATGGTGACGGCGCGCATGGGTTTCTCGCACTCCATTCCCGTCAGCGGCCAGACGTATTCGCGCAAGATTGACGCGCAGGTGCTCGACGTGGTGGCAGGCATCGCGGCGTCCGCATCGAAGTTCAGTGGCGACATGCGCATGCTGCAGGCGTTCGGCGAAATGGAGGAACCGTTCGAAAAGGAACAGATTGGTTCTTCCGCCATGGCCTACAAGCGCAACCCGATGCGCTCAGAGCGCATTGCGGCGCTTGCTCGGTTTGTGCTGTCGCTTGAGCCGAATGCCAATCAGACACACGCCGTGCAATACTTTGAACGGACACTGGACGACTCGGCCAACCGTCGCCTTGCCATTCCGGAATCGTTTCTTGCCACCGACGCCATTCTCGTGCTGATGCAAAACGTGACGAAGGGGCTGGAAGTGCATCCCGCGCGCATTCGCCGTCGTGTGGATGACGAGTTGCCGTTCATGGCCACCGAAGAACTCATCGTGCGTTTCGTGCGCGCGGGTGGCGATCGTCAGGAAGCCCACGAACTCATTCGCGGACACAGCATGGCCGCGTCGGCTGCCGTAAAAGGTGGCGCGCCCCGCAACGACATGCTGGAGCGTCTCGCCGCCGACCCCGCGTTTGGAATTCCGCTGGCAGATCTGCAAGTTGCCGCAGAACCCACGCGATTTATTGGCCGAGCCGCCGCGCAGGTTGACGAATTCCTGACAGAAACCGTGCAGCCGTGGCTGGATACGCAGCCGCTGTCTTCCTCAACGGACGAAACGATTCGCGTATGACGATGCTCGCACTCTCTCAAACTGCCCTGCCCTTGCCGCTGGTCCGTCGGGGGAAAGTGCGCGACGTCTACGCGGCCGGTGATGCGTTGCTGCTGGTCACGACCGATCGTGTCAGTGCCTTCGATGTCGTGATGACGGAGGCCATCCCATACAAGGGCGCCGTGCTCACCCAATTAACGGCGTGGTGGCTGGCGCAGCTTGGTGATCGGGTGCCGAATCATTTGATCAGCGCCGACACCGATGACATTGTCAGGCGTGTGCCAGCACTTGCGGCGCATCGCACGCAGCTGGCTGGCCGCATGATGTTGTGTGTGCACGCCGACGTGGTGCCAATCGAATGTGTCATTCGCGGCTATCTGTCCGGTTCTGCCTGGAAGGAATACAAGGCGACTGGTACGCTGGCCGGTGAAACATTACCGTCGGGCTATGCAGAGAGTGATCGCCTCAATCCTGCTATTTTCAGCCCGGCGACAAAGGCCGAAAGCGGCCACGACGAAAACATCACCATCGCACAGGTGCGGCAGGAAGTTGGCGCTGAAACCGCGACCAAACTGGAGCAGCTCGCGCGCACCATTTACGAGTTCGGACGCGACACCGCCGCCGCGCACGGCATTATCGTGGCTGATACCAAGTTCGAATTTGGCTGGCACAACGGTCAACTCATTCTGATTGACGAAGTGCTGACTCCCGACAGTTCGCGTTTCTGGTCGGCCGCGGACTACGCGCCGGGTCGCGGCCAGGCCAGCTTCGACAAGCAGCCGCTCCGCGATTGGTTGGATGTGCAACGGAACGCTGGACGCTGGAACGGCGAAGCACCGGCGCCCACCCTGCCTCCGGACATCATCGAAGCAACCAGTGCGCGGTATCGCGAGGCCTATCGTCGCATCACAGGAACGCCACTCGACCTCTCATCAATGGGTGCCGACTGATGTTTGCCCGCGAGGGATACCCATTTATCCTCGGTGCCGCGGCACTGGCCGCCGTGACGTTTGCGCTGGCACTGCGGATGCGCTCGTGGCAGCTCTGGCTGGTCGCGTTTGTGCTCACGGTGGCTTCGCTCTGGGTCGCCTGGTCATTCCGCGATCCCGCGCGTGCCGGCGAGCGCGATACTTCCCTGGCGGCTGCGCCCGCCGGCAGTTGGGTGGTGCTCATGAACCTGCCAACATCTGTCGAACGGCCAACGCGACGCGTCTCCATCTTCCCGAAGGTGGTCGACGTGCCTGGTACGCGGAATGAGAGGGACGGCACCGTTGTCTTGGCACAACGCAAGGTCAGGCACACCGTCGTTGTCGGCGTGTCCGTTACGTGAACGCCGAACTGGCACGGCCCAAGAAGAAACGCCCGCGCGTCGCGACAACGCTGCCGAACGGCTTCACGCTGGCCAACCTGTTTTTCGGCATATTCGCAATCGTGGCGGCTACGCGCGGCGAGTTCGATGACGCCGCGTTGTATATCGTCGTGGCGGCTGTCTTTGACACGTTGGACGGTCGCATTGCGCGGGCCACCAAAAGCGGCAGTGCCTTTGGTGAGCAGCTCGACTCGCTGGTTGATGCCATTTCGTTTGGCACAGCGCCCGCGCTCATCATGTACTTCGCGGTACTGAACCGGTCGGGCTGGGACTGGATATTCTGTTTCATTTTCACGTCGTGCGCCGTGCTGCGACTCGCGCGGTTCAACGTCGAGCAGGCGGGTTCGGGGTCGAAGCAGTTCACAGGCCTGCCCAGCCCGGCGGCTGGTATGACGCTTGCGACCTACTACTGGTTCAGTCAAACACCGCTGTACAATGAAACGATGATTGGCAATCTGCCATGGCATCAAACCATGCGGTTTGTCATGTTGGGGTTGAGTATGCTGATGATCAGCAACGTGCAGTACGCGAAAGTTCCCACCGTCGGCTTCCGCACGCTCAAAGGCATCCTCGGCACGTTGCTCGTCGTCGGCATGTTGGCCGGTGCGATTTTCCTGCCCAAGCAGTTCTTCTTTCCGGCGTGGATGGCGTATGTCCTGTACGGCATTGGCCGCACCGTATTGCTCGGACTCGTAGGCCGAGTGTCGTCGCATCCGGACGACGAGAAGGATGAGGATAACGATGATGATGGAGCCAACCACGACGCCACACTGAACGCGCTGGCCACACGGCAACGGCGTCGCCGTCGCCGACTCAATCGCCCCAACACCGGTCGTCCCGACGACCTACAGGACCCTCCCGCATGACGCGTTTTCGCATTGCGCTGCATATCGTTCCCCGTCGCGGCATTCTTGATCCACAAGGCAACGCCGTGTCCGATGCATTGCACTCGCTGGGTTTTCCCGATGTGCAGGATGTGCGTGTCGGACGGTTTCTGACAATCGATACCACCGCAGAAAACGCGGAGGCCGCGAAACAGTCGGCGCGCGCCATGTGCGAGAAGTTGCTCGCCAATCCTGTCACCGAAGACTTCGAGATTGCCTCGGTGGAGGTGTCGTGAAGTTCGCCATTGTTCGCTTTCCCGGCTCGAACTGTGATGAAGACGCACTGCTGGCCGTCACGGACGGCATCGGGCAGGAAGCCGTGTACTGCTGGCATAAGGAACACGACTTACAGGGCGCCGACGTGGTCATCCTGCCCGGCGGCTTCAGCTATGGCGACTATTTGCGCGCGGGTGCCATTGCGCGGTTCAGCCCCATCATGCGCGAAGTGGTGGCACACGCCAATCGCGGGGGGTTGGTGCTGGGTATCTGCAACGGATTTCAGATTGCCTGTGAAGCGGGCCTGCTGCCTGGTGCCCTGCTCCGCAACGCGAGTCTGCGCTTCGTTTCGGAGCCCGTGCACATTCGGGTAGAAAGTATTGCCACACCGTTCACGAGCAGCTACCACATTGGCCAGACGTTGCAAATTCCCATTGCCCACGGCGACGGACGCTACACGGCCGACGCGGACACGCTGGCGCGCCTGGAAGGGGAAGGACAAGTCGTCTTCCGCTATGTCACGGCCGATGGGCGTGTCACCGATGGCGCGAATCCAAACGGCTCTGGCCGCAACATTGCCGGCATCGTGAACGCCGCGGGCAACGTGCTCGGCATGATGCCACATCCCGAACGCGCGCTTGATGCGCGATTGGGTTCGGTTGATGGCCTGCCGTTGTTCAACTCCATGCTGGAATCGTTTACTGCGGGAGCGTCCGCATGAGCGCGCCCAGTCAGCCAGGTGGCACAATCAACAGCCATTTGGTGACCCCGCGCGACGGCGATCCCGCCATTACGCCGGCGCTCGTTGCCGAACACGGTATCACGCCGTTCGAATACGATCGCCTGGTAACCATGATGGGGCGCACACCGACGTTTACGGAACTTGGCGTCGTGAGCGCGTTGTGGAGTGAACATTGCTCGTACAAACATTCTCGCTCGCTGTTGCAGGGGTTGCCAACCCAGGCGCCGTGGGTGCTGCAGGGCCCCGGTGAAAACGCAGGCGTCATTTCCGTGGGCGATGGATTGGCCGTCGCATTCAAGATCGAATCGCACAATCACCCGTCGGCAGTCGAGCCGTATCAGGGGGCAGCGACTGGAGTTGGCGGCATCCTTCGCGACGTCTTTACCATGGGCGCGCGGCCCATTGCGTTACTCAACTCGCTGCGCTTTGGACCGCTCACAACGGCACGGGTGCGCTGGCTGTTTGCCGGTTGCGTCAAAGGCATTGGTGATTACGGCAACTGCATGGGTGTGCCGACGGTTGGCGGCGAAGTCGTGTTCGATCCTTCGTATGAAGGCAATCCGCTCGTCAACGCCATGTGTGTTGGCGTCATGAAAGAGGACGAGCTCATTCGGGCCGTCGCCTCCGGGGTTGGTAATCCCATCATGGCCGTCGGTGCACGAACCGGTCGCGACGGCATTCATGGCGCCTCTTTCGCATCCGAAGACCTGTCGGCCGAAAGCGAAGCGAAACGGCCCATGGTGCAAGTGGGCGATCCGTTCACGGAAAAACTGCTGCTTGAAGCCTCGCTTGAACTCATACGCAGTGGACACATAGTCGCCATTCAGGATATGGGCGCCGCCGGTCTCACGTCATCATCGGCTGAAATGGCCGAACGCGGTGATGTGGGCGTGACCATCGATGTTACCAAGGTTCCCGTGCGCGAAGCAGGCATGACGCCGTATGAGATTCTGCTGTCCGAATCGCAGGAGCGCATGTTGGTCGTGGCCCGCAAGGGCCACGAGGATGAAGTCATCAGGATTCTCTCCAAGTGGGATCTCGAAGCCGCCGTGATCGGGGAAGTCATTGCCGATCCCGTCTATCGCGTCACCGAAGGCGAGAAAATTGTCGCCGAGTTTCCAGGGTCGCGCCTCGTCACCGAATGTCCGCGTTACACCATTGACGCCAGGGAAAGCGAACTGCTCAAGGCCGCCCGCGCGTTGAACCCGCACGACGTCGATCCGCTGGAAGAGGAACGCGATCACGCATGGACGTTGGAGCGACTGCTTGCCTCTCCCACCATCGCGAGCAAGGCATGGGTGTGGCGTCAGTACGATTCAACGGTGCGTACCAGCACGCTCGTCGGCCCCGGCAGTGACGCCGCCGTCGTGCGCCTGCGCGGCACCGACAAAGCCATCGCGCTCTGTATTGATGGCAACGGTCGCCATGTGGCGCTCGATCCGCGCAACGGTGGCCGAGCGGCGGTGTGCGAGGCCGCGCGCAATGTGGCCTGCAGTGGCGCCCGCCCGAAAGCGATCACCAACAATCTCAACTTCGGCAATCCGAAAAAGCCTGAGGTGTACTTTCAGCTGGCCGAGGCGGTGGCGGGCATTGGCGAGGCCTGTACCATTCTGGAAACGCCGGTCACCGGCGGCAACGTGTCGTTGTACAACGAAAATCCGCAGGGCGCCATTCATCCCACGCCTACGATTGGCATGGTCGGGTTGGTGGAATCGCTGGCGCATGTCACTCCGTCCTTCTTTCAGAACGTGGGCGACACCATCGTGCTGCTGGGCGAACCCACCAACGAACTGGGCGCCAGCGAGTACTTGCTCACCATTCACGGAAAATCGCTCGGCGCCCCACCCGTGTGCGACGCACACAAGGAACGCCAGTTGATTGATGCATTGCTGGAGGCCATCACCACGGGCCACGTGCGCTCGGCGCACGATTGCAGCGATGGCGGACTGGCTGTGGCGTTGGCAGAATGTGCCATTGCCAGCAAAACCAATCAGCGCGGCTTCCGTGTTGATTTGTCGCGGTGGGCCACACTCAGCAGCCGCGCGTTGCTCTTCGGTGAAGCGCACGGCCGTGTGGTGGTGTCAACCAACAACGCCGCCGCAGTCATGGCCATCGCCTCCCGGCACGGGGTGCCGTCGTTTCAGATAGGCACGGTCGAGGAAGCGGCCGCCGGCGCCTCATTTGCGCTGGCGGAAGATTCGTTCCGCGCTGCACTCGACTGGTTGTCGCGCGCGTTTCACGAAGCCATTCCAATAGCTATGGATGGGGAAACTCCAGCGGAGCACGCGATCGCCGCGTCGCACGCCCCCATTTCAGACTGATCGGGAGCAGACGTTCATGTGTGGCATTTTTGGTGTGTACGGTCATCCTGATGCAGCGGCGCTGACGCAACTTGGGTTGTATTCGCTGCAACATCGCGGCCAGGAGTCGGCCGGCATCGTGGCCGTTGACGATTCCGGATACGCGCGCGTCAGTCGCGCGATGGGGCTGGTCAGCGACGGGTTTGGCGATGCCGAAATGGCGAGCCTGCGCGGAAGCATTGCGATGGGCCACACGCGCTACAGCACCGCCGGTGCATCCGCCCTCGAAAACGCGCAGCCTATTCTGGCACGGGTTCGCGAGTCGCACATTGCGCTGGCGCACAACGGCAACCTGACCAACGCCGTCGAGCTGCGACGCGAACTCGAAGATCATGGAGCCATCTTCGCGTCGACGATGGATTCGGAAGCCATCGTACATCGCATTGCGCGGGCGTCGGGCCGTTCGCCGGAAGAACGGCTGGCCAATGCGCTGGCCAACGTCGAAGGCGCGTATTGCATTGTCGTGACCATCGACGAAACGCTGCTGGCTGCGCGCGATCCACATGGATGGCGACCGCTGGTGATGGGCAAGCTCGGCGATGGGTGGGTCTTCACGTCGGAGTCATGCGCGTTGGACATTGTTGGGGCTACGTATGAACGCGAAGTGGCCCCAGGTGAAATTGTTGCCGTTGACGCAACGGGCATTCGCAGCGTGAAGTCGCTGCCTGAGGCTCCGCTCAATCGCTGTGTATTCGAGCACGTGTATTTTGCGCGCCCAGACAGCACGGTGTTCAGTGGTTCGGTTGACAAATCGCGTCGCGAGCTGGGGCGGCAACTGGCGCGCGAACAACCCTCGCCCAATGCCGAAGTCGTGTTTGCGGTGCCTGACTCATCGAACTCCGCGGCGCTCGGCTACGCTGAAATTTCGGGAATCCCTTATGAACTGGCACTCATTCGCAATCACTACGTGGGCCGCACGTTTATTCAACCCACGCAAGCGAGTCGCGATGCGAAGGTAAAGATCAAATACAATCCGGTGCGGGAATTGCTGGAAGGCAAGAGCGTCGTCATGGTCGACGATTCCATCGTGCGTGGGACCACCACGCGCGGGTTGGTCTCACTGGTGCGCGCGGCGGGTGCGCGCGAGGTGCACATGCGCGTGAGCAGCGCGCCGATTATCAGCCCTTGTTATTACGGCATCGACACGCCGCGGCGCGAGGAGCTCATTGCCGCGACCATGGATCACGATTCGCTCGCGCAGCATCTGGGTGTTGATTCGCTCGGGTATCTGTCCATCGGCGGCATGCTGCAAGCGATGCCGATGGGGCCGGGCGGATACTGTGATGCGTGTTTCTCGGGCAAGTATCCAACGGCCGTGCCCGCCGAACCGGAACTGTTGCGGGCGGGTGGCGGGCGGCGGTTGCAGCTGGTGTAGGTGAACGAAAGTACAACTGCTATTTCATCCAAAGCACCAGCGTCCCGCATCGCGAGCCACCGTACGGGCCTCGCGGTCGCAAGTTGAACTCTGAGGGTGTCGAGAAGGCATTGTAGTACTCGACACCCAGTATCTCATCAGCCTCAATCGAGTTGACATCAAAATAGAGTGACTCGCCGTTGTACATGTTCAGGCGATTCATCAAAATCTGCAGCGGGCAATTGCGCCCGCCACGCGAAGAAATCGCCACGTCACTTCCGCCCATGCGGGTAATGCGGACGCCAGGCAGGAACGTTGCCAGAATGGCGGGCACGCTCATGGAGGCGTTTTTTTCGAGCTTCTCGTGCGTGAGAAACACACCGACGCCACCGTTGCGCCGCGCGTCAAACTCGACCAGACGCCGCGCCCACCGTGGATCGAGTGTGCCTTGAACCTTGATCGTTTCGAGTGTCGGCGCATTTGAATTCATCTGAAACGTCGCGCGCACTTCCTGCGACGTACGAAACTCAAGCTTCGCGCTCAGCAACTGATATCCAATAGCGCGCACCGTAACCTCGTGCGTCCCCGCAGGAATGGAACTGAGCAAATAGCGTCCCACACTATCGCTGCGCGTGGACAGCTTGAGCGTTGGCACGGCAATTTCGGCCGCGGCCAATGGCTTGCCTCCGACGGCCACGACGATGGTGCCCGCCAAACTTCCATTCTGCGCTACGAGATTCGACGGCAGCAATGCCAGAATGCTGCTGACCAATACTGCCGCGAGTCGAAACACATTCACGAAACTACCCGCTGGCCGGAGTGAACTGGAGCATACCGAATTCCTGTCCTGAAGGCAAACGCACGCGGTGGCCGGGCGACCATCACACCACCGGCACAGTCCCATCTAAATCTCGTCCTCAGCCGTTGCACCTCGCAGAGCCTGTCGTCGATTGCGGTACACGCATCGCCGCGATACGCACCACACTGCGCCGACACTTCCCCGGGGGTTTCATGTTTCGTTTGCCACTGCTTGCCGCTGGTACACTGTTGCTCGCTCACCTCGACAACACACCGGCAACATTGACGGAGCGCCCGGCTACCGTTTCCAACACCGTGACGTTTGGACTGCCAGGACTTCGCCTCCCGAAGTTCCTTCGTGGCGGACGCAAACGCGGTGTCGAACAGGAAATTGCGCAGATGAAAACCCGCCTCCGCGACCTGGTTGTGCAACAGGAAACCTGGTACGCACAAAACAAGTCCTACGGACGGAACGTCACCCGCATAGCGGGTCTGGCCCCCGGAGATACGACCACCCATCATGTCCAGGTGCAGATCCTGTTCGCCAATGCCAAGGGCTGGAGCGCGATTGCGTCACATCCAGATGCGCCGGGACGGAGCTGTGTGGCGTTTGTCGGTGGGCCCGAGTCGGTGCCAATGGTGCCGCGGACCAGAGCCGAAGCGAATGTGGCGACCATGGAAGGAATTCCAGCCTGCGACAGTAAGTAAGCCTCGGTCACTGCGACCAGCATACCACGGGCCGTTAACGGAACCAGCGCGGACAACGAAAACGCTCCGTCCCATCGCGAGATGAGGCGGAGCGTTTTCCTTTCCAGTGGAGGTGAGGGGAATCGAACCCCTGTCCGAAACTAGATCCACCACAGCGTCTACGTGCGTATTCTGATGATTGAGGTCTCCTGCCGACGGCCATCAGAAAGCCAACGTCAGAACAAGCCGTCTAAGTTTTCGCCCACCAACCGACGACACATCGGCAGGCTAGCCCAGATTTGCGATACCCGACAAGCCGCCCCGGGCGGGCTTCCTGTTGGGCAGACGCCTACGTGATCCGAAGATTACGCGGCGAGCGCCAGGTTGTTGTTGGCGTTTGGAGTTTTCCCGAGTTATTAACGAGGCTCTCGAGATCCTCGGCACGCGGCCACAGCTTCACCAACCCCGTCGAAGCCAGTCACCCCCGAGTACGTCAGGTGCTGCACTACCACGTCATGCGTCCTGCCACGCTGCGACAACCATCGCGAAATCCACAGCGCGTGTCCTGCACCCTGCAACACCGGAAAACTAACACGTTCTGCCGCCGAATGTACCGGGGACAATGCGCACCAGCTGTTAACGAAGTATTACCCCACTTCGCAGCTCAAAGTTGCAGGATCATCGGCGGCATCGGATTGCAGGTCCTGCGACGTCTGCTCGCCACGGGCATCCCACTCGGCCTTCTGCTCCAGATACCGCTCGAAAATGCCCGCCACCTCACCAAAATTGTTGACCTGGTGCAACTGACGACGAAGATCGGCCGAGTTGTGTAACCCCTTCACATACCAGCCCAGATGTTTGCGAAATTCCAGGGCCGCACCCGTGAGATCGTTTTCGTAAGCGACCACCAGGCGCGCGTGTGCCAGCGCCACCGCAAACTTTTCTTCCACGCTTGGCATGGGTGGCAGTGGTTCACCGTTCATCAATGCGCGAATCTGGCGAAACACCCACGGCTGCCCGTACGAACCACGCCCCAGCATAATGCCATCGGCTTTGGTGTGTTCGTACATGCGCATGGCATCGGCCGCCGTCTTGATGTCGCCATTGCCGAGTACGGGAATGTCCAGCGCTTCGGCAACGGCCGCTATCTCATCCCAGTTCGCACTGCCCGTGTACATCTGCGTGCGCGTGCGGGCGTGCAGCGCGAGTACGCGCGCTCCCGCCTCCTGGCAACGCAGCGCAATTTCGACCGGCTTGCGCATCTCTTCCGACCAGCCGCTGCGAATTTTGCACGTGACCGGCAGGTGCGTGGAACTCGACACAGCGCGAATAATCTGCTGCACCAGGTCGAGATCCTTGAGGCACCCTGAACCACCGTTGCGGCGCACCACCTTTTTCACCGGACATCCAAAATTGATGTCGATGAACTCCGGTTGAAACACGTCGGTGACCAACGCCGCCGCGTCGCCCATGGCTTCTGGATCGGCCCCAAAAATCTGCACGCCAATCGGGCGCTCTTCGTGCCCAAACCGCAGCTTGTCGACCGTCGCCGGATTCTCCCGGCGGATACCCTCGGCCGATAGGAATTCCGTGACCACCACGTCCGCTCCGTGATCGTGGCACAGGCGCCGGAAAGGCGACTCGGACACGCCCGCCATGGGTGCCAGGTACAGGGGTACCTGGTTGGGTACGGCAAAGGGGAACGTCTTGCGCGGCATAGTCTTGGAAGGTACCCGGGTCGGGGAGACTGGGCAACAATTCCGCCTTTGGTGTAGAGCGTTACAATTTGCAGCATTCCGCACGGGATACCTTGAGAACCATCGTCACCAAGGCAGAATTACGGTGCTATCTCGCGGGCCGCTACGCTGCAATCTCGCGGGCAGCTACGGTGCAATCTTGCGGGCCGCTACGGTGCAATCTTACGAGCAGCTTATGAACGATAGGGACCTCATGGATTCGGCGACATTTGAGAGTTTGCACCACACTCTCCAAACACATACGGCGCTGAACAAGGGCTTCAGTATTGACGAAGTTCTCAAGCCACGGAGCTTTCACGTTACCGTGCAGGACGCGACACGTCCTCGTGTCGCCCATCACGTCGTCATCTATCCCTGCGAAATTGAAGGAATGATTGTGAGAAAATCATGGACCCATGACAAAGACGTGGGCATTGAAACACCCATCCAGGGACGCGCCACACCTGACCGCGTGCTCGAACAAATCGATCACTGGCTGACGCTCTAGGACGCTCGGCCGTCGGTTCTCTTCCGCCGTTCCGGTTACAAAAACCCCGGGCAAGCGCTAGGATTGTCAGACGGCTGCCCCGGGAATGCAGTGGTTCTCGGCCTCGGACAGCCCGAGATACACACAAAGGCCGTAAAGCACGCCGCGACAACACTTTAGAGGTTGCCCTTGGAACTCCGCGAATTTTTTTCCGAAGATGCCGTGCAGCTCGAGCTGGCAGGCACGACCAAAGACGAAATCCTCAAGGAGCTCATCGCCCTGCTGAAACTGGACGAAAAATCGGAAGGAATGTTATACAAAATGCTGAAACGCCGGGAAAACCTCGGATCAACCGGCATTGGCCGGGGCATTGCCATTCCGCACTGTCGGTCATTGGTGGTGAACCGCCTGCGCGTTGCGTTCGGCCGCAAGACTTCCGGAGTCGATTTCAAGGCCATTGACGAAAAGCCGGTGAACTTCTTTTTCCTGATTGTGGCGCCGCCGCTGGAAGTTTCGAATCAGTATCTGCCTGTGCTCGGAAAAATCGCACAGTTCAGCAAAGAGAGTGACGTGCCGGGTCGCCTGCTTAGCATCACCACGTCTGCCGAGTTCATGACGCTCCTGGAAGAGAAAAAGGTCTGAGCGCCACTGGGTCGCGCTAACCAACCGGGAGCGGATTGTCTCCCGGTCCTGCGCCCGAGTCACCAGCCTCTGTCTTGAGCCGCAAGATGGGCCCGCGAAAACGATAGATCAGCCGCGTGCCCTGTAGGATGGCCGCTGCCCCCAATCCGGCCACCAGCCCCCACCAGAAGCCCCGCTCGCGAAGGGACGTGGAAAAGCCCAAATAGGCTCCCAGTGGCACCCCGATCCCCCAGAATGCCAACAGATGGAGAACGGCGGGAATTCGTGTGTCACCGGTGCCACGAAGCACGCCACCAATGACAGCCTGTGCCCCATCAAAGAGTTGAAACGCGCCCGCAAGTGGAATGAGCGACACGGCGACGCTTAGCGTCGCAATTTCGCCCGTGTATCGGCTGGCCAGCCAATGCGGCGCAAATATAAAACCCAAGGCAGATATGCACATGACGCTCATGCTGCAGACGATTGCCGCGAGTGCGTCCCGCTTGGCGGCTACCAGATCGCCACGACCAACGGCGCGCCCCACCATGGCGGCGGCCGCGCCTGAAAAACCCAGTGGAATCATGTACGTCAGCGACGCCATGTTGAGCGCAATCTCGTGGCCGGCCAGCGATGGTGTACCCAGCCAACCCATGAACAGGGCCGTGAGCCCGAAGGCGAAACTTTCAAAGAACCATTGCACTCCAATGGGAACGCCGATGACCAGCAATCGCCGAACGGGTGCCCATACCACGGACTCTCGACGCCACGGCACCAGCGTCGGTCGCAGATCGTTCCAGCCAACCACGAGCACCGACAACATCATGACCCACATGGCGAGTGCGGTCGCGTAGCCCGATCCGTTCACGCCCAGTTTTGGCGCGCCCATGTTTCCGAAAATGAGAAACCAGTTGGCAAGGATGTTGACGATGTTGCCAATCAATGCCGCCAGCAGAATGGGTTTGACAGGGCCCATGGCTTGCAACGTTTGCCGCCACACGGTAAACAGAAAAAACGGCAACACCCCCAACACGCGACGGCGTGCATACTCGGCCGTAGCCGGCACGACTTCAGCCGGTTGCTCGAGGAAGCCGAGCAGTGTTTCTCCAGGCAGCAGCATTACGGACACCGCGAGCGACACAATAATCGCGAGCACCACGCCGCGTTGTACACCGCGCGCCACACCGTCATGGTCCCGCGCACCCACCGCCTGCGACACCACGGGATCGAGTGCGAACAACAACCCAATACCAAACACGCTGGCATTCCAGAAGTAGAAATTGCCGAGCGCCACTGCCGCAATGGCCGCGCCTCCCAGGCGCCCAACCATCAGGGCGTCCGTTACGCCCATCAATTGCACACCCACATTGATCAAGACAACGGGAGCTGCTAATCGCGCCATCTCGCGCACGTCAGGACCCAGTGCCGCGAGGCGCTTCACGTGCGTGTCAGGGATACGGCCGCGTGGGAGATGATGCCTTTTTCGAACCCTTTGCATCGAGCACCATGCTTCGCACTTCTTTCAGCAGGCGTGGCGCGTCGTACGGAATGCCATCTTTCACCGTCCACGCTACCCCACCACCGGCCCCTGCCGCCGCCCCCTCACGCGGCGGGTAGAATACCTTCAGGTCTTCGAGTGGATTGCCGTTCACGACCACCAGATCGGCCAGAAACCCCGCACGCAGTCGACCCAGTCGCGCCGCTTCGCCGAGTATCTGGGCGTTGTTCGCGGTGGCGTGTTGCAACACCTTCAGCGGTTGGAATCCCGCTTCCTGGTGCAACTCCAATTCGCGAACCAGACCAAACCCGTACACCTGATAAATGAACCCGGCGTCCTCACCCACTCCAATCACACCACCGAGCTTCTCGAAGTCGCGCACGGCGCCAAACCAGATGCGATAGTTCTCTTTCCAGTACGCTTCGTCGGTGCTGCTCCAGTTGGCAAAGTACGAGCCGTGTTTTGATGGATCGGGTTCGAAGTAGGACTTGAGCGTCGGATGCAGATACTCCTGGAACCAGGGCTGCGATTCAGCACGCTGCAAGTCGCGACTGGCTTCATAAATGTCGAGCGTCGGGTTCCACGCTACCCCCCCCTTCACCATTGCCTTGAGTACGTCCTGCAAGCGCGCAGGGTCGGCTTCCCGCCAGAGGCGCCCCGCCAGGCGAAAGCGCATGCCTTCGTCGGCGTAGTTGAAATCGGACGGGAATTTCTGCACTCCGTCCACGATGGCCGCATCGGGGACACCATACCAATGTTCGATACTGGTCAGCCCGTTCGCGGCGGCATCCCACGCATTGGTTTCGTCCACCGCCATGTGATGTGCGACGCGAAGCCCCTGTTTGCGCGCTTCATCCAGTACCGCGGGATATAGGTCTTTATCCATGCCAAACAGTTTGATGCCGTCGGCGCCGTCCGACTTGATTTCTTTGACGCGCGCTCGCGCTTCCTTTACGTCACGCGGAACCGGCATGTACGCGTAGCGCGCATACACGAACAGCCGCGGGGCAATGATTTCACCAGTCAGGCTGCGTTCACGCAACGCAATCGTCTTTTTTGTTTCGCTGGACACATCGCGCACGCTCGTCACGCCCAGGCCCAGCCACAACTTCATTTGATAGTCCAGCGGCTGCGGAATGCCCGCGCGATCATCCTGCACGTGCCCGTGAATGTTGATCAGTCCCGGTAACACGTACTTGCCAGTCGCATCAATTTCGGCGTCGCCAGCTCGCGGACGACGCGCCGTCCCGTTTTTCACGGCGGTCGCATCGAGCGTCACAATGTCCGTGATGACGTTGCCTTCAATGACAATGTCCTTCGGCCCCTCGGCCGGCGTGCCATTGCCTTCAATGATGATGGCCGCACGAATGACCAGGCGTTTGGGCCGCGTGCCGTGCGTGGGTTGCGGCCCGAGTTGATACGGCGGGGCGGCACGCTCCGTGTTGGGCACCTGTGCGACCAGGTGCGCAGCGCCCGTTGTCAGGTCGAGCCCTGCAAGGAGGGCGAGCGCCGTTCGAAGGTTCATGGTGACGCTCTCTCCCCAATGCCCCATGAATGCCAACTGCGCCGAGGAGACGTTGTTTGGATACCTTGTCGCGAGAACGTGCGCAGCGAGGTGCCGTATACCACATCTTTCAACGCGGTGCGCACGCGACCCGGTAAACCTGGAAGTGACATATTTGATTGGAATGAGTTCATTCAATCTCTCCGGCACTGCACGGAGCGTCAAGCAAAAGAGTTGCGGAGACCTTGCGAATTGATCATTGCCCGGGCGCCACTCAAGTGGCAGTTTACCAACTTCCCACCACAGGAGCAGGCGATGGGCGTGACCGGCATTGGCGGCATCTTCTTTCGGGCGCGCGATCCCAAAGCGCTGAATGCCTGGTACAAGGAGAATCTGGGCGTCGGTGCCGGCTGCAACGCCGATGGCTCCGACACCCCCGACGATTGGTACTGGCGGACCATGGGTGGACCCACGGTGTTTGCGCCGTTCAAGGAAGACACTGACTATTTCGCGGCCGACCAACAGTTCATGATCAATCTGCGGGTTCATGGCATGGACGACTTGCTGGCGAAACTGCGCTCCAGCAATGTCGCCATTGAAACGCGCGCTGAGTGGGATACGCCGGAAACCGGCCGTTTCGCGCGTATTCACGACCCAGCGGGGACGGCGATCGAGTTGTGGGAACCGCCGGCGGAAGATCGGGGTTAGTTCGCCCGCAGAATTCGAACAGGTTCTACCGGGACCTGCCAAGACGCTGAAACTTCAGAATACGCCCGTTCGCGGTTCGCCCCCTACTCCCACTCAATCGTTGCGGGCGGTTTCGAACTCACGTCGTACACGACGCGGTTAATCCCGTCCACTTCGTTAATGATGCGGCTGCTGATTCGGCCCAGCACCTCGTGCGGAAACGCGAACCAATCGGCCGTCATGCCGTCCGTACTGGTCACCGCTCGCAACGCAATGACATGCTCGTAGGTGCGGAAATCGCCCATGACACCGACGGAACGAATGGGCAAAAACACCGCGAACGCCTGCCAGATTTGTCCGTATAATCCCGCCGCGCGAATTTCTTCGAGATAAATGGCGTCGGCCCGACGCAAGACATCGACCGCTTCGCGTGTGACGGCGCCCAGCACGCGAATAGCGAGCCCTGGTCCGGGGAATGGGTGACGTCCAACCATTGCATCCGGCAAACCAAGTTCGCGTCCAACCTTTCGCACTTCGTCCTTGAACAGTTCGCGCAACGGTTCGATGAGCTCGAATTTCATGTTGGGCTTAAGCCCGCCCACGTTGTGATGCGTCTTGATCTTTGCCGATGGACCACCGGTGGCACTTACCGATTCGATGACGTCGGGATACAGCGTGCCCTGCACCAGAAACGCGGCGTTCTTCCCTGCAGCGGCGGACGCATCCTCGAACACATCAACAAAGGTGTGGCCGATGATTATGCGCTTTTCTTCCGGTTCCCCTACACCCGCAAGGCCGTCCAGAAAACGATCCTCGGCGCGCACCGTGATGAGCTTGATGCCCAGGTGTTCGGCCATCGTCTGCTCAACCTGCTGGCGCTCATTCAGTCGGAGCAGCCCGGTGTCGACAAAAATACAGGTGAGTTGATCACCAATGGCCTTGTGCACCAGCGCCGCAGCAACACTGGAGTCAACCCCACCAGACAAACCGCAAATCACCTGTTGGTCGCCAACCCGTTCCCGAATCTTCGCCACTTCCAGGTCGATGAAATGCCCGGGCGTCCAGTCGGGTGTGCAGTGGCAAATGTCGAACAGGAAATTTCTTATCAGATCGGCGCCCCGTGTGGTGTGCGCCACTTCGGCATGAAACTGGATGGCGTGAATTGGGCGCGACTCGTGCCTGAACCCGGCAACCACGCCATTGCTCATTGCGGTCAGCACATAACCGGGCGGCACCACGTCGACGTGATCGCCGTGGCTCATCCACACGGTGGTCCGCTCACCAGCGGTAAAGCCGCCAAACATGCCAGCCGGTTCGACCACGTCCACTTCCGCGCGGCCATACTCGCGTCGTCCGCCACCAATGACTGCCCCTCCTTCTAGGTGCGCAATTAACTGCATGCCGTAACACACGCCTAATGTTGGAGCGACGTCCAACAACGCACGATCGACCGTGGGGGCACCAACGTCGGTGACTGAACTCGGGCCGCCGGAAAGCACGATTCCATCCGGCTTCCAGGCGCGAATCCAGTCGAGCGACCTGGACGCCGGATGGATTTCGGAATACACGTTCGCCTCGCGAATGCGACGCGCGATGAGCTGCGTGAACTGTGATCCGCAATCGAGAATGAGCATGCGCGATCCGTCATGTAACGGCAGGCTGTCGTTGGGCAAACTTCCCATCAGAACTGCCACTCCGGTCCGGTAAGTTTGATGAACTCGACTTCCCTGGTGGCGAGATCGAGAATGGCACCACTGGGTGCCCCATGCAGCCAGCCCCCACCTTCGCCCGGATTCACGAGCAACACGTCACCGCGCGTCTTCATTTCGGGTACGTGCGTGAATCCGTGCACGACCACCTCATGACGATCGATGGAGCGCTGGTTGATGTCGCTCAAATCGTGAATGAGCAATATCTGCTTGCCGCCAATTTCAAAACTGTGCGGCGACTCGAACAATTCTGCCGCACCGAAACCCGTGCCAGCGGCGGCGGCCAGCGCATCGCGATCGCCGTCATTGCGACCAAACACGCCCAGCACCGGAATGGACAGTTCGTGAAACGGTTGCAGTACAAACGGCGAGCAGTAGTCACCCGCGTGCATGACCAGTGAGCACTTGCCCGCGATCATTTGTGTCAGCAGCTCCCGAACGGCGGGGACGTGGTCGTGCGTGTCTGATAACAATCCAATGCGCATCTCAGGTGTTCCTCCACTGAAGATGTGCGCGCTCGAGGCGCACGAGGTCTTCAAAGCGTTCGCGTTCCGTGATCACTGCGTACCGGTCGCCGTCGACCAATACCTCGGCCGGACGCGGCCGTGAATTGTAGTTGGACGCCATCGCGTAGCCGTAGGCGCCGGCCGTTTGAATGGCGAGTAACTCGCCGGCGCTCACATCGCCCAGCACACGTTCCTTGGCGAAAAAATCGCCCGATTCGCAAATCGGTCCGACCACGTCCGCTGTCACCGTTCGTTCGGCGGCAACGACGGCTTCGATATGGTGATACGCCCGGTACAGCGCCGGTCGCATGAGGTCGCTCATGCCGGCATCCGTCACGACAAACTCCTTACCGGCCGCGTGTTTGCGATACAACACTTGCGTCAGCAACACGCCGGCTTCCGCGACCAGAAACCGTCCTGGCTCCAACAGTAAATGCAGGCCCGTCTGCCGCACGGCGTCCGACACCACGTGCGCGTATCCTTCAATGTCCGCTTCGGCCTCGCCTTCATACGGCACCGACAATCCGCCGCCCACATCCAGGTACTCCAGCGCGTGCCCCTGCGACTGCACCTCGGCAATCACGCCAAGTAATCGGGGCAACGCGTCGCGCATTGGGTCGACCGTGGCAATCTGCGAGCCCAGGTGCATGCCAAGCCCGAGCAGTTTAACGTGCGGCAAGTCGCGAACGATGATCGCAATACGCGCGACGTCATCAATCGGAATCCCAAACTTCTGTCCCTTCTGGCCCGTGCTGATGTATTCATGCGGCGTCTCGACGGTGACTTCCGGATTCACGCGAATGGCCACGCCCGCAATGACGCCGCGCTGCTCTGCCACCGCGTTCAGCGCGTACAACTCGGCTTCCGATTCGACGTTGACGAGTAACACGCGATGTTCGATCGCGAGATCAAGCTCGCGCGCCGTCTTTCCCACCCCGCTGAACACCACGTCGCCGCCGCCGAACCCTGCCTCGCGCGCGCGATACAGTTCACCACCGGAGACAATATCCACCCCGGCACCCAGCTCCTGCAGCAAGCGCAACACCGACAGATTCGAATTCGCCTTCATGGCAAAGTGAATATGGTGCGGCACGCCTGCAAACGCGCGTTCCAACCGTTCGTACCGGGCACGGATAGTATTGGCGCTGTACACGTATGTGGGTGTTCCGACCGCTGCCGCAATAGTGGAAAGGGGCACGCCTTCGGCATACAGCGCGCCGGCGCGGCGCGAAAATCCCGTCGCGCCGTCGGCGACGGTCGGGGTGGTGTGCGGGGCGCTCGATGACACCGCTAGTACGCCTTCGCCCACACAACCTCGTATTTCGCCGGTTCACCGGTCACCATACACACCGTCGGTGCTTCGGGCGAGCGGAACTCCGCGTCGGGAATGACACGTATGGTGGCCTTGGTTTCTTCCTTCACGCGCGCTTCGACGGCGGGATCACCATTCCAGCCCGCGTACACGAATCCGCCCGGGCCGTCCATGATTTCCTTGAACGTGTTGTATGACACGCGCTCACGAATGGAGTTCGCTTCGAGGCGCGCTCGCGCCGTCGCCAGCATGTCGTCCTGAATAGCGTCGAGCACGGCCGGCAACTCTCCACGCAGCGCATCAAACGCCATCGCCTTTTTGTCGCGAGATCCACGATGCACCAGCACACCGCTGCTGGTGGTCAGGTCGCGCGGCCCAATTTCCAGGCGCAGCGGCACCCCGCGCATTTCCCAGTGAAAGTACTTGGCACCTGAGCGAATGCCTTCGCGATCATCAACATGCACCCGAATGCGTTCGTGATCGGGCCGCTTGAAGCTGCCCAGATCTTCCGCAATACGCCTGGCTGCTTCAACCGTCGCGGCGCGTTCTTCATCGGTCTTGTAGATGGGGACAATCACCATCTGAATCGGCGTCAGCTTCGGCGGCAGGCGCAGGCCAGCGTCATCGCCGTGCGTCATGATCAACCCACCAATCAGGCGCGTGGAGACACCCCAACTCGTATTCCAGGCAAACGCCTCGCCACCTTCGGCCGTCTGGAACTTGAGATCAAACGCCTTCGCAAAATTCTGACCCAGGTTGTGTGAGGTGCCGGCTTGCAGGGCCTTGTTGTCCTGCATCAGCGCTTCGCAGGAGTAGGTGCGTAACGCGCCGGCAAAACGTTCGGCGTCCGTTTTCTGCCCCGTGACCACCGGCATGGCCATGTACTCTTCCATGAACGTGCGATAGACACCGAGCATCTTGCGTGTCTCGACTTCCGCCTCGTCGTGCGTCGCGTGTGCGGTATGCCCTTCCTGCCAGAGGAATTCCATGGTGCGCAGGAACAGGCGCGTGCGCATTTCCCAGCGCACCACATTCGCCCATTGGTTGTACAGGAACGGCAAATCGCGGTAGCTCTGCAACCACTTCGCGAACATATGGTAGATAATGGTTTCCGATGTCGGGCGCACCACCAACGGCTCTTCGAGCAACTTGCCACCGCCATGCGTGACCACCGCCAGCTCGGGCGCAAATCCTTCGACGTGTTCCGCTTCCTTCGTCATGAAACTTTGCGGGATGAACATCGGGAAATACGCATTCTGATGACCGGTGGCCTTGAACATGTCGTCGAGCGCGCGTTGCATGCGCTCCCACACGCCGTATCCGTGCGGACGAATCACCATGCAGCCACGCACCGGTGAGTAGTCGGCCATTTCGGATTTCAGTACCAGCTCGTTATACCAGTCGCTGAAGTTCTCAGCGCGTGTGGTCAGCTTTTTGTCATCAGCCATCGTGATGTGCTTGGGGTTGATGTTGCATAGAGATTGCGCGACTCGAAATGTCTCGCATTCGATTTTCCGAATGCTGGCCAGATTCGACACATCAGGGTGTGGTCGGTTTGTTGGGTAAGGAGAGTTGCTGTCGCGCTTCCACTGCGTTGGCATGAAGTGCACGAGCCGCAATTTCGTCTTGGACGCCGTCCACGGTTCTGCTGAGCAACGCTTGGGTGAGTTCGAAAGTGATGTCGGACCAAATAGTCGGGTATTCCGGCGAACGCACGGCACCGATGTTCATGTTCGCGTGGCGACCATCATGGCGGTTGACCTGCAGAATAAGATTCGCCCCCATCGCGCGCCCATCGTCTGCCTGTTTGCTTGACCGACGCTCCTCGATCGCGGCCCGGTTCAACCCGTATTTTACTTCGACTCCCGGAATATGACGGCGGAGTTTCGAACCAACCGTCAGCACGTCCTCCGCTCGGACGCCCTGGCCCGCGACGATGAAGTATCGATAGTCATCTGCGCGAAACTCCGGCAACTTCCCCCGCGCCTTCAGCAGCTCACCCAGCACCACGTCGCCGAATCCGAAACCAAGGGCTGGTAAATCCACTCCGCCCAGCGTGTCGAGCAGCGTGTCGTAGCGGCCGCCTCCACAAATAGCACGGAACTCCCCAACACGGTCGAACAGCTCAAACACAATGCCCGTGTAATACGCGAGTCCACGGACAATGGTGAGATCAAACCGGATCCACTCACGGATGCCCATGGCCTCCGCAAACTGCAAATACTCGGCGAAGCGCTCGACATGCGGCGCCATCGACGGTGCGTCGCCGTACTGAGCCTGCACCGCCTCAAAGGTCAGCGTATCAAACCCCATGACTATTTCGACGGTGGCCGCGTCCAGCCCAGCCTCGACCAGTTTTTCAGCCGAGATGTCGCGAGGTTGCCGTTCGAGTTTGTCCAGCACCAGGCGAACCGGAACCCAACGTTCCTCAGGAATGCCGAGGTGTCCGAGCAACGCATCGAGGAGCCGGCGATCGGAAACCCGCGCCACCACCTCGTCGGATGTAAATCCGAACTCGCGCATCACCTCGATGAGTACCGACAGCAGCTCGGCATCCGCCATGACATGCGGCTCACCAACAACGTCGACATTCAGCTGAAAATGTTCGCGCAGGCGGCCTTTTTGCTGGCGCTCATACCGAAACAGATGTGGAATGGAAAACCAGCGAATGGGCTTCTTGAGCGACTGGGCCTTCAATGCCACCATGCGGGCAAATGAGGGCGTCATCTCGGGGCGGAGCGCGACCGCGCGCCCACCTTTGTCCTCAAACGCGTAGAGTTGTTTGACGATTTCGTCGCCACTCTTGAGGGTATAGAGTTCCAGCGGCTCAAGTGGCGGACCATCGTATTCCACAAAACCGTAGCGCCGCACGACGCGGCGCCATGTCTCAAAGATGTAGGTACGGACTGCAAACTGTTCCGGAAAAAAGTCCCGAAAGCCGGGAAGGAGTTTTGGAAGCATCTCAGCAAACTACCGAGCGAGCGGATTAACCTGCAAGCGCTCCATCGCATCGCCGACGGTGTGAAATGAACCCGTAATCAAAACTGTGGCTCCGGAGACGGACGCTTGCGCCAACGCGAAATCAAAATTGCGCTCCATTGTCACATCGAACCCGCATTCCCTGGCCCAGCCATACGCGTCGTCAATACTCCACGCACGACTTTCAGGGGCCGTAGGTGCATTGGTCAGCACAAACCGGTCAACCACACCAGACAATGTGGTAATGATGCCCCGCCAATCCTTGTCCCTGAGCACCGAAATAATGGCCACAAGTGGCCTTGCCACGCCCAGTTCGCGAACGTTGGCCGCGACCGTGACCGCTCCATCCAGGTTGTGCGCCACGTCAAAGATGTAGCGCCCTTCCCGGTGGAATCGACCGGCCAGATGCACATCTCCCAAATACCGGTCTGCATGGTGGGCCGCTTCTGCCCACTTTCCGCCTGCTCCGCGCAGCATTGCCAGTGCCACAGCAGAATTGTCCGCTTGGAACGACCCGGTTAGTGCCGTGCGGAGTGGTTCCGTCGACTTACCGAACTCATGCGTGAAGTTCGTACCGGCTCCAGTGACGGCAACATTGGACACCCGGAAATCGACACCCTTCATGAGTATCTGACTGCACCCGACACGTTCAGCTTGCGCAACCAGGACTGCCCGGGATTCCGGTTGGTCTTCGCCAATGACGGCCACGGCACCCTGCTTGAAAACGCCCGCCTTTTCGCCGGCAATTGCAGGGAGCGTGTTGCCGAGGAATTCCATGTGGTCAAAACCAATCTGCGTAACGGCTGCGGCCACCGGCTGTACCACGTTCGTCGCGTCCAGCCTGCCTCCCAATCCCACCTCAACCAACGCCACATCAACACGCTGTAACGCAAAGTGCTGCAACGCCATAGACGTTGTGACCTCGAAAAACGTACACCCCAATTTCGCCGCCTCGGGGTCCCACGTTTGCAGAAACTCGATGATGGCCTCGGGCGCCATGGGCACCCGGTCGACGACAATTCGCTCGCGGAAATCGACCAGATGCGGCGACGTGTACCGTCCCACACGTAGTCCCGCACCACGCAAGATTGCTTCGAGGGTGGCAATCGTGCTGCCCTTTCCGTTGGTACCCGCTACATGAAATACGGGATAGTCGAGATGGGGATTTTCCAGGCGCTGCAGGAATTCGGAAACCCGCTCGAGCCCCAGCTTCCACTCACCGGTGGTGCGGGCAAACAACGCGTGCAGCGCCTTGCGATAGGCCTGTCCAGCCCCCGCCGCCGCACCGAAAAGCGGCGGATTCACCGCGTCCGACACCGTCAACCCTCCTGCGCGTACCCTGCGGCAGCGGGGCGGCCCATCATGTGGCGAAGCAACTGGGACAACGTCTGGCGCAACTCTTTGCGATGAATGACCTGGTCAACCATCCCGTGATCGAGCAGAAACTCAGCCGTCTGAAACCCTTCGGGAAGATCTTGCCCCAATGTCTGCTTGATCACACGCGGCCCCGCAAACCCGATAACGGCACCAGGTTCGGCAACAATGGCATCGCCCAGCATGGCGAAACTCGCACTCACACCACCCGTGGTTGGATTGGTCAGGACCGAGATGTAGGGAATACGGCGCTCAGCCAATTGCGACAGCACGGCACTGGCCTTGGCCATCTGCATCAACGACAGCACGCCTTCCTGCATACGAGCGCCCCCAGAGGCACTGATGATGACCAGGGCGTGTTTCTTTTCCAGCGATCGCTGCCCGAGCCGCGCAATCTTCTCGCCGACAACCGAGCCCATGCTCCCGCCCATGAACGCAAAGTCCATGATGCCAATACCAAGCGGCTGCCCCTCTATCAGGCCAGTCACCGTGAGGATGGCGTCGCCTTCGCCCGCGTTGGCCAGCGCGCGCTTCAGGCGACCCGGATACTCTGGGAATCCCAACGGGTCGATCGATCGGAGCTCGGAGCCCACTTCGATCAAAGTATCCTTGTCCAGGAGCATCTGCGCGTAGTCCCAGGCGCGCAGTCGGCGATGATAATCGCACTCCGGGCACACGTTGAAATTCCGTTGGAACTTGTCGGCGATGTCGGTATGCCCGCAGGCCTCGCACTTGTCCCACGTGTCAGGCGGAATCTCCAGGCGCTGACTACGTGGTTCGCGCGGCTTTTTCTCTTTACGAAACCATGCCATAGCTGTGGAAGATCGGCGTATTACCGCTTTCTGGCTAGGCCAGACAGCACCGCGAAGTGCACTAAAGGCTCACTTCGTCGGCCTTTCCACGTCCTTCTCCGGAAATTCGCAGCAAAATAGCCACCGCGGTCCAGCACACCAGCAAAAACGAGCCGCCGTAGCTGAAGAACGGCAACGGTATTCCAGTAACCGGCATCAGGTTCAGCGTCATGCCGATGTTGATGATGACGTGAACGAGCCAAAGGGCCGCCAATCCGCATGCAACCAGGCTGGGGAACGCGTCGTTCGCGCGAGTGGCCACGCGAATACACCGCAAAAACAGTGCGAGAAACAGCGAGAGCGCGACGCACACCCCCACGAACCCGAGCTCTTCACCCACCACCGAGAAAATGAAGTCCGTATGCCGCTCGGGCAGAAACCCAAGGCCCTTCTGGGTACCCGCCGTAAAACCTTTGCCAAACAGTCCACCAGAACCAATGGCAATTTGCGATTGATTGAGATGGTACGCGGCCCCCGAGGGATCCATCGTCGGATCATTCGTAAACACCAGAATTCGGCTCTGCTGATAGGGATTCAGGCTGTCCCACAATTTGGGAGCGGCCATTCCGACCACCGCGTTGAGCAGGACCAGGACCACGCCTTCCCACAGCCAAACCCGATACCAGAAAACGAGCGCGACCAGCACGCAGAACCAGGCGCCCCACAGTCCGGTACTGAACGCCAGGGCAAGGCTGATGCCGGGACTTGCCAGCATCACCAGCAACTGCCACGGCGCGCCAGCCCAGAACAGCATGGCAAAGCAGATGCCAATAAACCCCAACCCTGTTCCCAGGTCCGGCTGCAGCATGACCAACACCCACGGCACGGCAACGACAGCCAGTGGACGCCACATATCCACTAACGACCGGAACGAATCGCGTTTCGATGCGAGCACCCGAGCAAGCATCAGCACGGTTGCAATCTTTGCCAATTCGGCCGGCTGGCCAATCTTTCTCCCACCGATGGTCAACCACGATTTCGTGGAGGCCGCGGTGCCGCTTCCGGTTCCAAATCCAAGAAGGTACGCGAGCAGGACACAGGTCAGCACGTAGAGCGGCCACGCGCTCCATTCAAACAGTCGGACCGAACCCCGCGTGACGATCCAGCACCCGGTCAGCGCGACCGCAAAAAACACCAGCTGCCTCTTCCATGCGCCGCCAACGATGGGGGAAGGCACGTCGGTCTGCCCCGCGGAAAACACCATCGCAATACCGAAGGCCGTCAGCAGCAGCGCGATGACGAGTAACGGATAATCAATGGTCTGTCGACGCAGCACGCGTGTCGGTACTCAGCCGTCTGGAGTAATCGACGTCAGCGTCAGTTTCGCCTTGAGATAGCGCTCCATCATTTTTGTGGCGACTTTCGCTGCGGCGGTTCCGTGCAGGCCGTACTCAAGCAGTACTGCGACGACAATTTTCGGCTGCTCGACCGGCGCGTACCCGACAAACCACGCGTGATCGCGACTCGCGTCTGAATTCTGCGCCGTGCCAGTCTTGCCCGCGATGGTCAGTCCCTTGATCTGCGCGCCGGCAGCGGTCCCACGCGAAACAACATCGCCCAACGCGTCCTGCAACCCTTTCAGCTTCTCCGGCGACAGCGTGATGGCGTCGGTGCGAATGATTGTCGTGTCCACAATGCGCGGCGTCGAAGCCTTGCCATCGATCGCCAGTGCGGTGTAGAACTTCGCCATGTTGAGTGGCGTTTGCGCGTTGTCACCCTGCCCGATGGACATGCTCGCCACGAAGTTGTTATTCCAGCCGCGCGGACCGTACTTCTTGTCAAAGTACGCTTTGCCATCGGGAAAGCGTGACTGGAACTCTCCCGGGAGATCGATGCCCGTTCTCTGATTGAAACCAAGCTTCACTCCACCCGCGACGAGATCCATCAAACCCAGCTTGAGGCCCAGCTGATAAAAGTACACGTCGCACGATTTGGCGATCGCTTGCGTCAGACTGACGTCGCCGTGCCCGTCGTGATCCCAGCACTTGTAATACCGGTTGCCAATCTGCATGCCACCGCGGCACGGCACGGGCATGTGGGTGTCCATCGTCACAATGCCCTTCTCGAGACCGATCGCGGCCGTCGCCAGCTTCCATGTTGAAGCAGGCGGGTAGATGCCCTGCGTCGCCTTGTTGTACAACGGGTTTCGTTTGTCAGCGCGCAACGAGTTGAAGTACTCGTTGGATACACCGCCGATGAACTTGTTGACGTCATACGTTGGCGCGCTGTACAACGCGAGCACCGCACCGGTATTCGGATCGAGCGCAACCATCGCCCCCTGCAACGAATCGCCGAAATAGCTGTGCGCGTAACGCTGGAGGTCGAGATCGATATTGGTGTGGAGCGGCGGTGGCGCCGCAGGCGCGATGTCGGGACGCACGCCCGCTTCGCGTACCACGCGATTGCGCGCATCCACTTCGACAAACCGTGCCCCCTCTGTCCCGCGCAATCGCGTTTCGTATTGCAACTCGAGGCCCGCCTTGCCCACCTGCTGTCCGGCCTTGTATCCGGCTTCCTTGAATTTTTCCTTCAACAAATCCTGCTGACTGATTTCACTCACGTACCCCACAAACGCGGCCACCGCCGGACCATCAGGGTAGTACCGTTTGGGCGCGCTTTGAATGATCAGTCCCGGGAAATCCATGCGGTGTTCTTCCAGCACCGACACCACGTCAAAGGGCGCGTCGCTAAAGATGACGGCTGGTCGCGTGGGGGCGTCGCGAAACCGGCGCACCACGCGTTCCTGCTGCGCCGAATCGAGATTCACAACGCGCGCCAGCGCACGCATGGCCGACCGCAGCGAGTCCTCCTTGGGCGTCAGGATCGACACCGAATATCCAGGCAGGTTCTCGGCGATAATTTCACCGTGCCGGTCGTAAATGGTCGCGCGCGCACCGGGGAGCGGCACGACGCGCAGCCGATTGGTTTCCGATTGCAGCGCGAACTCCTCGCTGCGCAAAATCTGCGCGCGGAAAAACGCGCTCGCCAATGCCACAAACGCCAGCGTGAGAATGCTGCGCGCGATACGAGCGCGCTTGTGCACTTCGTTGGGTTGATGGCTCATCGTCGTCGCCTACTTGGTGTATGGACGGTACAGCGGACGAAACACCGTTAACAACAGGACCGCCACAAGCGCCGTAAGTGCCGCCGCCAGCGGCGTCCACAGCAACATCTGCAGCAGCAAATCAAACCCGCCAATTCGCGGCCCCGCCAGATTGTACACGCCGTCGTACACCCATTTGCCGGCAAAAACAAACAGCCCCGTCAGCGCCACATGGTCGGCAAAAAACACGGCCTTGAGCCAGGACGCCGTGTATCCGACCAGCGTCAACGCCAACGTCGCGGCGCCAAACGAGTCGGGCTGTAACGCGTCGATCGTTAACCCAATGAGAAAACCCATCAGCGCCGCGCCGCCAGGCCGCAATCGAACGGCACTGAACAGCACGGCTATTGCGAGAAAGTCAACTTGTGCCCGACCGCCGAGGAGCGGGCGCACGGTGTAGTGGGCCAGCAGCAGCAACACAAAACCAATGATCGCCTGCGCAGAAACGGCCAGGCCCGATGGCTGAGATCTCACCGCCATGCGAATGTCGGTGGCTGGTTTTCAAAAGGTGGCGGTGGTCCAGTGGGAGGTTTCGGTCGGGTTGTTGTGTCACCACGCGCGGGGCGCTTCGTGGTATCGCGGGGTACTGTGCGCCTGGTGGTGTCGAAGCGCCCAGACAAACCAACGCTGTCCGCACGCGACAGGCTGTCACGACCCGTCGAATCGAGCATCGCCCGACGCGCCGCAATCTCATCGAGCGCGGCCTTGCGCGCGACCATGGAATCACCGGCCAGGACAATGGAACGCGCCGCACTGTCTGCCGAGGCAAGGTTCGTCCACACGCCGTTGACATCCTTTGGCGAACGCGACGGAATCATCAGCAGTACCGGACCCGGCGTATTGGGTAACACGGCGGGTTTCAGAATGTAGGTACGCACCCACTTCTCCGTGGTCTGCACCTCACTGATCACGGTCCCAATGGGAATGCCCCGCGGATATCCCTGCCCCAGGCCGGAGCTGACCACGAGCGCGCCCACTTCCAGCGCCGAACGAAACGGGACGCCACGTAATTCCAGCAGCCACCGCTGCGCCCCTGCACCCAGATGCGGTTTGACAATACCGAACGCGGAACCATCAACACTCATGGCACTCACGCCAAAGTCCGGATGGGCCCAGGTAATCGCGATGCTGAACGTGGGATCGACACTCTGTATAATACCCACCAGTCCGTCGGCCGTGACCACAGGCGTGCCGCGTTCAACGCCTGCGTTGCTGCCCGCGCTGACCGTCAGCGTAAATGCCTGATCGAAAGTGCCCAGTTGTAACACGTCGGCTGCGACAAACCCGCGCCCCAGGCGCGCGCCCAGCCCAATCAGTTGTCGGAGCTGGTCGTTCTCGTTGGCTAACTCCGGCGCGCTCAGCGCGAGACCCGTCGAAGCCGCACCAACCCTCTGCACCGAATCGCGCGACACAATTGTGGCGCGCACGACCTCTGCCTGTTGCTGCACACTGACCAGCGGCGCCAACACGGTGCGACGAATAGCCGTCGCCACAGCATCCTGCATCCACGTTGGCATGATCAACGCCACCGCGGCCAGAATTCCACACGCAACCAGCAGCCC
>Ga0209181_10000175_pt1 | contig 117226 bp, 102 predicted proteins | sample MAT05_FD_187208 | JGI IMG/M metagenome (GOLD analysis project Ga0209181, IMG submission 187208) | Freshwater microbial communities from Lake Fryxell liftoff mats and glacier meltwater in Antarctica - MAT-05 (SPAdes) (version 2) | ecosystem: Environmental > Aquatic > Freshwater > Ice > Liftoff...
GACAACGTGCTATAGCTTAAATCGCTCCATTGCCGACTGAGGCATTGAAACTCAGCGTGTCGCTAGAGGATAAAGGGGATCGAGCAGCTTAAATCGCTCCATTGCCGACTGAGGCATTGAAACTTATCGGGGAATGGGAGAGCTTCCACCCGGACTAAGCTTAAATCGCTCCATTGCCGACTGAGGCATTGAAACATATGCCGATGCCCCGTACCCGATCACGTCGATGAAGAGCTTAAATCGCTCCATTGCCGACTGAGGCATTGAAACCTGGCAACTTCATGCCCAACGCCGCCATGAACTTAGCTTAAATCGCTCCATTGCCGACTGAGGCATTGATTTATCTTGAGACCATGCTGGTGGTATCTGCCTATATCATACAAAGCTGGTTACTTGGTTTCTAACAGTTTAGGCAGTGACATTAGTCCTTATCAAGTATTTGACCAACTCGACGGTCTGATATACCAAATTGTCGTCCAATATCCGTCTTGGTCATCCCTTCTGAAAATAAGCGCCGCATTTCACCATTGCGGTACTCTAAACGCTCGGCAGGCGTGCCATCTAGGTATAACCGAGCAATGAGGGTTTTGACGGCAATTTCGGGGGTTCTGATGACTGTTCGATTTCTGCTGGGGGCAAACGATCATCTCTTTATGTCATCAAGTTGAATAGACCCTGACACACAAGAGCCAATGTCAACGTTGGCTCTTGTGATTCTCGCACATTGCACCCGACCCCATTTGCGCTATCATTCGTGTTATGAAACAACAATTCTTCACATGGGCACCCAATATATGGCGCTACAAGCTATGGTTGCCTCGCGTCATCGTCTTGGTATTAGTGATCAACGGCATTGTCCCTGCCTCCCCGCGTGCCCCACTGATGCCGCCGCAAACCGTCGAAACCTCCAAACCGAAATTGTGCATCCATACTCGCCTCATTGATGAGGTGGAAGAATGGAAGATTCAACGCTCGCTTCAACTCATCCGCGAGATGGGCGCATCCACGATTGTCGAATTCTTTCCATGGGCATATGTCGAAGGCACCGAAGACAATTACAACTGGAACAGTATCGACCGCATTGTGCGCCATGCCCGCAATCAAGGCTTGCACATCATTGCCCGCGTCGGGTTGGTGCCAGAATGGGCGCGTCGCAAAGATGAGCGTCCGATTGGCACCACCACCTTAAATACCCTCCCCGAAGTTGCCTTTGCCGATTTTGCCGATTTTGTCGCCCAAGTTGCGACCCGTTATGTGGGAACCATCGATCAAATCATCATTTGGAATGAACCGAATCTCGCTTTCGAGTGGGGCTACCAAAACGTCGATCCAGCGGGCTATGCGCGCTTGCTGGCAACCGTCTATCCCGTTGCCCATGCTGCCAATCCCAATATCAGTATCCTTGCAGCCGGTCTCGCACCAACACTAGAGCCACAGGGCAGCCCCTACGGGTTAAATGACATCCTCTACTTACAAGCCCTGTATGAGGCAGGGGCTGCGCCCTATTTTGATGCCTTGGCGGTGCATACCTATGGTTTCCAAGCAGCCCCTGCTGCCGAACCGGGGTTCAACCTGTTGAACTTCCGCCGTGCCGAGCTTTTGCACGAAGTCATGGTCCGCTTTGGGGATGATCAAAAACCAGTGATCATCACCGAAACAGGCTGGAATGATCACCCCCGCTGGACTTTGGCAGTATCCCCAGCACAGCGCATGGAATACACCGTTGACGCGCTCCGCTGGGCAGAGACACGCTGGGAGTGGGTCGATGCTACCTGTCTATGGGTCTTTCGTTATCCTCAACCCACCCTCAGCTATCCCGACAATTTCACTTTTGCCGACACTTTATTTCAATTGCGCCCCTTGTACTATACCGTTCAAGCCTATGCACGCGGTGAGCTAAATGGGGATCAACCATAAAGTCACGTCTTAGAATCGCGATCATCATCGGGTTGGGTGCCATTGGGGTTTGGTTCCTCATCAGCGCGGGGCTACTCATTACCCCCACACCGCCATTGGCAGACATCCTACCGGGGGGCGTGCTACGGATTGGTATTGACGCCAGCAATCCGCCCTTTGCCGTCGCAACTGAAAATACGTATACAGGGTTTGAGATCGATCTCGCCAACTTAATCGTCGAAGCGCTCGACATCCCCATGCGTTTTGTCGGTTTAGGCTTTGATGGCTTATATGATGCGTTGGCAGCGGATCAAGTAGATATGGTGATCGCCGGACTCACCATTGACTCGGCTCGATTGGGAAGCGTGCGGTATAGTCGTCCCTATTTCAACACGGGTCTCGTCCTCATCACGTCTGAAAGACCGATAAACATCCAAGATGCTGCCGGTAAGCGAATCGCCTTTGAATTAGGCTCGATGGCACAAATCAGCGTCAACGAATGGTTGCGACGTATTCATCCATTTATGCCTATCGGTCTTGAAAGCCCCGAAGCGGCGTTAGAGGCTGTGCGCCTGGGCAATGCCGATGCAGCTTTGGCGGATGCTGTCAGTACACGGTTGTACTTGCGTACCCATGCCGAATGGGACGCGCAATTTACCCAAGTGACCGATACGTTGTTGGCGATAGCGACTCGCGTTGACCGTCCATTAATCGGCAATCAGATTGATAAAGTGCTAGAAAGGTTGTTTGTGGAAGGGGTTATTGCGGAGTTGCTCCAAAAATGGTTCTAAAACCACACGCACCGTCCGAAGACGATGCGTGTGGTTAAAGCAATACTACTTTGCTTCTTCAGCGTAGGAGGCTTTGTCCCAATCCGCTTTGCTCACGAACTTGGTCAACATGCGCCCATCTTCGGTTTTGCCGCGATAACCATAACGAACTTGTCCGTTCTTGGTTGTGAAGGTTGTTTTCAAAACTTTACTGTCATCGATAACAACCTTCGCGCGGGTCTTAACGTCGTAAAACTCGATCCCATTGCTATTAGCCATTATGAAACCCCAATTTGTAAAATCGCCGTTAAAAAGGTTTCGGTACAAACACTAAAATTCTACCATGAAAATTTAACATAAAGCCAGCATTTACGCGAGAATCTGGAATATTCGTGCTTTATTTGCCCGGCAAGGTGGCAAGTACCCTCTGAATTTTCAAAGCAAGGTGCAAAATAAGCCGGTTATCGGCATCATCAAGGTTTAGATCGGTCAGTTCCGCGATGCGTTCCAAACGATAAACCAAGGTATTTCGGTGGACATCGAGATCAGTCGCAGCTTTCGCCAAATTGCCGTTGGCGTCAAAAAACCCAGTCAATGTGCGGATAAGATCGCCTTGTTTGCGTTCGTCATGCTCTGCCAAAGGACCCAACGTCTCTTCGTAAAAGCGCCGCATGTATTCAAGATTGCGATCTTTGAGGGCGAGCAAAAATTGATAGAGCTTCAAATCGCCATAAAACGTGGAACGCTCACGATCTCCTAATTCATTAGCGATGCTCACCGCGTCTTTTGCCTCGCGATATGCCTCTCGCAAAGCATTCAGCCCCGCAGCCGGACGACTAATCCCGGCAGCCACCAAACCACTGGGGGTGCGATTCGCCAATTGTTCGCGGACTTCATCCACCATCCGGCGAACACGCGGCGTTTGGGCGACATTCTCCAATGGATACAACGTCACAATCACATCCACATACTGCCCAACCGCACCCGCAATTTGCCGCCGCGCCATATCATCGCGCACCAACGGAATCAAACTGTCAATCGGCAGCCCTGCTCCAGAGTCGCTCGTCGCTCGAAACACGACCACCAAATACTGACTCGCCGCATCAAACCCGGCTTGTTGGGCACGCATCGCCAGCATATCATCATCGGCGGGGGTGCCGCTCAACCACATTTGCACCCAATCTCCGCGTGCTTGTTCGACTGCAAAAGCAATCGCACGGCTTTTTGCCAGTTCGACCGCGCAAACATCCGCCCCATATCCCAAAATCATGCGATCAAAATCTTCCAGAACGTCACGGTTATCCACCAACGACAGATAACCGGCAATACGCTTTTCCACCTTTAACACGGTCGTATATCCCAATGGGCTACGCACAATCGCGCCTTCATTATGGGGAGCATCGCGATTGAGCCAATTCTGAAATGCCCCATAGGGCAAGCTTTGTAACAGACTACGCCCGCCGCCGCTGGGGGTGCGCCGTGCCACAGTGGGGTAAACCTGCGCCATCAGCACGCCGGCATCATCGTGGATCACAATAGGCTTTGCAGTCACACGGGCGATCAATTGCAATAAGCTGTTGAGATCCCGATTTTCCGCCGCCAAACGGGTAAGTTGGCGTTGAATTTCCATAGCACGTTGGGTGATTTGGGCATTCTGGTTCACAATCAGCGTGTTGATCGCCCGTTCTACACGGGGCAAACTGCTGTCATCGGGCAATGCCAACAGAGCGACATTGGCTTCATTGGCAGCAGTGATCGCGCTTTGCGAAACATCTTGTTTGGCAGCAATCGCGCACACCCCAGCATCCGCCAAAGTGCGGACAACATCCGCCAACGTCAATCGATTGTCATATGACCGTAACACGTCCAATGAGACAAGCGCTAACTCACCCCCATAAACATCAGGGAACGCAGGCGGTTGAGCCTGCATCGTGATCGACCATGTAATGAGCATATCCGGTGAGCCTGTCACCAGTTGCGTACCCAGTGGAAGCGCAAATTGCAATAGCGATTGGAGTGTAGCGTGATTATTTTCGGTCATATTGACTACCTATCTCGATGAACTTTGATTATATTGACCAAAGCCAACTCAAGTTTATGAGTGTAATCACCAAGATGCATCTCGGTGTTGTTGGTGATTTTCTACAAAAAAGCGGAACCAGCACCTGCAAAGTGCTGATTCCGCCATAAACACTCGGCACTTTGTGACAAAAACAGCTAGTTACGTTTCACACCCAAAGTTAAGCGCTCGCCATCGATGGATGTATCCTTCTTGGCATCGCCATCGGGATCGGGAGCAAACGACGCGGTGACGAAACCATCACCCGCCGGAGCGCGCTCGATGGCAACCGCTAAAGTTTCGGTGGTGATATAATCACGGAAGCGCTCAATCGCTTCAACCAAACGCCCATCCGCTTCAAACCGGACGACAATCGTGTCGCTGACATCAAAATCTGCATCTTTACGGAGTGACTGCACACGCCGAACGACTTCACGCGCCAAGCCTTCCAAGATGAGTTCTTCCGTCAACGCAGTTTCTAAGGCGGCGATATAGCCATCATCTTCGGCGATGGCATAGCCTTCTGATGATTCGCGTTTCACTTCGACCTCGGCGGGCGTCGCCTCGTAGGTTTGCCCGTCAAGTTCCAGAACGACATTTTCGCCTCGAAGCAGCGTTTCTGCCCAGCGCCGCACGTCCGTCGGATCACCCTCACGCAATACTTTTTGGACGCGCGGGAAATCCTTGCCGAACTTCTTGCCCAGCGCGCTCGGCAACGGATTGAGACGATAATTCACGACCGCGCCCGTATCCGTCATAGCATCCACCGCTTTAACGTTCAATTCAGCGGCGATCAATGCCGCCATGCGCGTGATCGTTGCCGCTTCACGCGGTTCACGGGTGCTAAAGCGAACGCGCGCCAACGGTTGACGAACGCCCATCCGTACCGTTTCCCGCGCGGCACGCCCCAAACTAACCAAGCGCTGAACCAAACGCATCTCATCGATCAATGCCACATCGATCACCGCTTCATTGGCTTCGGGCCACAACGTTAAATGCACACTGTCGGACGATCCTTCCACAACCGATGCTACCAAATTCCGATAGAGCGCATCGCTGACGAAGGGCATCGTCGGCGCGATCAACTTCGCCACCGTCGTCAAGCATTCGTACAAGGTCGCATAGGCGCTTTGCTTGTCGAGATCGCTCTCGCTCTTCCAGAACCGACGTCGGCTCAAACGAACATACCAATTACTCAGCATATCGATGAATGCCGATACTGGGCGTGTTGCCCCCGGCACATCGTAATTCTCAAACGCTGTCGTCACTTGCTTGACCAATTGATGCAGTTCCGCCAAAACAAACCGATCCAGATCGTCGCGGTCAGCGATGGCTGGCGCGGGCGCTTGGGGCGTCCACTGATCGATGTTGGCATAGGTCACGAAGAAGCTATAGGTGTTCCAGAGCGTCAACCACACCTTACTGACTGTCTCGCCCACCAACTCGCTGGAGAACCGACGAGGCTCCCCCGGGGGACCCGACGTGAACAGGTACCAACGAAAAGCATCCGCACCGTGTGTATTCATGATATCCCATGGATCCACGACGTTGCCCTTGCTCTTGGACATCTTCTGTCCTTCGCCATCCAGCAATAACCCCAAGCAGATCACATTTTTGAAGGCGACATCCTCAAACAGCATCGAGCTGATGGCGTGCAGGGTATAAAACCACCCGCGTGTTTGATCGACCGCTTCACAGATGTAATCTGCGGGATGCTGCGCCGCAAACAAATCACCATTTTTAGCGGGATACCCCCACTGGGCAATCGGCATCGCACCGCTGTCAAACCAGACATCGATGACTTCGGGCACGCGCCGCATTGTGCCGCCACTGCCATTGGGATTCGGGAAAGTGATGGCATCAACATACGGACGGTGCAAATCCAATCCGGTCAAGTCACGCCCAGCAAGCCCGCTCAATTCATCCAGACTGCCGACACAGACCATATCACCGGTTTGGTCATCCACCCAGATGGGAAGTGTGGTCCCCCAATAGCGTTCCCGACCAAGCGCCCAATCTTTCAGTTCGTTCAGCCAATTGCCAAAACGACCATCACGAACATGTTCCGGCACCCAGTTCACGGTTTGGTTATTGGCGATCATTTTATCGCGATATGCTGTCGTGCGGATGAACCACGAATCCCGCGCGAAATAGATCAGCGGTGTCCCGTCGCGCCAGCAAAACGGATAGGTATGTTCATATTTCTCGGATTTATACAACAATCCCCGCTTGCGTAAATCGCGCGTGATCTCCGGATCAGCATCTTTGACCCACATCCCACGAAACTCGGTGACGGCATCAACAAATGTGCCATCTGCCGCCACTGTCTGCAAGACCGGCAGTTTATTGGTCGCGGCAACCGCAAAGTCATCCAGACCAAACGCTGGGGCGATATGGACGATACCGGTACCGTCATTAGTGCTGACGAAATCGCCCTCAACCACATAAGCATACGTTTCCTCAACGGGCAAAAACGTATACAAAGGGTTGTAGTGCATCTTCAGCAGGTCTCTGCCTTTATAGGTATTGACCACCTGATAATTTTCAGGTTGCTTCAGCGCCTGATCCTTCAACGCCGCCGCCAAGATCAGGCGTTCAGTGCCTTCACCATCCGCAAGTGGACCTTCGACCTCGATATAGTCGATATCCGACCCCACCGCCAACGCCACGTTAGCGGGCAATGTCCATGGTGTCGTTGTCCAAACCAAGAAATAGGTACCCGGCTTATCGCGCAACGGAAAACGCACGAATACGCTAGGGTCTTTGACATCTTTATAGCCAAGCGCCACCTCGTGACTGCTGAGCGGGGTGCCGCACCGTGCGCAGTATGGGACAACCTTCAAGCCCTTATACAGCAGCTCTTTTTCCCATAATTGTTTCAGCACCCACCACACGCTCTGGATGTAATCATTGGTGAACGTGACATAAGCGTTATCGAGATCGACCCAATAGCCCATGCGCTCGGTGAAGCGTTCCCAAGTCGCGATGTTCCGCATCACACTGGCGCGGCACTTCTCATTGAATTCCGCCACGCCGTAGGCTTCGATCTCGCGCTTATGCTTGAAACCGAGTTCCTTTTCCATGGCGATCTCAACGGGCAACCCGTGCGTATCCCAGCCACCTTTGCGCAAAGCCTGATACCCGCGCATCGTTTTATAACGCGGGAAGATGTCTTTGAAAGCACGCGCGAGAACATGATGTACTGCTGGCATCCCGTTGACCGTCGGGGGACCTTCATAGGTCACATAACTAGGACCGCCCGCGCGTTCGTCCATCGAACGCTGAAAAACACGACTAGTACGCCAGAAATCAAGCTGATCACGCTCGACTTTCTGGATATCGACTTTTGGACTTACCGCCTTAAACATAGCATCTCTCCAGACTGCATATCGACAAAATAGGGTGAGAAAACATCATCGATTTATGCGGGCTGCGAGGCGGTAATTGAACATGGTGTGAGAAAACCACTCACTACCACTGGTCACCCCCTTAGATGTGTCGCTGTTCGCGTGAAATTGACGAAGGTATGGTGCTGTCCCTGCGTGCGCATGGCAGCGGCATGAGTGTTGATGCCACCCAAAATCGTCACCAGAACCTATAATATTATTGACGATTCTGTCCATTTTAGGTAGGGGGAGTGCTTTTTATTGAGGACCGTCACCAATCCAAAAGATCTCGCGTTCAAATTCAATGACAGCGTTGGTGTCATCATTTTCATCACGGCTCACGAGTGCCCACCAGTGCATATTGAAGATCGAGAAATCTTCGCCGCCGGTACAGCGTGCTACGGTCAAATCCGCTGGCACATAGGGATTAGGAATTGGGCGCAGTTCGCCACAGGCTAAGGGCGAATATTGGCAAACACCTTCGGCTTGTAAAGCTACCGCCACCCCACAAGCATCTTGGTCAGTGTTAAAAGTCCAAACATCCGCCCCGTATGCCTCGTTGACATGGCGAACTTCGACAAAGCCTTCAGGAAACGGCGGCATGGGGGGCGACAAAATACCAAACAAAACCCCCAAGACATTGATCCCGATATAGAGTGCCAACACTAACAAAACCACCATCAGCAATAGCAGGATCAATGGCGGTCTTTTGGCGGGCACTTCGTCAGAAACTATCGGTGTCAGTTCTGGGCTAACGCTGCCATTGTTGTTCATATTTCACAATCGTCAACCCATTGGCGTTCAAAAAGGGATCAGCATTGGCACGTCCCGGATAGATAACAACACGGGTGTATTGTGTCGTGCGAAACCCGGAACGGTCGAATAAGCAAACAAACTGATATATAGCCAAGTTGTTATCTCGCTCGGCTTCGGGGCTAACGCCTTCGGGCGGCAAGCGAATACACCGTTGCTGGGCATCGCCATAATGCCTGTTCATTTCCGCCTGATAAAACTCAACTACGTCTTCAGGGAGATCAACAGTGCGATAATAAATTTCGCGAGAATTCGTCTCGACATTGTTTTCGCCCCAATACAGCGCGCTGGGATAGACAGGCACATCAAATGGGACTTGTCGAGACGCTTGATCAATGAAAAAAGAAGCGACCCCCGCCCCAATAATCAAAATACCCACAACGCCGATAATTAAAGCAACACGGATGATCGAAACGCCGCTTCGACTGCTGGATGCTATCCGTCTTTGTGTCATCGATTAATGCTCCTCGTTGATTTTTTCGATTGCCCGCACATCTTCTGTCAATGCCTGACCATAGGGTGTTTTCCCATAGCGTTCGGCGCTGGCACGCCAGTAAGGGAGACCATCACGTATTAGTTCCGGCGTGAGCCGCGCGCTCCCATCTAACAATCCTAGCAGATATCCAACCATCAAAGCGCGATGAGGCGCATCCTTCGACTCGGATCCCAATGCCATCGTTAATGTCTGTTTCGCGTCATCCCTCATGTTTAGACGAAAATAGACCTCACCCATATCGGCTAAAACAGTGGGTGGCGCACCCGACTCAAGGGCACGCCGCAAATAGTGTGCAGCCTGTACATACTCCCCTTGTGATAGCAGTGTACGCCCAAACCCATACAAAGGGAAATGATGATTTGGGGCTTTGTCAACAGCTTCAGACAATATCAAGGCGCTGGTTTCTAAATCGCCCAATTGACGATGGGTGTTGCCCAATAAGGTCAGCATCCGAGCATCGGCGCGTCCTTGTGAGCGGGCATGTTCCAGCACAGCGCGGGCAGCCTCAAAATCACCGCGAAGGTACAGCCGTTGCGCTTGGGAATACGTAGAGACCATCCCGCGATTGCCCCACAAGATAGCGATCTGCAAAATGACGATCAAACCGCCGACGCTAATCGCCGCTTGGGTGCGAATCTCAGACGGTCCCACAAAAAAAATAACGACTGCGCCCAAGATCAAGACCAGTGCGAGAATGACGGATATCCGCGTGAGGCGATCCCAACCCCCAAAATCATGCCGAACACGGTTAATGAACCAAAACATAGAACCCCCTTGTGTGGATTAGCCCAAGTTACCCGCGTCGGCGTCCGCTAATGCCTGTTCAATAGCAGCGATTTCATAGCGTAAGGATTGACCATAAGCGGTGCCATCCATCGCCTTCAATGCTGTTTTCCAAACACTCAACCCCGCCCGCGCGCTCATCATTTTCGCGGTCGAGCGGACGGCATTGCGGGTGTCCCCCGCCGCTTGATAGGCATTGGCAAGGTGATAAAACACCCGCACAGCATAAGGCGCAGGCATGGCATGAGCCGCCGCTTGTTCAAACGAAGTCGTCGCCTTGGCTTCATCCCCGCTTAAACGCTCTGTAAATCCCAATTCCGCCCAAATCATCGGTTGATTAGGTTCCAACCGCGCCGCTTGGATCAAGGTTTGCGCGGCTTCGTCATAAGCTGCTTGCAATCGGTACCCATTCGCCAAGGTGATATACGCCGTCGGATCGTTCGGGAAAAGCTGAACCGCGCGGTCAGCCGAGGCTTGCGCCTTTGCCAATTGTCCAGTGTAGGCGTAGGCAGTGGTGAGCAGCATCAAAATTTCGGATGTTTCTTTGCCCTCACTGATCGAGCGCTCCAATAATGGAATCGCCTCGCGAAATCGAAACGCCTCAATCAGCCGATAGGCATCGCCGTAGCCAGAACCAAGAAGGCGCGTTTGCCGTGCCAGCAAAATGCCAATAAATCCAAACCAAAGCAAGAACACCAAGCCAGCAAAACACAAGCCACCGAACGCCAGCAAAATGAGGGTTGCCTCATCCTCACCGCCGCGCGTCATGATCTGAGCTGCAATAGCCCCGACAAACAGGGCGATTCCGCCGAACCCGAGCAAGAAAGTGATATAGGTTAGGGTGAGCCAGCGCCGATTTTGCATCACGTTTTAAGCGATCCGTCCGGGGATCATTCCCGTGACATCCAGCTCCCCAGAAATCAACCCATTGGCGGTCTCGATATCGTCGCCAATGACCGCGCGCAGGGTCTCTGCCTGCTCACTTTTCAGGATCGTCTCCCACTCGCTTAACCCAACTTTGTGTTTGCGCAAATCGGCAACCGCTTCTTGAGCATCGCCCATTGCGCCCAAACGGGCATGGGCGCGTGCCAAATAGAGATGAATGAGCAAACGATGGCGGGCGTCTGGCACCTTGAGCGCCAGCGCTTTTTCCAAATGAGTAATAGCGAGCTGCGCCGCACCTTGATCCGACGCTCCTAAACGATCTTCGATCATGCCGAGGTTGTATAAAGCGACCCACTCTTGTGGGGCAAGTTCCGCCGCCCGTTGGGCAGCCACGAGCGCCTCGTCATAATGTCCCGACTGCAAACACACTTCCGCCAACCCATTAAAGGCGAGTGCGGAGTCGGCATCGATTTCGGTCATAGTGCGATAATCCCGTTTAGCGCGATCCAATTTGCCCCACAAACGCAGCAGTTCCGCACGAAAACGCAGATGCTCCAGTGTATTCGGCTCATTTTTGACCAAGCCATCCATAATTTTGACGGCTTCCCCATAGTCGCTCTTACGCAGATGGCGCACCGCTTTTTGGTATTCCATCGGGGCACGGGAGCGAAACACCAACAAACCGGCAATCACCCAGCCCACCCCTGCCCCAGTCAAGGGCAACAAAAATTGCGGCAAGACAAAAAAGCCGAGCAAAACCGCGCCGAACGCCGGCAATAACAACCCCATCCAACGCCCGCGCTCATAGGCTTCCAGCCCGCTGATGATAATCGCGGCACTACCGACGATAGCGATGATGACCAGCGCACTTTGAACGGGGATCACCCAAGCGCCTTCGACGGCGTTAAGCATCAAACTGAGTAAACCAGTCAAGCCGATAAGCGTGAATAGCGCCCGCAAGCGGGCAACCCCCATAAACAAACTGAACTGGCTAAGCGATCGTCCAATCATCTTGTGGACGCATCCTCTATTTTGACGTAAATGCGTTTGTTGATGCCACCCTTGCTCTTATAATCGGTCACACGGATGATGCCGACTTCGCGCGTATTGGCGACATGAGTGCCCCCGTCCGCTTGCAAATCTAAGCCAACAATCTCGACCGTGCGGATTTCAGGGATGCCTTCGGGCACGAGATTGATTTTGGTACGGATCAAATCAGGGATTTGGAACGCTTCGGCCCGCGGCAGAAGTTGCACACGAATATCACGTTCTGCGCGCACTTCAGCATTTATTTTTTCTTCGATCTCATTCACAAGTTCTTTTTGAAGCCGTTCAAACTCAAAGTCCATACGCCCTTCTAAGGGTTCCATATTGCCGCCCGTCACGCTGGCACCATAATCCCGCCAGACCACACCGCACAAAATGTGCATCGCGGTGTGGGTACGCATCAACTGGTAGCGGCGCGTCCAGTCTAAACGCCCAATCACCGAATCGCCCACTGACGGCAAAATATCCCCCGCAATGACATGCACTTGTCCGCGTTCAACTTTGCTGACACGATAGACTTGTGCGCCACTTTGAAGCTCGCCTTCGTCATGGGGCTGACCGCCACCGCCCGGATAAAATGCGGAACGATCGAGCGTCACTGTGCGTTTTTCGGCGTCTACTGCCATCACGATGGCGGAAAATTCTTTAAGATAGCTATCCAATGGATACAGCGCTTCAGTCATTGTTCATTTTTCCCTTATATCGGCACGCATCCGCACCAGCACCGAGTCCCCTTGCATGGCATTCCAAAACGCCTGTCCGTGCGGGTTCTGCGCGGCGACATGCCATTCATAATAACTGACTTTCTCGTCGCGAAACCAATCGACCAACGCATCCACAAGTTTCCGTCCAACACCAACACGGCGGTATTCCGAAACGACAAAAATATCGGCAAGAAACCCACAAGCGTCTTGTACGAATAAATCGCCCATTAAATCTACCACCATCCCCAAAACATAGCCCACCACTTGCCCATCAACTTCTGCCACCAACAAACGCACGAGCGGATCAGACAGGCGATCTTCGAGTTGGCGCGCATAGTAAAGAGGACCATTGGGCTGGGGGGATGGCAGGCGCGGATCAAGCTCTTGGTGATATTTCACGAGTTGCGACCACAACTCCCCTACTGCGCTTAGATCAGTGGATCGTGCGGGGCGCACATTCACGTCAGTCACGACATCCGTCACAAAAAATTCCAATCTTTAGAACCACCGCAAAAAATAAAACAGGCGTGATGGCGCGTTCACTTCAACCAAAAGGCATCCATCCACACGCTGACATGAAGCGACCGCCAAAAGGCTTGCCCAACCACATGACGTCGAGGGCTGAGCGCGACCATCTGGTATATCCCGCGTTCGGCGAACAAGGCACGCAAATGCAAAACCAACCCCCGCGCCGCCCCCGGATGATACCCATGCGCATCGATCACCAACTCACCAATAAGCGCCATCCGTTGCTCGATACTGCTTGGAAACATCCCAAAAGGAGCTTCACAACCGATTACAAAGCCAATCGGTGTATTTCCCTCGGACAAAGCCGTCAGTACAATATACTTAGGCTCCTGAAGAGTTGCTTGCATTGCGATTTCCCAATCACGGCGGGCATCGATAGGGGGTATGAAGCGCTGATCCGCCTGTCCGATAATCGCGGCTTGCGCATACCAGAATTCGCTGAGATGGTTGAGATCAACAAGAAGGGTAGGACGAATGGTCATCATCATTCAAAGGATAACATTGTCGCATTCGCAGATCAAGCGAACGAGTGCGACAATCGTTTCATGAAAACCACCGCGATCCCTGAAGAAGAACTGCCCTTTTGGATCCAACGCGCTATGCGGGGGATCGATTGGGGGGTGTTGATCGTTTTAGCGCTCTGCTTAATCGCTTCTATTCCGTTCCTAAATTATCAAGGGGTTCCGATTGGTACCGCCTTTGAGCGCTATATCTTTCGCACTGCGGATTATGCGCAAGCCTTAGAATCAGGGTGGCTATATCCGCGTTGGTCGGCAGAAGCACTCAACGGTTACGGCGCACCCATCCCACATTATTACGCCCCAGCCGTCGGCTATCTCCCTGCGATCATCGACATTGTAACCCTGAATAATCCTAAAATCAGCGTAATCGTCAGCTTTATCATCAGCTTGTGTTTGGCGGGTACCTGTACCTACGCTTTTGTCGCCCGGCGTTGTGGTGCCACCATTGGGGTAGTCGCCGCAGTGCTGTATATCTTCAATCCATTGGTCGGCTATACCGTTCCGCATCAATTGGGCGATCTCACATTGGCTTTTGGGGTCGCGCTCCTGCCGATGGGCTTGTGGGCGCTAGACCGCCTCTTACATCATGACCACATCCTCGATCTGCGCCTGACAGCACTCGCGTATGGGGCAGCGTGGCTGACCGATATCCGTTTTGCGATGATGCTGACTCTATACGGCTTCATCCTGATCGGCGCGCAATTCATGACGCCAACACCGACCACACCCCCAATCCGCTGGCGACGGCTTTTTGTGGCACCTCTTTTGGGCATTATGTTGGCGGCTTGCTATTGGCTGCCGGCTGCCAGCGAGCAAGACGCCGTCAGATGGACGCCACAAACGTTTTCAGTTCCGACTTCATTTGCGTGGCAGGGGCTGTTTGCGCCCATTGCCATCTCTGATCCAGCGGCAATGCTCAGCCCTCCAAGTTACACCTTCGGCACTGCTTTGTTATTCATTTTGGGATTATCTGCCCTTGCCTTGGTGACAACTTCACATTCTGCTGGAATTAGGTTGCAACGCGGATTTTTCTTGGGCGGCGTTGTTACCCTCGCTTTGGGCATCGGGTTATTTACTGAGCAATCATGGATATTGATCCCCCTTGCCTTTGCCGCTGCCATTGCTGGTAGTAGTGCGGTCAGACTACGAGAACGACTACCTCTCTCGTTTTTTCGCGTCCTGCCCGTTGCCCTCTGTGCCATCGCGATTGGCAGCGTCATCCCATTGTGGTTGACTGGGCAATCTTCGCTGTTGAACGTCTCCAACCTTGATACTGATGCCAGCGCCCGCCTCAATTTTCAGCAGCGAGGGTATGGCGTTGCTATTTTACCGAGCGATAGCCCAGTCCCCACCACCATCTCGACCGATTTAGAAGCCAATGGCGCGCTAATCCGCAGTTACAGTTCTGGTGATTTCGCCCGAACCGCTCCCAATAGCAATCTTCAATTGGGCGTATTGGCACAAACCGCGCATCTCATGCGCCTTCAAGTCCAGACCTTTGACGCCAGCACGCTCAATATTTTGACAGCTTATTTTCCCGGCTGGACAGCCCGCTTTGGAAACCGCGACCTGCCCCTAAGCCCGTCTCCAGAAAATGGACTAATCGATGTCGAGCTACCCGCCGATGAAATCGGAGAATTGGTCGTTTCAATGACCCCTACCCTGCCCCGTTGGGGGGGATGGGGCATCACATGGCTAGGGGTGATCAGTTTGCTGATCATCGGTATTATCGGACGCCGACGCGCAGATCGCTCCCTAGAGGAAAGCCCAATCGTCCTGTTATCGCGCGCCGAAAGCCGTCTTTTCTTTGTCTTGATGCTGGTCGTACTGTTGACTATCGGCTCCAGCCTCAATCCGCAGTTGACCGAAATCCTCACGCTGCGTCCGGCATCAGGGAGTGGGTTAGTCGGGGTAAATGCTTTTAATTCCCGTTCCAACTCCGCGTTAGCGGTGATCGGTTATAGCGCGCCCGACCGAGAATTCACGTCCGGTGATTGGGTGAATATTCGCTTGTATTTCCGAACTTTGCAGCCCGTACAAGAAAATTATCTTGTGGAATATTTTCTGCACGATCCAAGGACAGGCGAACCCACCCTATTGCAATCCGCCCATCATCCGAACAACTTCCCCACAACGCGCTGGTTGCCGCGTCGTTATGCAGTGGACACTATTGAAGCCCGTATCCCTGCAAATCTGCCCTCTGGGGATTACGAGATCTTCGCACAGGTATTTTCTTGTTTAGACTTGTGCCGTACTCGGCAACCCCTCAATTTTTTCAATGCAGACGGCACACCCATTGGCGAGCGGCTCATCATTCCAGACCGATTTCAGATAATTTCATTCTGATCATATCTTTGTTATTTTCGGTTCGGCATTGTAGAATCGCGTGATGAATCGTCTGTCGTTTAGTGAAAGTCAAATAATTGTGGAAAAACGTGATTATGCTGAACAGGTCGGGCAAGCTTGGCTCCTATATCGCAATGGGCAAAATGACGCGGCTGCAAAAGGCTTTGAAGACGTTCTAAGCCGTGATGCCGAAAATATCGACGCTGCCTTCGGTTTAGGCTTGGTGCGCCGGTCTCAAGGATCACTGACTGCCGCGCAAACCTTGTTTGAAAAAGCAAGAGATTTGGTCGATCAAGCGCTGACCGTTGAACCTGGCAAAGACCGTTGGGAAATTTTGAAGCGCATGATCCAACAACGCCTTGCTGAAACCCAAAGCGCAGCCCGCTAAACAGCAAAACGGACGCACCTTTGCGGGTATGCCTGTCTTTGCATTCTTCCCTGTCGCAACTGTGATGAATAAACGTGAACGCCTCGAACGATGCCTCATTGGTGAAAGCACCGACCGCGTACCGGCTTTTTTATGGCGACATTTTCCGGGCGACGATCAACGGGCGAGTGATCTTGCCCGTTCTACAGTGGACTTTCAGCGCGCTTTTGACTGGGATATTGTCAAAATCACCCCAGCCAAAAGTTTTTGTGTGGCGGACTATGGGGTTCAAGACTCATGGGAAGGTGCCATCGACGGGACGCGCCACCAAAGCAAAATCCCGATAGAGCGCTCTTTAGATTGGACAACCTTGCGGCCCCTTGACCCCGCGCGCGGCGCATTGGGACGCCATTTAGAAGCAGTGCAGGGCATCACCGATGGACTAAAAACAACGGACGATGAGGCTCCGATTATCCAGACAATTTTTAGTCCGCTTGCCCAAGCGCGGATTTTAGCGGGGCATGATACCCTAATCGCCCATATGCGTACCCAACCGGAACGATTACACAGTGGCTTAAGCTTGTTGACGGAGTCGATCATGCGTTTTATCGACTCGCTCAAACGACTGCCCTTGGCGGGTATTTTTTATGTGCTTGATTACGCCGATTATGCCCTACTTTCCGAAGCGGAATATGTCGCCTTTGGCTTGCCTTACGATCAAAAAATCTTAGGTACCCTGCCCTCCAAATGGTGGCTTAACATAAACCACTTGCAAGGTAAATTGCCCATGTTCAAATTTGCGGCGCAACTGCCGGGTCAAATCATGAACTGGCAGGACAAAAATAGTGACATCCCGTTATCAATGGGCAAAACGTTGGTCGAAGGGGCGGTATGTGGCGGTGTTGCTGCTTGGGAACACCTTCATCAAGCCACTCCAACCAGCGTCAAACAAGCCGTTCGGGAAGCTATCACCGAAACGCATGGTCGCCGTTTAATTATTTCAGTCGGGGGGGCAACACTCATCACATCACCTTTATCTAATTTACGCGCAGTGCGCGAAGCGGTTGAGGATTCATGAGCATACGAGTGATTTCAGGCAGTGCTAAAGGTAAAAAACTCAAGCTCGTCCCCGGTGATAGTACGCGCCCGATCATGGATCGGGTCAAAGAGTCGCTATTTAATATTATTGGGCAGGATATTTTAGATTGCAATATTCTCGATCTGTTCGCAGGGACGGGCAGCGTCGCAATTGAAGCCCTTAGTCGGGGGGCAACGAGTGCGCTCCTGCTCGATATTGATACCCAAGCCATCCGCACTATCCAAGAAAATTTGCGGCTTACGCACTTTGAAGAACGGGCGCAAGTCCGTCGTCAAGACGCCTTTGCGCTCTTACGGACACAACCCGAAGCGGCGTTCGATTTTATTTATATTGCCCCACCCCAATATAAAAATATGTGGCGCACAGCACTGGAAGCGCTTGATCAAAACCCTGCGTGGGTAGCGGCGGACGGCACGATCATCGTTCAAATTGATCCCACCGAACAGCATCAGATGCCGTTAACGCATTTCACTCTGACCGACGAGCGCCGTTATGGCAACACTTTATTATATTTTTACCAACGTACTGCGACTCAATTACAGAATGAATCCACTCATATGATAGAAACTTCACACGCTCAATTAGAAAAGATCGTGCATGAGCTGATGACTCTTTATCAAGTCAGTGCGCCCCCCGTGCCTATCGAAAAAATGTTGCAAGAACCGCTTGCGGGGTTGTGGCGAGAATACAATATCATGGATATCTCGATTGGCTTCCTGACCACTAAAAGCCTGTTCGGTCCTCGTATGTCTTTGGCACGCTTCCTCGTTCGAGTGATTTCGACGAGCGACTGGGGGATAGCGCAGGGTTTGCATCCGATGTCGGACAGTTCCCTTCACTACCACCCATTTGCCCGCATGTTGGTCATGCCCGCTACCATGATCGCAGAACTTCGCCAAGACGCACGTACCCCCCAACTCATGAGCGTGCATTTTGAAGTTCCCGAAGATGAGGCGACAAAACGCCTTGATGAGCTTGCCGCTTACGGCGTCTGAGCGCGTTTCAAAAACTCGCGCGCCTGCTGCAAAGCATCCTCAGTGCTATAAATGATGCCAGCGACTTGCCCCTCGCGGATAAGTTCAAGCAAATCACGAATCACTGGACCCGGTGGCAACCCAAGTGTTGCCATCAAATCATCCCCATTGAGAAGCGCTGGCGGATTGACGAGTTCGTCATAATGTTCGAAATAGGCATCTAACAAGATTTGCGCGTTTTCAACCAAATGAAGCCATAACGCTTGATCATAGGTGTGTCCAGTTGTGCCCAAATAATCAGCGAACGACAGTAAAATCAGGTCGATTCCCTCTTGTCCGCGTTTCCAAAAGCGATAAATATCCAGCGGTGTCAATGTATCATGCCACATCACCCGTTCAATGTGTGACTGAACCAGCGAAACGACAAATTTTCGTTCGGCATTGCTAAACTTCAAATCGGTCAGACGATCATTGGCGACTTCTGCGCCAATAATTTCATGATTGGGGTAGGCAATCCGCCCACGTTCATCGCGCGTCGGTTCGGTGAGCGCTTTGCCGATATCGTGGAACAGCGCGGTCAGCATCAATAATGCACGATGAGGGCGCTCGTCGCTCCAGATAGTGGTCAAGTGATCCTGTAAGCGCGTGCGATAGCGGTCTAAGGCGACCACAATCATACCGAGGTTAAACTGAGCGGCGGTGTCATCGGTACGATTGGGCATGATGGTCGAGGCGATATGATTGAGCGCGTCCATCACCGCCAACGTATGATTCCAAACATCATGAATATGGGGGTGCGCCTGTTGTAAATCGTGTTGTGCCGATAATTCTGGAAGGATGACTTGCAAAACACCCAAATTATCCGCCACACGCAACGCCGCTGTCGGTTTGGGCAGGCTCAACAGTTTGACCAGTTCATCGCGGATACGTTCGGGCGATGGTTCGTGCAAGCGCTCAGCATTCACTTTCATATCTTGCAGGGTATCGGGATCAAGACGCATCCCAAATTGAATACTCTGGCGAATACCCCGCAAAATCCGTATCGGGTCATTGGTTATCGAGGTTGGGCTGCAACGACGGAGACGTTTTGTGATCAAGTCTTGCGCCCCGCCCAACGGATCGATCAATTGATTCAAGTCGCCCTTCAAATCCACCGCCAGCGCGTTCACAGTGAAGTCTCGATCTGCGAGATCTGCCGCAAGATCGACAGCGCGTAGCCCCGAGATATCGATCACTATTTTTCCGTCAGGGGTATCTATCAGCACCCGTGCGACATCCCGCTCATCATCTAAGATGTAAAAGTCACCTTTGAAGTGATTGGCGATTTTACGTCCCAGCTTAATGCCTTTGTCGGTCGTGACCAAATCAATGTCTTTCAGCGGGCGGCGTAGCAAAGCATCACGCACTGCCCCACCCACCACATAGACATGCTCCTGCATATCCCTCACGACATCACTGAGATCAAGTATAAAATCCGTCCAAGCCAGTATCGGGGTATTCATGGTGTCGGCATATCCTCCGTGGGTGGGGCGATATCAGGCAGACGGGCGACCCCAATAAAGGGCATGTTGCGGAATTTTTCGTCCAAATCCAATCCATAGCCGAAAACAAATTTATCCTCAATGACAAAACCGACAAAATCAACCGGGATTTCGACAGTTCGTCGGGAGGGCTTATTGAGCAGTGCGCACAAGCGGACACTGGCGGGATTACGGGTGAGCAACACATCGATCACGAACCGCAATGTATGCCCACTATCGATGATGTCCTCAACAATCAGGATGTGCTTGCCGGTGACTTGTTCGCGCAAATCCATATCAATACGCACATTGCCGCTCGTTGTGCGCGCACCTCGTCCATAACTGGACATCGATAAAAAATCAATCTCGTGGGGTACCGTGATATAACGCATCAAGTCAGTGAGAAAAACCACCCCCCCTTTGAGGATACACACAAGTATCAAGTCCTCGACTTGAGCATACTCTTGTGAAATCTGCGCCCCCAATTCTTGGATGCGCTGATGGAGCGTTGCTTCGTCAATCAACACTTCTGCTAAATAATCGTGATAACTCGCCATAGGTTTAGTCCCTCGCTTAGGCTTTTGATTATAACGCAGCATTGCGTAGTACAGGGACTTGGAGGATGGTTAGTGAGCAGACGCCCAATACCATGTATAGGGCATCCGCCCAATTTTAGTCGCTTTCGGGTTCTGGCATTTGCACATGCGGGGCGATATGGTGGTGTTTCTGTAAACTACGCACCTTAAACGGTTTGGTGCGCACGGCTTTAATACCCTGCACCACTGCCATCGCCGCGCTGAGAGTAGTGATAATCGGCACATTGTAGAGATGGGCAGCGCCACGTATCAACGCACCATCATTATGTGCCTGTCCCCCACGCGGGGTATTGATGATCAAGCCGATGCGCCCTTCGCGAATGGCGTCAATCACATGGGGCGACCCTTCGCTCACTTTATTGATCGTTTCAACGGGCAAATCCACAGAGCGCAAAAACGCTGCGGTTCCGTACGTCGCCACCAACTTAAATCCTAGTTGATGCAGATCGCGTGCGATCTTCACGGTCGCGCCCTTATCGAAATTGTTCACACTGATGAAAATCGAGCCGCTTTGGGGGAGCGCGCTGTTCGCCGCCATCTCAGCTTTGGCAAAGGCGTGCCCAAAGCTGGAAGCGTGCCCCATCACTTCACCTGTGGAGCGCATCTCGGGACCCAAACGCGCATCCACGCCGGGGAATTTCTGGAACGGCAAAACGGCTTCCTTCACGAAAAACCCATCTACGCGCGGTTCTTCGGTAAAGTCCAGTTCGATCAGAGTTTTACCCGCCGCGATTTGGGCAGCATAACGGGCAAGGGGATGCCCCGTCGCCTTGCTGACAAACGGCACCGTGCGGCTGGCGCGCGGGTTCACCTCAAGGACATAGACCACATCATCCTTGATGGCAAACTGAATATTGAACAAGCCCTTCACACCCAATGCCTTGCCGATGCGGTCAGTGTACTCGCGGATGATCTCGATATGGTAGTAGCTAATCTTGTAGGGGGGCAACACACACGCCGAATCACCGCTGTGGACGCCCGCTTCTTCGATGTGCTGCATAATACCGCCAATAGTGACCTGTTCGCCATCGCACAAGGCATCGACATCGATCTCGAAAGCATCATCCAAGAATTGGTCGATCAAGACGGGGTGCCCTAACCATTCGATGTGTTTTTCGAGCCAGTCATGCAACATGTCATCATCGAAGACAATCGCCATCCCACGCCCGCCCAAGACATAGCTGGGGCGCACCAACACCGGATAACCGATTTTATTCGCGGCGTGGATTGCGTCATCCGCCGTCAATACCGTTGCGCCGGCGGGTTGGGGGATTTCCAATTCTTGCATCAGCGTATGAAAACGCTGGCGATCTTCTGCCAAGTCAATAGTATCGACCGACGTGCCCCAAATGTTCGCCCCGCCGTCTAACAAACCACGCGCGATATTGAGGGGCGTCTGTCCGCCAAATTGCACCAACACGCCATCTGGTTGTTCACGGTCGATGATATTGAGAATATCTTCGACGGTGATCGGCTCAAAATACAGGCGGTCGGCGGTATCATAATCGGTGCTGACAGTCTCTGGGTTACAATTGACCATGATGGTCTCGTACCCTAGATCGTGCAGCGCAAAGCAAGCATGAACACAGCAATAATCGAATTCGATGCCCTGCCCGATACGATTGGGACCACTGCCAAGAATGACTACTTTTTTGCGGGCGGTGACGGCGCTTTCATCTTCGGGTTCATAGGTTGAATAGAGATAGGGCGTAAACGCCTCAAATTCTGCCGCACAGGTATCGACGCGATAGTAACTGGGAATCACACCCAACGCTTTACGCTGATGGCGCACCGCAAACTCGGTCTCGTTCAAAATACGGGCAATATGGGTATCGCCATACCCATATTGTTTCAACTGCTGAAACGAGGCTTGACTCACACTCATCAGCGCCGTGCCTTCGGGCAAAACCTGTTGACGAAGCGCGATAATATCCCCTAATTGACGGACGAACCACGCATCAAAACCGGTCGTCGCGATAATCTCTTCTAAAGATGACCCATCATTTAAGGCGCTCGCCACTTGGAATAACCGTTGAGCGGTCGGCATCCGCAATACTGCGGCGCTCGTCGTCATCGCTTTCGCGCCAAAGCCGATCATGCCAATATCTAGGGAACGAATCGCCTTTTGCAATGCCTCTGGAAAAGTGCGCCCGATTGCCATCACCTCGCCAATCGCCTTCATCTGGGGTCCAAGGGTGCGATCCGCGCCGGGGAACTTGTCAAAATCCCAACGTGGAATCTTGACTACCACATAATCGAGCGACGGCTCAAACGAAGCGGGGGTCACGCGCGTGATATCATTGGGGATTTCTTCGAGGTTATAGCCTACCGCCAACAGCGCCGCAATCTTAGCAATCGGGAAACCAGTCGCCTTGCTCGCCAATGCCGATGACCGCGACACGCGCGGATTCATTTCGATAACATACACCTGCCCATCTACCGGACTCACAGCAAATTGCACGTTAGCACCACCCGTCGCCAAGCCGACACGATCCAGCACCAATTTGGCGGCATTGCGGAGGCGTTGCAACTCTTTATCGGTCAACGTTTGTGCCGGGGCGACAGTGATGCTATCCCCTGTGTGAACACCCATCGGGTCGAGGTTCTCAATCGTGCAAACGACCACGAAATTCCCCGCCATGTCACGCATGACTTCGAGTTCATATTCTTTCCAGCCCAACACGCTCATTTCGACCAATACTTCGCCCACCGGGCTAAGCTTCAAGCCCCGCTCAATCACGCTACGCATATCGTCGGGCGAATAGGCGATACCACCGCCGGAACCGCCCAGTGTGAAGCTGGGGCGGATCAAAACAGGATAGCCGATCCGTTGTGCGACCCGAAATGCACCTTCAACAGAATTGACGACTTCGCTGTCTGGACACCGCAAACCGATCTCCATCATAGCGTTCTTAAACAACTGGCGATCCTCCGCCAGATTGATACTGTCATACTTCGCGCCAATTAACTCAACGTTGTAGCGTTCCAGAACCCCATTTTCTGTCAGCGCCTTCGCCAGATTGAGCGCCGTTTGCCCGCCGACCGTCGGTAGGAGCGCATCTGGGCGTTCCGCCGCGATCACGCGCTCCACAATATCCGGCGTCAAGGGTTCAATATAGGTCGCATCGGCAAATTCGGGATCGGTCATGATGGTCGCAGGGTTGCTGTTGATCAGGACAACGCGATATCCCTGCGCTCGCAAAACTTTGCACGCCTGCACGCCGCTATAATCGAATTCACACCCCTGCCCAATGACAATGGGGCCCGACCCGATGATCAAAATCGTCTGTATGTCTGTTCGCTTTGGCATTGTTCCACTTTCATCGTTAGGCGGACACACAGGTGCATCCCTAAAGATCGCAATCTTGCAGGGGCAGGTTCCCCCTTGCATGTCGGTTCATTTACTACTGTTTAGCTGGATTCCAACGTCGTCTCGGGATGTTTCACCCGTCCGACAAACTCATCAAACAAATACAGCGAATCGTGGGGACCCGGTGACGCTTCGGGGTGGTACTGCACACTGAACGCGCCCAACCCGACATGGCGCAACCCCTCAATCGTGTTGTCGTTCAAATTGATATGGGTGATTTGTGCCCCGCGCAGATCGCTATCCGGCGTGACTGCAAAACCGTGATTATGGGCGCTGATCTCGACCACGCCCGTCAGCAAATTCTTGACGGGTTGGTTGCCACCCCGATGCCCAAAACGCATTTTTTCGGTTTTGCCACCCAATGCCAGTGCAAGAATTTGATGCCCCAAGCAAATACCAAAAATCGGTACTGTACCCAATAATGACCGCACATTGTCGATCATTTCGGTGACGGCTGCCGGGTCACCGGGACCGTTGCTGAGGAAAACCCCTGCCGGATTGAGCGTCATGACCTCGGCAGCGGGCATGTGCGACGGCACGACATGGACGCGCAACCCGCGATCCGTCAACATCCGCAAAATGTTCTGTTTGATGCCTGTATCGTAAGCGACGATCAAAGGGGCATTATTGTCGCGCACGCCTTCGCCATAAAAATCAGGATTGCTGCGTCCTGACCAATAGTAAGCTTCGGCACAGGTGACATCATCCACCAAATTCCAACCCGACATATCGGGCGATTGTTTCGCCACTTCAACCAACGCTTGGGCATCAAGCGCTGCCTCGCCATGTGCAATGGCAGCGCGCATCGCCCCTTTTTCGCGGATATGACGCACCAAGGCGCGGGTGGCGACTTCGCTAATGCCGATCACGCCTTGTTCCCGCAAATATCCGTTCAAATCACGCTGACTGCGCCAACTGCTCACCACCGGTGACAATGACCGCACGACAAACCCTGCCACCCACACCTGATCCGATTCGACATCTTCGGGGTTTATGCCGGTATTGCCCACATGCGGTACGGTCATGGTCACAATTTGGCGATGATAGGACGGATCTGTCAAAATTTCCTGATAGCCGGTCATCGAGGTATTAAAGACAATTTCGCCCGTCTGGACACCTTCTGCGCCAAACCCAACGCCGGCAAATGTCCGCCCGTCTTCCAGCGCGAGTAAGCCCGCTTGTTTCGGTTGCTGTGCCATGCGCAGTCCCTCCTTAGCTCCGGTAATGTCCGTTGATGGACACATAATCATGGCTCAAATCGCAGGTCCAAATGGTGGCTTCGCCGCTGCCCTGTCCGCAATCCAACAACACTGTCACCGCATCCGCCTTGACGAGTGCCGTCGCCAAGGCTTCATCGTAAGCGGTCGGCATCCCGTTCTCAAACAACAACAATCCCGATTGATCGGCATTTGCCGCAAAGAAGAGGCGCATCTTAGAAGGGTCAACAGGTACGCCCGCACGCCCCGTTGCCGCGATGATCCGTCCCCAATTGGCATCGCCACCATAAAAAGCGGTTTTGACCAATGGCGATGTCCCGATGGTATTGGCGATCTGTTTCGCCGCCGCATCATCCAGCGCGCCCGTCACCGTCAAGGTGATGAACTTGGTCGCGCCTTCGCCATCCCGCACCACATCTTGCGCAAGCTGGATGCACACTGTCGTCAAGGCTTCGACAAATTGATCTTCGTCTTCGGATGAATCGACGCTGGCACCGCTGGCACCATTCGCCAGTAAAAACACCGAGTCATTGGTACTGGTATCGCCATCGACCACAATCCGGTTAAATGACACTTCGACCGCACGGTGCAACGCATTGTCCACCTGCGATGGGCTAAGCGACGCATCCGTCACAATAAAGCCCAACATGGTCGCCATATTCGGGGCGATCATGCCTGCACCTTTGGCAATACCGGTGATGGTGTATTCGGTGCCATCTTCTTGTGTGACCTTGAGCGTAGCGATCTTCTGGCGAGTATCGGTCGTCATGATGCCGTGCGACGCCCGATGCCATGCCGCGTCATCTTCCCCCAACGCCGCCGCTGCCAAATCGACACCCCGCGCAATTTTATCCATCGGCAGTTGTGTACCAATCACGCCTGTAGACATCACCATCACCGAATCCGCTGGAATTCCTAGCTTTTCTGACGTCAAGCGTGCCATTTCAGCGGCGTTGGTCAAACCCTGCTCCCCTGTGCAAGCATTGGCGCAACGGGTATTGACGGCAATCGCACGAATCTGATTGCGTGCTTCTTCCAAGACCCCCATATCATAAAGCACAGGAGCAGCTTTAACACGATTGGTCGTGAAGACGCCCGCTGCGGAACATGCGCGGTCGCTCGTGATCAGCGCAAAATCCAGTGATCCATCGGCTTTCAACCCACAATGCACACCCGTAACTTGGAAACCCTTCACCATCATCGATTGCATTTCAGACATTCGGCATTTGCCCTTTCAGAGCTATGTCAAGATATTTTAATTTGAGAACATCAGGATCGTTTTAGAGGGACGCACAACGGCACATCCCCGCCTATGCCGTCCCTTAGACCGTTGCCAAAATCGCCGTCAAACGCTCTGCCAAGGTATCTACATGCGCTGTTTGTGCGATCAGCGGCGGCACAAAGCGGATCACATTCGGTCCCGCATTAACCATCAACAGCCCCTGTTCATACCCCGCTTCAATGATAGGTGCAACGTCAATATCGAGTTGCACGCCCACCATCAAGCCGCGTCCCCGCACCTCTTGAATATGGGGGCTATTGATTTCGCTGAGCCGCTCCATTAGATAGCCGCCCACTTCGTTGACCTGACCGAGGAAAGCCGGCTCGGACACGCGATTCAACACATAATGCGCAACCGTCGTGATGAATGACCCACCCGCAAACGTAGACCCATGATCGCCCGCATGGATATGCGACGCCACTTTTTCGGTGGTCAAGATCGCGCCAATCGGCAAGCCACCCGCCAATGGTTTCGCCAGCGTCATCATATCAGGCGTCACTCCCATAGGCTCATGCGCCCACAAAGTCCCCGTACGCCCGACACCGCACTGCACCTCATCAAAAATCAGCAATGCGCCATGCTCGTCGCATAATGCCCGCAGCGCTGTCAAAAACTCTGGCGATGCGGGGTTGATGCCGCCCTCCCCCTGCACAGGTTCTATGAACACCGCTGCCGTCTTGTCAGAGATAACCGCCCGCACGCTCTCGATATCATTGAACGTCGCCAGCTTGACTCCCGGCAGTAGCGGACCAAACGGCTTTTGGTATTTTTCCTTAGGCGTTAGCGACAACGACCCCATGGTACGCCCATGAAAAGCATCGGTAAAGCAAATGAGTTCATGTTTGCCCTCAATGCCGGAGTCATACGCCACCCGCCGCGCAAACTTGAGCGCCCCCTCGTTGGCTTCGGTGCCAGAATTGCTAAAGAAGACACGATCCGCAAACGAACGCTCGACCAATGCCGCCGCCAGTGCCGGTTGCGAGGCGGTGTAATACAAATTACTGGTATGTAACAGCCCTTCGGCGGCACGCTGAATCGCATTGACCAAGCCCGGATCCCCATAGCCCAAAGCGTTGACGGCAATGCCCGCCACCCAGTCATCATAAGCATTGCCCTGATCATCATACAGAGTCATGCCCTGCCCGTGCGTAAGGACGAATGGCGCACGCTTGTAGGTTTGCACTACATAAGCATGATCTTGATCGATAACCGTGTTCATTTGAATATTCGTAACCATTGGTGTAGAACCCCATTTCTTGATGATCATTAACGAGAAAAATTACGGACGTGCTGTGTTTTTGGCTTCATTCCCGCTGTTGTCAGATGCCGCGCCCGCCGATACCCTCAAAAATTCTGACCAGTGCAAGCACGCTTCAACCCATTCCCGCTGATCAAAGCCCGGGGTGATCCAGCCATTGGTGGTTTCATAGCGTATCGTAGCCAAGCACCAGCCCAAGAGCTTCACACCCATGTCTTGCGTGATACGTCCCGAAAAAAGCGCATGAAGGGCGAGCTTGCGCGAATACTCCGACCCCTTCACCAGCGCGTTGTACATCAAATGTTGCAGTTCATGACAGTTGCCACATAGTTGAATCGTGACTTTGTTTTCACCATGTGTCGCCAAGTCCCATAAGTGATGGCGTTGTGACATTGGATACCCACAGGCAGAACACGCCGTCACCCGCTCCTGAAAACGTGGTCTTCGCCGCTGGCGTAAACGCTTGTAACGCTGCAAGCGATAAAAATCGAGCCAATGTGCGATCACCTCTCGCTGAGCAGTTTCATCAATGGATGCCAACGCCACTTCAAAGGTGTCGAGGATTTCGCGAGCGGGCTTTTCTCGATAAAGCGCACGCACTAGTGTTTTGAGCGCCTCAAACTGCGCCGCGATATCCTGTCCTGCCCCTTCGCTATCCATGCGTCACATCACACCTATCTAGTTTATTGCCCGGTTGCCGCGCACAATCGCCGTACCGCCACCCATGCGTAAGCCTTCCAGATTGGTGATCACCGCCGCCTGCACCCCATGATCTAGCACGCTGATCGCCGTGCGCACCTTCGGGATCATGCCACCAAAGATGGTTTCGTCGGCGATCATCTGCTCGACTTGCGCATCCGTCAACGTCGGGATCACCTGCCCATCCAACATCACGCCCGGCACATTAGACAAAAACACCAGTTGTTCGGCATTAAGCGCCGCCGCCAGCGCCCCCGCGACATGATCGGCATTGACGTTAAAATTACTGTGGACGCCCATGCAGATCGGCGCGATCACTGGCGTCAAGCCCGCGCTGAGCAAAGCTCTCAGTGGTTCCGCTTGTACCGAGTCCACCTGTCCCGTAAAACCCATATCGACATCGGCGTGCTGCATTTGAACGGCGCGCACCATCCCAAAATCGACGCCGCTTAGCCCAATCGCTTGTACACCGCCGTTGACCAGTGTCCGCACCAAGCGCTTGTTGACGACACCACACAACACCATTTCCACCAGCGCCAACGATTCAGCGTCGGTGATACGCAGCCCGTCCACATAACGAGGGACAATGCCCATCCGCTCTTGCAGTTGGGTGATCTCCTTGCCTCCCCCATGCACGATCAGCGTCGGTTCCGCCAGCGCCACGATGACCTCGGCAAACTGCCGTAAATAGTCGGCGCTGTCAAGTTCGTGCCCGCTAATTTTGATGAGCCGCGCGGGTGCGTTCACAACAAGCCCATCGTTTCATCAAAACCATACATCAGGTTAAAGCATTGCACCGCCTGCCCCGATGCCCCTTTGCGGAGGTTGTCGGTTACGCTGGTGATGTGCAGCAAGGTATCCAACACGGGGGTCAAGCTCATCACACAACCATTAGTACGCACGACATGCTTCAAGCTCGCTTGTTGACCCGCCGGCAACACCTGTACCAACGGTTCATCCGCATAGGTTTCTTCATACAACGCTTGGGCGTCAACACTATGGAAACCCTCGCGCAAATGCACATAGATACTGGACATCAAGCCGCGATCTACTGGCAGTAAATGGGGCGTGAACACCAGCGCGCCGACATTGGGGTTCAATTTCACCATTTCCTGCTCGATTTCGCCGACATGCCGATGCACACGACCGGGATTATAAGGCGAAAAATTCCCGAAAACTTCGACAAAATGCGTATTCGGCTTGGGGTCACGACCGGCACCACTCACGCCTGACTTAGCATCCACAATGATCGGCATCTGAGGAAGGATCCAGTCGGCTTTCAAGACAGGGTACAGACCGAGGAGTGTCGTGGTCGGATAGCAACCGGGCGCAGCGACGACCATCGCCCCACGCAATTGCTCCCGATTAAATTCCGGCAAGCCATACGGGGTGGTCGCCAACATGTCTGGATGGGGGTGTTCGTGCCCATACCACTGCTTATAACTTTCAGCCGTATCCAAGCGCAAATCAGCCGACAAATCGATGACACGCACCCCCGCCTCCAGCGCTTTTGCCGCCATATTCGCGGATACGCCATGCGGTAGTGCCAAAACCACCGCGTCCACCGTGTCAGTGGTCAAATTTACGGTGTCGGGTTGGACATAGCGGAGATTAGTGAAGGGTACGGGTTGCCCGACATAGGTCGAAGAAGTCGCGAAAACGACCTCGGCACACGGGTGCTTAGACAAAATTTCGACGGCATCCTGCCCGGCATATCCACTGCCGCCATAGACACCCACACGGATCGGACGCACATTTTCTTGGGTCATTGTGAGATGGTGACTCCTCATAAACTGGCATTGAAAACACAATAAAAAACCCCTGCCTTGTGGTTCAAGGTCAGGGGTCGGGTAAGCTTGCTATCAGGCAGTAAAAACCGCGCTAACGCAAAACTCCCGGCACGACCTTGAGGGTCTGCGGGCGACGGCTGCGACGACGCGGGCTGTTTAACTGCATGAATGAGTGTAATACGATCATGATTTTTCAATTCCTAGAAGCGAGCTTAACTATAGTCGCTCAGTCGTCCGCTGTCAAATAATTGCTGCCCAAACTGTCACCGAAACTAGACAAGTCCATTTTACTCTTTTGTCCAAAAGCTCACAAAACCATAACAATTTTCTGAGCGATCCACTCTTTACGCACAAGGGCATTCTGGGGCATTGTTGAATGAGGAAAGAATAGGGAACCATGAACGTTCTAAACTTATGATCGAAGTGACCAATCTCACCAAACGTTTCGGCGACCGCATCGCCGTTAACCAGCTTACTTTTCAGGCACAAGCGGGCGAAGTCGTCGGTTTATTGGGACCCAACGGCGCGGGCAAAACCACCACCATGCGCATCCTGACCGGCTTTATGCCCCCCAGCGAAGGCACCGTGATCATCGCCGGACACGACATGGTGCAAGACTCGTTAGAGGCACGGCGCAATGTCGGTTATTTGCCGGAGCGAGTCCCCGTTTACCCAGATATGACCGTGCGCGAATATGTGTTGTACTGGGCGCGCTTGCGGGGGGTACGTACTGCCGGCAAAAGCACCGATGATGCCATCGCCCGCGTCGATCTCAGCGACCGGCGTCATACCCTCATCCGCAACCTATCGAAAGGGATGCGCCAGCGGCTCGGTTTTGCCCAAGCGCTCGTCCATAACCCGCCCGTACTCATCCTTGATGAACCGACTATTGGCATTGACCCCAAACAGGTGATCGAAGTGCGCGAAACCGTGCGCGCACTAGGCAAAGATCATACTGTCTTGTTCAGCACCCATATCCTGAACGAAGCAGAACAGGTGTGTGACCGCGTGATCATCATGAATGAGGGCAAGATCGTCGCCCAAGGCAAACCAAGCGAGCTGCGCCTCAATTTAAGCCCTGACGCCACTCTCGAAGATGTTTTCTTGAATATCGTCAACCGGAGAAAAAGCTAATGGCGATCTGGATCATCTTTCGCCGCGAAATCACGTTTTTTTTGACTACCCCTTTCGCCTATGCCATTGCAGCCGCGCTCCTGCTGCTGACAGGGGTGTTGTTCAACTACGACCTTAATGCCAGTTTTAGCACCAAACCCGCTGATGCCACGCTGGTGCCGACGCTTTTGTCGTTCGCGATGATCTTCTTCGCGCCGCTGCTCACCATGCGCATGTTCGCGGAAGAACGACGTGAAGGCACGATGGAGTTACTCTTGACTGCACCCGTCAACGAAAGCAGTATCGTGATCGGCAAGTTTTTGAGTGCATGGACATACTTCACCCTCGTCCTTCTGATTACGCTGATCTATCCCATCATCTTGACGACCATCACCGAACCCGATCTCGGCATGTCGCTTAGCGCGTATATCGGCATTTGGTTGTATGGCGGGACGACGCTCGCCGTCGGCATGGTCTTTTCGTCACTCACCGAAAATCAAATCGTGGCGGCATTCCTCGGCATGATCGCCTTGCTGCTGTTGTGGCTCGCGGATCAAGCAGGTCAAATCATCACCAATATCCCGATTGCGGTGGTCATTCGCTTGCTCTCGTTTCAAGGACACTTCTCGTCCTCGTTCGCGGTCGGTCTGATTAGATTAGAGGATGTGATCTTTTTTACGGGAATCACGGTGGTGATGTTGTATATCACAATACAAATCGTCGAATCGCAAAGGTGGCGTTGATGAAAAAGCCATCAGTTCCAAATGCAAAAACCACTTCCTCACCCATCGTCATTCGCCGCCGACATGTGGCGACTTTGGGCAGCGTTGTGGGCGGTGGGGCATTGATGATCGCGATTGTCGGGCTGATCACAGTCGGTGCGCTTGCCCCCGTGGTAATCGCCGCTTTCGGAATCGCGATCTTCGGCTTTGCCTTGTGGGGCGTGATGATGCCCGCCGAGTTCATCGGATTTTTCACAGGGCGACAAGTCCGTTTTGGCACTCTTGCCATCTTTTCCTCGCTCTTGCTGACGGGGATTATCGCGCTGATCTATATCCAAGTGGCACGCGCCGCAATCAATGTTGATGCGACCCAAACCAGTTTATTTACCTTGAGCATCGAGTCCGAACGGGTCATAAGCAGAGTCAGCCGTCCGATACACATCATCGGCTTTTATTCGTCGCAATCGCTCCAACAACGCGCGGTCGATGATCAATTTTTCCGTCTCTATGAAACCGCCACCAACGGTTTGATCCAACGTTCCTATATCGACCCTGACGAACAGCCCACCATGGCGCAACGTTTCGGTGTGACGGCGGACGCCCAAGTCTTCCTCGTGAACACGACCATCGATGGCAGCCTTGATTTCAACACCATCGCGCCCGTGCCCAGTGGTGGCGCACAAGAACGAGAAATGACCGAAGCCATCGCCCGCATGTTGATCGCAGGCAGCATCACCGTCTATTTCGAGAACAGTTTGGGCGAGCGCAGCTTGGTGGATGAAACTCAAGAAGGCTTGACGGGCATTTATAACGGGATGCAGCAAGTAGGCGGATTGGTGGTGAAGACGTTAAATTTGACGGAGTTTGCGGCGACCAACAGTTCGATCCCCAATGATGCAGCGGCGTTCGTCTTCGCGCGCCCTACCCGTGATCTCACTGGTGCCGAGATCGCCATCGTCGCGCGTTATCTGGATCGGGGTGGATCGTTGCTCTTGTTGACCGACCCACTTTTCAATGACAATCCGTTTATGCAAAAAGAGGGTGCCTTTAACACCTATTTGTGGGACACCTTTGGCATACGCGCGCTTGATGCCGCTGTGGTCGAAGGCAATGCCGCCGTGACTGGGCAATCCCCGCTAGAAATTTTCAGCGCCTTTGTTTATGCCGAATCTGACATCGCCCAACGGCTCGATCCGCAATCTGCGCCGACGTTATTTTCGGTGGCACGCGCCATCGAGGTCAAGTTAGCGGATACCCCCCCCGACATCGCCACCGGGCAAGTGGTGTTATCATCGGAAACCAGTTATGGCGAAACCAACTTCACCGCCCTCGGCGAAACCAATACCTATGTCTATGACCCCACCGAAGACATCATCGGACCGATGACGACAGTGGGCTGGGCGACCAATATCAATAGCGGGGCAAAAATCGTCCTGATCGGGGATGGAGATTTTATCAGCAACGGACGCTTAATCAGCCGTGATGGCTCAGCCCTTGTGCCGGGCAATGCCTATTTGTTTACAGACTCGATGGCTTGGCTGACCAGCTTAAGCGAAAAGATTGATTTCGCCCCCCAATTTTTTGGGCAAGGCTTGCCTTTAATTTTCGTGAGTGAAGCGCAATTTGCCGCTATCGTATTCATCACAGCGATCTTGATGCCTACTTCCGTTTTGATGCTGGGCATGATCATATGGTCACGACGGAACCGACGATGAAACGACGAAGCAGTTTGCTGATTTTTCTTTTGGTGTTTGTGGGTTTATTGGTGCTGACCATCGGGCAAAATTTGACGCGCGTTGACGTTTTGCCGACGCCCGACGTGCCTTTTTATCAAGTCTTCACCGATTTTGTACTGCTTGATGTGTCCGCCGTGCGTCTCCGTAGTCCCGAAACTGGAGATACCTTCGCGATGGCGCGGGAGCCGACAACCGGCGTATGGCAAGCGATTTCACCCGAAGGATCACTCAATATTGAAACTGCGAGTGCCATTGGGCGCACAATGGTGTTACTACCTTATACACGCACAATCAGCGCCCCGTTTGGTGATGACGTTGAAACCTACGGTTTCACTCCGGAAGGCATACTCTCAATCGAAATTGTTTTGATCAATGGGGAAACACATATTGTCGCAGTGGGGTACAGAATCGCCACCGAGTTAGGCTATTATGCCTTTGTGGACGACCGTCCAGAGCTTTATATTCTTGCCCGCGCGCCGATTGACTACTTGATCAACCAACTTCGTGAACCGCCAGTTGCTTGACAAGAATTGCGAAAGTGTTTATTCTGTCAGATTGCATCGGGACAGTAGGGAATTGCTTCTCTATTGACCAATTTCAGGTTTCACCCGTCTCTAAATCGTCCCTTTACAAGGCGAGATTGTTAGAACGGATCCTTCGTTTATTTTCGTCTACCTTTCAAGACGATTTCGCTAGTGTAGCTGGTGTCTAACGTATGCTGATGACAGTAATGGTCAACCGAGAAGAACTTCGTGATCAATTAATACAACGCGCTCGAAATAAGGGTACACTGTCCTATGATGAGATATTGGCAGTAATCCCCGACGCCGAACGCGATATCAATTTGTTGGATGATCTGATGGACGATTTAATCGAGGCAGGGATCGAATTGACGACCGCCGAAGAACAAGATCGAGCAGCGGCATTATTTGGGTCTGGTGCCATGGACCGAGGGATGGACGAACCCAACTTTGATGTGGAGATGTTTGAAGAAGAAGACATCGAAACAACTTGGGGCTTCGATAACGACCTCATCCAAGACGCAGGCTATCAACAAGCACTAGACAGTGACGATGTAGTAGGTTTGTATTTGAAGGAAGCTGGGCGCGTCCCGCTGTTGACCGCAGACGAAGAAGTCTCGCTTGCCAAACGCATGGAACGCGCGGTCAATGCGCGCAAGGTCTTGCAAGATCAGGGCGAAATTATGCCTCTGGACGATGTGTATGACCTGCGCGACATCATCACCGATGGCGAATTGGCACAAGAGCATCTTGTCCGTGCCAATGCCCGTCTCGTGATCAGTGTGGCGAAGAAATACATTGGGCGCGGTGTGCCCTTTCTTGACCTGATTCAAGAAGGCAATATCGGGCTGATCCGCGCGACCAACAAGTTTGAATACCAGCGTGGGCACAAATTCAGCACCTATGCCACTTGGTGGATTCGCCAAGCCGTCAGCCGTGCCGTCGCGGATCAAGGGCGCACGATCCGCGTGCCTGTCCATATGGGTGATCAGCTTAACCGGATGCGCCGCATCCAAATGCGCTTGACCCAAGAGCTAGGGCGCGACCCGTCGATTGACGAGATCGCTGACCGCATGGAAACGACCGCCGACAAAGTGGAAAACTTGTTGGAGATCGCCCGTCGCCCCGTCAGCTTGGAAACGCCGATTGATGAAGAAGGCGACAGCACCTTTGGCGATTTCGTCGAAGATGTCAATAGCCCCGCCCCGGCGGAAGAAGTCGCGACCAACTTGCTGCACGAACAGTTGAATTCTGCGCTGGATCGGCTACCCACCCGCGAAGCGCAAATCTTGCGTCTTCGTTACGGTTTGGAAGATGGGCGCGTCTATACGCTCGAGGAAGTCGGGCAAGCCATCGGTGTGACGCGCGAGCGCGTTCGCCAGTTGGAAGCACAGGCGCTCAACCGTTTGCGGCAATCGTCGGCTCATGTGACTTTACGAGACTATCTCTACGAGGAGTAGAGACATCGTGCGGACAAAGGGCGGCGCTCCGAGTGGGTGGTTTTGGTCTCTGGCACTCGTTGCTTTAGGGATCGCACTCCTCCTCAATAATTTTCTGCTGATCAGCGGCTTCAACGTGACCACGTTGCTGCCGCTGGTTTTGGTGATCATCGGCGCGGTCATCGTGGTGCGCGGGGATATTTTCGCGGGGGGTGCTGGTAAAAATTTCAGCATCACGCGCGGCAGTGTCGAAAGCGCCGCCCTAGAGATCAGCGCCGGTGCCATTGACGTACAGGCATACGCCCTGCAACGTGAAGGACGCTTGATCGCGGGTCAGTTTGCACCTAACACCCGCCCCTTCTTGACAGTCGATGGCGTCGATGCAAAGCTGCGCATGGATCGGGCAATGACGACTTTTTTCTCGTTTAGCGCCTGGACAGCAGCCCTCGCCAATGACCTACCGTGGAAGTTATATGTTTCGACCCACCTCGGTCAGGTGAGCCTCGACTTGTCTGATGTCATTATCGATACTGCTGTGATCAGTACCGGTCTAGGCAATATCCAACTGACGACCCCCAAAGAAGCGTTGGCAGCGCTGTATGTGCGTTCCGCGCTTGGCGTCATTCGCGTGGTGGTACCCGCTGGGCAAAACGTCCGCATCATTGCCCCCAACACCCGTCTCTTTACGGTTCAAGCGGATAAAGAACGCTACGCCAATCCCGAAACCGGTATTTATGTCACCCTCAATAGCACCCTAGACGCGCCTGAAACGCTTATTTATGTCAACGGCACTTTCGGTGACGCCTATTTCGCTTGAAAGCCACTGATGTTGATCCCCTCATGAGCGGTACTCTATCGATTGTTATTCGTGATGCGCTCGCTGAAGATGTAGCGGCTTGTCTGGCGCTCGATCATTCGTTTCACACCGATCATGTTTGGCAAATGAATCTCCGCCAAGAGGATGGTTGGCAGATCGCTTTTCGCAACGAGCGGCTCCCGCGCACCCTAGAGAGCCATCATCAGCCCCATCCTGATCATTTAAATACGTCGTTGATGGCAGAGCAATGCTTCCTCGTGGCAGAAATTCGCCCCACGGGAGCTATTGCCGGTTATGTGGTCATGCGGCGGGATCCAACCTCCGAAATTGGGGAGATCATAGAATGTGCCGTGCCGACTCCCTTCCGACGTTCAGGCGTCGGTAAACGTCTGATCGGCATCACCCAAAACTGGGCGCGGGAACACCATCTAAAGCGGATTCAAGCCGCAGTCCGCACCATTAATGTGCCCGCCATTGATTTCTTCCAAGACGTGGGGTTCACTTTTTGCGGTTTTAACGATCATTACTTCCCAAACCGCGATATTGCTTTATTCTTCAATCAACCTATTCGCTAAACAGCATCCATCGAGTTTTTGATTCTTGTGAATTCTCTGATCACTGAAATCCTAATCACCGCCAATGAAATCCTGACCGCTGGGATCGTCATCGTTGCGGCGTCCATGTTGCTCTATAACCTGACACGCAATATGAAAGACCGTGTTGCCCGTACTTCTGGCGTCGTCTTAGGGTGTTTAACCGTCGTCTACGTCTGTGACACCTTTCTAACACTGGGACCAGACCCCCGTGTTTATGGTAATGTATTACGCCTCCAGTGGGTCGGTATCGCCTTCATCCCCGTCGCCATGTATCACCTTAGCGATGCCTTATTGGCGACGACGGGGTTGCCCTCGCGCGGGCGGCGGCGGCGCGTGATTCGCATCCTGTATCTGATCAGTCTCTCTTTTCTCATCCTCGCCACTTTGACCGACACGCTTATCCAACCTGTGACTATCCGTTCTCCGTTGGAGCCACAAACGCTTGTTGTCACGTTAAAGTCCGAGACCTTATTTATTTTTTATGTCATCTACTTCTTGATCGCAACTGGGATCGCGCTCCTCAATGTGCAGCGCGCGCGTGTACGCTGTATCGCACGCAGCACGCGCCGCCGTATGGGGTACTTACAGATCGCGCTTTTAACCCCAGCAATTGGCATTTTCCCTTTTTCGCTACTCTTAGGGATCGGCGCTGAGCTATCGCTGCTTGGCTTGCTACTGGTTAACTTGGCGAATATCGTCGTCATTCTGATGCTGATATTCCTCGCCTATCCACTCTCTTTTTTCGGTTCGCGGGTACCCGACCGTGTAGTCAAAGTCGAACTCCTTCGCTTTTTTTTACGTGGACCCGGCACCGGTCTGTTGGCATTAGGGGCGATCATCCTCACTACCTCGGCATCACGCATCTTCAGCTTATCGGGGCAAGCTTTCACCCCCTTTGCAGTGGTTGCGGTGGTGCTGTTATGGCAATGGGGAGTCGCAGTTATCCTGCCAGCGCTTGAAAGATGGTTGGTCTATCCCGGCGAAGATGCTGAACAAATTTCTAAGCTCGATAATCTGTCGGATCGACTGTTAACGCGCGGGGACATCCTTCAACTCCTGGAAGCCATTCTTGCTTCTGCCTGTGATTACCTACGAGTCAGTACCGCCTTTGCAGCGTCTTTGCAAAACCCAGAACAGGTCGAAATCGTCCATGCGCAAGGACCCATGCGCCCCGAAGCGCAACAACTCATCGAAGCGGTCGAACTTATCAAACAAAATAAGCAATTTGAAAATGCGCCGCTGGATAACGTGAATGTGTTGTCATGGAACGGCTTTTGGATTGTGCCTTTGTTCAGCGGGCGCAGTAGCGGCAACATGCTCACAGGTCTTTTGGGGATACAAGCACGGGCAATCACCATCAACTTGACCGTTGATGAGTTGCGTATGTTGAAAACCATTACCCATCGCGCCAGCCAAGCCCTTGACGATTTGACTCTGCAAATGGAGTTATTCGCCGCGCTGGAAGGATTGCTTCCCCAAGTTGCCATTACCAGATCACGCGCCGCGACCCTAGAATATCGCGCCACAGGAAACGCCAACGCGCTGCCAATAGTCACCGAAAACGGGTTCGACGAGGAGCAATTCAAAGAACAAGTGCGCGCCGCCTTACGACATTATTGGGGCGGGCAAGGCTTGGCAAGCAGTCGTTTATTGGATACGGAACTTGTACGCGCGGCATTATCCGCCCATAACGGAAATGCTGTCAAAGCATTACGCGCCGTGATCCTCGAAGGTTTAGAAAAAATGCGTCCAGAAGGCGAGCGCAAAACAATGGCTCCTGAATGGACGTTGTATAACATCATCGAATACCGCTATATTCAGCAATTGAAAGTCCGCGAAGTCACCCAGCGCCTTGCCATTGGCGAATCCGATCTCTATCGCAAACAGCGTACCGCTATCGATCAACTTGCGGATATTTTGCTGGATATGGAACGAAATCTGCATTAATAACGCAATGGGGCTAACTCCGAAAATGTGACACCCAACCCCTAAACCAAAAACATCCGTTCGTACTCTCATTGTCTCATGTATCGCTCTAATGTTATACTTATCTTGTCACCCTTTTGAGGATGGCACTGTATCGTTATCACCATGATTCAGAATGATGAGGTAGCGCATGGCGACAAATACAGAGCGGCGTGATGATGCCCCACTCCCCAGCCTTGAAGAAGGGTACTGGGCAGCACTTTTGCGAGAAGGGGAATTCGCTGATGCGCCTGCCCCGCAACCAGAAGAAGTGGCTGATTTTCAACCCATCAGCAGCCCATTCACGGCTGCAAAATCGAGTGCGAACCCTTCTGATTGGGACATTATCAGCCAAATTAAAGACAATGATGATGTCTTGGAATTAGAAGTTACGGGGTTTAATCGTGGTGGCTTATTGGTGGAGTGGCGCAGTTTGCGCGGTTTTGTGCCTGCCAGCCAACTCGCCGGATTTTCAACAGTGACCAATGAGGCACTCCGTCGGCGCTTGCTCACTGCCAGCGTGGGTAAAGTCTTGCGTCTGCGTGTGATCGAACTCAATGATGTTCAAAACCGTCTCATTCTCTCCGAACGGGCTGCCACTGTCGAGGTAGGCGAACGGGCGAATATTCTTTCCCGGCTCAATACGGGTGAAGTCGTCACCGGCATGGTAACTAACTTATGCGATTTTGGAGCTTTTATTGACCTCGGCGGGTTGGAAGGCTTGATCCATATCAGCGAATTGAGTTGGGGGCGCGTCGGGCATCCCGATGAAATTGTCGCACGGGGTCAACACATCGAAGCAGTTGTCTTGGAAGTCCAACCGACTGCCGGACGCATCGCCTTAAGTTTTAAACGCCTGCACCCCGATCCATGGCAAACCGTCCAACAACGTTATAATGTGGGTGAGATGGTAGAGGGACTGATCACCAATGTCGTCGATTTCGGTGCCTTCGTGCGCCTTGAAGAAGGTCTTGAAGGCTTGATTCACGTTTCCGAACTGGCAGAAGGTCACTTCCTCCATCCGCGCAATGTTGTCACCGAAGGGCAACCCATCCGAGCGCGTATCCTAAATATCGATGGACGTGCGCGCCGTCTTGGGTTAAGCTTGCGTTCTCAAAGCTGAAGACACTCACACGACACGAAACCATAAGTGCGCAGGGGAAAAGCATCTGTGGCACAAAATCAAAAATTACCACCATCGAACAAAGGCGATCTGACTCCGAAAGATCGCCGTTCGTCCGGCAATAAAGCCGCTCCCGCCCAAGCCGCCGAACCAAAATCGCGCGTGACGGTCGATGTTGACCGCTATACCGTTAAAGCCGAGTTTTGGGATGTTTTGTTAGATGCAGTACCACCGTGGGCGGACGAAATCGCCGCCATCATGTTAATCGTCTTTGGGATCGTTTCGTTCCTATCGCTGATCAATGTCTCGGCGGATGCTTCGTTATCATTGGCATGGTCTAATGCTTTAACCAGTCTGTTCGGGATCGGCGGGATCGTCGTGTGTGCGGGTTTATTCGCGCTCGGCATCATCATCCTGCTGCCCAAACTTGGGATCGTCATTCGCTTTCCCGCACGGCGTATCCTCGCGCTGGAATTTGCGTTCTTGTCGCTTCTGGCGTTGCTGCACTTGGCGGCGGGCGATCCAGAATTGCGCAATCTAGCGCGGGCGGGACGCGGCGGCGGGCAAGTGGGTTGGGCATTCAGTTCGTTGGTGGTCAGCCTGTTTGGATCCTCGGTCGCCATTGCCGTGTATAGCCTTTTGCTCATCATCAGTTTAGCAATTGCGCTCGGCGTCAAACGAAGCCATGTCGTGCGTGCCTTGTCAGGCATCCGCGCTGAACTGGAACGAATTGCCCGCCTGTGGAAACCGCAACCGCGCATCCGCATCCACCGCACCACGTTGGAGGACGGCTTGCGTCCAGAAGCCAACGAGGTCGTCATTGCTGCCAGCGGCGCGCCCGCATTAACGCGCGTTAGTGAAGTGGTGGAACAACGGTTCCGCGCCCACTCCATCACCTTGATCCGCCCTAATCCTGATAGTCTACCCCCGTCTCTGCGGTATGGTGCGCCCACCAACCCAGACGAAACACTCGGCGCGGAAGAATTAAACGCAGTGGATTACTCCCACCATCCACTGTTCAATCGTGCCGAACAGATCGCCCGCCCGACCGTATTAGGAACTGTCCACGAAGCTAAGAAAAAAGGCGATCAACCGACGGTGGAGCGTCCCGATGGGCGCATGAAGAAATATTTCTCGACGGCGGACTTCAAAGAAGTGAAACAACTTGGCAAGCGCGACCCAGCGTTACCCGTATTGAGTCTATTGATCGATGCCTCAATCAGCTTGCCGGAAAATTCTGAAATCAACGGCAACGTCCTGTTGATCGAAAATGCGCTCATGGAATTCGATATCGATGTTGATGTGGTCAATGTCCGCGTCGGTCCCACCGTCACCCAATATCTCATCCAGCCTTTCCGCGAAAAAGCCGATGATGTAGGCGAAATCACCTTCAGTCGTACCCGTATCAGCCGCATCAGTTCGCTTGCCAACGATTTGGCGCTTTCGCTATCGGCGAAGCGATTGCGCTTGGAGACACCTGTGCCGGGGACAAATTACATCGGCATCGAAGTCCCCAACAAAAATCCCAGCGTCGTCACTTTGCGCACTGTCTACGAAAGCAAGGGCTATTTTGAACAGGCACAAAAGAAGAAAACCCCCCTGTTCATCCCCCTCGGTCGTGATGTCGCGGGCGACCCGATTGGGATTGATTTAGCGGGGATGCCTCATCTGTTAATCGCTGGGACGACGGGTTCCGGCAAGTCGGTGTGTATGGCGGCAATCGCCAGCGCGCTCGCGCTCGACAACTTGCCTAGTACCGTCAAACTCGTGATGCTTGACCCCAAGATGGTCGAACTCACGCGCTTTAATGGTTTGCCGCATTTGTTGGGACCGGTCGAAACCGACCTAGAACGCTGCATTGGTGTGCTACGCTGGTGTACTCGCGAAATGGATCGGCGCTATAAAGTCCTCGAAGAAAATGCCGCGCGTAATATCGATACCTACAACTCACGCTTGGGGCGGCGGAAACGCGACGAATATCTGCCCTACATCGTCATCATGATCGATGAGGTCGGCGATTTGATGATGAATCACCCCGAAGAGACAGAAAAAACACTGACCCGTCTGGCACAGATGGCACGCGCTGTCGGGATGCACTTGGTCGTCGCAACCCAACGCCCCAGTGTGGATGTCATCACCGGTTTGATCAAAGCAAACTTCCCGTCTCGTATCGCCTTTTCGGTCGCATCAAGTATCGATTCGCGCGTGATCATAGACACGGGTGGTGCAGAAGCGCTTTTGGGCAGGGGCGACATGCTCTATCAAGCCAGCGACATGATGGCACCGCGCCGTTTGCAAGGCTGCTATATATCCGATGATGAAGTGCGCACCATCGTTCATCACTGGAAAACATGGGCACAAGAGCAAGAAGATTACAAACCGGGGCGTGTGGTTGGTCCATGGGAACGGGGCTTAACACGGCGCGAATTCTTGGCGGAAACCGACCCCATGCTGGAACAAGCCATCGAGATTGTCATTGCCGAACAGGAGGCGTCGGCATCCCTGTTACAACGGCGTTTGGGTTTGGGGTATCCACGAGCGGCGCGCATCGTGGACTTGATGGAAGAGATCGGCGTCGTCGGCAAACAACTGCCCAATGGGCGTGGTCGCGAAGTGCTGATCAAAGCCGGTAAAGACCCCTTCAAGGATATGATCGACAAGCGTATGAAGAAAGATGAATAGGCGTTTTTCGCAGTGGGCCAGGCGGCACCTCGCCCACTATCGCTTCCAAGTATCTTTTAGGAAGCGAGGGGGATGATTAATTCAGCCGAATCGTTGATCGGGCGATTCACCGCTTTTGAAACCTCATAGGCTGCCATCGCGCCCTCATAGGGCACAAGTAAGCCCTGCAATACAGGGGCAGGCACCGTTTCGCCATCCAACCAAACATCATAATCTTTAGGCTGCAAGATCACCGGCATCCGCGTATGGATCGCTTGGATGTACTCGTTGGCATCGGTCGTGATCAGGCTATAGGTGCGGACAAGTTCGCCTGTTTCGGGATTAAGCCACACCTCCCATAAGCCCGCCATCGCAAACACCGGTTGGTCGCTCAGGTGAATATAAATCGGGACTTTGCCATTGTCGCCCGTGTGCCATTCGTAATACCCGGTTGCCGGGATCAGACAACGGCGGCGGCGAAAGGCGGTACGAAACGAGGGTTTCTCGGCGACGCCATCGGAGCGTGCATTGATCAAGTTGCTCGCCATCTTGGCATCCTTCGCCCAACTGGGGATCAAGCCCCAACGCAATAGTTGAACATCGTGCCGCGCTTCATCTGTGATGACAGGCAGATATTGGGTCGGCGCGATGTTATAGCGCGGGGCAAAATCCGGCACCGTGGTCAAATCAAAAGCTTGTTGCAGCAGTTCTGGTGACACGGCTAGGACATATCGACCGCACATGATTATCGCCGACGTTTTGGCGGTTCTTCAGGGCGTCCAATTTCGGCGATCTGACGCACCAACGCTATCGCAGCGAGCGCCAACGTGATGATATCGCCGGTCTTGACACGGGTTAATCCCGCTTCCATCGGATTGGTGGTATCGTGGGCAGCGCGATTAAAAACATAGGCAGAGATTAAACCAAAGAGTAACCCCACAATGCCGCCCAAAACATAGACTTGTTGGCGGGTATCGGCAATGCTCTTCTTGGCGGACTCAGTAGATATGTTGCTCATTTATCATCCTCACCTTGCGGTTGATCGAATATGCGAGAGGCAATTCTATCTATAAAAGCGAATCGGCTGTTCCAACCCACTGTCACCCGTGCTGCCCGTTCCAACGCGCTGGTAACGCGGTCGCCAGCAGTACTTGTGATGGTGCTGGCATGGAACAATCCTTTACCAACAGCAGTATTGGCACGTCCCATCATGACAATCAAGACCATCAAGACCAGATATACAGGTAGCATACACAAAACGAGCGGGCATAACAAGAACAGGGTCATGAAGATATTGGCGATGGGTGCCGACCGTGTTGAGACCAGCGCGATAACAGTCAAAATAATGATGAGAGCAAAGGCAAGGATACTGGGCAGCAAAATATCACGGCGAATAGCCCGCCGAATAGCGCGTTTCATCTGGAGCTGCTGCTTCATCGCTGGGTTTTCGTCCGGCATAGTGCCGTCTTGTCCTTCACCTATACCCGATTACGTCATTCCATGATATAAATTCTAAAGCACTTTCGGAAGGGACATTCACGTTGAATATGACGACTTTACTGACAGACCCATCGATATTCCAAATTGCCGCGCCGGTACGCGCCGCCCTCAATGAGCGCAATCAAGCCGTCGTTGCTTTGGAATCCACCCTGATTACCCATGGCTTACCCTACCCCACCAACATCGAAACCGCCCTCGCGATGGAGGCGGCTATTCGAGAATCAGGTGCGATCCCCGCCACCATCGGCATCATTCAAGGTAAAATTGTCGTCGGTCTCAGCCTCGACCAGATCGAATATCTGGCGCAAGCCACGTCAGTGCGCAAGTGTAGCCGCCGCGATTTAGCTATCGCAGTGGGTATGAAACAAGACGGAGCCACGACCGTCGCGGGGACCATGATTGTCGCGCATAAAATCGGCATCCACGTCTTTGCGACGGGCGGAATCGGCGGTGTCCATCGCGGGCAACCGATGGATGTCTCGGCGGATCTCATCGAATTGGGGCGCACCCCGATTGCGGTGGTTTGTTCCGGCGCAAAATCAATCCTCGACCTGCCACTCACCCTAGAAGTGCTAGAAACACAAGGTGTGCCCATCATCGGGCTAAATACCGAGATGCTGCCGGCGTTTTACACGCGCTCGACCGATCTCCCGATTGATGCCCAAGTCACCACCCCCCAAGCTGCTGCCGCCATCATCCACGCGACCCATGCCCTTGACATGAAACATGGGTTGTTAATCACTGTCCCCGTGCCCGCCGAAGATGAACTTTCGTCGGAGATCGCCGAAGCCGCGATTAAGCAAGCCACCCAAGAAGCGCATGATCACGCGCTCAGCGGCGCAAAAGTGACACCCTATGTTTTAAGCCGTGTCGCAGAACTGACCGAAGGTGCCTCACGCCGTGCCAATACTTCTTTGTTGATCAACAATGCGCGGGTGGCGGCGACCATTGCCGAAGCCTTACGCCAAATTCAAGATCATGCTGATTAAAATCGAGGGACATCACCCCCTCAATGGCGTCTATACGCCTTCGAGTAATCCCAACGCCGCCTTGCCCTTGATGGCAGCGGCGCTCTTGACCGAGTCACTCGTCCATCTTCACAATGTGCCGCGCACGTTAAGCGTCCAAAATTTATTGGAGGTGATGCTCGGTTTTGGGACGACCGCAACTTGGGATGGGGAAAGTCTACACATCGAAAGCACCCAGATCACGCGGCGGGTACTCACCCAAGAAGACACCGAGCTTTCGGTAGAGATGATGTTGTTGGTCGCGCCGATTCTGATCCGCCGTCAACATGTCCGCCTCGAAGTCGATTTTTCGCTCAACCGCATCCGCCCCCACCTTGAAGCACTGCGTGATCTGGGTTTCGATGTTGTGACAACTGCCCACGCCGTCGAACTACGCGCGACGGCATGGGAGAAAAAAGATATCCTCCTCACCCAAGCCAGCGTGACTGCCACCGCACTCGTCATGATGTTGGCATCCCGCTGTGGCAAAGAAACCATCCTCCAAAATGCTGCCACTGAACCTCATGTTCAAGAGTTGGCGCATTTCCTCGTGGCCATGGGGGCTTCTATTGATGGGATCGGCTCGAATCGTCTGACGATCATCGGCGTAGATGCGTTACACGGTGCCGAAGCCACCATCGGACCCAACCATATCGAAGTAGGGAGCATCGCCGCCATAACCGCCTTGTGTGGTGGACGAGTCGAGATCGCCGGGGTGCGCCGCGCGGATATGCGTATGATCACCCATATTTTTCGTCGGTTTGGGATTCAGTGCGATCTCGGCGAAACCAGTCTCTTTATCCCTAACCACGAAAAATTAAGCATTTCTAATCGTGAAGAAGATGTGGACTCATCCATCGAAAGCGCGCCATGGCCCGGTTTTCCCTCTGACCTTGTGGCCGTCGCAACCGTGATCGCGACACAAGCCTTTGGCACGTCCCTCATTCACGAAAAAATGTTTGCCAATCGCCTCTTATTCGTGGACAAGCTAAAGGCAATGGGTGCCCAAATTGTTTTATGTGACCCCCATCGGGCGATTGTCATTGGTTCCAGCCGCCTAACCGGGATTTACATGGATACACCCGATGTGCGTGCGGGCTTGGGAATGCTCGCTGCTGCTCTTGTGGCGGAAGGCGAAACCCAAATCGATAATGCACAGGTGCTATCGCATATGTTTGGCGATGTCTTGGTCAAGCTCAGCAATTTGGGCGCACGGATCACCTCGGCTTAAATTGATGACAACTCCAGACGCCCAATTTTACGATCTTGGTGGTGTTCGTTGTGCGGTCACGCATGTCACCGCTACCTTGCCGACCGCCCCGCCCCAAGCGCCTATTCTTTATTTACACGGATGGGGTGTCAGTTCCGAATTGATGCTGCCCATCGCCGAGCGGATGGCAAAACTCGGCTACCCCGGCATTGTGCCCGATTTCCCCGGTTTTGGACGCAGTGCGGTGCCACCAATGGGGTGGTCAGTGCATGACTATGCGCAATGGGTCGTCGCGCTCTTAGATTGCTTGGGAACTCCGACCGTAAATATCTTCGCACATTCTTTCGGGGCACGGATTTCGCTGGTGTTGGGGGCACAGCAAGCCACGCACATCAGCAAATTAGCGCTCACCGGCGCAGCAGGCATTCCGCCAAAACGCACAGGGACGCCCTCGCTCCGGCTCAGCCTCTATAAGGCTGTTCGCGCAGGGTTGCGAAGCATTGGCGCAGGGTCGTTAGCAAACCGCCTTGCAGCATGGTACAGCCAGCGTTACGGATCAGCCGATTATCTGCTGACCAGTGGCGTCATGCGCGAAACTTTCTTGAAAGTTGTCAACGAAGACTTGACGCCCTTTGCCAAACTTGTCAGCCGCCCGACCCTTCTATTGTGGGGAGAAGGCGACCAAGATACCCCGTTGTGGCAAGGGCAATTACTGGAACAATTGATCCCTGATGCGGGTCTCATCATCTATAAAAATGGCGATCATTACGCCTATTTGCATCATCAAAACGAGGTCGCACGCACGCTCGATCACTTCTTCAAAAACTAACCGAACCGCATTACGAGAGGGGTTTGTGCCATGATCGCTGTCCTGCTCATCCTGCTGATGATCCTCTGGATCAGCGGCGCAAATCTGCGTGTCTATCGACAAGCGCGATTTTATCAAATCGAAGAATACATGAGTCTGCGTTATCTGCGCTGGCTATTGGCAGCGCGGGATCGTTGGTTTCCCAACCGCGCTGCGGGCGCATGGTTCATTGGCAGCATCATGACGTTCGTACTGGCAGAGTCCCCCGGTAGTCCACTGCCCGCCATTTTAGGCATACTGGCGGCAGGTGTCGCCATCACCCCGCCGAGCGAGACCGAGATCAAGAAAAAATTCCGCGCAACACCGCGCGCCCGTCGCTTGTTGGGGGTCGCCTTCACACTGGTGACGATCATAGGTCTGGGTTTGTTTTTTTTGCTAAATATGATGGGCTTGCCGGATCGTTTTCTTAGCCTAATTATATCGACGTTGGGTTTTACAGTTTTCATCGCCGCCCCGCTTGCCTTACCGCTTGCCAATCTTCTGCTCTATCCGGTCGAGGCAGCTTTGCGCGCCCGTTTTATCCAGCGCGCCCGCACCACCTTGGCGCAAGTGAACCCGGTGGTGATCGGCATCACCGGCAGTTATGGCAAAACGACCACAAAAACCATCTTGGCACACCTGCTCAATGGGCGCTACCACGCCTATCCCACCCCCAAAAGTTACAATACCTTGATGGGCATCTGTATCGCCATCAACAACGATATTGCCAATGATAATCGCGTCGAGTATTTCATCGCCGAGATGGGGGCATATGTCCCCGGCGAAATCAAACGCATCTGTGATTTGACTCACCCGCGTATCAGCATCGTGATCGAGGTCGGACCCCAACACTTGGAACGTTTCGGCAGTCTTGAAAATACTGCCACCGCCAAATATGAAATCATCAAAGCCTTGCCCGCCGATGGCGTCGGCATCTTCAACTGGGATAACCCCTACGTGCGCACGATGCTTGAACGAGGCTATCCCGCCACCCGTTTGGCGATCAGCACCACTACCGACCCTAGCACGGTTCAAAATGGCGTCCCCCGTTTTGTCGCGTCGGACATCACAGAGTCTTTACACGGACTAGTGTTCACTGTAACAGATACGCTGACCCATGAAGTCCAAAGCTTTTCTACGCCGCTTGTGGGTGCGCATAATGTGACCAATATCCTGTTGGCGACGGCAGTTGCAGTGCATGAAGGCGTGCCCTTTAGCGAAGTCGCTTTCCGTGTACGCACGCTACACCCCCCAGAAAGCCGCTTAGTGCGCGAAACCACCCCTAACGGCATAACCATCATCAACGACGCCTACAGCGCCAATCCGGTGGGCGCAATCAGCGCTTTGAAGGTGCTTTCGCTGCACACCAGCGGGCGACGCTTGTTGATCACACCCGGTATGGTTGAACTTGGCGCGATGATGGAAAGTGAGAATCGTAAACTTGGCGTTGCCGCCGCCGCCCATGCAACAGAGGTCATCCTTGTGGGGAGCAAACAAACCATCCCGATCAACGAGGGTCTCGTCAGCGCGGGCTTTCCCGCTGAGCATTTACATGTGGTCGAAACCTTGGCAGAAGCCATAGACTGGTATCAACGCAACTTAACGACGGGCGATAGCGTATTATTCCTTAATGACCTACCGGATACCTATTCAGCTTCGAAATAAAGGGGCGTTTTATGGATATCGCCGAAATTCTAACCCTGATTGTCTTGGGCATCACCCTATTGATCTCGATCATCCCCTTTGTGCCGGGGCCAGTGCTGATGTGGCTGATCTGCATTATCTACGGGGTCGTCTCTAGTTTTCGCGAATTCACCCTCTTGTCGGCGGTGGGCGTCACGCTTTTGATGCTGGTCGCCGCCAGTAGTGAATTTTGGTTGCCCCTGCTGGGCATGAAAACACGCGGACTCTCATGCAGCAGCGTTATCGGCACTTTAGGCGGTGGCTTATTGGGGACGATTTTCATCCCGATCCCGATTTTGGGTACGCTGATCGGGGCGATTGGCGGGGCGATTGGTTTAGAGATATTGCGGGTCGGCGATTTGAAAGTGGCGCTTCGGGCAGGGGGTTTTGCACTAGAGTCGTTCATTTATGGCATGATTTTAGAGGTCATCATCAACCTATCCATCATCGGGGTGTTCATCTTCAGCGTGACGCGCTAAGGCGCAGCAAGTGGTTTTAGGCAACAAAAAATCCCTCGAAAGGGATTTTTGTTGGTGATAGCTGGACTTGAACCAGCGACCTATGCATTATGAGTGCATCGCTCTAACCGGCTGAGCTACATCACCTTAACTATAGCGGGGGCAGGATTCGAACCTACGACCTCCGGGTTATGAGCCCGACGAGCTGCCACTGCTCTACCCCGCAACGTATAGAATTTATACTAGCATTGACCCTAAATCATGTCAACAGTGGTCTCAAAATACTGCTTACAGTGAAACCATAGCGGGGGCAGGATTCGAACCTACGACCTCCGGGTTATGAGCCCGACGAGCTGCCACTGCTCTACCCCGCAACGTAACGTGAAGAAAATAATAACACGCCCCATCATGAGAGTCAATTGCCAAATTTCATTGCATTTCATTGGGGTGCATTTCACTTTAGTGGGAGGGCAGATCGGAGGAGATAAGAGGCAAAGACGATCTTCATAGATCGCCCCTGCCCCAATACCCATTTCAATCAAGCGTCGTCTTGCTCGATCGCCGCCTGTGTCACCCTGATCACATCGTCTAAGGTTGACCCACGCGCTGCCATCAACCGCCCAAACCGTTTCTGAAATTGCATCGTCGCATACATGGTAAATTCGTCGATCTGCAATCCAAACGGCACTGGATCGTACAGCGCGAACACGTCGGTGATCACCCCCAACGTAGGGAATAGTAATTCGTTCATGGTGGTTTCGGCGACCTCCCATAAATCGGGATGTTCCGAGATCAAGCGCGAGATCAAATAGATACCATAAGCGATATGCCGTGACTCGTCTTGTTTGAGCAAAGTAATCCCTTGCAACGTCCCCGGCATCAGGTTATTGCGCTCTAGCATCGTCTTATAGGCGTGATAGCCCGTCTCTGCCAGCACACCCTCGACAATCATGTTATAGGTCACCGAAGCGATAATCTGCGCGCGCGGGGAGGGATCATCCAACAAGCGGTTCAACGCATTCGGCAATGCTTGATACAAAATACTTTCATAATTGGCGGTGTTGTAGTGGCTGAGATCAGTTTGAACGTGTGCCACCTCATCCAAGAAGCGCCGAAAGAAATCGGTATGTTTCGCTTCTTCCCACAAAAATGTGGTGAGGAACATTTCCTCTTCGATGCGTCCTTCACGGGCGATAGTCATGATCAAGGGCAGTAGATCAACCGTAACAGCTTCTTCACCCCCTTGAAACATCGCTGTCAGGCGCAAAATGACATCGCGTTCTTCATCGGTAATCCGTTGCCAGTCGGCAACATCTCTGGTGAAATCAAGATCGGATGGGTTCCAAATCCCGTAGCGTTTCGCTTTTTCAAACAAGCGCATGGGCGGCGTATCGCGGCGCAACCCGCGTGTGATGGTCGCCAGTTGTTGATGAGGTTTTTGAGGGGTTGAGGTCATGAATTTTAATCACCATTTTCTCATATTCTATCCCCTCAGTATACCGCATTTTGGCATCTGCAAGACCGTGTTGTTAACGCTTAAATCATGCTATAATACAGAACTAGTGTTCGTTCACCATAGGACGATACAATGCCTCCATTTGAGCTGGTTTCAGACTTCCAACCCACCGGCGACCAACCCACTGCCATCACCGAACTGGTCAAGGGCATCCACGACGATAAGCGTGGACAAATTTTGCTCGGCGCGACCGGTACCGGCAAAACCTTCACCATCGCCCATGTCATTCAACAAACCCAACGTCCGAGCCTGATCTTGGCGCATAACAAAACGTTGGCAGCGCAGTTGTATGCCGAGTTCAAAGAGTTCTTCCCACGCAATGCTGTCGAGTATTACGTCAGCTACTATGATTATTACCAACCGGAGTCCTACGTCGCGAGGTATGATCTGTTCATCGAAAAACAAACCGACATCAATGCCGAAATCGAGCGCTTACGTATCGCCACCAAAGCCGCTCTGATCTCGCGCAAAGATGTGATCATCGTCGCCTCGGTCTCATGTATCTATGGCAGCGGCGACCCAGTGACGTGGGGTAAATCGATCCTCGAAGTGCGCAAAGGGGATGAAGTCCGCCGCGAAGCGATGTTGCGACGCTTGGTACAACTGCAATACACGCGCAACGATGTCGATCTCGCCCCTGGCACCTTCCGCGCGCGGGGCGATGTCTTAGAGATTTATCCATCCTATTCGCAAACCGCCTATCGCGTCACCTTGTTTGGCGACGAGATCGAGCGCGTTGTCGAGTTTGATCCGCTCACGGGGGAACTTTTAAGTGCGCACGAGGTGGTCGTGTTCTTTCCATCGGCACAATTCATGGCGGATGAGGAAAAGCTTAAAGAAGCGATTCGAGATATTGAATCCGAACTCGAACGGCAAATCCGATTGTTCAAAGATCAAGGCAAACTGGTCGAAGCACAACGAATCGAACAGCGCGTCCGCTATGATCTAGAGATGCTCAAAGAAATGGGATCCACCCCCGGCATCGAGAATTACTCCCGCCATCTGGATCAACGCGCCCCCGGCACTGCCCCATGGACCCTGCTGGATTACTTTCCAAAAGACTATCTGATGGTGATCGATGAAAGCCACATGACGATCCCGCAGTTGAACGGCATGTATAACGGTGACCGGACTCGTAAAAGCACCCTTGTCGAATATGGCTTCCGTTTGCCCAGCGCAATGGATAACCGCCCGTTGAAGTTCGAAGAATTTAACGAGCGTACCGGTTTCATCATCTACACCACCGCCACGCCGGGACCTTACGAACGCCGAGTCGCCGACAAAATTGTCGAACAGATCATCCGCCCGACGGGCATTGTTGATCCGCAAGTGATCGTCCGCCCGAGTAAAGGGCAAATCGAAGACTTGCTGCAAGAGATCGCCGCCCGCGTAAAAGCGGGACAACGGTCACTTGTCACGACCTTCACCCAACGCATGGCGGAAGAACTGGCGGGCTACATCAACGAGACGGGAATCAAGGCACAATATCTCCACGCTGAGATTCAGACCCTAGAGCGTGTCGAAATCCTGCGTGATCTCCGTCTCGGTGTGTACGATGTGATCGTCGGCATCAACCTTCTGCGTGAAGGGATTGACTTACCCGAAGTATCGCTGGTACTTATCTTGGATGCGGACAAAGAAGGCTTCTTGCGTTCCGAGCAAGCCCTTATCCAAAACATCGGGCGTGCCGCCCGTCACATTGACGGCACCGTTATCCTGTATGCGGATACGATGACAAATTCGATGAAACGCGCGATTGACGAAACGGATCGTCGCCGTGCCATCCAAGTGGCATACAACGAGTTCCACGGCATCACCCCCAAGAGCATCATTAAGCAAATCCGTGACCTTACCGACCGTGTGCGCGGCGTGGTCGGCAATGCCGACGGCATGACTGTGGATGCGAGTTCGATTTATGCCCTACCCAAAGATGAACTCCACCGCATGATCAAGGCGCTCGAATCGGAAATGAAGACAGCGGCGAAATCGCTCGAATTCGAGAAAGCGGCACTATTGCGCGATCAAATGGTGGAACTGAAACAGGTGTTGGCGGAAAAAGAGCCGGAGAATTTGCTGATCGATTGATCATCAATGCGGGGAAAGCATAGAGGCGCATTGTGGCTGCGCCCCTATGCCTTGATTTCGTCCTAAACGACAAACTGCCCATCTTTGTAAAACAATTCACCATCCACATGGATAGTGCTATCGACACGCATATCACAAATCATGTCCCAATGGACACTGCTTTTGTTCTTGCTGCCGGTATCGGGATACCCTGCGCCAATAGCGATATGCACCGTGCCGCCGATCTTCTCGTCGAACAAGATGCTGCCCGTAAAGGTGTTAATCCCAAAATTCGTGCCAATCGCGAATTCACCCAAATAGCGTGAACGGCTGTCAGCGTCCAATTTCGAGAACAACAACGCCTCATTCTTAGCGGCACTGGCTTGAACCACCTTGCCCTCTTCAAATTTCAGTTCGATACCTTCGACCGCCTGCCCTTGCACAATCGACGGATACGAAGCGCGATACCAACCCTTCACCGATTCTTCGACGGGTCCCGTGAAGATTTCGCCGTCGGGCATATTGCGTTCGCCACAAGCGTTCAAAAACACCCGCTCTTCAATCGACAGCTCGAGGTCAATATTGGGTCCCTGAAGCTTGACATGCTTCTTGCCCTTCAACCAGTCGATTTTCTTCTGTTGCATCGCGCCCAACGCCCGCCACTCGGCAACCCCATCGGCACGATCTGCAAAGGTGGCACCATAGACAAAGTCCTCGTATTCCTCAAGGCTCATGCCCGCTTCTTGCGCGCTGCCCTCGGTTGGAAACATCGTCCCTACCCATTTCATCGTGCCTTCAGCCGCGCGCCGCATTCGGGTATCTAACCATGCTCGACGTGCCGCTGCAATCTGCTGCATCCGCACGGGATCGATTTTGGAACTAGCGCGGGTATTGGGAAGCGCCCCACAACGGATATAGACATCCGCTTGATCGTAGTAGAGGGTCTGCGCCGGATCGACCCATGCCACTTGGTCATCATTGGCAAAGCGTGAAAATGACCGACTCATCGTCTCATCGGTCAACATCAAAGAAGGATTACCGCCCGCCTTGACCACTGCATCATACACTTCACGGATAAGGGGCAATGCCGCGACATCCCCCAAAATGCCCACCCACTCCCCCGGCTGCACGCTGGTGGAATAATTAACGAGGATATCTGCCAAACGTTGGATCCGAAGATCGCCCATATTCTAAAGCCTTTCTTATTTTGAGATTCTGAAAATCGCGTTGCGTATTCAATGACAATGCCCACAGCGGCGCTGATTTGCGCCGCTGTGGGCAGATAACACCGCAAATAATTAGACGAGTGAACGCGCCACTTCAAGCGCGCCATCAAAGTTGACTTCATTCCCAATCATCGGGACGTATTCGGCATAACAAACCACATTAGTGCGATCCAGAACGATCACCCCACGCTGTAAAATCCGCAAAGCATCCACAAGGAAGCCATAAGAGGCACCAAAATTCACATCTCTGTGGTCGGATAGGGTTTCCACGGAAGTGATGCCTTCCGCGCCACACCAGCGCTGTTGGGCATAGGGCAAGTCGGCACTTACGGTCAAAATTACGATCTCGTCACTGACTTCCGTCGCCGCTTGGTTGAAGCGACGGGTTTGAGCGGAACACACGCGCGTATCTAGCGACGGCACCACACTGATAATTTTGATCTTGCCTTCATAGGACGCCAACGTGCGCGTCCCCCAATCGTTACCCGTCAGGCGAAAATCTGGCGCTGGATCACCCACTTTTAACATCGCGCCGCTGACTTCAAATTCGCGCGCGCCAATGAACATGCCGGGACGATTCATAGATTTTAAGACTCCTACTCACACCCTCAAATAACAGTACAATACATCCACTAGAAATTACGATAACGCCAGTGCCCACCCACCATTGTCCCCATCACTTGCAGCGACAACAACGCATCCGCGTCAACATGATAAGGGTCTTGATCCAAGACGACTATATCGGCGAGAAAGCCGGGTTTCAACTGTCCTAGGCGATCTTCGGTACCCGCCGCATACGCCGCCCCAATGGTATATGCCCGTACTGCTTCGTCAACGGTCAAGCGCGCTGATGGCGTCCACCCTTCGGCACCGGGGGAGCCGTCCACACGACGGCGCGTCACGGCAGCATGGATGCCGGGGAGGATGCCCAAAGTATCATAGGGGCAATCCGACCCAAAAGCGACCCGAACCCCACGATCCAGTTGCAAACGCGGGTTATACGCATATGCCGAACGTGCGCCCCAATAACGATCCGAAATTGGGTAGTCCGAAGTGGCATGGATCGGTTGCATGGAAGCGATGATATCGAGTTCCGCCAAACGATTCACATCATCTGGGTGGATAAGTTGCACATGTTCGATACGATGCCGTCGCGCATCGCGCGGGATACCCCTTGCCGCCTCTTGTGCCCGTACTGTCTCATAAACATCCAAAACATCCCGCACTGCCCGGTCGCCAATCGCGTGTACCGTCGCGGGAAAGCCCGCAGCGCTCGCTCGGCTAACCAAATCCAGTATGGTCGCTTTTTCAGTCACCACCACGCCCACATTATCCGGTTCGCCTTCGTAGGGGGCGATCATCGCAGCAGTACGGGGACCGAGCGCGCCATCCGCAAAAATCTTCACACTGCCGATGCGCAACCAATTATCGCCAAACCCAAAACGCAACTGCATATGCAGCAACGATTCTAGGTATTCAGCGTTGATTTGTTTTAGGACGCGAAGTGCTAGTTTGCCCTGTTCACGCATGACTTGCAACGCTTGAAAACTATCTTGCCAGTCAAAATCATGAATGCCCGTCATGCCATGGGTCAACGCCAAATCTTGAGCGACCGTCATCTGGCGTGTTAAGGAGTCAACCGTGATCGGGGGGACATGCCGATTGATCAGATCAATCGCAGCCCACTCAAAGAAAATGCCCGTCGGCTCGCCCGCGTCATCCCGTTGGATCGCCCCACCGGGCGGATCCATCGTCGCAGCATCCACCCCTGCCAGGCGCAGGGCGAGACTATTCACCCAGACTGCATGACCACTTCGCGAACGCAACAGCACCGGATGATTCGGCGTCACAGCGTCTAAGTCCTGTGCCGTCGGAAAACGGGGATCATCCCATGCCCCTTGTGACCAGCCATAACCGATCACCCATTCGCCAGCAGTGACGGTCACCGCGCGCTCCGCGACTCGTTGGACTGCTTGGGCGCGGCTGGTCACATCATACAATTGAACTTGATGCAATGCTTCGGCAGTGCCCCGCCAATGAATGTGGGCGTCCACAAAACCGGGCAACACCGTCCGTCCTTCCAGATTATCGATGACCGTCCCCACCGAACCGAGCGAACGCATCTCGTCATCGTTCCCGTAAGCAACGATCCGTTCGCCCGCCAACGCCAACGCGCTCACCTGCGGGGTCGCGTCGTCCAGTGTGCGAATCCGCCCGTTTATCAGAATGTGATCGATGTTACCTGCCATTGGCTGCCTGAATGATGTCACGCAAGGTGACTTGAACTTCTTCGATACTGGGCGCGCTCAGCAAGCCCACCCGCGTGACCGATTTTGACGCCAACGCCGCCGCAATGCGCGTCGCAAGGCGAATATCGTAAGAGACCAAGGGCAAACTCGACAAGAGCGATGATGCGAAAACATCCCCCGCCCCAGTCGGGTCTAGCACATCGGCATCAGGGCTAGTGTAACTTTCATGGATGCCATCGTGAAAATAAGAACCGCCCTGCTCGGCGCGCGTCACAAACGTTTGACGGACATATCCCGCGATCCACAATTCCGCCCCAATAGGATCAACCGCATGGACGACATCTTCTTCGCTAAAAACAGCGATATTGAGCGCTCGCAAAAACGGGATATCCATCAGGGGCTTATACCGCACAATGCCGCTCTCGTCCCATTGGCGCATCCAGCCTTGCAATGTCCCCAAGATCGTGGAATTCGGAAACGCCTCCACAACATCATAAGCAATCTCATCGGCGATAGGCGCAAGATGCACCAAGACTGACTCCCGCAAGTCAGCGGGAATATCGTCCTTGTGAATTGTCTGCGCCCGTTGACGTACATACTGTGTGCGCCCGCTGCTAGTATAGATGTTTTCAAAAGTGGTGGTCGCGTCCGCAGGGATAACGCGGATATCCGCATACGGGCGTAATGCTTCGATCAACGGTTCATCTGCTTGCGCGCTGGTAACAACGGCGACCCGCCACCCAAAGGCAGCAGCACTACGAGCGGCATAGGATACCGTTCCACCCGCAATGCGCCCGTTCGGGGTTAAATCCGCCGTCAAGTGTCCTACCAATACATAATCTGCCGTCATATCTGAGACCCCGGCACAATCGTAACCTTACGTCCTGATCCCTCACCCATACTCCGAGTTGTCACATCCGTCCGTTCACGCAATGCCAAATGAATAATCCGCCGCTCATGGGGCGGCATGGGTTCTAAAGTGACGGTCTTCTGATTTTGCACCACATCGTCCGCTACGCGATTCGCCAACGCCCGCAAGGATGCCGCCCGTTTGCCTTTATAGCTATCGACATCCACAATCAACTCAGCTCGCCGTTGTAGTTCGCGGCTAGTGATCAAACGTGTTAGATATTGCAGTGACGCCAGTGTTTCCCCACGTCGTCCAACGAGCCGAGAAGCAAGGCGTGTCTCGACGATGTTCAAAACCCAAGGTGTAGGTTCGCCCTCTTGACTGGGGGGGGAACGCCGGATTTCGACTTGTGCGGGCAACGCCATGCGGCTCAAAAGTTCTTCGAGAACCACTTTACCCACTTGTGCCTCGTCATCCTGCTGATCCAGCGGCACGAGTTCTGCTTCGATGAACAAGGGTGCTTCTTCATCACTCACACCAAAATCAGCATGATCAAACGCATTGGAAACGATTGTTTCATCAACCTCATCGTTCTGACGATTACGGCGATTTCCCTGATCCGGACGATCCGCACGCGGTTTTGACGCATTGCGGTTTTGGTCAGTGCGGGCAGGACGATCATCATTTCGCCGTGCGGGGGATTGTCCCGAACGGGGCGTATTACCACTGTTCGGTTTCGCAGCGGGGGGGGGATTATTTGGATTTCCTCGCCGTTCGCCTGATCCCCCACGCGGTTCCGCTCGGCGTTCGGGTGGTTTTTCCGAAGAGCGGGTGGGCTGCGAACGAGGCGCAGAAGTTGGCGGTGATGCTGAAGGTGTCGGCGGTGGTGGCGGTGGTGGTGGTTCATACGCCGGCATCGGTGGACGCTGCATCGATAAACGCTTCAAACGAACCTTCGCCTCACGCGCGCCTGTTCCAAAAATGCCGCTAGAGGGTTCTTCCAAGACCTCGACGATCACCTCATAAGGTGCTGCGCCCAGTGCTTCTAACCCTTTCCTAATTGCGGCTTCAATAGTTTCGCCCGTCACCTCGACGGAATTATCTGAAGACATCGCCCCAATCCTTACCTAAAAGAAGGCAGACCCCAACGAGGTCTGCTCTGTGATTCCTAAAATTAATCTCAGGGCCGAAGTATAAGCACGAAAAACTACTTCGTCGTTTTATTGGGCTTCGGGGGCGCTTTTGTTTTCACACCCGCTTCAAGGGAATTTGGACGACTGCCATTGTTCCGACGAGGAGCGGCTCTGGAGTCTGTCGGGCGCACACTCGTCGTAATCGTCGCAGTTCTAGGGGTGATGGCAGGTTGCGCTGCTGCTGCACCGGGCAACAAATTACGGAAATTAGCTTTGCCCATCAACACTGACTGAATAATCCCGATGACATTCGAGGCGATGAAATAAATCGACAACCCGACCGAGAAGGAAATGGCGAAGAAACCATACATCACCGGCATGATCGTGCCCATTGTTTGCTGAGTTGCCGCCATTGGATTCGGCTTGCCATCATCGCTCGGCGCTACGGGCACCGTCGTCAACTTAAATTGCGCCCACGTCGTGACTACCACGAGAAAAATCAACGTTCCACCGATGATGGCACCGGTTGCAAAGTCCGGTGGTTGCGATAAATTCATCCCTAACCAACGATTTTCCAGCGGAATGACATCGCCTAAACCCGGCACCAGCAATCGACCAGAAAGATCGATGAGTGATAGCGGATTCGCCGACAGGGCATGAATGATCGATTGGTATAAGCCGATCAAAATCGGAAATTGAATCAACAACGGCAAACATCCCCCCAAGGGGTTGATGCCGTATTCGCGATACATACGCATCTGCTCTTGGGAGAGTTTTTCGCGGTCGTTTTTGTACTTCTCTTGCAGCTTCTTAAGTTCTGGTTGCAATTCTTGCATCACGCGCGCAGATTTCATCTGCTGCGCGGTCAAGGGATACGTCAGCAAGCGCACCATCGCCGTAAAGACGATGATTGCCAACACCATATCCTGATTGAAAATCGAATACAAGAAGGTCAAGACGGTGATAAATGGGTTGAGAATAAAATCCATCGCGCTTGCTCCTACTGTCCGTAAACCCAACGCCGTTCACCATCATCAAGGGTGAACGCGACGAGTAATTCTTCGCGAGCGAGGGTACTGACGACGACCATCGGTTCACTCAGGCTCGGCAATTGGCTTGGGTCTAGTAACAGCAAATCTGCTAAAACTTCCCCACGCATTTCCCGCTTGACCTGTTCTTCCCCTGTTTCTCGGCTGATCCAGTAGACAAACCGATCCCGAGAGCCAACGACTAGTGTATCTTCCAGAACAAGGGGGGTTGGGCGAATACCGCGCTGTGCAACTTGGCGCGACCAAAGTTCGGTAAAGCTCGCGCCAGTGTCGGTCAGGGCATAAACATAACCGCCGAGATCAGCCACATAAATCTGATTTTCGAGGACTGCCGGAGGTCCCCATAACCATTCTTTGGTCGCAAATTCGTACATAATCTCGCCATTGAGCGAAATCTTGAACAATTTCCGCCCGAAGCTACCCACATACAGGTATCCGTTGGCGAACACAGGCGTCGAAGCGACTGCCCCACCCAGATCTAAACGCCAAATTTCAGCGCCCGTTTCTGGATTGACCGCATATAAAAAGTGATCCATTGAGGGGACAACCAAAAGACCCTCGGCTTCAAGCAACAACGGCGACGCCCAAACACCGCGTTCCGTCGAAAGTGTCCATACTGGATCGAGCGTGTCTTTGTCCAGCGCTGCCAACGTGGTATCGCTGAAAGGCACATAAAGCAAATTGCCGTTTAACACGGGACTGGCGACAACCCGTTTCGCAATATCGGTGCCTTCACCGTTGAGGATGCGCGCACTGGCTGCGTCCACCTCAAGAATACGATGTTCATGTGCTGTCAAAAGCAAGGTCTCAGCATCAGCTTGCACGGGACGGGTATAAAACGTTGTCGCAGTGCCGCCTTCAACTTGAACACGCCAAGTGCGCGCATTGCCTTGATCGTCTAAGCGCACATCGCCATCGGAGTCCCGCAGTTCGCTGGGAGAACCGTCAATGGGATCAATCAAAGAAACTTGATTGGCATAGGCGAACATGATTTGATTGGTGTCGCCATACAAACTGACAGACGCCCAACTTGCCTCAAGCGGCAAACCAGAACATCCCACGCCCACCAATAGCAGCGCGAGAACAAGAAAAAATAAGCGAAAACGAGCGGAACTAGCTCGACTAAACAAATGCGATCTCCTCACGGTCATGGGACGGGATCATACCCGCCGGGGTGAAATGGGTGACACCGCGCGATACGTCGCACCCCCATCCACCCACCTTTGATGACCCCGTATTTCTCGATTGCCTGATAGGTATAGACAGAACAAGTCGGTTCATAACGGCATGAGGGCGGAAGGATGGGCGAGATAAACTTCTTGTAGAAGCGAATAAGCGCTAACGCTACCGGTTTCACGAGGGTTCTCTTTTTACAATGTCTACAACTCTGCCCGACGAGTCAGATCAAGAACAATACGTTCGATTTGCGCGAAAGGTTGCTCGGCAATGCCGGAACGCGCGATGAAGACCATATCAAAACCGGGTTTCAAGGCTGGATGCCGCCGTCGCACAATATCACGAAGTTGACGTCGTATCCGATTGCGCACAACGGCATTGCCAAGTTGTTTGCTAACGATAAACCCGTATCGATTGTGCCCAAATTGATTGGGCGAGATACTCAACAACAATGAACGGTGCCGATGCGGCACACCGTCATTGCGCAATCTTTGAAAATCATCACGATGGCGCAGACGCCATTTCCGGCGGATCACCTGTCAATGCGCTTATGAAGCGAGCGCCCGTCAAAATGACGAACGCCCGCACTCAACAATTTAATGCGCGTTCCAGTTGATTTTTTTGACATGCACGGGTTGGACAGCAAGTGAATGCCGCCCCTTCAAACGACGGCGCTTCAGCACCGTGCGCCCATTATTCGTCAACATCCGCTCACGGAAACCATGAACGCGCTGACGCCGGCGAATTTTGGGCTGATAAGTACGCTTTGTGGACATATTCTCGTTTTTCCATTGTTCCGGTCGACTCACGAATGCTAAGTATACATAAACGAAAGGCGTAGGGTCAACCCACCGCCTTGGTTTTCGTCCGCTATAGACTTGCAATAGACCACGAAATCGTTATAATTTCACATGAAGTTTCAATCAGATCATCCTTTTGTTTTCTTGCGTTACCAACTGGTTTTCGATAAAACGTGCCGTGTAATACGCATTTTGGATGTTATACCAACGAAAATGGACAGCTTGAAACACCATCTCTTTGAAACTAACCAATTCCCAAAAGCAACCTTAAAGGATATGTGGCGCTATCCCTTCGCCTGTTTTCGGCAGGGAGTGATGCCAATTTCGATGACTCTTTGGTATTCGTCCTCCATAGGGCGATGTTGCCAATGATCTATTCAAGGGAGGAAGTGCGCTGTCAACGATGACCCGATCATGGGCGCGCGGCTTTGAAGTGAGCGCAGAGGATGTAGACTATTTACAGGGATTACTGCTAGAACGTGAGATTCCCCTTTCGCTCGAAGAAATCGCGCTGATTCTCATCGAAAAGCGCCTTCAAGAGCAGCAATCAGCGTTTCAGGAACAATATCAGGGCGTCATCACCTATCGTCCAGCAGAATCGTATGAAGTCGGAGGGCGTGTCGCCTTCCCAAGTTTTGATTTTTCCGTCGCCGAGGTCGTAAGCCTCCGCAAAGGCAACAACCCAGATCTTGGGCAGTTCCAAGTGATCAAAGTGCGCTTCGAGGATGGACACGAACGCGAGTTCGCCGCCAATTTGCAATATGCCCATCCCTTGAACACCATCCCCGAAACTGCTAATACGCCGCCGAGTATCCGAACTCCTCAACAAATTCTACAAGCGGATCGAGATTTAATTTTTGCGCAAATCACCAAAGCGTTACAAGCCAGTGATGATCTCATTCGCTTGAGCGGCAATTGGTTTTCGCGCACGTTGATGATCGACATCAATGAGGGTTATTTGCATCTGGCTGAAGCGGTGCTAGACATGTACGCGGGCGGGGCCTTAACCACACCCCAAATCCTCAAAGATATTGGCGGCTTAGGTACTGGTTCTGATGCCTTGCAAGAGTTTTGTTTGAACAATGCCCTAAACGAAGACCCGCGTTTCGACGAAGTGGGTCCGCTCGATACGGTATTATGGTATTTACGCCGTTTGGAGCCTGCCGAGGTTCAAAAGACGCCCGACATCCTCCACTACAATGCCGCCCTCCCCTATGACAGCGACTCGTTGACCCCAGAACAAACTGCTCTTGAAATTGAAATCGATGATGAGTGGTCACCCGTCGAAGAATATTTAGATGAGCCGACCGAAGCTATAAACGCTGTTTCGCTTGTGTTACTGTACTCCCACCGCCGCGCGGGAACGCTGCCGTTGTCTTCGCGGATGCGTCAAATTTTGCCGACCGCGCGCAAATCACCCCGTATTGCCATCACCCTCGTCGATGCCCAAGACAACGAAGAGTATTCCGGTTGGGTGGTCCGACACGAACGGTATGTCTATGGGTTGGCGGCGCTGTATCGCAAGCATAAATTACCCGTCGGTGCCCATATTACGGCGCGTCGCGACCCCTCGTCCGATAAAATCGTCGTCGATTTTCAGGCGCATCGCCCGCGTAGCGAATGGGTTCGTTTGATTGTCAGCAAAAATGGACAGATGGGGTTTGAGGATCAAAAACGGGCGATTGGTGCTGGTTTTGATGATCTGATGATTTTGGGTGCTGATGATCTCGCCTTTGTGGATGATTTATTCCGCGCCCATCAAAGCAGCAACAAATCACTCTCCAGCATTTTAAGGATGTTGATGGGCGAATTAAGCCGCGCCAATACGCAAGGGGCGGTTCACGCAAAAACCCTGTATAGCGCGCTCAATGTGCTGCGGCGGTATCCCCCGGGACCGATGTTTGCAGCGCTCAATGGCGACTCGGAATTTGATTATGTAGGCAACCACTATTGGCGTATGAGCGGGAGTTAACGTATGGTTCAACAAAAAGCAAGTTCATTTATCAAAACAACTGTGAACACCCGTTGGCATATCGATTATTCGTGGTGGGATCAGCACACCGACGAAGACTTGCGCACCTATTTGCTTAGCCATCTCTCCCAAGAACAGCGCGAATCGTTGGGGGATCTGTCAGGCAATCACCTGATCGATCTCGTTGACCCAGAAACGGGCGAAGTCACCCAAGCCAATGACCTTCAATTTGCGTTACAACGGGCAGCCCAACAGCCTGGTTTTATTAGCCCCCACACCTCTTTGGTGGACGGCATTTTTCGGGCATTGATCGCCAATGGCAACCGCCCCTTGTCCGCCAATGATCTTAGCCCTATCTTGAGCCGACAAGCACCGGTCATCCTCAAGACACTCAGTGGTACTCGTGTTTATAAGGGCATCCGCCCCACCGAATAATCAGTTATGGAGTCAAAGCCCTATGAGTCGTGTGATCAACACCGACAGCACTGGTAAACAACGCAATAATCTAATGCGCACAATCGCTGAAATGCTGCGTCGTTTAAGTCAAAAACCAGCCATTGATGACGAAGCCAAAGATATGTTGGCTTTGATTGTGTACTGCCTACGCGGGATCGATGAAGGCATTGATTCGTCAGCCGCCGCATGGGAAAAGCGTGATTACTGGATGAAAGCCGATGAACTGCGCACACGCTGGGCGTGGACAGGTGCCATTGCCGCACAGGTGGAGCAAATCATCCTCAAAGAATTGTGGAACGATCTACCGCTGATGATGGTCAAGCTCATGCCCTATTTCAGCGATATCGATGTAAACAAATTGACCCGCAAAGAGTCGTTGTGGCGTGGGTGCTACACTCGTTTTCTGCAAGAGCAACCGCCTGCTTTGCCGAAATAAAAGAGTCCTATATCAGGGCATGAACCACTCTCATGCCCTTTAGGTCAGCGCCTCGCCAAAAGAAATGCCCAGCGAGCGCGCGGCATGGATCAACTCGCCATGCACGTCTACAACTTTAATTTTCATGGCATCGCGCATGGGTACAGCCGCGATATCGTTGCCATGAAGTGCCACCATATACCCCCATTGCTCCCGCGCTGCCAAATGCACTGCCGCCACTCCAAACTGCGACGCCAGCCAGCGATCATGCGGTGTCGGGGTTCCACCTCGTTGTAAATGCCCCAACCGCAGCACACGCACATCAAAACCTGCTTTTTCGGCAATACTATTGCCCAAGCTATACCCGATCCCGCCCAAGCGTCCATCCATTAAGCCACTGCCTTTGATGTAATATTCCTGCTGTCCGCCGATGGGAGCCGCTCCTTCGGCGACAACGACCAAGCTATAGCCCCGTTCGGGGGTTTGGGTACGGCGTAAATGTTCACAAACAGCCTCTAAATCAAAAGGAATTTCTGGAATAAGGATGACATCGGCACCCCCTGCAACACCCGTTTTGAGCGCAATCCAGCCGCTGTTCCGCCCCATGACCTCCATCACCATCACCCGATGATGACTTTCCGCCGTCGTTTGCAACTTATCGAGCGCTTCGGTTGCCGTCAAAATCGCTGTATCAAATCCAAAGGTCACATCAGTGTGTGCCAAATCATTGTCAATCGTTTTCGGCACTGCAACGATGTGCGCGCCCATATCGATCAACTGCTGTCCTATCGCCATCGTTCCATCCCCGCCCGCCACTATCAAAGCGTGCAGGTTCAGTTCCAGCAAGCGCGCATAGGCTTCATGCGTGACATCGATTTGCTCGCTACTGCCATCTGGTTTTTCGACGATCCGCACAAATGGATTCCCACGATTGACCGCCCCCAAGATCGTCCCGCCACGCCCTAATAAGGGGCGTACCAGTTCTGGGGGCAACGCCATGACCGGCGTCTGTGGCGACAGCAAGCCATCATATCCTTGCCGAATCCCGACCACATCCCAGCCATAATCATGGTGTGCCGCAAGGACGACTGCACGAATGACGGCATTCAAACCCGGCGCGTCACCCCCACCGGTGAGGATTCCCAGTCGCTTCTTCATCATTTTTCACCCGTGTATAATTCCATCAAGGAAATATCACTCTTTGCTAACAGCATCGCAAATTATAGATAACCTGTGCGATTATAGGGGGTGTTGTGTTAAAATGTCACCATGAAATGGCTTAAACTATCGAGACAAATTTATGGCACGCAGACAATCACGCAAACAATCGACAACCCGGCGCGAACGCGGCGGCAAGAGCGAACGCGAACGACAGGTAGAACTGTTGACATGGGGCGCTTTGGTATTGGTCTTTGCTGTTTTGGAGCTTTTACCCGATACCACTGGTATCCCTAATTTTGTGGTGCCATTGACAGGCGCCATCATTCTGCTCGGTTCCGGCATCTATCAATACGCGCAACAATGGCGCGTTAGCCCAGTGACTTGGCTCGGCGGGGCTGCCATGATCGGCTTGGCGTTTTACAATTTGCAGGTTGACCCCACCCGCAGTTTTACTGGAGCCTCATTATTGGTATTCTTCGCCGTGATTATTTTTGGCGTCATCACGGGCGAAACCTAATTATCCGCTAGTGCAAAAATACTGGTGGTTGACAATTGGGATAAACCACGTAATCTGTATGATACTCTTTTGTGCAGATTGTATAGCGACTCATGACTGAAATAGAACGTATTACTGTTGAAGATGTCCGAAAACTTGCCCTCCCGTTGGGCACCCGTGTCGCCGCTGGCGAAGGGTTGCTCTTGAGTCGTTTCGTTTCTTGGACGACGGTCATTTATCCGGAGGAAACGATACCGGCGAAAGTCAGTCATGAGTCGGAGCTTATTCTGGTTGCCCCACCCGATAGCGGGACTTCACAAAGAATTCGCGATGTCGATATCGTCCGTTGGGCATCGGAACAACAAGCCTCGGCAGTCGTCCTCAGCGAGTCGGCGTCTTCAACGGCTATCGCCGAAGCCAACGCCTATGGCATCCCGATTCTGATTCTGCCCGGCGGCAACCGTATCCGCGTGGTCGAAAAAGCCGTGATCAGCCTACTGGTCGATCACAAAGGACAAATTGAACGACGCGGCACCCAAATTTATCGCCAGCTTACTCAAATCAGTTCTCGCAACGAAGGTTTGTCCGAACTGGTGAACGAGATGGCACGCCTGACCAACAAATCAATTGTGGTTCAAGACAAGCGTCTCCAAATCTTGTACAGCTCGGTACAACCGCAATTTGTCGCCTATTGGGAAGAAGTCGAAACTTTCCTGCGCAAATTAGATAATCTGCCGGTCGAAATGCAAGATCGCTTGCGCGTCAGTGATCTCGATAATCCCGTCTTGATGCAATCACTCCCTTCCACAGGCATTGCTCGCTATGTCGCACCCATCATCACCAAAGAGATTGGACGCGGTTATCTTTCGATCATTGGACGTGACAATGATTTAGATGAAATCGATTTATTGGTGGCGGAACAAGGCGCAGAAGCTTGCGCTATTGAAATGGCAAAAGCCAAAGCCATCAGCGATGCCGAAAAACGCTTGCGCGGCACCTTTTTAGACCGGTTGCTCTTTGGGGATGTCAGCCAGCAGGAAGCCCTCCAGCAAGGGGAACGCCTCGAACATGATATGGGGCGTCCTCACATCGCGATTGTGCTGAAGTGGCAAGGCGAAAAAAATGCCTCCATGCGTCGGCTCGAAACCATCGTCAATACCATCGTCGCGAACGCCAAAGCCCATGCCTTGGTGTGGCAGCGCGAACGAGAAAACGAGGTTATTGTCTTTCAAGGCGTGGATGAATCCGACTCGGTCGCCAATGGCATGAAGCTGGCGAAGTCCTTCTCCGTCGAAGTTCAGCGACAATATCCCGGATACCATATCGCTATCGGACTCGGTCAACCCATCTCAGATGTCGCCAACTGGCGGCGATCCTATGAAGAAGCGGTGCAAGCGCGCGATCTCGCGATCCGCTTGCATACCGACATCCCCCTGTATATCGGTGATTTGGGCGTATATCAGCTTTTAATTCGGCTTAACGACAAAGAAAAGCTTTTGGGTTTCTGTGACCAGACCTTAGGGTCATTGGTCGATTACGATGTCCGTCAACATGCGGATCTCGTGAAAACCCTAGAGGCGTTTTTCTTGTGTCATGGCAATTTATCCGAAACTGCCAAAACACTGATTGTGCATCGCAACACTTTGTTGTATCGTATGAATCGCATCAATGAAATTGCAGGCGTCGATTTAGATCGTCCAGAAATACGATTGGCATTCCATCTGGCGTTGACGATACGACGATTGCTCTCTACGAATTAAAGAGTCTAGTTTTAGCGATTGAAAAGTTAGAAATCCTCGTTTTTACCGCGATATATTTATAGACTGCGTGATTTTTTGCCTCGAAACCGGAATTTCAATTGCAATTTATGCAAATTGCACTAAACAATTTCGGTCATTCAGTCAATTTCCGCAAAACCAGCTTTTTGTTACAATTTAACTGTTAATCGTTCAGATTTTTAGCGACAGTAACCGATGCAACCAGAACCATCTCTGCAGAAGTCAAACCAATTTGCTGTTTAATAGACGCGAAAAAATGCGTCTATTGCCATGTATCGTCCCAACGCTCACCTCATGTTTTACCCTAATGGTCTCGATTAAACCAGCGCTCACAGCGCTAGAGGAGCGATAATGCCCGAATTTCGCTATTTGACCGACGTTCCTCTTCATTCGGAAGATACGCGGGAACGTGATGCTTGTGCCTTGATTTGTGCAGTTCGCAAGGGCGGACAAGCCACTCATGGCAACGTAAAACGCACCATCGAAGCGCTCGCCCGTATGGGGCACCGTACTGGATTCGTCGATGGCGAAGGTGATGGCGTGGGCATTATGACCGATATCCCGCGCGAACTATGGGCAAAAAGCCTCGCTCAACAAAATATCCGCTCCTCTCTAGTGACGACTCCTCATTTTTGGGTCGCTCATCTGATGATGCCAAACACCATGCGTCCCGAACGCGACCAAATTGTAACGCAAATTTGCCAACGCATTATCGAAGCAGGGCTAGACATCCTTGTGGAACGTAACGGCAAAGTCGAATCGTATGTACTGGGACAGAGTGCGGCGAAAAACGAGCCGATCTTTGTGCAACTTGCTGGTGTCAACGCCCGCTTGCCGCTTGACCAGCTAGAACGCACCATCTATCGTTTGCAAAAATCGATTGAAAAAGAGTTCAACGTCCATTTCCCGTCGTTCTCATCGCGAAGCGCCGTCTACAAGGTGCAAGGCACTATCGAAATTCTGCGCCGTTACTATCCCGAATTGCGCGATCCCGATTACGCCTCCACGATCACACTGGGGCACGCCCGCTATAGCACCAATACCAACCCCATCTTTGAACGTGCGCAACCGTTTAATGTCCTCGGTCACAATGGTGAATTCAATACCATTTCTCGCTTTCGCCTAGAAGCAAAGATGCTCGGCATTCAACTTCCCGAAAATGGCTCGGACTCGCAAGATGTTGATGCCGTAGTCGATGCCCTGTGCATGGATCACGGTTTTGATCTGATCGAGGCGATGGAACACATTTTCCCTCCTTTCAATCACGATCTGCTCCAAAATGCCCCCCAAATCGCCATGACCTACGATGCTATTCGTCAATCCTTTGGTCCGTTTGCTCAAGGTCCTGCTGCCGTCGTCGCGCGTGTCGGGGATCAGGTCGTGATGAGTGTAGATGCTTTGGGATTGCGTCCCCTATGGTTTGGAGAAACTGAAAAAGAATATTTCGCCTCGTCAGAACGGGGCGTTTACACGCTGGACAGTATGTCCTCTGCCCCCAAGCCACTGGCACCCGGCGAAAAAATCGCGATGATCATCCGCCCCGGTCAACCGATTGAGGTGTTGGATTATCCCACGATCCAGCGTCACGTCATGCGCCGCCGCCAAGATCGCCACTGGGATGGTCAGCAAACCAGTTATATGCCCGCCAACTTCCCCAACAGCAGCGAACGAACCTACCGCCCCAGCGCTGGCGATTCATATCCTGCGAGCGGTGCCTTTGCTGGTGCGCTCGTCAATACCGCAACAGCGCCTGTGACCACTACCCAAGCCACGACTTTCAAAATGATGGAAACCACCCCGTGGCAAAGTGCCCCATCATCGCTTAATCCAGTGAGAATGGCAGCATTGGGATGGGAACGGTATCACATCAGCATTGTTGAGACGATTGCTGAGACCAAAAAAGAACAAATTGGTTCGTTGGGTTGGGATGGACCTCTTGCGGCGCTAAGCCACACGCGCGTGAATTTGGCAGACTATTTCAAAGAAACAGTCGCAGTGGTCACCAATCCCGCTATCGACCGTGAACGCGAGCAATCGCAATTCTCGACCCTCACCTTGATCGGCACGCGCCCCGAATTAGGCAAGATGCATAATGCAGACTCGCAATTGCTCAGTCTGAAATTGCCACTTCTCCTTGGTGGACATCCTGATTTCACTGAAATTGATGCCATGCGGGAGATTGCCACTAAGCAAGGTACCATGCTCTTGGAAGATGTGCTAGAACACTTTGGCGAAAACGCCCACATCATGTCCATGACCGCTTATCGCGGCGAAAGCATCGAAGATGCGATTTTCCGTCTGCAAAACGAAGCCGTTGAACGAGTGCGAAGCGGTGCCTTGTGCCTCGTCCTTGATGACACCGATGCCCTGGGCGGGGAGATGCTGTGGATCGACCCGCTATTGGCGACCGGTGCGATTGATCGGGCGCTCCGCGAAGCTGAAACCGATGGGTATCCTAACCTGCGCCGTCAGGTCGGCATTATCGTTCGTTCGGGCGCAATCCGTGATTTACATGATGTCGTCTTGTGCTTGGGCATGGGTGCCAATGCGCTGCTCCCCTATGCGTTGTACGCTGTCGCCATCGGCATTGCCCCTCGCGCGCCCAAAGAACCCTTCGCTGTGCAAGAAATCAGCAATCGCCTGAATGCCACTCTGAGCGGTCTCAATATCGGTATTCAAAAAGTGACTTCCACCATCGGTTGCCACGAGTTGCGCGGCTATGGACAGTCCTTTAGCTCTATCGGTTTATCTACCGCGATTGCGGCGTTGCTCGGTACCCCCAATTATTTCGGTTCTGATGAGCGGGGTTTCACTTGGGAAAATATCACCAACGATTCTGAACAACGCGCGCTTGAATTCCGTGGTGAAGAAAAGAATCGCATGGAAAATCCCGATCGCCTCTATCCCAAGATGTGGAAGAAAATTGAAGATATCGCAACGGGCGATATGAATCTCGATGAGTATGAAGAAGCCATGCTCACCATCGAAGGGGATATGCCAGTCGCACCCCGTCATATCATCGGTGTCAAGCTCGATCCAGAAGTCCCCAGCACAGTCGCCCCTCAAGATGTCGATATGCGTATTGGCAATCATGAAATGCCGATCCTCATTGGCGCAATGTCGTTTGGGTCGCAAGGGGAACTTGCCTATAAAGCCTATGCCGAATCCGCAGCGCGCCTCAAGATTTTGTGCGTCAATGGGGAGGGTGGCGAACTTTCAGACGTGATGGGCAAATACAAGCCTTATCGCGGCAATCAAATAGCATCGGCACGGTTTGGGGTGAACATCGAATTCCTAAATTCGTGTTCGGTGTTAGAGATAAAAATTGGACAGGGTGCGAAACCCGGCGAAGGGGGTCAACTCCCCGGCTATAAAGTGACCGCAAAAGTCGCTGAAGCCCGCCATACTGCGGTTGGGGTGGACTTGATCTCCCCCAGCAATAACCATGATCTCTATTCCATTGAAGACCTCGCCCAATTGATCGACGAACTCAAAATCGCCAATCCGAATGCCAAAGTATCAGTGAAGATTCCAGTTGTTCCAGGGGTCGGTATCATCGCAGTGGGGATCGCCAAAGCCGGCGCGGACATCATCAATATCACCGGTTACGAGGGTGGTACGGGAGCTGCGCGCGCTCATTCGCTGCGCCATGTCGGTTTGCCTGCGGAGATTGGCGTCTGGTTGGCGCACCAAGCCCTCGTCGCCAGCGGCTTGCGCCAAGATGTCGAAATCTGGTGTGATGGCGGGATGAAAAGCGGACGCGATGTCATCAAGATGTTGTGCTTGGGTGCCAACCGAGTCGGGTTCGGCACATTAGCAATGGTCGCCGTCGGTTGTACCATCTGTCGTAAATGTCATGAAGGTACGTGTCACGTTGGCATCACTACCCATTTGACCACCCGCGAAGAAGCGCTCGATGCGGGTATCAAACACTTTGAACCCCGCGATTATGAATCTGCCGTGCAAGGCATCGTCAATGTGTTCAGCCTGCTCGGTGAGGACATCCGTAATTGGACGGCGAAACTCGGTTTCACCCGCGTCCAAGATTTAGTTGGGCGGGCTGAATTGCTGGAACAAATCGCCATGTGTGACCAAATTGATCTTTCGCCGCTCTTCCGTCACACCCCCATTCCTCCGCGCGTCCCCCTGCATCCGGGTGTTGGGCGCTTGTTGGCGCGTCCCCGCAACTTCTTGACCAAGCAGATCACCGATTTGGTGCGTAGCTCGGCGGCGCATGGCGATGATGAAATGACCTATGATGATGAACAAGTCATGGCGATGGATCGCGCCTTGGGCACCCACACTATCGGTGCCATTGAACGGGGTGAAATCCCCAATGCCCGCATGTTCCATCTGCGTTTTAGCAACTCCGCCATCCCCGGCAATGGCTTAGCCGCCTTTATCGATGACCGGATCGATGTCTTGGTCGAAGGGGGTGCCCAAGATGGCGTCGCCAAGTGCGCACGCGGCGGAACTGTCACCATCCTCAAAGGGTTGAACCACGATGGTGAACGCCTTGATGGGTCTGTCGGCAAGAGTTTTGCTTATGGCGCACAGGGCGGACGTTTCATCGTGCAAGGAAACGCCGACTCGCGGGCGTGCATCCGTTTAAGCGGTGCCGATGTCATCTTCGGCGGTGAAGTCAAAACCCCGCTGCAAGACTCGGTCGGCGGCATCGGCGCGCGCGCCAATCTCAAAGGCTTCGCATGTGAATATATGACTTCAGGGCGGGTGATCATCCTCGGCGATCCGGGTCCATGGATGTGCGCCGGCATGTCTGGGGGTGTCGTTTACCAGCGTATTCAGCCGGAAATGGGGCTTGACCGTAGCGCCATCGAACGCCGCATCGCCCTAGGTGCTACAGTCGGTATCTTCGACCTTGATGCGTGTGGTCTCGATGATGTGCGCGAATTGCTGAGCTACTACATTCAAACGCTCGAAAAGAATAATCAGGCGGAAGCGGCGACTGCTATTCGCACCCTGTGTGCGGAACCGCGTCAGCACTTCGTCATGATCGCCCCACCCTCGCGTTATAAACCGGTTTCCTAAACAGCGCAATACAGCATTGTCTGAAAGTGATCAACAAGCCACCCCGTCGGGCAAACGGGGTGGCTTGTTGATCACAAACTTTTCTCTCGACACACTGCCCCCCGCCGACTATACTCCGTTGTTATGAAGATCGGTATCGACGCTCGGATGACATACTATCGGCGTGGGGGAATTAGCACGTATATTACGCAGTTGAGCGCAGCATTAGCAACACTCGACACCGTGAATCAATATACACTCTTCCACAGCCGTAAATCGCGTGACACGCTCGTCACGCGGTTTCGTCGTGCATCCCTTTGGACGCCAAGCCATCATCGCCTTGAACGGCTGACACTATCGTTAGAATTGCTGCCCTTCAACCTCAATATTTTTCACGCGACCGATTTTATCCCGCCCATATACGGTGCACGCCATCACATTGCCACCGTGTATGACCTCACCTTTTTGCATTATCCTGATTTTTTGACGGATGAGAGCCGTCGTTACTATAACGACCAGATTGAATACGCGGTCCGCCACGCTGACCACATCCTCACCATCAGCGAGTCCAGTCGCAAAGACATCATGGCGATGTTGGGGGTGCCGTCCGAAAAAATCACGGTGCATTTACTCGGCGTTGACGACTCTTTTCAACCACTAAGCGCCGCCCAAATGGCATCCTATCGGCAAGCCCTAGCATTGCCAGATCAGTATTTTCTGTTCGTGGGCACCTTCGAGCCGCGTAAAAACTTAATTGGCTTGGCACATGCCTATCGTGCTTTATTAGACCAATATCCTAACGCGCCGCCCCTTCTTATTGTGGGGTCGCAAGGCTGGAACTTTGAAGACACGCAACAGCAAATGAATCAATTGGCGATGGGGGAGCATGTGCAATGGCGCGAAAATGTACCCCAAGATGCCCTCGTGGCACTGTATAATGGCGCGCTGGCGTTGATCCTGCCCTCTTTTTATGAGGGCTTTGGTTTCCCAGCTTTAGAAGCAATGGCGTGTGGCACGCCGACCATCGTGAGCAATAGCTCCTCCTTGCCCGAAGTCGTCGGTACCGTCGGTACCCTCATCCTGCCTGACGAACCAGCCACCATCACCGAAGCCATGTTACGCGCTTGGCAAGATGAATCATGGCGCACTGCACAAGGTGAAGCCGGGAAAATACGCGCGAAAACCTTCACTTGGGACAAAACCGCCCAAATCACTTTATCCGTTTATCGATCTTTCTCGTGATCACGGGCACTAAAAATGGATATCTTGCTCATCACTCCCAATTCACCCTATCCGCCCCAACAAGGCGCGGCACTGCGCAACTTGGGACTTCTTCATAGCTTAAAGGCGCTCAACGCCCGCGTCACACTCCTCAGTTTTTGCGAACACATCCCCGAAGCTATTCCCGAACGACTGGCGCTATTGTGCGACCGTATCGAGTTTATCGAAACGCCGTCCCGCCACATGAGCGACCGTATCCGTGATTTGGTGACGAGCGATCACCCAGACCTCGCACGACGCTTAAACTCTGCCGCCTTTCGCGAAAAATTAGTCACCCTCCTCCACGAGCGGACTTATGACCTCATTCAGTTTGAGGGCTTAGAAATGGCGGTGTATGCCCCTTTGGTGCGCCAACACCAGCCCAATGCTAAACTCGTCTATGATGCCCATAATGCCGAATTTGCCTTGCAACGAAACATCGCACAGGTTGAAAAACGTTCCATCCGGCGCTTGCCGGGCAGAATTTATTCCCAAATTCAGGCAGCGCGCATCATGCGTTTTGAGCGTCGCGTATGCGCGTTAGTCAATGGCATCATCGCGGTCTCCGACGATGACGCCGGACATTTGCGCACGCTGGGCACAGGGGTGCCTGTGTTCACCTTGCCTAATGGCATTTTCGTGGATGATTATGTCATTAATGAGACTGCCGCGCTGAATCTCGCCGGAATGCCGCTGGTCTTCACCGGCAAAATGGACTACCGCCCCAATGTCGATGCCATGACATGGTTCATTGAATCTATCCTGCCGGCTATTCATACCGTCCACCCAGACGCCCATCTCTATATTGTCGGGCAGCATGTACACCGAAATCTACTGCAATATGAAGCCACCACGCCCAACATCGCCTTTACACGCTGGGTCGAAAGCGTAGTGCCCTTTCTGCATCGCGCAGATATCTTTATTGCACCTTTGCGCATGGGCAGCGGCACCCGTCTCAAAATCTTGGAGGCGATGGCAGCCGGCTGCGCCATTGTCGCCACCGATGTCGCGATCTCCGGCTTATCTGACGAAGTGCGCGACGCTTTGATCGTTGCCAACGACGCGCCCGCCTTTTCCCAAGCCGTCAATGCCCTGTTGCAAGATTCCGGAAAGCGCGCACTTATGGGTGAAAAAGCGCGCACCTATGTACGTGCTTGTTACGATTGGTCAATCCTGACCCCGCACTTGCGCGACATTTACAGGGAGATCGGCATTGGATAAGCGCGCGTTGGCAGAACGTAACCATCAATTAACGCAAGCGCTCCACCAACCCACCCCCAAACAAGCGGCGCGGCGCGCCCTTTTGACAGGGATCGGCAAATTGCCCATCACACAACAGTCGGGTGGTCAAAATCGGTTGCTCATCCTACGTCCTGACCACCTCGGTGATGTATTGCTGACCTTGCCGGCGATCAAAGCGCTGCGTCGGGCAATGCCCACCACCGAGATTCACGCGCTTGTCGGGGAATGGTCAGCAGATGTCCTCGCGCCTATTGCGGATATCGACCAAGTACTCACGCTGTCTTTTCCCGGATTTAACCGACAAGCCAACGATCAACCGTCTCCGTATCTTCTGGCAATCCGTACTGCCCACATGCTAAGGCAGATCGGCTACGACAGTGTCCTCGTGATGCGTCCTGATCATTGGTGGGGGGCACTGCTGGCTTTTTTAGCAGGAATCCCGCAGCGAGTCGGTTTTGATCTTCCAGAAACCCACCCCTTCCTCACGCACATGATCGCCGAGCAAACCCATCAACATGTCGTCACCCAAAGCATGATGATCGTCAATACCGCCTTAAACAAAAGCCTAGACACGCCGTTATACGAGTTTCCGGTGGAGCAAGAAGCGCGCCTTGCCATGCGGGCGCGCCTCGAAGAACAAGGCGTCGCCGCAGAATCGCCGTATATCGTCGTCCATGTCGGTTCTGGTGCTGTGGTCAAAAATTGGGAAATAGAAAAATGGGCGCGCGTTGCAGATGCCTTAGCGGATGGAATGACAGCTTCGATCATTTTGACAGGTACCCAACAAGAACGCCCGACAGCCGTGCAAATTGCCAGCGCAATGAAACATCCCCCCGTGATCACCAACGGCGAAACCTCATTAGCGCAACTGGCGGCACTCCTCAGCGAAGCGAGCCTCGTCCTCGGTTGTGATAGCGGACCAATGCACCTCGCAGCAGCGGTCGGCGCGCCGACCGTCACATTATTTGGCCCTGCCGCCCCGATTTTATTCCGTCCATGGGGCGACCCAGAAACACATCCTGTCGTCACCAGCGATATTGGGTGCTTACACTGCCGCATCTTAGATTGGTCTGGCGATGACCTCGCCCATCACCCCTGTGTGCGCGACATCACCACCGCCCAAGTCATTGACGCGGCATGGCGCGCCCTCAACGCTTCTGCTAATCGGGGATCACGATCCCTTTAAGGTCTTCTGCCTGCGGGAATGCCAGCTGCATATCTTGCAACGTTTGAACAATCGTCTGGGTGATGACATAATCGCGATACCATTTCTTATTGGCAGGCACGATATGCCATGGGGCATGGGCAAAATGACAGCGCGTCAGGATGGCTTCATATGCCGTCATATACTGATCCCATTGTTCACGGACGACCAAATCACCTTTTGAAAACTTCCAGTGTTTGGCGGGGTCATCAAGGCGTTCTTGAAACCGTTTTTTCTGCTCATCCTTGTCGATGTGCAAATAAAACTTCAAAATCCGAGTGCCATTATCCGCCAGCAACCGCTCAAAAGCGTTGATATGCTCATAGCGTTTTTCCCACACTGCCGGTGGCACCAAATTATTCACCCGTGCGATCAGCACATCTTCGTAGTGGCTACGGTTGAAAATGCCAATATAGCCCTTAGGCGGTGTATGATGGTGAATACGCCACAAAAAATCATGTGCAAGGTCTTCAGGGGTCGGTTGTTTGAAGCTTGTCACCCGCACGCCTTGCGGATTCACCTGATCGAAGACTTTTTCAATCGCGCCATCTTTGCCGCCAGCATCCATCGCTTGGAAGACGACAAGCAGCGATTGGGTGCCCTGTGCATACAACATTTCTTGCAATTCGGTGAACCGTTTTTCGAGTTTTACTTCCTCGCGCCGAGCAGCATCTTTGGTCAAGTCACCTGTCTCGGACGGATCAAAATTTTTCAGGCTGACGGACTCGCCAAAGGGTGAAACAAGCGGTTGTTTTGCCATCACATTACACTTTCACAAAGACAAAATAGTCGAAAAATTAAACCCAACCTCTTCCATCACAAGCCAGAAGAGATTGTGAAAATCAACGCTTGGTAGCGCTAGGAACGCATAAAATCAGATGCGGGGCGCGGGGCGACCGTGCGCGTTTCTTCATTCCGGTAAGTCACCATGCCGGGACGCCCACCTTTGATCTTTTTGACATCACGCCGCCCCACGACATCAACGATGACCTTTGCCTCGCTACGACTGGCGCTGTAATAAGCCGCCAACGCCGCCGCCGTGTCAATCACCGTGTCAAGGATGCGCCGACCATCATTCTTGATGATCACATGCGCGCCCGGCACCCCACGCGCGTGTAACCATGTATCCAATGGGCTGCCCTTGTCGAAGGTGACTTGCTCGTTTTGGCGGCTGTTGCGTCCAACCCAGATGATAAACCCCTCCGGCGTGACGATGCGCAAAGGCGCACTTTTCGCACCACCCCGTATGGGCGCTTTCCCTTGCCAGTAACCACTTACCTTCAGAGCGCTCTGTACTTCTTCAATATCGGGCCAGTTGGACGCTAATTCCAGATCGGTGTCAAGCTGAGCAATAAAAGTGATCTCCGATTCTGTATCATGAATGAGTCCGGGCACATCATCAAGTGCGCGTTTGGCTTTGTTGTAACGCTCAAAGTAGCGTTGGGCATTCTCCAACGGTGTCATCGTCGAATCGATAGGGATGACCACCTCATCATCGGCATCGTAAACAGCGCGCAGTTCAGTCTGTCCGGGCGTGATCGCATACTGGTATGCCAAAATAAGTTCACCACTCTGGCGCAGGTATTCTCGTTCCGACTCGTCAGTCATGGATCGTTTCAAAGCTGCCAGACGAGTTTCCAGCCGAATCCGCGCCGCCCGCATCGCCTCATGCACTGGTTTCTTGGCGGCGTCATACACTTCATCACCCACAGGAGCGCCATAATAGGTGGCAAGCGCTTCACTCATCGTCGCCACAGGTCGCCATCCGGGTTGGCTTAGCATCGGATACACGCTAAACGCGCTAATCACTTCATCCTGTTCAACAATCCCGGGTTTCCAATCCCGCTGCTTCAGCGGTTGTAACACCGCCGTCATCACTTCATGCAAAGGTTCCAGCGCTATGCCACTCGGCAAGGTATTGGCGTTGCCAGTCGCGCGGTAGATGATCTCTTTTGCCAACAACGGACTCATCCCCAGCAAATTCGCGGTCAGCACTTGCTGAGCTTTGCGCTTAGGGTCATCATTTTGCGCAAACATCGTCTGTAATCCCTCAAGGTCTACGAGAAATGGATCCTGTTTGCCTAGTTGCGGCGGCGGCGACACATAGCGGTGCGCGGGCAAACTGACCCGATACCGGTTTTCGTCGGCACCCACCCGTCGTAAGCAATCGATGATCGTGCCGTCCTTCACTAGCAATAAATTGCTTCGCCGTTCCATCGGTTCGATGATCAATATCACCTCCCCTTGCGGACCTTCTATTTCCAGATGGAGGATGCGTTCCCATGCCGGTTGGCTCACATGCGTGATCACACCGCCTTCGACATGACTGCGAATCAGCAAGCCTAACTGCGTCGGACGAGGCAACCCCCGCCGCAATTTATCTTGCACTAGATGTAAACGGGGTTGCTGATTTTCGGCACTGAGGTAGAGGTATTGACGGCGATGGTTGGCGTAAATCTCCAGCCCAATACTGTTCTCATCAATACTTACAGAGTCTTGAATCCGCCCCCCAACCAAGACATCCATAAATTCATCGACCAGCGCAGACAGACTGAAAACATCAAGGTACATGGTCTAGGTACCGCCATTCACGAGATAAACGAGCATATCCGCAAGGTCTTGCTCGCTCACGCGCGTTCCATAATCTTGCGGCATTGATGGTTGAAACCCCTCAACCACAAACGCCAACGGATGCACGATGGATTCGTAGAGGTACTCCGCTGCGGTCAAGGGCGGATGGCGTTCCCCAGCAGCAACGGCTAAGCCGTCCAAGGCGGGTGCCGCTTGTCCCGCCGCTAACCGATGACAGGCAGCGCAGGCATATTTTTCGAGACTTGCAGATCCCCTGCTGGCATTCCCCATCGCCAACAAACGATCCACCGTCTCGGTATAATTCATCACCGTTCCATCAGGAGGCGTTGCGGCGGTGTTCGGCGCAAATGTCAGCAAGACGACAAAAAAAGCAAGCGCTGCCCCCACCAATAACAGGATGGTGATAATCACGGGCAACGTCACCATCGACGGCTTAGGTTTTGTTTCCATAGATTTTTGTTCCATTTTTAGAACCGCTGAAACGTCAATAACGAAGCATTGCCCTCAACCATCCCCCGTCAATGGGTACAGTGTACCCATTGACGGGGTGAACAAATCATATCGGGAGCAAGAAAGTATCGAGGATCATCGCCAAAAAGATGAAGGCGAGATAGGCGGTTGAAAATTTATAGGTGATGCGCGCCGCTTCTAGGGAACGTTCGTTAATCAGTTGGATTGACTTCCAAATCAGATATACCCCCAACGCGACCGCTGATAGCCCATACACAATACCCAAGGTGCCCACCACAATCGGCAGCAAGCTGACCAGCAACAAGGCGATGGAATAGCCCAAAATTTGCCGACGGGTCGATTCCTCACCCCGTGCCACAGGCATCATCGGCACATGCGCGCGCGTATAATCTTCGTTCACCAGCAATGCCAATGCCCAACTATGCGGTGGCGTCCAAAAGAAGACAATCGCGAACAACAACATAGCATCCAGCGAAACGACGCCGGTTACGGCTGCCCATCCCACGAGAACCGGCATCGCCCCCGCGCCCCCGCCAATGATGATATTGAGAAACGTATTGCGCTTCAAGATCACCGTATAGACGATGACATAATAGACTGCCCCGCCAAATGCCAGCGCTGCGGCTGTCCAATTGACGGACAAGCCGAGGATCAAGACTGACAAAAGGATCAAGACCAGACCATAAATCAATGCCGATAGGGGCTTGATACGCCCTGACGGGATCGGTCGTTTTTTAGTTCGATCCATCAGCATATCCATATCGCGATCATAATATTGATTGATCGCGCTTGCCCCCGCCGAAGCCAGCGCGCCGCCGAGGATCGTAGGGAGCAAAAGACTCAGTTGCGGGGCACCATTAGCAGCGACAACCATCGCGGTGACAGTGGTAAAGAGCAAAAGGGTCACGATACGCAGTTTGCTCAGTTGCAGATACGCGCCGATGGTCTCGCGAAAAGTCAATTTTATGAACTCGGGAGTGGTTCCGACTGTGGTTGCCATTCGTTTTGTTGTTGCACCTGTCCATGACTCAAAGTTTCAAATGCACTGAGGACGATCAATACCGCCCACGTTCCAGACGCCATTCCGACATGCGCCGCGCCCCAAAGAGGCGCTGCGCCACTGATGACAAACATAGCACCTACCCCTGCTTGCGCAAGGTATAGCCCCAACGCGATCAAGCTCAAGAGACGCATTTGTCCATCCCGTTGGCTTCGCCATGCGGCAGCCACGACAAAGAATAACGAAATGCCTAAGCCGACCACAATAACACGGTGAAGCATATGAATGGTCGCCCATGCCCCTTGTTGAAAAGGCAGAAATTCCCCATTACACAGGGGCCAATCCGTACACGCCAACGACGCTCCACTGCCGCGCACCAATGCGCCGCTGACGATGACGACCAACGATAGCGCCGTGGTGATATAAACCAACAGTGTGAAGTTATCACGTTCATAACGATGTCGAGGGCGATACAGCGTTGTGACGGCAGCCGTCAATAACGCGCCTAACAACAGCATCGCGGTGCCCAAATGCAGCGTCACGGCTGTGGGGGGCAGATCAAGAACAACGACCAGTGCCCCCAACGCACTTTGCAACGCAAACAAGCCTGCTGCAATGACCGTAATGACCAGCACCCGACGATTTTGTTTGCGATAAGCCACAATCGCTATCGCCAACATCGATAACCCAAACAAACCTATCGCGACTGCAAACAAACGATGCAGCCATTCGATCCAAGCGGTCAAATTATCAAGAGGGGGGATGATGGAACCATGACACAGGGGCCATTCATTGCCACAGCCCAAACCGGAATCAGTCACACGGACCACAGCGCCAAACACAATCAAGCCCACAGTCAAGAGCGATGTGGTGATCGCTAAGATGGGGAACCATTTCACACGCATTGAGATTACCCTAGAAACTCGCTATCGCGATGGTCGAACCCATCACGTTAGCAATGACACGTAAGGCACCAGCGGCACCACCGAAATCACAACCAAAACCCCGATGAAAATATTGGCGGTATAATCTTGATTGGTGCTAAACATCGCCCACCCCACGATCCCGACCGTGATCAGAAGGATGAGACTGCCCGTCATAAAGTGAAGCAACGGCGCTTGCCAAAAGAAATCAACCACAGTAACGCCAAACGACACACCCGCTTGCAAAAAGAGCAGGATCGCCATATTGCGGATACCGATCATAACGGCTTCGTCGTCACGACGAAAAACCACCATCATGAGGATAAGCATGGCAGGCACCAAAATAACCATGCCAACAATTGCCCAGTGATGCAACCATTCCATCAGCCCCGCAGGATCGCTCAGCGAGGGGATAATCCGATCACCACAGGTGAACCAAGTGGTACACACATAAAACGACGTTGAGCGAAGGGCGCTGAGGATGAAAAATGCCAGCGAAACGCCGAAAAAAAATATGGATTGCAAAGCAACAGTGACAATTCGTCTCGGTGGTGGTTGCATCACAGGCTCATTTCTGAAAATACAGCGACAGTCATACGTTACGCCGCTGAATTTTCAGTAGAGGGGGTATTCGCACTTTGTTGCTGCGCGTCAAACTTGCTTTTCTTCACGCCGCGATCCACAAACCACAAAATCACCGTCAAAGTGACAGCAATACCCACCAGATTAAACAGAATAAAGCCGATCATCAGAAAAAATTGATTCGCTTTCCATGGCAACATCGTCGTTGGCGATGCGTCGGGTGCGCCGACCTGTTGCAAAACAGGGAGTACAGCGCCATTGCTCGAAATTAACAGCGTCGTTAAACCTCCGCCAACGAGCAGCAAGACGACAAGAACTATGAGTATAGAGAATCGCCTCACACGATACCTCCGAAGGTTGATAAGACTATCCAACGGTAAACAGCCTTGATTGTACTATTTTGGACAATCTCTAGCAAGCAAATTCAAAACTTCGTTTCTTTCTTCACAATCTGCGCCATTATAAAGGGACAGCAGCATCTTGATGCATTATTCTGGGCATAAAAAGGCAGGCACTTGTAATAATGATTGCGCCAAACGGGTACCATGCCATGTCAACAACGATCCATCAATCAAATAGATCTGACCGTTTCGCGCTGCGGGCACATCCAACGCCATAAACTCTGGGAGGTGCGCCTCGGTGAAGGCAAAGGGTTCGCTCGGCAGCAAAATAATATCGGGCTGCGCATCCACCACTTCCTGCATCGTCACACGCGGATACCGGGTATCGCGCCCGACGACACGCGGATCCTCTGCTGCCAACGGGGATGCCTGTCCCAAATCAGCCGCCAAGGGGTACAGGCGTTCACGCTCGGCAAACACATTCATGCCGCCGCAAATTCGCAATAAATCATGTGCGAAGGTATCCGCATTAAAAGTCATCAGTGGATCATGCCAGATGGGGACGAAAACACCACACGGCACCTCCCGCTCGATGCGCTCCAGCCAATCGACCAAACGCTCGATCTGGCGCACACTCTCGCTACGGTCAGGGGCTTCAAAGGCATACATGATCGTCCATAACAAGTTAAACGCCTCGCGCACAGTGCGCGGAAACGTCACCCAAACAATGATGCCGGCAGCTTGCAATGCCTCAACATCTTCGCGACGATTCTCTTCTTGATTGGCGATCACCACATCTGGATGCAACGCGATGATCATCGCAACATCGGGATTTTTGGTACCCCCTAGCGCGGGGATACGCTCCACCAGCCCCATGGGATAAATACAATAATCCGTTCGTCCGACCAAGCGATCCCCTAAGCCGAGATCAAAAAGGGACTCCGTAATGCTTGGCACCAACGATACCACGCGGCGGGGTGGCTCGGTAAATGGGACATCGACCCTATAGTTGTACTCAAGCATACGTAAACCTCATTTTAAGCACTCAATTGCGGTGGACAAGTTGATCGCGTTCGGGTCCGACACTCACTGTGCGAATTGGAGTGTCGCACAACGCCGCAACCCGATCAATATAACCGCGTGCCGCTTCGGGCAACGCCGACCATTGGCGAATCGCGCTCAAGTCTTCCTGCCAACCCGGCAGCGACTCGTAAATAGGCTGGGCGCGTTCTTGCTCTGCCATCGTCGAAGGATTCGTCTCGTACCGCCGATCCCCCACTTGGTATGCCGTCGCTATCTGCAAAGTGTCAATACCGCTCAAGATATCGAGTTTCGTCAACACCATTTCGGTAAAACCATTGACTGCCGCTGCGTACCGCAAGACCACCGCATCCAACCAACCACAACGGCGCGGGCGTCCGGTCGTCGTCCCAAATTCATCCCAGAAGTTCTCACCCGTCCCTCGTAAACGTGTGGCGATGTCGCCGTCTAACTCGGTTGGCATGGGACCGGATCCCACGCGCGTGCTGAACGCTTTCGCCACGCCCACAACTTCATCAACGCTCAACGGACCGATCCCCAAGCCGGTCAATGCCCCGCCCGAAGTGGGTGACGAGCTGGTCACAAACGGGTAGTCTCCATGATCGACATCTAACAATGTCCCCTGTGCGCCTTCGCACAACACGCGCGCGCCCGCCTTCAAACGTTTATTCAAATAATCGCTGGTATCGGCGATGAAGGGACGCAAGAAGTTCGCCGCTTCAATATAAATGGCAACCTCATCATCAGCATTAAGGGCTGCGAAACCCTGTTTCACCAAGCGATCACTGGTGGTCCGCAGTTGCAAATGCAACGCTTCGGCAAACAATTCGATGTCTTGCATCTGCCCGATACGCAAGCCCGAACGTCCCGTCTTGTCCATGTACGCTGGACCAATCCCGCGCAAGGTGGTGCCAATCTTATCTGCGCCACGCTGTGCCTCAGAAGCGGCATCTAACGCCGTGTGTGCCGGGCTGATGATGTGTGCCCGCGTGCTGATCAGCAAATTTTCCGGCGTCACCGACACGCCTTCAGCTTCCAAACCCTTGATCTCGCGCACCAGATTGACTGGGTTAATCACCATGCCATTTCCCAGAACACACATCACATGATCATGCAGAATACCGGACGGGATGAGGTGCAATTTATAAACCTTGTCCTGCACAACCACCGTATGCCCGGCATTATCGCCACCTGCATAGCGAGCGACCACATCCGCATCCGCCGCCAACCAATCGGCTACTCTACCCTTGCCCTCATCACCCCACTGCGCGCCGATCAAGATGCTTGCTGGCATAAAATCCTATCCTCTAGTGTCGAACTTGCCTCAAACCAAGTGCTTCATCACGCTATTGTTTATCCGCTGTAGGCACTACCCAGTCGAATCACGACTTCGCCAGCACCCCATGTTTCAATCTCACCATCAGGACCAAAAACGATTGCTGAACCGGGTTTCACACCGATCACGATGGCAGTTGGGGTTTCGGCAAGGAATTCACGGATCAGATGCTCTTGGGAGTCATCAATGACCAGCGCCACGCCACCTTCCAACCACTCCAAACCATCGCGCGCCTCACCATCCAAAATCCATGTCCCAAACAAAGTGGCGATAACCCCTTCCAGCAAGATCACCGCACCCCGTTCATAAGCGCTTTGCAACCCTTCAAGCGGCGCGCCCGAAAGATAAGCGCGTGCTGATTGCGGCGTGCCCTCCCCTGTGATCACAACCAAACCGGCATCCGTCAGTTTGTCCAACACGACCACATCTTCATCAGTCGTCGGGTCAACCCAGTAGCCAGCCGGAGCCGCCATATCTTCGAGATCGATCAACAGTTGGTCAGACTGTTGATCGATCGCCATCACTGCCAGAGCACCATCCGCCGCCATCCGATTGATCGCGGTCGCGCGAATATCCTCATCCACACCGCCACTCAATACCAGCCACCCGCGCCCATCCAGCCAGTGAAACACATTTGTTGAAGCCATTAAGCCTCCGGCAAAACATAAGCAGCGACCGCCGATGCAAGCAACGCCGTTCCCAAGGTCAGCGCCCGCTCATCAAACGAAAAGCGAGGGTGATGATGCCCATAATAGGTGTCTTGGGTTTCGTCACGTGCCCCCACGAAGAAGTAGGCCCCCGGAATGTCATCCATGAAATAACTGACATCCTCCGACCCCATCGTGCGCGCTGTTAAATCAAGCGCGGTTACGTCGTCAAGCGCCACAAAATGTTCGCGTAAGCGCGCCGCTACCGCATTATCATTGACGACCGGAATCGTCAAATGTTCAAATGACAGTTCTGCTTGACACCCCAACGCCGCCGCATATTGTTCTGCGATCACGCGCATTCGTTCAAAGGTAAAATCGCGCGTCTTCACCGAAAAAGCGCGCACGGTCCCACACATTTCCGCCTCTTGGGGAATGACATTATAAGCGTCACCCGCTTTAACGGTTGTCACCGAAATCACGAGGGTATCCAACGGATCGAGGTTGCGACTGACAATGGTCTGAAACGCCCCGATGATTTGCGCAGCACAGATCACCGGATCGGCACCTTGATGGGGCAGCGCGGCATGGCTGCCCTTGCCCGTGATCTTGACTGTGAATACCGACGCCCCTGCCATCGTGGCACCATCCGCAATGCCAATCATGCCATAAGGCATACTGTTCCATAGATGCAAGCCAACCGAAACATCGGGGCGTGGGTCTAGCAAAGCCCCATCGTCAATCATCGCTCGCGCTCCCCGCCCAACCTCTTCGGCGGGTTGAAACACAAATTTCACCCGTCCGGCAATCGATGCGCGCTGTTCTGTCAACAATTGAGCAACGCCAAGCGCGATGGTGACATGTCCATCGTGCCCACAAGCGTGCATTTTGCCGGGCACAGTGGAGCCATAGACAAAATCATTCTGCTCATGGATCGGAAGCGCATCCATATCGGCGCGCACCAATACCGTCGGACCGTCGTGGGCACCTTCCAAGATTGCAATGACGCCCGTCTTGCCGATACCCGTTTGCACTTCTAGTCCAAGCTTGTTTAGCGCCTCCGCCACAATGCCAGCGGTGCGAAACTCTTCAAACGCCAATTCGGGGTGTTGATGTAAATCACGACGACGAGCGATCAACTGATCGCCGAGCGCTTCGGCTTGCGCTTGAAAATCGATAGCAGTCATTTTTTGAGTCCTTTTGTCGATCTGGAGCAATCGATCAACGATCAAAGTTTATCACACGGAATGACTCGACATAACGCGGATACTCTGGCGACTCGGGATCCGTATTTTTGCGCATCCGTTCCGCCATCGCTTCCATATCCGCAATCTGGCTCTTATGTTCACGCAAGGAAGTAATCTTGGTTTCGACATGATGCGAAACATCGATTTTCACAGTGGGTGTCGCCGTACCTGCCAGATAAAGCTGTTTGGTCTTATGGACATCGAGATATTCATCCCGTTCCATCTCTGGGAAATTGAGACGATCTCGCGCCGTTGGATAGATGGCATCCAACGTTGCCTCGCCAATGGCACGGTGATCGGGGTGATTGATCGCCCGTTCGCCAAACCAAAATACGGTCGGGTCAAGGGTCACAATCACATCCGGTTTGTGAATGCGAATCTGACGAACAATGTCCCGACGCAATTCTAGTGAAGGCGTCAGTTCGCCATCTTTATAGCGTAAAAAGACGACTTCTTTCACTCCCAATGCCGCCGCCGCCGCCCGTTCTTCCGCCTCGCGGATGACCATCAGGCGTTCGCTGGTCATGTCGGGAGCAGCACTGCCTTTGTCCCCACTCGTCGCCAAAATAAAAGTGATATGTGCCCCTTCCGCCGCCCAACGGGCAAAGGTGCCACCACTAAAAAATTCCGGATCATCGGGGTGCGCAAAAACACCCATTATTCGTTTGGATGCTTCTGGCATGGTCTCTGTGGTCAAAATCTACGCTCCTATTCAGGGAAAAGCGTGCAGCCCATCCTAGCAACTGCACGCCCACATACGATCAACCCCTAACACTGACCCTAAAGGCGGGACTTATTCCACCTCGCTATCCGTTTCTTCCGCTTTCTTGCCCGGTTTTGCGCCGCATTCGCAAGGACCATCCCCATGTTTATCACAAGGTGCCTTTGCCTTCCGTGCCAACGCTTCCAGTTCGTCCAGTGGCACCAGCTCTTCACGCTTAAAAACAATGCGCAAATCTTCGATCTGCACCAGCACCGCATCTTGCAGGGGCAGCACGTCCAGCACTTTGCCCTCGCCTTGGGGGGTACCCACGCGCTTATTTTTCTTGGGGAGCTTCTGACGCGCCTCGACATAGGTCTCGTATTCGTAGACCAGACAGCAGCGCAAGCGCCCACACATGCCAGTGATCTCGGATGGATTCAGCGATACGCCTTGCATTTTCGCCATTTTGATCGAGATCGGGCTAAAATCGGTCAAGAAGGTACTGCAACAGCGCAGTTCCCCGCAGGCACCAAAGCCACCCAAAAGTTTTGCCACATCGCGCGGACCAATTTGGCGCATCTCGACCTGTGCGGCGAAGGATCGTTTGAGGTCATTATGCAACCGGCTGAGATTGACCTTATCTTCGGCGGTGTATAAAAAGGTGAGCGCTGAGCCATCGTAGTTGTAAAGGGCGGTGATAAACTTCACCCCATCCACATCACGACTATCATTCAATCTTTCTTTCAAAATGCGCATGGCGTCATCTTGTTGCATTTCCCAATGGTGACGTAAGAGCAAATCGCGCGGGGTCGCCATACGCATTATCGGCTTGTATTCTTGATCGCTCTGTTCCACTACGTTGAAGCTCACAACTTCACCCATTTGCCGACCACGCGCAGTTTCGACAATCACATGGTCGCCGACGAGAAGTTCGGCAAATTCCGCATAATCAAAATGATACACTTTGCCGACCCGATGAAATCGGATACCGGCAACAGTGCGTTGTTTTTCAGTCAACTGTTCGGACATGGTGATCCTGTGCTACATGAATTACACTAACGAGAGATTTCTTAATCTATCATAGGCGATTAACGGAACAGCGCAAAGTGTTAACCCAATGAAAACACTCTTGATGAAGTTTGGCGGCAGTTCCATTGGGATTACGATGGGGCTGACTCAGCTATTGAGCATCGTCCTGCACGAGACCACCCGTTGGGATCAACTGATCTTGGTGATCTCAGCGCTTGATGGTATCACAGACCAATTAATCGAGGCTTCGCAGTTCGCCCGTTTGGGCAACACACGCGGCTATCGGCGTATCGTCGCAACGCTGCGCACCCGTCATATCTCGTTGATCGGCGAATTACCGTTGGGTGCCACCGAGCGCGCCGCGCTTCAAACCAACATCGATTTGCTGTTATTCGAAATGCACGATGCGTGCCAGCGCTTAAGCGAAACGGGAACCCATAACGACCCCAATCATGCCTTTGATCAGATCATCGGCACCGGGGAGCGCCTTGCTGCGCGCATTGTCGCCGCACTATTGCGACAGCACAACATCCGAGCGGTTGCCCTAGACGCCACCGACCTGATCATCACCGACGATGTGCGCGGCTATGGCACCCCCATGATGGCGGCGACGCAAGGGCGTATTGATGAAAACTTAAAACCTTTGATGCAACGTCAAATCCTACCCGTCATCACTGGTTTCATTGCGGCAACCCCCGATGGGGCACCTACTACACTCGGTCGCGGTGGGAGTGATTACACGGCGTCGTTGATCGCTACTTGCGTCAATGCCAATGAAGTACGGGTATATGCCGATGTCGATGGCATGATGACGGCAGACCCCAATGACATGCCCGACGCCCATGTTATCGATAGTTTATCCTATGAAGAAGCCGCTGACATGGCATTTTATGGGGCACGCATCTTGCACGCTCGCATGATTGCCCCACTCTATGAACAACGCATCCCGTTGCGGATCAAAAATGTTTTCAAACCTCAGCACAACGGCACCTTGATCGATGCCCGATCCGCTACCAAGGGGATCAAAGCCATCACCATGATCGAAGGACTGGCGTTGACTGCGCCGCGCAATAGTGCCTTTGACGAAATCACCGACTTAATCGACCAAAAAGCTATCGAAATTGCGGGTGCGCGTGTGGAAATGGTCACGTCGGCGCAATCCGCTACCCATACCTTGCTGTGTTTCATGATTCCGCCTTATGCAGGGCATGGCGCGCTCCATATGCTGCAAAGCTCATTGGTCACCCAACTCACCCACATCAGCAGCAGTATGGTCTGGAGTATTCAAGCGGTTGCCATCATTACAGTTGTCGGCAACCACAGCGTAGATACCCCCGACCAAATTGCCCGCATCCTCACAGCGCTAGGAACCATCCGATTACTGACCGTTGCGCGGAACCCATCCAATTGCAGTCTGTCGTTGGTGATTCACCCCGCCGATGCCGACCATGCGCTCAACCAGATTCACACGCTGATCGTCAGCACGCCTTAAAAGCGGCTGAGATAATAATCTAACTCCCAAGCGGTAACTTGACGATTGTAATCTTCGATCTCTTGTTTCTTCAGCGCCGCATAGCGACTGAAGATGAATTGACCTAAAGCGTCAGTGATCACATCATCCTGTTCTAGCGCATATAGGGCATCACCAAGCGAAGTCGGTAGTTCTTGCAACTGCCGTTGGCGTGTCCGATCTGGACGCAGCAGCGAACCTTCATACGCTTCTGGCAAGGGCATCCGTTGACGAATGCCATCGAGTCCAGCGGCAAGCATCACGGTTGTGGCAAGATAGGGATTACTGCTGGAGTCTGGGCAACGGATTTCGATGCGCGTATGTTCTTCTTTACCGAGCGCGATATGGGGCACACGAATCATCGCGGCACCGGCGCGGTTGACATGTGCCCATGTCACATATTTGGGGGCTTCAAAGCTCATGGCGAGTCGTTTATAAGAATTCACCAGTGGTGCCAAGATCGCCGTCATCGCGGGCGCGTGGTACAATTGTCCGGCGAGGAACTGCTGCGCTGTTTCCGATAAGCCATATTCGTGATCGACATCAGCGAAACAGTTGGCATTGGTCGCGACATCATGCAAACTCTGATGGGTGTGCATCCCCGAACCGGGGAGCGACATGCTGGGGCGCGGCATAAACGTACAGTGCATGTTATTCTTTTGAGCAACTGTACGCAACGCTACCCGTGCTGTTAGAACGTGATCCGCCGACACCAGCGCATCATGATAGTCAAAATCAATCTCGTGTTGTCCTGCGCCAATCTCGTTGTGGGCAGAATCTACGCGAATATCCATCGTCAACAAAGTGTGGATCATCTGACGGCGCAGGTGTTCCGTCACTTCATCAGAACGATCAAAATAACTGGAAGCATCGAGCGGCTGTAAAGGCAAAACACCATTGTTTTCATGCCGATGAAACAAAAAGAATTCTAGTTCCATACCCGTCTTCAAACGGAAACCCATCTCTTCGGCAGTTTGCAACACGCGCTGCAAGGCATTGCGTGGGTCGCCGATAAAGGGATCGCCATCAATGGTATGGACTGAGCATATCAAACGCGCCGTCCGATGTTCTGGTTCATCATCCCACGGCAGCACTATATAAGAACTTAAGTCTGGACGCAGTACCATATCGCTTTCGGCAACCCGCGAAAAACCCTCAACCGACGAGCCATCGAAATTCAGCCCATTGTCGATCACCCCTGCAACCCGACCCGCCGGAACGGTCACGCTTTTGACGATGCCAGCAATGTCGGTAAACCAAAGCGCGACAAACCGAACGTCATTTTGCTCAATATGTTGTAGTATTTCGTCTTTAGTCATTTTCTTCGCAGAACGATGATCGTCCATAAATGATCTTTCCATAGCTTTCAATATAACCTGCATATCAGGCGACCAGCAGGGTTCAATCTCACGAAAAACGGGGGCAACTTGTTAGTTGCAAGTGCTAATCTTTCAACCAGCCTAGATGCCCGAATAAGGCATCCAGACCCAGTAAATATCCTCGCCAGCCAAAACCACTGATCTGTCCCACGCAAACTGGTGCGATCATCGACACATGCCGAAAAGACTCGCGGGCGTGGATATTCGACAAATGAACTTCCACCACTGGCAGTTGAATACCACTGATAGCATCACGCAGCGCAATCGAGGTATGGGTATAGGCTCCCGGGTTGATGACCACCCCTGCCGCCCATTGCCGCGCAACGTGGAGGGTGTCTACCAAGACCCCCTCGTGATTGGATTGCTCCGTCTTCAACTCGACATCGTGGCGCTGTGCATGGGTGATCGCCAATTGATTGATATCAGACAATGACCAATTGCCATATACTTCTGGTTCCCGCGTGCCAAGCAAGTTCAAATTCGGACCGTGCAGCAGCAATACGGAACGTGCCATCAAATGATCTCCTTGAGTATCGCGATCACATCCTCTTTGCTCACGTCTGCCGTAATCAGCGGTTGACCAATATCGCGCAGCAACACAAAACGTAATTGCCCGCGTTGTTTTTTCTTATCGGTACCCATCAAGTTATAGACCGTCTCGACATCAAGGTCGCCCATGTGGGTCGGCAAGCCGACTGTTTCTAACAGCCGATAGACAGTTTCGATCAAGGATGGGGCGCATAAACCCAAACGTTTAGAGAGCAGCGCCGCCGCCGCCAACCCAATCGCGACCGCTTCGCCATGCGCAAAAGCGTATCCCGACGCATGTTCAATCGCATGACCGAACGTATGCCCCAAATTGAGGTGTGCCCGTATCCCCTGTTCAAACGGATCGGCTTGCACGACATCCACCTTAACCTGCACCGCACGCGCCACCAAGACTTCATCAGGGGTATCTCCCCCAATCATATCCAGCAGCACCTGATCGGCAAGCAAGCCATGTTTGATCAGTTCCGCCAAGCCACAGCGCAATTCCCGAACCGGCAAGGTGTCCAGCAACTCGGTATCGATCAACACATCAGTCGGTTGCTTAAAGGCACCGATCAGATTTTTGCCCTGCGGCAAATCGACTCCGACCTTGCCACCCACGCTAGAATCGACCATTGCCAATAAACTAGTCGGCACCTGCACAAAGCGCACACCGCGTAGATAGGTCGCCGCCACAAAACCAGCGACATCACCGACCACGCCACCCCCAAAGCCGATCACGGTCGAACTACGGTCTAAACCTGCCTCAATCAGTCCGGCATATAACGACGCCACTGTCGCCAGTGTCTTATGCTGTTCACCATCGACCATCGTCAGCACGAGAGCATCGGGGAACGTCGTCGCGAAAAAGTCGCGGTATACAGCCGCCAACGTCGTATTGGTGATGATGGCGACGCGCCCATCGTACCCATCCAAGCGTAACTCTGTCAGATTTAGAGTCCGAAACAGCCCCGGTTCGATGACAATATCATACTGTCCTTCGGGCGACTTTACTGGTATTCGGTTTGCCATAAAGCAACAATCTCCCGTGCTATCTCGTCTGGCGTCTTATTGCTCGTGTTGATGTGCGTGGGGATCGCCTCATATGCTGAGCGCCGCTTATCCAGTAATGCCGCCCAGTCACCGGCGAGCGGGCGGTCTTTGGTAGCCACTAGGCGCGCGCCAATGACATCCGAAGGGGCATCCAAACAGATGACGAAACTGGTCGCCATCATACGCTTGCGATTTTCGGCATCCACCAACATCCCGCCACCGGTGGCGATCACTAATCGGCGCGAAGAAGCCAAATCAAAACAAATTTGCCGCTCCAAAGCCCGGAAGCCCGCCTCACCATCACGCTCAAAAATCTGAGGGATCGACATCCCCGCCCGCCGGATGATTTCATCGTCCGAATCAATAAACGGTCGTCCGGTCAGTCGCGCCACCTGCTGACCAACGGTCGTTTTGCCCGTTGCCATAAAACCGGTTAAAACGATATTGCGTTCGCGGTCAGCGGTCATAGCCAAAACGCCAATCTACGTTATCCATCGGCAAATCATCAAGGTGTGCCCTGCGCAGGGCAGCAAAACGGGGCTTCATTTCTTCAAGGCTATCGCCACCCAACTTTTCGCTCAACGCATCCGCGATTACAATCGCCATCATCGCCTCCAAAATCGGCACCGCACGCGGCGTAGCACAATGATCACTGCGTTCATAAGTGGTCAATTCTGGCTCGCCCGTCGCCAAATTGACCGAGCTAAGCGCCTTCATCACGGTTGAAATTGGCTTCATCGCGACCCGACACACGATGGGTTCGCCCGTCGTAATCCCACCTTCCAAGCCGCCCGCACGATTGGTCTCGCGATGGAGCGCGCCCGCCTCATCCCGCGCGATCACATCATGCACTTGCGACCCCCGCAAGGCGGCATTATCGAACGCGCTACCGATTTCTGCGCCTTTCATGGCGTGGATACTGACCATTGCCCCGACGATCCGCCCATCTAATTTGCGATCATATTGCACATGTGATCCCAAACCGGGCGGCACATGCAGCGCGACCACTTCAATCACCCCGCCCAGCGTATCTTTAGCGACTTTTGCCTCGCGAATTTCCTCGTGCATCCGCTCTGCCGCCGGCGCATCGGGGCAACGCACATCGTTCGCTTCCGCCGTCTGAAAACGAGTGAGGTAGTCCATCGTTGGATCGAGCATCGCGCGCGCCTCGCCAATTTGCACGACATACCCGCCGACCACGATCCCAAACGCCTCAAGGTAACGCTTACAAATCGCCCCGACCGCAACCCGCATCGTCGTTTCGCGCGCGCTAGACCGTTCCAGCGCGACGCGCAAATCCCGATAGCCATATTTGATCGCCCCTGTTAAATCCGCATGACCGGGGCGGGGTGTCGTCATGGCAGGGATGTCTTTTTCGCGCCAATTTTTATAATCGCGATTTTCGACCAGCAAAGCGATGGGCGCACCCGTCGTCACACCGTTCATCACCCCACTGGTGATCTGCACCGTATCTTGTTCAATGTTCATGCGTCCGCCCGAACCATAGCCCGTCTGCCGCCGCAAAAGTTCGCGGTTGATGGTCTCGCCATCAATCGGCACACCAGCCGGTATCCCTTCGAGGATAGCGGTGAGCAAAGGTCCATGACTTTCGCCAGCAGTAAAGAAACGTATCATAGCCCGCCTATGTTGAGTGATCGTGAAGAACCTGCCAGATATTGATTTAATTTTAACCCGTTAATGCCGCTTTAGCAGCATTAAACATTGTTACAATCGGCGCATCAATGCCTGTCCAAATGGTGAATGCTGCCGCCCCTTGCCGAACCAACATCCCTAAGCCGCCAATGGCTTGCCCCCCCGCCGCCTCGACTTGACGCATCAAGCGAGTTTGCGCGGGGCGATAGATCATGTCATACAACACCACGCCGCGCTTAAAGATCGCATCATCCGGCAATGGCGACTCATCAATATGGGGGTACAGCCCCACCGAAGTACAGTTGACGATCACATCAGTGGTTGCGACTGCGCTCAAATCCGCAACTTCAGCGTCCACGCGCATCTCGCTGATCAGCTTGGCAGAATTTTCGGGCGTGCGATTCACAATCTGAACCAGTGCCCCCGACTCCACCAACCCATAAACCGCCGCCCGCGCCGCGCCCCCTGCGCCCAAAATCACGACGCGCAAGCCGCGCGGCAGGACATCATGAGCCATGAGATCGCCCATGAAGCCTTGCACATCGGTGTTGGTGGCGCTGTTATCGCGAAAATCAATCGTGTTGACCGCCCCCACGCGCCGCGCAATTTCGTCCGGGCGGACATGCGGCATGACAGCGCGCTTATGCGGTATCGTCACATTGACCCCAATCACGCCATTTTCGCGCATTTGTTTCAAGCTGTGGCGCACAATATCGGGCGGTATCGCCATTTTCTCATAACGCCAATCGGTCATGCCCAATGCTGCAAAGGCGGCATTGTGCATCGCCGGGCTAAGCGAATGTTCGATGGGCCAGCCCATCGCCCCCACAATTTGATCGGGCATAGGATTCTGTCCTTAATAACACAGATGACGAGCTAGGGACAACACTATTGATTCTGTTGCAAAAGTCGGGCAACCACATTGGATTGCCCCTACGAAGGACGCCATTGTAGGGACGCGCAACGGCGCGTTTGTTGCACGCAGAACCCTTTTCACAATTGGCTGCCCTCACGCCGCTAAATTTACGCTTCTTTTACGCTTCCAAGGGGGCAACGCGCACTTGTGCCCCCAAACGGGCGAGCGTTTCGGCATAGCCGGGGAACGAGTCGGCGGCACATTTTGCATCATGCACATGCGTGACGCCCTCCGCCACCAAACCCGCCACTGCCATACTCATCGCAATCCGGTGATCATCATGACCATCCACGACCGCACCCTGTAATTTCTGCGGTCCGCGAATCGAGAATCCATCTTCGCGTTCGGTGATTTCGGCACCCATCTTGCGCAGTTCGCCCGCCATGACCGCAATCCGATCCGTTTCTTTGACGCGCAATTCTTGGGCGTCGCGCACGACTGTTTCGCCTTCTGCCAACAATGCCGCGATCATAAAGATCGGGAACTCGTCGATCATCCGCACGACCACCTCGCCGCCAACTTCGATTCCTTTAAGCGCGGCATATGCCACTGTGATCCTGCCCACAGGATCGCCTGCCGCCGTGCCAGTTTCCTCAATCGTCAAATGTGCGCCCATCGCTTGCAAAACATCGAACAAGCCCGTGCGCGTCACATTCAAATTAATGTGCGTCAGCGTGAAACGACTGCCCAGCACCAATAATCCCGCCACCACCAAAAACGCCGCCGAGGAAGAATCGCCCGGCACGGTGAAGTCCAGCGGTTGCAACGGATTCCCCGCGCTGATACGAACACGATTGCCGCCATCTTCGACGATCAAATTGGCACCCATCGCGCTCAACATCCGCTCGGTGTGATCGCGCGCGGGTCCCGGTTGGGTGATGACCGTTTCGCCTTCGGCGAATAAACCCGCCAACACCAACGCGCTTTTGACTTGGGCGCTGGCGACCGGCATATCATAATGGGTGCCCATCAATCTTGATGGGTTGACCTGTAGTGGCGCATACCCGTTCACGCCGACGATATCAGCGCCCATCGCCCGCAATGGGGTGATGATCCGGTTCATGGGGCGACGGCGCAGTTGCTCGCTCCCATCCAAGATGCTGGAAAACGGTTGCCCGACCATAATACCCGTCAACAGCCGAATGCCGGTACCGGCATTGACCAAATCAAGCGGTGCGGTACTCGGTTGCAATTGCCCACCATGCAGCGTGAGTTCATTCTTGCTGTGCCGCTCAACCTTAACCCCCAACATCTGCACTGCCCCCAAAGAAGCTTCGGTATCGCCAGCCGCCAGCCAGCCGCGCACATGCGTTTCACCTTGTGCCAGTGCGCCAAATAACACCGCCCGATGCGAGATCGACTTATCGCCGGGGACGGTAGCCTCGCCGCTCAAGACTGCGCCGGGTTCTACGATAAACTGATCAACTGCCACGTTTGTCATTCTCCTGTTTATTATTTTCAACACTTTGCATCCATGCCAATCGTGCTTCGCGCGTCGGGCGCAACAGATCGACTAATTTCCCGTTTTCTTGGGCGATCAAAACCGCTTCAATCATCGCCAATTGCATTCTAAATTGCGCCAGTAATGTCGCCACCGCGCGCGTATTGGTATTCAGAATATCGCCCATCATGCTCAAATCACTGCCCGCCAAGCGCGACATATCGCGGAAACCGCCCGCCGCCAAACGCCAGACGGCATCATCAGTCTCGCCTTCTTTGCTCACTGTCGCCACCAGTGCCGCGCTCAACAAGTAGGGCAAATGGCTAATCGCTGCCACTACATGATCATGACGGGCGGCATCCATCTCGATCACCACCGCGCCCAATGCTTCGACCAGACCCACGGCGCGATCCTGAGTCGCGGGGGTTGTACGCCGCGACGGGCACAACACGAACGGGCGATTCTTATACACTTCACCATCGCTAAAGGCGATCCCCGGCGACTCTTTACCGGTCATGGGGTGCCCGCCAATGGCTTGAATGCCAACGGGCAACACACTCATCGCCTCGCAAATATCCGCTTTGGTGCTGCCAATGTCAATGAGTAGCGTATTGGAACGAAGATATGACCCCAAGCGCCCGCGTATCATGCTGATAATCGCTTTTACCGGTGCCGCCAACAACACGACATCGGCATTTTCCACCCCTGCCCGCAAATCGTCGGTCGCATAATCGACGATTTTGTGCGCAAGAGCATATTCGCGTGTTTCTGCGCTGGTATCCACACCAGTGATCGATGCCGCATAACCACGTAATGCCAGCGCCAAAGACCCACCCATCATGCCCAAGCCGACAACAGTTAGCCGTTGCGCAAAAAAGCCACTCAAGCAGACCTCCCTATCGCTTCGGCAACTTTCTGAACACGCGCCACCATATCACGGAATTGGTCGTAATTGAGGGTTTGCCGTCCGTCCGACAATGCCTTCGCGGGGTCGGGATGCACTTCCACGATCAACCCATCCGCCCCGGCTGCCACTGCCGCCAACGCCACCGAGGTGACGTATTCCGAGTACCCCACTGCATGACTGGGATCGGCGATCACGGGCAAATGGCTGCGCGCCTTCAAGACTGGAATAGCATTGATGTCGAAAGTGTTGCGGGTGTATTTCTCGAAAGTGCGAATGCCCCGTTCGCACAACATCACTCGTTGATTGCCATGCGACATAATGTACTCCGCAGACATCAACAATTCTTCCATCGTATTCGCCAAACCACGTTTCAATAACACGGTATGTTGGCTTTCGCCGACGGCGTGCAACAGCGTGAAGTTTTGCATGTTACGCGCACCAATCTGTAAAACATCGGCGTATTCGCACACCATCTCCACCAAACCCGGATCCATCACTTCTGTGACAATCGGCAAGCCACTGCGTTCACGCGCCTCGGCAAGCCACTTCAGCCCTTCTTCCCCATGTCCCTGAAAGCTATAGGGTGAGCTGCGCGGCTTGAAGGCACCACCACGCAATGCCGTCGCCCCTGCTTCTTTCATGGCACAGGCGATCTCAATGATCTGTTCGCGGCTTTCCACCGAACACGGACCCGCGATCATCAACACTTTATTCTCGCCCACCTTAGATCCATTTAAGCCGACCAGCGTTGGTTGTGGGTGATATTCGCGGCTGGCGAGTTTATAGGGCACCGTCACCCGCATCACTTTTTCGACCCCCAGCATCGACTGGTAATTGTCCTCACGCAGAGGTGTGGGGCTTTCGCCGACCAAGCCAATGATGGTGCGTTCATCCCCTTCAGATAGGTGCGCCTGATAGCCATCGGCTTCCACCCTGCTGATGACTTCCGCAATATTTTGGGCGGATGCCCGTTTATTCATCACAACGATCATAATTCTTTATCCTCTATCACTCGGTAAAGGTTTCGTTAACGAGACTGCTCATCACGGTTGCCATTGCTGGACGCCGAACTGGTGCTTAAATCAGGGCGCAACACCGCCGCCCCGCGCATAAACTTATGATTCAATTGGCTGTTCGTTTTGTCGGTATTCCAATGGATCAGCACCCGCACACACGTTTCTAAGCCCCCCTCTACCGCCGCTTCTTGACACCCAATCAGGGCGACCTGGGTCCAGCCCAGTTCACGGGCAGCCCGTGCCGGAAAACAAGCCGTCAAATCGGGCGTCGTCGTGAAGATGACGCTGGCGACATCATCTTCGTGAATATCATTGGCGGCGATCAATGCTTGCAACAGATCGCGAGTCGCTGTCAAAATTGCCTCGATACTATTTTCGTCAACGGTGATCGCCCCGCGAACGCCTCTAAATGCCATTGCCTCATCCCTTCTGCTCTGCGCTAGACAACAAAAAAGCGCGGAGCTTTTGCTCTGCGCTTTTGATTTCACCGTTTCTAATCGGTCAAGTCACAGGATACAACGCTCGGTTCGCCAATGTGCGCCGCTAAAGTAATAAAAATCGTAGCGATAGGATTGGCTCTGGAACGTTTGCATGACTGTGATCTCCCTTAAGCGCAGAGGATAGCACGAGCAGTAGGCAGATGTCAACGCGACTCGGAAACCTCCGACGAAATCAATACCATCTCGAAAAATTGATGAATAGCCAATATCATCCCGCGAAATACGCCGAATTTCCCAATGTGAAATTCAAGACGGCACACACTCGTTGAAGGCGCAATTTCACTGATACGAGCCTTATGGGTATCATCATCACAGATTTAATCTAATGCAGCGCGCAAATCATGGGTCAATGCCGAAACTTCTGCCGCACCCACTGCGCCAGCCCGCACCAGTGCGCTACCGACGATGAAACCATCCATCAAGCTGCTCACTTGTCGGGCATGGGCGGGCGTGCTGATGCCAAAGCCCAACACCAACGGAATGTCCCCAGACAATTCTCGTACCCGCCCGATGAACGCTGCCAATTCTGGAGGCAATTCGGTGCGCGCTCCCGTGACCCCCGTCAGCGACACCACGTAAATAAAGCCGCGTGCTTGATCCACCACCAGCGCGATCCGTTCGCGACTGCTGGTCGGAGCGAGGAAAAAGATCAACGCCATTGCGTGTAACGCACACGCGGCGATCATCTCGGACGCCTCTTCGGGGGGCAAATCCGGCACAATCAAGCCATCCGCCCCCGCTGCTTTGGCGTCTGCCACAAACTGCGCCATGCCATACGCCACTAACGGATTTAAGTACCCCATCATCAGCATGGGCTGCTTTACACCCCGTTCGCGCAACGTCCGCACTGCCGCCAAGCATTTGCGAACGGTGGTGCCATTCTCCAATGCTTTTTGGGTCGCCGCTTGGATAACGGGTCCATCCGCCAAGGGGTCACTAAACGGGATGCCGATCTCAAAACCATCTGCCCCTGCCTGTGCCATCGCTTCAATCGCGGCGATGGAGTCTTCATATTGCGGGAAGCCAATCGGGAAATAAGGCAAGAATGCCGCTCGCCCTTGTGCCTTCGCCACCGTGAACATCGTGTTGATCGCCGCTAAGCCTTGTTCCTCACGCATGATCCTTCGCCTCAATTTCTTCTGACGACTTCGCCGCTCTTTCCGCCAATGCCTTGATCACGGTGTCGAGGTCTTTATCGCCCCGACCCGACAAATTCACCAAAATAATCGCGTCCTTCGGCATCGTCGGTGCGCGTTTGATCACCTCAGCAATGGCATGAGAAGACTCCAAAGCCGGAATAATGCCTTCGAGTTGGCTCAACATTTGCAACGCATCTAGGGCTTCATCGTCGGTAGCGTCGGTATAAAATGCCCGTTCCGACTGACGCAAATAGGCGTGTTCCGGTCCCACACTGGCATAATCCAACCCTGCCGAGATACTGTGGGTATTCATAATCTGCCCATCTTCATTTTGCATCACATAGGAGCGGGTGCCTTGCAGTACCCCTGGACGGCTGATCGAGAGATCGCCGAAACGAGCGGCATGTTGCCCGCTGGCGATGCCGTAGCCGCCCGCTTCGACGCCGATCAATTCGACCTTTTCGTCCTCGCGGAAGGCATGAAACAAACCAATCGCGTTACTGCCGCCGCCGACGCAAGCGATACACGTATCGGGCAACCGTCCTACTTGATCGAGCATCTGCTGACGCGCTTCGGTGCCGATCACACTTTGAAAATCGCGCACCATCATCGGGTAAGGATGGGGGCCCAACGCTGAACCCAGCAGATAAAAAGTGCTTTGGACATTCGTCACCCAATCGCGAATCGCTTCGTTGATGGCATCCTTCAACGTTTTGGTGCCGCTTTCGACAGGGATCACTTCCGCGCCCAATATTCTCATCCGAAACACGTTTGGTTGCTGACGCGCCATATCGACGCTACCCATATACACATGGCAATCCAACCCTAACAATGCCGAGACAGTGGCGCTGGCGACGCCGTGTTGCCCCGCTCCAGTTTCCGCCACCACCCGTTGCTTGCCCATGCGTTTCGCCAACAACGCTTGACCCAGCGCATTATTGATCTTGTGCGCCCCAGTATGCGCAAGGTCTTCGCGCTTAAGATAAATCTGTGCCCCGCCCAGTTTTTCGCTCAACCGCTTGGCATACGACACGGGCGTCGGGCGTCCGGTATAAGTCGCCTGCAAATGTGCCAGTTCAGCATGAAACGCCGAATCCGCCATCGCTTCGCGATAGGCGATGGTCAGTTCATCCAATGCCGGAATCAAGGTTTCCGGTACGAAACGCCCACCAAACTCACCAAAATACCCGCGCTCATCGGGGACATTGGTGATATCGGTCGCGATATATTGATAATCTTTTTGATTTGTCACGATTTTACCCATCCACATTACTCAAAAAAAGCACTGGCGTCATCCTAACGACTCAAACACCAATGGATGCACTTCTTCGTTCCACCGCGAGCTACCTTTTCGCCGCCTGTATGAATGCCCATATTTTCTCTGGGTCTTTGCGCCCCGGCGTATCGCCCTCTACCCCGCTGGCGACATCCACCCCCCATGGTTGAATTGCCCGCACTCGCGCGCCCACATTTTCCGGCGTCAAGCCCCCCGCCAACATCAATCGCGGGGTGTCGTTTTTGACCGCTAACGCCACTTCTTCGCTCGCTTGTTCACCCGTCCCGCCATAGAGCGCCGGATGATAAGCATCAATCAGCAAAGACGGGATGCGCTCTTGCGGGGAAGCACCGGGCGCAAAATAACGCACATCGTCTAATGCCTCAATTTTGTTGCGCGGACGAATGGCTTTGAAGGCGATACCACGCAACTCACGCAGCATCTCCACCGACTCATCACCGCTCAACTGCACATAATTCAAAGCCACGATATCCATCGTTCTGGAAATCCCACTGACCAGTTCATTGACAAATACCCCAACCATTAGCGGGCACGCCGCTCCGAATTCCGCCCGCAACGCGGCACATAAATCCCGCGCCGCCTCGCGTTCGATAAAGCGCGGACTGGTTTTGACGAAATTCAAACCGATCATGTCTGCGCCCGCTGACGCTGCCGTCAGCGCGTCTTCAATCGTCGTTATCCCACAAATTTTGACGCGGGTCATTTGTCCTCCAGATCAGCCAACTTGTTTACGAGAATAGCCGCCTACTATAACAAACTATCCCCGCTGAAAACACGTTTCTGACTGCTGAAGGCGCGTACTTGCCCCCCGATCTCCGCCGCTTTCACCAAACCTTCACCGACAAGGACCGCATGTGCCCCTAAGCGCCCCATATGGACAACATCTTCGGGGGTGCGAATAGCGCTTTCCGCCACTAGGGTGACACCCGCCGGTGCCAACGCCGCCACCCGTGCCGTGATCGTCAAATCCTCGTGAAACGTCCGCAAATCACGGTTATTCACGCCGATCAAGGTGGCACCTATCTTCAAAGCACGTTCTAATTCCGCCTCGTGATGCACTTCGACCAGCGCCGCCATGCCCAACGCGGTGATCAGCGTGTGCAAGTCGCGCAACACATCGTCTTCCAGCGCCATTACGATAAGCAAAACGGCGTCTGCCCCGGCAGCCCGTGCTTCATAGATTTGTAACGGATCGATCACAAAATCCTTGCGCAGCACAGGCACCGCAACCGCCGCCCGTACCTGTTTCAGATGATCGAGGTGCCCTTGAAAAAACTGGACATCGGTCAACACCGAGATCGCGGCGGCACCGTTGTCAGCATAAGTTTTGCCTAGTGCCAGTGGATCAAACGGGTCAATGAGGACGCCTTTGCTGGGCGAGGCATGTTTCACTTCGGCGATGAGCGCCACCGTCTCGCGTCGCAATGCCCCCGCAAAATCGCGTGGCGGGGGTGCCGCCACCGCCAGCAATTCGCGCTCGTGCGGGCGCAAGGTGGCGACCTCCGTCACCTTTTGCGTCAAGATGCGGTCAAGGATGGTATCAGTCTTGACGAAAGCGCTCACGCTGCGGTCTCCGTCGCTAACTTCTGCGAAAAAGCGATCAGCGCGTCTAATTTCGCCACTGCCGCGCCACTATCGATCACCGCCACCGCCTGTGTCACCCCGCTGGCGAGATCGCCCACCATGCCCCCCGCAAGGAGCGCAGCAGCAGCATTCAGCACAACAACATCCCGTTTGGCATCATGGATCGTGCCGCTCAAAATACCGCGCAGAATTGCCGCGTTGGTGGGGGCATCCCCGCCCAATAAATCATGGATAGTCGCCCCGCTGAAGCCCAGCGCCTCTGGCATCAATTCATAAGTCGTCACCGTGCCATCCGCAAATTGGCTGATCTGATTGGGTCCTGTTGTCGTTAACTCATCCAACCCACCATAGCCGTTCACCACCAGCGCCGACACCGCGCCCAGTTCCCCCAAAACATGCGCCAACATCGGCGTCAAGTCCGAGGCGAACACCCCAACCAGTTGGCGACGTGCCCCCGCCGGATTGGTCAAAGGACCTAAGATATTAAAGATCGTGCGTACCGCAATTTGGCGACGTACCCCAATAGCATGTTTCATCGCGGGATGCAGCTTCGCGGCGAACAAGAAGCCAATACCCACCGCATCAATACAGCGCCCGACTTGTTCTGGAAGCAAATCAAGGTTAACGCCCAATTCGCCCAAAACATCAGCGCTCCCGCACTTGCTGGATGCCGCCCGATTGCCATGCTTGGCGACGATCAATCCCGCCCCCGCCGCCACAAAAGCAACCGTCGTACTGATATTGAATGTCCCTGATTTGTCGCCACCGGTGCCACAGGTATCAAGCAAATTTGTGCCCTCAAACGAGGTCGGCACCTGTTCAGCATTGGCGCGCATCGCCCGCGCGCTGCCCAAGATTTCGTCTTGGGTTTCGCCCTTCATACGCAACGCCATCAAATATGCGCCGATTTGCGCTTCCGTCGCGCCGCCAACCATTATCTGATTCATCACCGCTTCGGCTTCATCCGCCTGCAAATGCCCATACCGGCTCAGCAGATCAATCGCTTTCTGAATATCCATCATGCCCATTGCCCTTATGGTACGTCACACCGCAAAGGCGGGCGCTTTCACCTGTAAAAAGTTCGACAGTAGTTGTGCCCCATAGGTCGTCAAGATGCTTTCGGGATGGAACTGCACCCCAAAAACGGGATGCTCTTTATGGCGCATCGCCATAATCTCGCCCTCCTCAGTGACCGCCGTCACCTGCAAAACATCGGGCAGTGTCGCTTCTTCGACGATCAAGCTGTGATACCGTGTTGCTTCAAAGGGCGTGGGCACCCCCGCAAAGAAGGGATCATTCTGATGGTAAATCTGGCTGGTCTTGCCGTGCATCAAGCGAGGTGCCCGTAAAACCACGCCACCATACGCTTGCCCAATTGACTGATGCCCAAGACAGACCCCCAAGATCGGCGTCGTCGCGCCAAAAGTGGTAATGACTTCTAACGATACACCGGCGGAATCGGGGTCGCCCGGTCCCGGCGAGATCACGATATGCGAGGGATGAAGGATCGCGATATCCTGAACGCTGATTTGATCGTTGCGGAAAACCCGCAAATCCGCCCCCATCTCGCCCAACAATTGCACGAGGTTGTAGGTAAAGCTGTCGTAATTGTCGATCACGAGGATCATGGTTTCTTCGCCTCTAGTTCACGCGCTGCCTGTGCTGACAACCCTTCTAAGTGCATCCGGTCATTGACCGCCGTCAACTCCCACACCGACTCTTTACGATGAATAGTCGTCACCCCGGTGTTGTCGAGATCGACGTACAACGGATTGTAAGTCGGTACCAACGTCTCTAACATCACTTTGATCGCGGTTGTATGGGACAAAATACCAATCGTTTCATATTCTGCATGGGCTAAAATATCGTCCAATGCCGCTGTGACGCGCACACCCACATCATCGCGCGATTCGCCGTCGGGGATATGATAGCTGTTGGGGGCTGCCATCATCTCGCTATACAGAGCGGGATACCATGATTCCATCTCTTCAATCGTCAACCCCTGCCATGCGCCGATGCTCCGTTCCCGCAGTCGGATATCAGGGATAGGGGCAAAACCGAGCGGCTCCGCCAATATTTCCGCAGTTTGCACAGCGCGATGCAGATCGCTGGTATACAGCGCCCCCATGCCAATATGACGCACAAACTTTGCCAGTGCCCGCACCTGTAATAATCCCTGCGCGTTCAATGGCGAAGCCACCCATCCCTGCCAGCGTCCTACTTGGTTCCAATCGGTTTCGCCGGGGCGAAGAAAAATAATCCGTCTAACGCTCATGTCTTTAGTCCTTTATGCTTGACTCTAAAAGAGCATTCTCGCTCAAGGTTAACATCAGTCAGCCCCATCGTCACATCAACCCTCGTTCAGCGCGTTGAATAGTGACAGCAAGGGCTTGTGCTTTATTCAGTGACTCTTGAAACTCGCTGGCAGGGACGCTATCCGCCACAATACCTGCGCCAGCTTGAATATACATCGTTCCGTCCTTAATGAGGGCAGCACGAATGGTGATACAGGTATCCATCGAGCCATCGAAGCTGAAATAACCAACGGCACCGCCGTATAACCCTCGCCGTGTCCCTTCTAATTCCTCGATGATCTCCATCGCCCGAACCTTAGGGGCACCACTCAGCGTACCCGCAGGAAACGTCGCCCGCAACAAGTCAAAGGCATTCAAACCTGCCCGTAGTCGCCCTTGCACGTTGCTGACGATGTGCATGATGTGGGAATACCGTTCGACGTACATCATATCGGTGACGGAGACACTGCCATACTCGCTCACACGTCCTAAGTCATTCCGCCCCAGATCAACCAACATAATGTGTTCGGCGCGTTCTTTGGGGTCTGCCAGCAGTTCCGCCTCGTAGACTCGATCTCCGGCTTCGTCGGCACCGCGTGGGCGTGATCCCGCAATTGGGCGAGTCGTCGCGATCCCATCCTCAAGGCGCACCATCATCTCTGGCGATGCCCCAACGAGGGAGAAATCTTCGCCAAAGCGCAAGAAAAACATGTAAGGCGAAGGGTTGGTCGCCCGTAAAGCGCGATAGATCGACAGTGGGGAGGCGCTCGTCTTGCGGCTGAGCCGTTGGGACATCACAATCTGGAAAGCATCCCCCGCCGCAATATATTCTTTGGCAGCTTCGACATTGGCTTCGTATTTTTCGCGGGTCATGTTGGAGACGAGAACGCTATCCGATGAGGCAACAGCACTGACGAAATTTTCTGGAACCACCAGCGGTTGCTTCAGAGCAGCGGTGATGGTATCAATGCGGCGCACTGCATCATCAAAGGCAGCATCGGGGTCGCCCGTATTGTGCGCATTCGCCAGCACGATCAGTTGGTGCTTCGCATGGTCAAAAATAACCAAGGTATCGACCAGCATGAATGCCACGTCCGGCACCTGAAGTTCATCAATGGCGGTATTGGGCACCCGTTCAAAATAGCGCACTGCATCATAAGCAATGGAGCCGACCGCCCCACCAATGAAACGGGGCAAACCATTCACGGGTACCGGACGGACACGATTAAATTCTTTTTCGACGACATGAAGTGGATCTTCTTGAGGGTCTAACGGGCGTGTCGTGGTTTCGCCATGTAATGTGCGGGTGACGATGCCATCGCGCACGGTGATCACCCCTTTGGGGTTGACGCCAAGGAAGGAATAACGCCCGACTTGTTCGCCACCCTCCACGCTTTCCAGCAAGAAGGAAACGTCGCCCATGTGTGCCAGCTTAATGTAAACAGAAACGGGTGTCTCTAAGTCCGCCAGCAAGGTGCGATATACCGGCACCAAATCGCCTCGGTTAAAAAGTGTGTAAATCTGCTCGCGCGTGGGTTGAACTGCGGCTTGTGTACCCGTGAGTGTCATAACCATGATGCGTGAAACCCTTCTTCCAAGTGTGGCGTTTTGGAAATAAAAAACCCCGATCTCATTCAAGGACGAGATGGGATTCCCGTGGTGCCACCTTGCTTGTGTTGCCGAAGCAAACACCGCTCTTGCAGGTACGAGTCGTTGATCCTCAATAGATGGGATCGACGGGATGATACCCTCACCCTGATAACGGCGGTGAACCCGGCATTCGCTACTGGTGAGCCGGGCGGCTCATGTTTGCGCGTGCAACTCGCTAGTCCATTCGGTTATCGCGTGCGTACTGCCTTCACAGCTTCCGGCAGCTCTCTGAAACGTCGCTTGATAACGTACTCGTCTAGGTCAACGTTATTGTAGGTTTCAATTGTCAGACAGTAGATTAGCGTTAATTTTGATGCGCGTCAAGGGGGTGATGATTTAGGGCTATTGCAAAGTCGAAAGAGGACAAATTCAATGAATAGCAGATTTGATAATCCCCACCCCCCAGCCCCCTCCCCATTGCATGGCTGAGGGGAGGACACCTTTTGAGAAACGATCCAATTTTCTCGCGTAGAAGCATAACGCTGTCGTGCCCTCCCGCTTAAATTTTTAAGAAACTTTTACCTCAAATTCAAACATGTCCTCCCCTCAGCCATTGGTCGCTTCGCTTATGGAGAGGGGGAGAAAAAAGCTCACAACGGTTCTTAGAAGTCCCCTCTTTACGAAGTGGGGAGGGGATGCCGACCTTCGGTCGGACGGGGTGGGGATGTGCTTTGTGATCCACTGAAATTGTTTCACACAAGACTTTGCAACAGCTCTGGGTGATGATTTTGGTGGCGCGTCCACATTGGTGTAATTCCGTTATTTGTGCGACACTTTTGTTACGACATTCATTTTAAGGAGCGTTATCCGTATGGCACAACAATTTCCACTCAGTATCCGTTTCAAACTGGTAGCACTGGCACCACGTATGTTCGTCACTGATTCCCAAGGACAAAATGTCGCTTATGTCTCGCAAAAAGTCTTGGCGCTCAAAGAAGATATTACCGTCTTTGCGGACGAGAGCCGTAGCCGCGAGCTTTTCAAAATCAAGGCTGACCGTGTTATGGACTTCACCACCACCTACCACTTTACTGAGTCCGGTACGGGCAAATCATTAGGTGCCATTAAGTCAAAGGGTTGGAAATCGATCTGGCGCTCCACGTATGAAGTCACCGACAGCGACGGCAACGTCACCTTTACGATCCGCGAGGACAATCCTTGGGTGAAGATCGGGGATGCGATTTTGGGAGAGGTTCCCTTTCTCGGCATGTTGACCGGATTCTTCTTGAATCCGAAATACTCCGCGATCAACACCGCGACCGAACAACCCGTCATGACGATTACCAAACAACCCGCATTTTTCGAGGGCTTGTTCAATCTCGAAAAAATGGACAATTCTTTGTCCACCGAAGACGAACAACGACTCCTTTTGAGTTTCATGCTGATGGTTCAATTTATGCGGCGACGCGGCTAATCTCACTCAAAACAAGGCGGATAGCGTCCCTGTCGGGGCTGTCCGCCAATCGAGTCGTCTCTGGATTGACAGCCCAATTTCGGCTATACTGAGATGATACAAGTGTTCTAGTGGGAGGCAGCGTCATGGCGCTCAACAATCGCGAGATCGCGGATATTTTCGACCGGATCGCGGAAATGTTGCAAATCAAAGGCGAAACTATTTTTCGGGTGATGGGCTATCGCAACGCTGCCGACCAAATCCGTGAACTCCCGCGTGACTTACGGGTTATAGCGGCAGCGGGCGAGCTAGAAACCATCCCCAATGTCGGCAAAATCATCGCCGAAAAAATCACAGAAATGTTGGATACGGGCGAATTGCGTTTTTACAACACTCTCGCTCAAGAAATCCCCCCCGGCGTGGTGGATATCCTGCATATCAACGGCGTCGGACCCAAAAAAGCCAAGATGTTTTGGCAAGAGGCGGGCATTACCAGCGTCGAAGCGCTCGAAACTGCCGCCCGTGCCGGAAAACTGCGCGATCTCGCCGGGATGGGGACAAAGTCCGAAACCAAAATTATCGAAGGTATTGAGTCGTATAAACGACGCGCGGCGGATACCCGCATTCGTCTGGGTGACGCCCTCCCCATCGCCGAAAGCTTGCTCAGTCGCTTGATGGCGCTCCCCGGCGCGCTCAAAGGCGAAATCGCGGGTAGCCTACGACGAGGACGCCCTACCATCGGTGACGTAGACTTGCTGATCGCAAGCAATGACCCGCAACCCATCATGGACGCTTTCGTCGCCTTCGAGGAAGTTGCCCGCATTTTGGGGCATGGTGCCACCAAAAGTTCTGTCGAACTCCACACTGGCTTACAAGTCGATCTACGTATTCTTGCGCCCGAACGATGGGGCACGGCGCTCCAATATTTCAGCGGTAGCCAAGCCCATAATATTCACATCCGTGAGATCGCCCTAGCGCGCGGTTTTAGCCTCAACGAACACGCCCTCACCCCAGTAGATGCCAGTGGCACCCCAACGGGTGCAGACGCGATCTTGTGCGCCGAGGAAAGCGCCGTCTACGAACACATCGGCTTGCAGTGGGTCGCACCAGAGCTGCGCGAAGATCAAGGCGAAGTGGAGGCGGCGCAAACGCGCACCCTGCCCACCCTACTTCGTCTCGAAGACATGCGCGCCGACCTACACATGCACACCGTTTGGAGCGATGGCAAGATGACCATCCGCGAGATGGCGGAAGCCGCCCGCGCGCGGGGGCGACAATGGATCGTGATCACCGATCACTCCCGCAGCGCCACCATCGCCAATGGTTTAAGCATTGAACGCTTGCTGGCACAACGCGAAGAAATCCACGCCGTTGATGCGGAATTCGCCCCCGACTTTCGCGTGTTTCATGGCAGCGAAGTCGAAATTAAAGCCAATGGTGAACTCGATTTTCCTGATGACATCCTAGCGGGTTTAGACTTTGTGGTCGCGTCCCTGCACGTTGGCTTGCGACAACCGCGCGAACAAGTGACGGAACGCCTCTTGAACGCCATCAAAAACCCCCATATCGACTTGATCGGGCACCCACGCGGGCAACTTATCCCTGACCGTGAAGGTGCTGACCTCGATATGGATGCGGTGTTTGAAGCCGCTCAGCAAACAGGCATCGCTTTAGAGATCAACGCCAGCCCTGAACGCCTCGACCTCGAAGCAAAATATGCCCGTCGCGCCGCCCAACTTGGGATTCCCATCGCTATCGACAGCGACGCTCATCACATGAACGATATGGATTTGTTGCGGTTCGGCATTTTGACAGCGCGGCGCGGTTGGCTACAACCGGAACAGGTGATCAACACATGGTCACTAGAACGCTTCTTGGCATGGACGAGTAAACGAGGATAAATCATGCGCGATCCACGATTGGACGACACGGGCGAACTGCGCCGTACACAACCGCTGGCACCGACCCGACCACCGACCACGCTGCCTGAAGGCGAATATGGCGGCAAACCCAAACGCAAACGTGATGACCGGCGCAGCAATCCGCTTTATTTGCCGGCATGGTCGGTCGGGCTGATGCTGCTGTTGGTGTTTGGCATTGCCGTGGGGATCGTTTCGCTGGTGGTGATGATCGGCGGGCAAAGCCTACCGGGAGGTGAACCGAGAGTGATCATCGTCACTGCCGTGCCCACCGCCACCAGTGACCAGCCCCCCACGCTGACGCCTGATTCCGCCGCCCTTCAAGGTGGGACGCCCTCCCAAACCATTCAGCAACCCGATGCCCCCCTCCCGTCCTTTGCCTTAGAAGGACCCACCCTGCCGCCCATCATCTTGTCGCCCACCCCCATCACGATCACACTTGGTGCCGCCGTGTTGGTCAATATCGAAGGCTTAAACGTGCGCCCAGAACCGGGTCTCAACAACACACCCCGCTTTAATGCCAGCTTAGGCGCGGGGTTCAATGTCGTCGGCGGTCCGCTCTTAGACGCCGGTCTCACATGGTGGGAAATCCAAGATCCAGCCGATCCAACACGGCGCGGATGGGCAGCGGCAGACTATCTCGATGTGTTTGCGCCCTAGGAACAAATGATGACAGCACAACGCGCGGCAGAATTGCGAGAACTGCTCAACTTTTATAGCTACCAATATTATTCTTTGAGCGCGCCGTCGGTCACCGATGCCGAGTATGATACGCTCGTGCAAGAGTTACGCCAGATCGAGACCGAATATCCCGAACTTCAGACCGAAGACTCCCCTACCCGCCGTACAGGGAGCGACTTAACCGAAGATTGGGTCAAAACCCGTCATCCCGCTCCGATCTTGAGTTTATCGAATGCCTATAACGCCGATGACTTGCAAGCGTGGGAAGATCGCAATCTGCGCCTGTTGCCAGCGGGCACGCAATTGGAGTACACGCTCGAACCTAAATTCGACGGGCTAACGGTCGTCCTGACGTATGAAAACGGGTTGCTCACCCAAGCGGCGACGCGCGGCACTGGCGAAATCGGTGATCTTGTGACACCCAATATTCGCACCCTACGCTCCGTGCCCTTACGAATTCCTACGCGCCCCGATGCGCCCGCCGCCCCTCAACGGCTCGTAGTACGTGGCGAAGTGCTGTATCTGAAACAAGATTTTGAACAACTCAATCAACGTCAAGCAGAACAAGAACTCCCCCTGTTCATCAACGCCCGCAACGCAGCATCGGGCGCGCTTAAACAAAAGGATTCGCGCATTACTGCCACCCGTCCGCTCACGGCGTTTATCTATGCAGTGGTAGATTCGGTCGGCTTGAAGTTGGATAAACAGTGGGATATATTGGAATTTTTGCGGGATATGGGGTTTCAAATTGCGCCAGAGACAGCACACTATCCCACATTAACCCACATTATCCAACAGATTCCCACATGGGAAACCCGCAGAAACCAACTGGCGTATGAAATTGATGGCGTCGTCATCAAAGTCAATGATCTCAACATCAATCGCGAGTTGGGCGTGGTCGGCAAAGACCCACGCGGCGCGACTGCCTATAAGTTCCCCGCCCAAGAAGCCGGCACGACGCTCTTAGATGTGACCGTGGGCGTGGGCAGAACTGGGCGCATTGTACCAACGGCGGTACTGGAACCGATATTCATTGGCGGCGTCACCGTCAGCAGCGCCACACTGCACAATTACGATTACGTGCAAATGTTGGATATTCGCATCGGGGATCGCGTCGTCGTCAAACGCGCGGGGGATGTCATCCCCAATATCGTCGGAGCGCTTGCCGAATCGCGCACAGGTGCCGAACGCGCGATCACTCCCCCAACGCACTGCCCTTTCTGCAATACCGAGATCATCCGGCTAGACGGTGCGGTCGATTATCTCTGCCCGAATGTCTATTGCCCTGAACGAATCTATCGCCAGCTAGAATTTTTTGTCTCGCGGGCGGGGCTGGATATCGAAAGTTTCGGCGGGCAAACCGTCAAAACGCTGATCGATCAGGGGCTAATCCACGACGAAGCAGATATTTTCACACTCACCGCTGATCAACTCGCGCCTCTTGAGGGTTTTGGCGACCGTAAAATCCAAAAACTCTTAGAGGCGATCCAAGCTGCTAAACAGCGCCCCTTCGAGCGCGTTTTGACGGCACTTGGCATTGATGGCGTCGGTTCAACCATCAGCGTGGCACTGGCGAACGCTTTCGAGTCCGTTGATGCGCTGGCGTCGGCATCTGTCGAAGAACTAACGACCGTCGGCGGCATTGGCGGCATCCTCGCACAAAGCATCCGCGCATGGTTTGAGCAGCCCTACCATCAACAAGTGCTTGCCAAGCTCAAAGCGGCGGGCGTCAACATGGTCGCCGCTGCGCGCGCCAAAGCCGGAGATACGTTCAACGGTCTCACATTTGTCTTAACGGGCACGCTCCCCACCCTATCGCGCGAACAAGCCGCTGCACTGATCGAGGCACATGGTGGTAAAGTAACGAGCAGTGTGAGTAAGAAAACTAATTTTGTAGTGGTGGGCGACTCGCCGGGGAGCAAAGCTGAAAAAGCCGCGCAACTGGGTGTGCCGATCATCGACGAGGGAGCTTTAATGCAAATGTTGGAATCATCATGAGTCAAGATACCGCCGTCATCGTCATTCAAAATGGGCGTGAAAAACCCATCATCAATAAACATCCTTGGATTTTCAGCGGTGCCATTGCCAAAACACGCGGAAATCCCACACCGGGCGATATCGTCACAGTGGAATCCCACAGCGGACAATTTTTGGGGCGTGGGTACTGGAATCCCAAATCCCAAATTCAGGTTCGCTTGTTGACATGGCAAAACGAACCGATTGACGCCGGATGGTGGGAGCGGATGATCGCACGGGCAATTGGGGCACGCCAAGCTGCCCGTGTGGGTTCGCCCACATCATCCGCCCCAATGTTGGATATGCGCCGCCTGATCAATGCCGAAAGTGATTTTCTACCCGGCTTGATCGTCGACCAGTATGGCGAGTGGTTGGTGATCCAAGCCTTGACCCTCGGCATCGATCAGCGCAAGCAGGAGATCGTCCAAATTTTGGTATCCCTATTGAAACCACGCGGCATCTATGAAAGAAGCGATGTCGATGTGCGCGGCAAAGAAGGCTTGCGCGCCGAAACCGGCGTTTTGTGGGGCGAAGAACCACCCCCGCTGATTTGGACAAATGAAATCGGGTTGGCATTGGCGGTCGATGTCCGGCGCGGGCACAAAACCGGGCATTATCTGGATCAGGCGATCAATCGCGCCTTATTCTTTGACGGCATCTTCAAAGAAGAAGCGCGCATCCTCAACTTGTTCAGCTATACCGGCAGCTTCGGTTTATTTGGGGCGGCAGCGGCAAATTCGCGCAGCATCAACGTCGATTCTTCGTTCGATTCGCTGGAACTGGCAGAGCAAATATTCATCCACAATCACGTTGGCGAACACGGGGAATTCATCCAAGCGGATATCTTTGAATTCATCCGCGATCAGGTGGAAGAAGGCGAACGCTATGATGTCATCATCTGCGACCCGCCCAAATTTGCCCACAATGCCGGGCAAGTCGACAAAGCCGCACGCGGATATAAAGACCTTAATCTGCACAGCTTCAAGTTGGTGCAACCGGGGGGGTATCTGATGACATTTTCGTGTTCGGGAGCCATCACACGCGACCTCTTTCAAAAGATCGTCTTTGGCGCATTGGCAGACAGCGGGCGCGAAGCACAAATCATCCGCCATCTTTCGGCTGGCGACGATCATCCCGTCGCCTTGACCTTCCCCGAAGGCGAATACCTAAAAGGCTTACTCTTGCGCGTCTATTGAGACGCACACCTTTTTAATTGCGCCTAGACACTCGCAAATTGCGACTCGGCTTGATTCGCTGCCAGTTGCTTGATTTTGTGAAACGTCTCAACCCAGCTAATTTCGCTTAAGCCAAGCGCCTCACGAATTGTGTTCGGGTCCAGCCCCGATTGATACGACCGTACCGCGAACGTCCACCGCAACATCTCGAAGGAGATTTTTTGGGCAATGCCGGCACCATTGCCCAAATCCTCTAGGATATATTCCAAGTTCCGCGCTGTACAAGTGAAGAGCGTCGCCTGTGGATGATAGCGCAAAAGGTACTCATCCAACGCAGGAAAGAATTCCATATCCAGCGGCAGATAGCGCTCGCGATACCGATCTTTTGCTCCCTCGTGTTTAACGAGCAGTTGCGCACCATCGGGTGCATCACGCTGGATATCCTCCACCGTCAGGCGCATCGCTTCGCTTTTCTTGATGCCTGTACTCAAAATTAAGCGAAACAACATCTCTGGGCGTGCATCTGGTTTTTCACCCCGACGCAGCAAGCGCGCCACTGCCAGCACCGCTTGAATTTGAGCAGTGGAGAGGATTTCCGCCAACGGAGCCGGACCCGAACGCTGCAAAACCGCCAGCGCTGGATCAAGCGGGATGACATCGCTCTCTTTTAGCCACTTAAAAAAGACCTTCAGCGTCGTTACGCGGCGAGCATAGGTTTTACGACTGCATGGAATCCCCCGTCGGTTTTCCATCCAACTGAGAAAATCATTCAGCCGCGTGGTTGTAAACCAACCGAGCATGGACTCTTCACCGTGATATTCTTCCAGCAGCAGTAAGTCGGAGGTAAAGGCGCTGATGGTATGGTCTGTTTTCGCCTGTTGTTTCAAGAATGTCTGAAACAAAGGCAAAGCATCCATCATGCGGGTTTGGGTATTCAAATCATTTTCCGAAGCAGGTTGCGTTTGAAACAACGGCAACTGGCGCATATCGGGTGAGACCTCATCGCTAATAAGAAGATGATTAAACCTAACACAAACCATCTGCCCCTGTCAAGGAAAACGACTAAACCTGTATAATAAAGACATTGAATACATCAATTGAATGTTGTGACAACCTTGAAAGAACGTTTGCAAAAACTACTCGCACAAGCGGGTATCGCATCACGACGCAGCGCCGAAACCATGATCGAACAAGGGCGCATCACTATCAACGGCGAGGTGGCAACGCTCGGTGATAAAGCCGATCCCGAAGCCGACATCATCATGGTGGATCGTGTGCGTCTGCGCATCGAAGCCGTGAAGAAAATCTATATCGCCCTCAACAAGCCTAAACAAGTCTTGAGCACATCGGCACCTCACAAAGGGGACGAACGCCGGACGATCTATGATTTGGTCAATATGCCGGATCATCTGTTTTCCATCGGTCGGTTAGACGCCGATAGCGAAGGCTTAATCGTACTGACCAACGACGGCACCCTAGCGCAGCGGCTCAGCCATCCGAGCTACCGCCATTCCAAAACCTACCGCGTCGATGTCGTCGGATTACCCGACATCAGCGCGCTTGACCAATGGCGCAACGGCGTGTTTCTGGATGAAGATGGGCGTACTGCTCCCTGTATCGTGACGGTCACACACGGAAACATCAAAGAATCTACGCTCAGCATCATCATGACCGAAGGCAAGAAGCGCCAGATTCGCCGGATTGGGGTGAAGTTAGGGCATCATGTCCGCAAACTAGTACGCACGCATATCGGCATGTTGTCTCTGGGCAATTTGAAGCTGGGTGAATGGCGTGAACTGACGATGGACGAAGTGAAGCTCCTCAAAACCCCCTCGCCAGAGTTGAAGGGGCTAAAAGCGGCAGCCCGCTCCCGTGTCTCTGCGGATGGTACTGAAAGCAGCAGCGTAATACGTACCGCCGCCCCGCGTCCCCGTCGGACGACCGACGAGGGCGACCGTGCGCGCCGAAGTCTCGTGGCTGATGATGATCGCCCACGCCGCAGCCAAGTCGATGATGAGGATTTTCGTCCGCGTCGTAGCCTTGTAGATGAGGATGACCGTCCGCGCCGTAGTGCTGACGATAGTGACCGTCCGCGTCGCACCGCGTCGGATTCTGACCGTCCGCGCCGTACTACCACGTCGGATACAGATCGCCCGCGCCGTAGTGCTGACGAAACTGACAGTCCTCGTCGCACCGCGTCGGATTCTGATCGCCCGCGCCGTGCTACAACGTCGGACACAGACCGCCCACGCCGCAGTGCCGAAGATAGCGACCGTCCCCGCCGTGCAGCGTCGGACACAGATCGCCCGCGTCGTACTACAACGTCGGACACAGATCGCCCGCGCCGGAGTGCCGATGACAGTGACCGTCCCCGTCGCACCACG
>Ga0209181_10000176_pt1 | contig 116924 bp, 101 predicted proteins | sample MAT05_FD_187208 | JGI IMG/M metagenome (GOLD analysis project Ga0209181, IMG submission 187208) | Freshwater microbial communities from Lake Fryxell liftoff mats and glacier meltwater in Antarctica - MAT-05 (SPAdes) (version 2) | ecosystem: Environmental > Aquatic > Freshwater > Ice > Liftoff...
GCCTGTGAGGCATCGTTTTCAGCATCGCTGCGCCCGCCGTCGCCGTCAACCATCACAATTGGCCCGCCGAACGCCTCGGCGATTTGCAGCACCGAAACCTTCTTGCGATTGGCCAGGGCAAACCCGTCGCCAAGACCACGTTCTCCCACCAACGCGATGCCCCGCGCCAGATCTTTCACATAGGTGAACGCACGCAATTGTGTTCCCGGCTGCACCACGGTGAGCGCTTCGCCTTTTCGCGACAACTCGGCGAACTTTGCGATGAGTGTCGCGTACTTGCCCGTGCCAACTTCTCTCGGACCGAACGCGTTGTAGAAGTAGCAAATGGCAAACGGCACATTGAACCAGCGTCCGTAGTTCCTGACCAGATCGACGTTGGTGGCCTTGGTGAATGCGTAGGGGCTCTGATCGCGCCCGTCACCTTCAACCGCGAACTTCGTGCTCGAACCCGCATACACGAGCTTGTTCACTGATTTCTGCCGGGAATACTCGGCGACCGCAAACGTGCCGACAATGTTCAGATCGAGAACGCGTGCAATGTCTTCCTTGCTGGTCGATACTCGCGCGTATTCACCCAGATGAAAGACCATGTCCGGTCGCTCCGGCACCAGCGTCGCGATATCCTTTGTGTGCCCTTCGCGATATTCGGCGCCGGGAATATGATTCGCCTTGTTCCCGTTGAAATAGTTGTCGAGCGAAATGACCCGATTGGCGGGATTCTCGAGCAGGACTTCAACCAGGTGCGAGCCGACGTGGCCCGCACCGCCGGTGACGAGCAAGGTGCGTTGTGAAGTAGGCATCAATAGAATCTACCGGCCAGTTTCTTTGGAGAAGCACAACCACTGGCGCCTGCCGCCGGTGCAGTTGTTCCCTGTCTCAGCTCAAGCCGCGCACCAGTGCTCGCGCCGTGATGCCGAGTATGCTTCTGGCATCCGATGGACGCAGGAGTAGTGCCGGGTCGTACCGAACGGCTTTTCGGCCGCGCGAAGTGCCAGGCGGTGCGCGCCGGCATCGGTCAGTGCGCGCGCGGTTGGAAGCCAGAGGGCGCGATGCCTGAGCGTCGGCGCCTGTGCCGCGCCGAGGATTAATTCGGCCCCCGCCGGGAGCGGGTTGGGCAGCATTACCGGTGTCTTCTGTATGGCTGGCGTCGGTCGTTCATAGACGGTCACATAGCGATCCACCATCTCGGTCAAGCTGAACCGCGAAGCGACAACGTCAGCACGCGCCGTACCGCTGGCGATCGAGCGTGGATTGGCGTCAATCCAGTCGACGACAAGTGCCGCCGCTTCAGTATCAGAGGCGGCGGCGCTGAACATCGCTCCGATTTCCGGCAGGATTGCCTCACGTAGACCCACCACGTTGGGTCCGATCGTGGACGCTCCGCAAGCGGCCGCCTCGAGCACCACGTACCCCAAGCCTTCGTACCGCGACGTCATGAGCAACACGCCACCCGATGCGGCAATCGCCTGATAAATGGCGGGCATATCATCGATCGCCACGCGTCGCAACCAACGATCGTATTCGACCGTCGCGAATCCCTCACCGGTGAAGTCTTCTGCCGACTTGCCGGTTGCTTCCACGACCCAAATGCGATAGCGATTGGGGGGCAGCGCGGCCGCAATACGCGTAAACCGCGCGAAGTCCTTCTGGCGGGCGTCTGTCGCGCGGCCGATCCAGGCGATGATCGGGCGCCCGTCGTCGAGGCTCTGCACCCGGGCGAATCGATCGACCGAGATTCCGGTGTAGATGTGATCAATCGCGAGATCGGTGTACGGCTCCTCGAGGGTTGCAAGGTCTTTCGAGATCGCCGTCAACGCGTGGCAATTGCTGCTGTTCCACACCCCGGTTACCTGCGCCTGGTTAGTGGCGACCAAGCGGGCATCGGATTGGGGCAGCGTGAGCGCAAGCGAGGAGAGATCACCGCTGGTTACATGGACGACGTCGTAGCGCTCGCGCTCGACCAACGCCAGAAGTCCCGGCATTGGCTCCACCGATGTCGGGCCAAGCGCTTCAAACAATGGAAGCCGCTCGGCGGGCCCACCAAGAAACCAGAACGAGACATCGAGCCCGCGCGCCTGAAGTCCGCGACTCAGATCCAGCGCCCACGGCGTGATTCCGTTGAATCCGCAGTTTTGGCGAAAGATCAGAATACGCATACGTGAAACGGTAACCAGCAACCCGGCATCGGACAGCAGCGCGTGCGGGTGGGTTGTCGCGTGGCAAGGTCAACCAAAGCCAGGCTCCCCCGCACGGATCGCATTTTCCCCGAAGTGTTGGAGGAATATCGGCCCGTTGACAACGCGACCGTCGGCGTCAGATCTTACCGCCATTCCAATTCGGATAGGTAGCTATGGCGCCCTTCTGTCACATTAGCGGAGACCCACAATTCCCGAAGCGCCGGCCCCTTCGAAACTGCTGTGGGTTGATTGCACGGCGGGCATGCTTGCGGGTGTGCTGGTGCTCGCCGGATCGTCCTGGCTGACCGGCTTCTACTTGCTGCCCCAGTCCCTGCTTGTCACTACCGGTGCCGCAAACCTCGGCTACGGACTCTACTCGTTTTCGCTGGCGCGACGCGTGATGCGCCCGCGAGCACAGGTGCTGCTGCTGGTCGTCGCGAACGCACTGTGGGCTGTGTTCTGCATGGCCGCCGCTGTGTATTTCGCCACTTCTGCCACTCCGTTCGGCGTGGCGCACCTGCTCGCTGAAGGTGTGGTAGTAGGATGGCTCGCCGCGCTGGAGTGGCGACATCGAGCTGCCCTGATCGGCCACGCTTGATGTGCGCAGTGCCGAGCGGGAATGACGTCAAACTACATGCGCATTCGTGTGAGTGACGTCCTGGATCTCCTGGCGACCTGCCTTTCGACGGACGAGTTCTGGAAGACTTGCCGGAGCTGCAACTACCATTCCGCCTATTGATCCTGCGGTGCTAGCAGTGTTTGATGCGTCGGGCGACGCCAGGACCTCTGCGGCGGTGGCGGCGCAGGAGTGGCAGGCAATTTCGCCGCAGGTAACCGCGTCGCTTCGACAATCGGTGGAGGAAACGGCGTCCGCGATGTGTGAGTAGCCGCAGGTATTAACGGCGCCGTTACCATCGCCTGAACTACAGTCTGGCCCTCAACACCCGCCCGACACACTGCGCTTCTTGAACCGCACGACCCCCGACACGCGGTCAATGCTGATCACCTCTACCGGCGCCGTCAGCATCTGCATACTCATGCACCGCGAACCAGGCGACGTTACGGTGTAATGCACGGTCGTTCCACCGGATGCCGATATCAGCGAGTCCACGCGCACCGTATGCCCGCCCGTATTCCGCGACCCAATAGCCACCAGGACTATGGTGGTCTTCGCGAAATCCACCGCGGGCATGGTCGCATCGGGCGACCCTTGCAGCACACCCCGCCATCGCCTGGTGAACTCATCGATGTCCTGCATGACCAACTCGGACGGACTCGCGAATCCGCTATTGACGCTGTTGTGCAGGCGTGTAAACGAGAGCGACTGAGGCGTCGCGGCGCCGTTGGTGTTGGACGTCGAGCCCGGCGCTGCACCTGCTGTGGACTTGCACCCGGCGGCCAACGCCGCAACACTGAGGGCCGTGGCCAGTGTGTACCTGAACGGTGATGTCATCGGTTGGTTGTTCTGCGAGTTCTTCGACGGATAACGACAACACCAGGCTGCGCCCGTATCGTTGTTTGTGGGATACTGCATGATATCGCACCTGCAGCCAGCGGGTTCAACGCGTGGCCGAGCCGCCATGGCTCTGGCACCCCGACCGGTGCATTGGCAGCCGCCGCCTCAAGACAAGCCCGTTACCCAGCCCCAGCACAATCATGGGCGACGGCCAGTAAATTCGCCTCACCCTCCAGCCATGGAACCAACGTGCAGCGACGCCCATTCCTGAAACTCCTCGGCCTCACGCCTATGCTGGGCCTCGCCAATACGGGCCCAGCACCGGGCCTTGCACGGCCTGCGACTATGGCGCACCCGGACAATGCCACCGCCCAACCGGGCGCCTGGAGCTTCGTGCTGCTGCCGGACACACAATGCTACAGCGAGAGTTATCCCGAAGTCTTCATGAGTCAAACCGATTGGATTGTCCGCAATCGCTACACGCGCAACATCCAATTTGTCCTGCATCTGGGCGACATCACGAACAACAACGTGCATCCCGAGTGGGTGAATGCGCGTCGTGCAATGGACGTGATCAAGCGCGCCGGCATTCCGCATCTGATGGTTGTCGGAAATCACGACCTTGGTCCGTGGGGAAACGGCGGCGCACGGACATCACATTTCAGCGACTACTTCATTCAGCGCAACGCGCGCGTGCCAGGCGAATCGGAAAACGCGTTCATGACGGTGACGGTGGGGGCCTCGAAGTTTCTTATTGTGGGTCTCGAATTCGGTCCACGCGACGTGGTCGTGGAATGGGCCAACACCGTGGTGGCACGTCACCCGGACCATCACACGATTCTGCTGACGCACGCCTATGTGTATTCCGATGGCACGCGATATGACTGGAACGCAAAGGCGGCGTCGCAAACGTGGAATCCGAATGCGTACGGCATCGGGACGTCACCGGAAGAAAAGAAACACGGCGTGAACGACGGTGAAGCGTTGTGGCAGAAACTGGTGGGGCGCCACAAACAGTTTGCGTTCACGTTTAACGGGCATGTGCTGAATGACGGTATTGGCCATGTGGCAAGCCGCGGCGTGCTTGGCAACACGGTGCATCAGATGTTGGTGAACTATCAATGTGGCGTGGTGCCCGACCGCAAAAACGGTGGCGGCGGATTCCTGCGCCTGGTAGAAGTCCAGCCCGACGGCGTCACCCTGAACATCAGCGACTATTCGCCATTTTACGATCAGTGGCTGACCGATGCCGACCGCAAATTCACCATCAAGCTTGAGCGCACCCTGAACCAGCTGGTGCCGGTATGATTCGTGGGGCGGTACGTCGAAGGTAAAGTGCGAGAGGTGTTTGTCTCTCAAGTACGTGGAGCGGCAATTGGCCACGAGCACCACGGTGGTCTTCGCGAAATCCACCGCGGGCATGGTCGCGTCGGGCGACCCTTGCAGCACACCCCGCCAACGCCTGGTGAACTCGTCGATGTCCTGCATGACAAACTCGGACGGACTCGCGAATCCGCTAGTGACGCTGTTGTGCAGCCGGGTAAACGGGAGCGACTGTGGTGTCGCGGTGCCGTTGTTGCTGGGAGTCGCGCCCGACGCCGCGCCTGATGTGGACTTGCACCACCGCATCGGACACTGCCGCGATGATCGAACACATTTCGCGACCGGGAACGGTGGGACGGTCGTCGGCAGTGCTCGCGTTTCGTTTGCTGATGACGATTGCGAGGGAGCCCACACCGGGAGGGGAGCTGGTCATCACCCGGACGCGGCTCCGTGCATTTTACGAAGGTGATCTGCCGCCTTCGCTGGTTGCTGAGCGCGCGGGCGTGCCGAATGTGGAACCAATCGGGAGCACCATCAGGGGCGTCGCGGTCGGAGCTGTGCGAGCAATCTGCCCGTTTCGCCCGGCAGGTCACGACAACGTGTGAATTCGGCTGGACAATCGCGACATAAGCGCTGCCGCTCACTCTGGGCCGTTCAACATGGAATCAAGCGTCACCGCGCTGCGCAGCAGTCGTGAGCACAACCTGCGCCGGCCAGTGACCGCGCCGTATTGGCGACTACCCTGACCGGACTTGAAGAACCGGATCGATAGCACTATCGTTGTACGATACGCCAATCGACGAGGCTCTATGACTGTGGTCACCGTCTCACCAAAATTCCAAGTCGTCATTCCTCGCGAAATTCGGGAAGCGTTGCAGCTCGTTCCGGGGCAAAAGGTTCAGGTGTTACGGTATCAGAATCGCGTTGAGTTTATTCCCGTGCAAGCCATGCGGAAGATGCGCGGCTTTTTGAAAGGGATGGACACGACCTTCACACGCGAATAGGAACGCGTGTGAACCTGGTCGATTCCTCCGCCTGGCTGGAATATTTCGCTGGCGGTCCGCAGGCCAACCAGGTTGCGGCGGCCATTGAAGACGTCGACCGACTGATTGTGCCGACCATCGTGCTTGTCGAAGTGACCCGGCGCGTAATGCAGCAGAGGGATGAAGATGCCGCCCTGCAAATCGCAGCGGTCTTACATCAGGGGCAAGTGATAGCACTGGATAGTGGATTGGCGCTGAGCGCTGCACACTTCGGCGTGACCCACAAACTTCCGCTGGCCGACAGCATTGTCTACGCAACCGCGAAGCAGTTCGGTGCGACGATCTGGACGTTTGACGCCGATTTCGCTGATCTCGCTGAGGTGAAGTACTTCGCCAAGAAAAAATAGTTGTGCACGGGTTGCTCCTCTTCTTTCGCGTCGACAATTTCGACACGTCTTTGCTGCGAGCGCGCACGCTGGTGGCAGAACTTGAGGAGGAGCCGCACTTGCATCCGAACGCGCAAACCATGGAGTTCTCACTTCGCGATCCCGACGGCTACGACGTTTCCATCAGTGCGATCCCGGCGACGTAAGCGGCGACCGACGCGACTATCAGCGGACAGCCCCTATACACCGGAGAAATCATGAACACGCATGAAGGAGTCTCGGCGAACACTGCGCGGCGAATGGTCGCGATGAGCGCCGTCGTGTGCACACTGCTCGGCACACCCGCCGCCATTGCGGCGCAATCGGTGCAATATCGCTCCCCCGCCGGCATCGCATTTCGCTCGCAACCCGACACCGGCGCGATTGCGCGTGCAGAAGCACAGCTCGCGGCCGAGCCAATGAACGTGCAGCGATACATCGCGCTGGGTATCGCGCAATCTGGCGCTCGTCAATTCCGCGAAGCCATCGCCACATTCACGCGTGGTCTCGCTATCGCCCCAAACGATGTTATGCTCTACCGTTGGCGCGGGCATCGTTATCTCTCCGTGCGCGAGTTCGACAAATCCCTGTCAGACTTGCAACGCGGCTATGCACTCGATAGCACCAACTACGGCATTCTCTTTCATCTGGGGGTGTTGCACTTCTCCCGCGGCGAATTCACGGAAGCCGCCCGGCTCTTTGCGAAAGCACAACCGCGCGCACCCGATGCGGGTGAATTGGCCGGATCGACCGACTGGCTGTGGATGTCGCTTGCGCGCGCCGGGCGATTGGCCGAGGCGACGGCGCTGTTGGCGCGACGCCCTGACTCGCTGCAAGCGCCGCCGGGCTACGCATACGCGCAACGACTCAAGCTGTATCGGGGCCAGTTGAATCCCGCCACGCTGTTTACACCGGCCGATACCGCCGATGTGCAGATCGCCACGTTGAGCTACGGATTGGGCAATTGGTATTTGGTGCGGGGTGATACTGCGAATGCGCGTGCGGCGTTTGAGCGGGCTGTGAAGTCGGGCGGTTGGCCTGGTTTTGGGTTCATTGTGTCAGAGGCGGAACTGGTACGGTTGCGGAAGTAACCGGAACGGGAAGTAAGTGCGCACCAACCCATTTTTCGGTTCCTGGTGACGTTCTGACGCGTAGGGAAGTTCCCAGTCGAACACTCGCGGGTTCGCCCGATACGCTGATTGGCTATCGGGCGGTCAAGAGTGCGAAGCCGCGAGAACGACAAAACATTTTCTACTTGGTTTCTTTTGCCTTGCAACGTGCTGCTAATCCGCAGTTCGTCCACAGTGGCTCCGCAGTTCATCCTTGACAGCTAGTCGCAGTTTCCAATGCCGAAAAGTGTCACTTGCGCGTGTCAGAGCACCGTGCGTGCCCTGACACGCGCCAATTCAAAAGTGCGAAGCGACGCCCTACGGTACGATCTTGATAAGTGGCCGGCCCTTGTACTTGAGATACAGCCGATTGTGCCGGTCATCATCGGGCACCTGCCGCCCCTTGATGAACACCTCGACTACCTGCGTGCGCAAATCCATGGGGTCGCCGGTGGTAATAAACAGATTGGCGAGTTTGCCTGTTGCCACCGAGCCAATCTCTTTTTCTGCACCAAGAATTTCCGCAGGCCAGAGAGTGAGCGCCTTGAGTGCGCCGTCTGCCGGCAACCCATACGCCACCGCCAGCGCGGCGTGGAACGCGACATGTCGCGCGTTCGAACCATTGCCGGTGGAAAACGCGAACTTTACGCCGGCGTCGTACAACAGCCCGGGCTGCGCATAAATCTCGTCGTACGGGACACTGTCCCCCGGTGCGGTTTCGATCGCCCCCAGAATGAGTGGAATGTTCTTCTCGGCCAGAAACTTCCGTACCTTCCACGCGCCGCTTGCACCGGAAATCACCACGCGAACGTTCCACTTCTCACCAAACGCGACGGCACCCCGAATGGCCGTTTCGCCGTTGGCGGTGATGATCGCCGGCACTTCCCGCCTGAACAGCGGACGCATGGCCTCGTAAATGAGATCCAGTTTGGCTGTGCCGGCCGTTCGGCTTGCGTGATAGGCCTTGGCCGTGGTCATGAACGACTCGAATTCCGCCAACGCGTTGGCATTCGGAGCGGCATTGCCGCCGCCACGTCCACCGCCGCCACCACCGCCGCCACGTCCACCACCGCCACCATTCAGTCCGGGCGGATTGATCATCATGCCCGCTGACTTCATGACGGCGAGATCTTCCCAGGTCCATCCCGCAGTGTTGATCAACGCCGCCTGCCCGCTAATGGCTCCGCCGGTGGGAGATGTGACGACCGTGGTCACACCGTTCATGCGGGTAACGCCAAGTATTTCGCTTTCGACGTTGAGGGCGACGATGGCCTTCATGTGCGGATTGAACTGCCCCATCTCACTGCGCAGGTTCATGGTCTGGAAGCCGCCAATCTCGTTCAGACCGATGCCTGTGTTGGCATCGATCATGCCGGGATACACGAACTTGCCGGCTGCATCGATGACCTTCGCGGTGGCCGCGCCCGAAGTCGCCGCGGCGCCAATTGCCACGATGCGATTGTTGCGAATGAGGATATCGGTGTTGGGCATAGGCGCTGCGCCCGGATTCACCAGCGTTCCGCCCTTGAGCAGAAACGGTCCTTCCTCCCCGGGCGCCGCTTGTGCGACGACACTGCGGGCAGCGCCAAACGTCAGCGCCACGGTCGCCGCCGCCGTGAACAATGTGCGAGTTGTGCGCATTATCGCGTGCCTCCCGGCGTTTGCGTGGCAGCCTGCTTGCGCAGGGTGTTCGCTTCAGAGCGATCGAACAGCACTTTGCCGTCGACAATGGTGTACTCGACCATCGCGTTCGGTGCGAACGGGTGTGCGGAGAACACGGCAATGTCGCCGTCCTTCCCGTTTTCGAGGGTGCCCACCATTTTGTCGATGCCGAGCTGTTTGGCGGGATTGAGTGTGACCATCTTGAGGGCTTCGTTCACGCTCATGTTGCCGTACCGCACACCAATGCCCGCTTCCTGATATAACCGGCGAATGCGTTCGTCCGAGTCGGAGTTGACCGACACCACCACCCCGCGCTCGGTCATCAGCGCCATGTTGTACGGAATCGCGTCCCATGCTTCGGCTTTGTACGCCCACATGTCGGCAAACGTCGACGCCATGGCGCCGTGTTTCGCGATTTCGTCCGCCACTTTATAGCCTTCCAGCACGTGCTGGAACGTGTGCACTTTGAAGCCGTTTTCTTCCGCGACGCGAATGAGCATGAGTATTTCATCGCCGCGATAGCTATGCGAATGCACCTTGAGGTCGCCGTGCAGAATATCGGCGAGTGCTTCGAGACGCAGGTCGCGACGGGGCATGATCGCGTTAGGACTGGCCTTGGCCGAAGCGCGATACTCCTTCCATTCGTCGTCGTACTCCTTGGCTTTCTGGAACCAGTAGTTGACCGTGAACTCGACGCCCATGCGGCTCATGGGAAAGCGCCGCTGATCTTCGGGTGTGGTGGCGCTCGCACGGGTGACGTTTTCACCAAGCGCAAACTTCACAATACGAAACGCGCCCTTGAAGTACATCGAATCAACCGGTGCGCCCCAACGCATCTTGATCACGCGCGACTGTCCGCCAATGGTGTTGGCGCTGCCGTGCAACAACAATGCCGATGTGACGCCGCCGGCGAGTGCGCGATAGATGACGGGATCGTCGTTTCGTACTTGCACCTGGACTTCAGGCGTCACGGACTCGGCGCCTTCGTTAATGCCACCTTCGAGTGCGGCGTGCGAGTGTGCGTCGATAATGCCGGGCATGACAAACTTGCCCGTCCCGTCAATGACGCGCATGCCGGCTGGAATGGCCGCGTTGGCGCCAACAGCCGTGATTTTTCCGCCGCGCACAATGATGTTGCCGGCCTGGATATCACCGTTGGCAATGGTGATGAGTGTTGCGTTGCGGATTGCCACGTCCTGTGCGGCCAGTACACCGGGCACGCACAGTGCGGCGATTGAAAGCTTGATGAAAAATCGCATGTGAGAGTTTCCGGTTTAGTAGAGGCGGCCTTCGACGAACACGTGCTTGATGGGAACGCCTGCCGCGAACAGGTCGTTGCCACTGACCACCACGAAGTTGGCGAGCTTGCCGGTTTCAATGGTGCCGACCGCTGACGAAATGCCTAACAGCGCAGCGGGTGTGACGGTTGTTGCGCGCAGTGCATCATCCGCACTGAGGCCGGCCGCGATGGTGGTGCGAATGCGGTCGCGGAAACTCGTGCCGCTTTCGCCGCCAAATGACGCCAGGGCAACGGGGATTCCGGCTTTGATCAACGCCGCCGCGTTGCTACGGACGGCGATGGTGTCGGCCATGGTTGACGGAGGAGCCACGCCAGTCTTGCCGGACCCAACCGCGAGGAAATTGCGACCGGTGACGGAGTCGGGCGACGGCCAGCGAAGGCTGACCAGCGCGGTCGCGCCGATTTTTTTCAGTGCCGGGATTGAACGCCATCCTTCCTGCGAACCAACAACGACCGGGTTTTTGAGTTCAAGCTCGCTGGCGATTTCGGCGACACGCGTGATCTGCCGTTCGGTTGACGCCACAAACCACGTCGGCAGGCCGTTGGTGCTGGCGGACATGAGGCTGCGTCGGAACGGATCGTTGGACGGACGTGCTCCGGGCGTGCCGGCCTTGAACGCCTTCTCGACGCGCGACTCGTACTGCGCGTCGAGGTAAGCCTGGCGAATGAACGCGACCGATCCGATGCTGGTACCCGGGTACGCGCCGCCGCGTTTTGTGCCGAACGAGACTTGTTGGCCGACGGTAGAGCGGAGTGACAGTCTTGAACCGTCGCGCATGCCGGTCAGCGCGGCGCCAACGCGGCCGGGAAAAATGCCGCCGTCAAACACCAGCCCAACCGTGGTCACGCCACTGGCGCGGAAGGCCTTGAGCTCGTCGTCGGTGGGCGCAAACATGTCGGCGGCTTCGGCGTCCGCGTCAACTTCGGGGAGCACCACTGGTGGCGGCGGTGCTGAGCCGCGGCCCAGTACGGCGCCGCGCCCGGCTGGTGCGGGGGCTGCTCCGCGTCCGCCACCACCACCACCGCCACGCCCACCGGCGGCGTCATCTGCCCCGGGGATGGCGCGCGAAGGGCTGGGCAGACCTACGCTGGTGGCCGCGTCGATGAGGCCAGGATAGACCGTATGTCCCGCGAGGTCCATTTGCACGACGCCGGCGGGGATTGTGATGTTCGCTCCCACGGCGGCAATGCGTCCGTCGCGGGTGACGACGGTGCCCCGTTCGATGACCCTTCCGGGTGCCGTGACGATCCGCACATTGGTGAGGGCGTAGTCAACGCGCGGGTTGGCCGCGGGATTGCCGGGGTTGTTGGCTTGTGCCACGGCCGTGGAGAACGCGGCGGGTAGTGCGGCGGCGAACGCCAGATACAATCGGCGAGCCATGCGAATTGCTCCTCTGATACAGGACGGGGGGTGAGACGGAACCACGGGAGAAGGTACGCGCTGGATGGCGGTTCGCTACGGTAACTCGTAGGGAATCGCATTCGTTGAGACTCAACTCGTCAGATCATCTCATCCCAATGCCGAGATTGCCCCAAAACATGTTCGGTGCGGTTATTGTCGGCTTGCTGGGGGTGCGGTTCTGAACACGACGTTCGCCACCTACTGCGCAATACGCGCTACCGCCGCAACCTGAGCGCGCCCTCCGTGACCACGCCGTTGCCCGCCACAAGCGTCAGCACAATCTCGCCCCGCGCCAGCGCGTCGCGATCAATGCCGGTGAGTGTCACGGTTCCTGACGCCAGCATTGACTCCGGGCCCGACAACCGATGCACAACACGCGCCTTGCCGTCCGCATCGCGCCGGCGTAACACCACCGCCTGCACCTGTGATGTGGGCACACCACTCACGCGAGTGTCGAACTTGAGTGTGCTCTGCGACGGATTGTAGACAAAAGTCCCGCGCACGGCTGCGGGCTTTCCTTGCGCGAGCACCGTGATCATGGCCGGTCGTGGCGCAAGACCACCCACCAGCGCCGGTGTTGAGAACGGTGCGCGACGACGCGGGCCCAGTTGCTCAAACGCGAACGCCAGCGACACGAGTTTTGCGTCGGCAAACGGCCGGCCCAGCATCTCGATGCCGACCGGCAATCCCTCGACCATAAATCCCGCGGGCACAGTGATTGCGGGCAAACCGGTTTGCGCGCTGAGGTTGCAGGTGCTGCCGAGTTGTGGATCGCCCACGAGTACCGGCCGCCTGCGCATGGTGGGGTAGATCAGGACATCCACCCGCAAGCTGTCCATCAACGCCACGAATGCATCGCGGGTGGTGCGCTGCTTGGCGAGTGCGCGTTGATACGCGGGACTGTCGCGAACACCGCTGGAGTCGGCACTGCGGAACCGTTGCTCAAGCACATCGCTGTGCAGCCCAGACGCAAGGATCGCGGCTAGCGACGAGTTCTTGGTGGAAGGCGTTGCTGCGAAGTAGTCGACCATGTCGAACTTGTGATCGAGCGCAATGACGCTTGTGCCCGCGAGCAGGCTGTCGAACGCCGCGACGTTCACGCTGACGGTGTCTGCACCAGCGGCGACCATCGCACGAATGGCCGACCGAACCGTGTCGAGAATTTCCGCGTCCGCCTCGACGAAATAGTTTCGGAGAATGCCAATACGCGCGCCACGCAGCGCGCCGGGCTGCAACGCCTCAGCAAACTTTGGCATTGTGCGACCGTCCAGCAGACGCGACTGCGGATCGGCGGGATCGGCACCCACGGTGATGTCGAGCGCAACGGCCAAATCGGCCACCGTGCGCGCCAGTGGTCCGGCAATGTCCTGCGTGTGCGACAGTGGCATCACTCCCGCGCGACTGAAGAGCCCCTGCGTCGGCCGCAAACCCACGAGACTTCCGAACGCGGCAGGAATACGAATAGATCCGCACGTGTCCGAGCCCCAACCAATTGCTGCAAAACTCGCTGCGATGGCCGCCCCTGTTCCGCCGCTTGAGCCACCCGGACAACGACGGGGATCGTACGGATTGCGTGTTTGTCCACCAAGTGAGCTGATACTGGTAATGCCGGCCGCCAACTCATGCATGTTGGCTTTGCCAAGTATGACGGCGCCCGCGTCGCGCAGTCGTTTGACAATAAACGCATCGTCGGCGGTTTGGTGGCCCGCAAGCGCGAGTGATCCCGCGCTTGTGGGCATGTTGGACGTATTAAAGTTGTCCTTGAGAATGATGGGCACACCGTGCATGGGTCCGCGCACACGCCCGGCGCGCCGTTCCGCGTCAAGTTGTCGGGCGTCGGTGCGGGCTTGCGGGTTGATACGCAGTATCGCGTTCAGCGCCGGTCCGCGCGCGTCGAAGGCCGCGATGCGTGCGAGATAGGCGTCGACGAGCAAGAGAGCGCTGGTGCGCCCGTCTGCCATGGCCGATTGTAACTGTGCGATGGTCGCCTCGTGTACTTCGAACGCCTGGCTGGTGCGCGGGCGTTGTGCAACGGCGAGCGATGCGGTGAGGCCTGTAATTGCCATGAGGCATGCGGCCGTACTGAACTTCACGATGCGGCGTGTCAAGTGATTCTCCTCTGGACTTCGATGACCTAACGCGTCGGGAACGCCCGCGCTGCTCTGAATATGCCCAGTTTCATCAGTCCGGTTAGTAGGCCGAGTGATGCCATCGCCACCAGCCACCACGCCGCATCGGGCGAACCACGGAAAATTTCGCTCCACGGTACGCCGAACACCCGGGGCAACACCAACACCACCGCAACCGGCCACAACAACTCCAGGGCAACGTCGGCCAGCGATGCCGTACGCGACCGGCTCAGTTGCCGAGCGCGCCACCGATCAATCCGAACTAGTCCCACCACTTGGCGCGAGAGAATGAGCAACATGCCAAGGGTGATCAACAGGTAGATCGTGCTGTGTGACGTGCCCGTGTCGACCAGCGGTGCGCCGGCCAGATGTTTTGCGATCGCGTCGGCCAGCCGATGACTGGTTGGTGTCACAGGCAACGGCAAACTGGTGGAGACATTCGTCAGTACGGCCACTCCCCAACCGCGCGCCGGGAGCATGGTTACCTTGACGCGAAAGTGCGGGACAATGCCGCCGTGATGTACGGCGGTCTCACTCGCCATGTCGCTGACACGCCAACCAAAGGCGTAGGAGAATCCGTCGCTGGGTGCAGCCGGTGTGTGCAACGTGCGCATGCCATGCGATGACAGCACCGCACGTTCGCCGTAGCGGCCTTCATTCAACTGCGCCACCAGATAGTGCCCGAGGTCGTTGGCGCTGCTGATGAGCGCTGCCGTTGGCATGCGGTCGGATTCGTACGCCAGCGTAGCCGCAACCGGGAAGCCGAACCAGTAGCGGTGACCTTGCGACATGCCTTGCTGCATGGCTCGCGCCTGATCGGTGAAGCTGTGCCGCATGTCGAGCACGTCAAACACATGCTGCTGCACATACTGAGCATACGACGCGCCACTTACCGCCTCGACGATCGCGCCCAGCACAATGTAGTTTGGGCTGGCATATTCATGCGCGCCGCCCGGGGCATGCGATAACTCGACCTTGGCCAGCGCCCGCGCATGATCCTGCAGCGTTGTGGAGTTCTGCGTCGCTTGCGGAGCACTTGTCGGAATGCCACTGGTGTGCGTCAATAGGTGCCGCACCGTGATCTGTTTAGACGCGTTGACGTCACGCACGCGAAACCACGGCAGGTACTGCTGCACCGGGGCATCGAGCGCGATGCGATTTTGCTCGACCAGTTGCATGACGGCCAGCGCCGTGAACGACTTGCTGAGTGAGCCGAGTATGAATCCGGTGTTGGGTGTGACCTCGCGGCCGTAGCCATCGGCGCCGTACCCCTGCACATGCACAATGTCTTTGTGGTGCGTAATGACCAGCGCCGCACCCGGAACGCGATCGCGTTGCATGGTGGCGCGGACGAAGCTGTCGATGGCCGCGAAGCTGGGCGGAGTTGGTGCTATTGGCGTTGACTGTGCGCGAAGATTGCTGACGAGTAGCAGCAACGCGACGTTTGGTGCTATGAAAAAAGCCCGACGCAATGACACGATGTGAACTCTCATGAGAGCGTGAACGGGTGCTGCCGGCTACGTGGGCTTATCTGTTTCGTTTGTCCACCACCACCGTGCCGGACTTCATCACCCAGACTACATGATTAATCACAACGTTGATATCACCGAGCGGGTTTCCCTCAACCGCAACAATATCTGCGAAATATCCCGGCGCAATGCGGCCAGGTTTTGAAGGCCTGCGCAGCAGCTCCGCGGCGTTGGTCGTGGCGGTTGCCAGCGCTTGCGCTGGTGTCATGCCCGCCTGCACAAACCACTCCAGTTCGCGCGTGTTCTCGCCAAACATCCAGTACACCGCATCCGAACCCATCGCGAATTTGACGCCGGCTTTGTGTGCGCGCCGAGCTGACTCGAGATTCAACATTCTGAACGAATCGAGCGCCGCTACTTGTGCGGTCGTGTATCCAAAGAGCGCCGCGTTCTCGGCATAAAAGCGGTTGTGTTCGATAGTCGGCACGTACATGGTGCCACGTTTGGCCCATTCCGCAATCGTGGCATCGTCGAGACCCGCTGCATGTTCAACCGATTCGGCGCCTGCGCGACCGGCGGCCCGACCACCCGGCAGTCCATACGAATGAATGGCGATGGGTTTGCCGAATGCGTGCGCGGTTTCTGTCGCGACTCGCATCCCGACGTCGCTGAAGGTTTGTTCACTGGTCACGTTCTGAAAACTTCCCGTCGATCCGTACATCTTGATCCAGTCGGCGCCGGCGTCCACTTGCGCTTTGATCGCTTCCTTACGCCGGTTTCCAGCGTCTTGCGTGCGTTTTCCGCAGCGGCCAACACGACGCAGTCTTTCGCGCGCGGACCGTTCACCGTGGGATTGGACTTGTCGCGCCAGTACGTCATGTGCGTATGCACGTCCATCAGCCCGGGAATTGCGGTGTAGCGACGCAAATCGATGACGCGTGCGCCGGCCGGAATGGCCAGCGAGCCGGAGTCCACGCGCAGGATGGTGTCGGCCTGCACCAGAATGACGGCGTCCGGTGTGGTGCGTCCGGATGGATTGGCGAGGGCGCCAAAGCGGAGCGCCGTGATTGGCGAGGTTTGCGACGGGAGCGTGGCGGCGGGCACGGCCATCGCGAGCGCCGCCACGGCGGTGAGCGCTGCCGTACGGGCGATGCCAAACCGCTGTAGTTGGGGGCGCTTGGGTTGGTGCCGGGAGTTGCGGAAGATGGCTAGCTCGGGGAAAGTGGCCGACAACTTGGATAAACGTGCCGGTTGTCAGTCCTGCAAGGGCCGAAGTTGGACCGTTCACAGCGCTCGGCATACGTGGTGATATTCAGTATGTCTACGTCCAAGCCCAACGCCCGTATCGCGATCACCCTGACTGCAATAGACCTGGCGAGCGCCGATCAACTCGCGCGCGAGCAGGATCGGTCACGTAGCTGGATTATCGCCGAGGCGATTCGGCGCTATGTGACTGCCGAGGCTACTCCCCGCGCGCCAGCCGGTGTTCTGGGGCCACCGCACGCCGCAATACGCGGCGCTGCGCTTGTCATACAACACGGGCTCGGTGATTCACGTCGCGCGCAACTCATTAGTGATCTGGCGCTCACGCCGGAACAACGCGTGCGCGCCGCCGAAGAAACGCTGCCGCTCTCCGCAGTGAAGTCTCCCACCCGACTGCACCAAGTCGTGGCGTTCGACCGGTACGAAGATTTCCTCGATTTTAAGCGGTGGCGGGACATTCAATGGTGAAGACCTACGAAACGCGAGTGGCGCGTGTTTGCAGTGCGCTGAATGCCGAGTGCGCGAAGTACGTCGTGGTTGGTGCCACGGCGATGCAACTGTAAGGGACATCGCGCCCAACGCAGGACATTGACATCCTGATTGCCCCGACCGTCGCGAATGCGAAGCGCGTGTTGCGCGCGTTGTCGAAACTCGGATTCGGATTGGCCTCGGAGCACCTGGCCGAGGATGTGGCCGCGCGCGCCGTGACAATGATTGGTGACACACCCAACGTGGGCATCTTAACGCGCGCTGGAACCTGCAATGGGCGGTTGCCAGGCAGGGAATCACGCGGTTCGATGTGGAAGGCGTGCTGGTGCCCGCGGCCTCCATTGACGATCTGATTGAGTCCAAACGGACGGGCCGGTTGCAGGACGCGGCGGATATCGAGGTGTTGGAGGAGATTCGCAAGTTGCGCGGCGCCAGTTGAGCGCGCGCTCCTGCGTTGCAGGTGTGTCCCCGGGGTGTCCGCTCAGGACACCGGAAACTCCACCACAAACCGCAGTCTGCGTACAAATGCAGGATCGAGTGACGCCCTGGCATTGCTGGTCAATATCACCAGCCCGCGGTACGACTCAATACGCTGCAGCAAGTAGCTCACTTCGAGGTTGGCGTACCGGTCGTGGCGGTCCTTCACCTCAGACCGTTTGCCGAACAACGCGTCCGCCTCGTCAAACAACGGTATGGCGCCGCTTTCCTCCGCAGCGTCGATTAAGTGAAGTAGGTTCTATTCCGTCTCGCCGATATACTGGCTGGCGACCGCCGAGAGATTGATGCGAAGTAGCTTGAGCTGCGTTGCTTCAATGCCCTCGGCCGAGGCCCGAAAGGCGACGGTTGGACGATATCGTGTCTGCAATGCCGACCACAACCGCGACATATCGTCGACCGTCATTTCGTAAGGTGTGATCTTGATCAACTCTATCTGCTCCGCGAGATTCGCACGTTGCAACGCCTGATAGACTGGCGGAAGCACCGCGCCCAGGACCGGTGCACGAGTGAGCGACGAGCGAATGGTTGCACGCGTGAGCACGGGATGCTGATGCAACCGCTGCAGGCCGTAGCCGAGCAGTACTTCTGCTTCGAGTTCGGCAGTGCCATAGGCGGTGAGCAGGTAGTGCAGATCGAGCGCGAGCGGCCGACTGGTGACGGGGTTTCCGTTCACGCTCCGCGACGGCAGGTCGGCGCTAATCTGAACGGTGTTTGGGGTAACCCGATACAAAAACACGTTGAGGCGCGGCACGGCGCGTTCACCGTCGAGAGGCACCATGTCGGGCGAAAGTGCCGATACGACACATTGGGTACCGATGGTGGCCGTGACGTGCTGTTCGACCAGCCCGGTTTCGAGCAGGTCTTTGAACACGGCCGTCACGGCGGCAAGGGCGAGGGCGTTACTCATCGTAGAGGCGGTAAGCCTGGTGGAATTGTGCGGAATCCAGGAACGGAACGGAGGCCTGCATTCAGGTGGAGGAAACCATTGCCATTTGCTGCAACCTGATGACCACGAACTCGGCCGGCTTAAGCGGCGCAAAGCCGACGATGATGTTTACGAATCCCGCGTTGATGTCGGATTGCGTAGTGGTCGCATGATCACATTTGACGAAGTACGCATCACGCGGTGTTGCGCCCTGGAAGGCGCCTTGGCGAAACAGGGTCTGCATGAATGTGTCGATGGGGAGGCGAATTTGCGCCCAGAGCGGTTCATCGTTGGGTTCGAACACGACCCACTGCGTGCCGCGATGGAGGCTTTCCTCGATGAAGAGTGCGGTGCGGCGCACGGCGAGGTATTTCCATTCGCTGCGGAGGCGGTCCGCCCCCGCTAGTGTGCGAGCGCCCCAGACCACAGGCCCCGTGTTCGGAAAAGTACGCAGGCAGTTTACCCCGAGTTGCTTCATCGCACCATGTTCTCGATCGGAGAGCATGAATTCCAGACCCTGCACACCACGCAGCGTCGCATCTACGCCGGCCGGCGATTTCCACACTCCACGGTTGGCAACACGGGCAGCTACACGCCGTCCAAAGGCTTGAACCAGGGATTCAAAAGCGACGACGGTCGGTACTACGGACAGGCCGTGTTCGATTATCTGCGACTCTCCAAAACCGTCTCGGTCGGACACATCGTACCGGTTGTGCCGGAGACGGCGAATCAGTCAGCTTGCCGCAACAGTGCGGGCGACGCACCGAGCCTGTCGTCCCGAGGGGAAGCGGTTCGTACGCATACGACTCACCGGACCCCTGCGTTCACGCAGTACTCACCGCACCACATGGTGCACGTTTCGATCCACATGTGCGCGCGTGATCCTGGCAATGCTCACGGCGCCGCTCTGTTTCATCACCACTTCGAGTTCCTTGCGCAGTAGCGCCAACACCGCCTCCACGCCTTCCTGACCGAACGCGCCAAGCCCCCAGATGTATGGGCGACCAATCCCGACGGCGGTAGCGCCGAGTGCCAGCGCTTTGAAGAGGTCGGTGCCGCGCCGAAATCCGCCGTCGCAGATGACCGGTATTTTGCCGCGTGTGCCGACCACCACTTCTGGCAGTGAATCGATCGTGGCACGCCCGGAATTTTCCGCACGGCCACCGTGATTGGACACGAACAACCCATCGACCCCGCGCGATACGGCGAGCGCCGCGTCTTCGCGCGTGACGATCCCCTTGAGCAGCACCTTCATTTTCGTGCTGTTCTTCAGACGGTCCACGAATTCCCACGTCGGCGTGCCCACTTCGGGAATGGGTGTGAGTGAGTCGTAACCGACCAGATTCGGTTTGCGACGATTATCACGATCGTCAACTTGGCCACTGATTCCCGGAAGCGGCGCTCCGCCCAAATGGCATTTGATGCAATCGCGGGTGTCGCGACGCGCTTCACGCACCATGGTTTCGCGATTGCTGCCTCCCAACAAGTCGACAGTAAACACGACAGCCGGTGCACCGGCCCGTTCGGCGCGTTGCACCATTTGTCTCGTGCGCGCCCAATCCTGCTGATGGTACAACTGAAACCACACGGGACCACCGCGCGCGGCAATGCAGTCTTCGATGGACGTGGTGGCGACGGTGGACAGGACCTGCAAATGATCTTTCGCTTTGGCGGCGCGCGCGACGGCCATTTCGCCTTCGGCGTGAAACGCTTTTTGACTGCCCACCGGATTAATGACGATGGGCGTTGGATACTTTGTGCCGTACAGTGACACGCTGGCATCCACCGTGCTGACGTCAATGAGGCGTCGCGGACGCAGCACCCAATGGTCCATCCCTTCGCGATTGGCGCGAATGGTGCCATCGTCGTCCGAGCCGGTGTTGAGATAGCCCCAATGCGCGATGGGAATGTTCTGCTGCGCGACTGGTTCGAAGTCGAACACGTCGAGTGCGTCTTTGGCTGCAGTAATCAGCTCTGGCTGTGTGGATTGCTGCGAGAGCTGCTCGGCGAGACTGAGCGCGCGTTCCGCATTGCGTGGCGATGCGCTGGCGAATTGCTCCAGTTCGCCCGATTTGAATCCGGCGGCGGCAGCGAGCGGACTGGCCGCCAGGAAAGCCAGAAACTGGCGGCGGGAGGGATCGGGTTTAGGCATGGCCATGAAGAAGCGCGCCGCGGGACGAATTGTCCAGCGGCGGTCATCGAATCGCCCGAACATCCGGGTGTCAGCGACGCCGACCAATTCAATCAGGGAAATTCGGGATACGGTGCGACGAAATCGAATGCGAAGACACGCGCGATGCGCTCAAAATCGCGCTTGTTGGCCGAGACCAGCACGGCACCAGCCTCCCGACATGAATGCGCAATCAGAATATCGAAGACGAAACTGCGGCGCATTTGGGCGAGCACCAGTCCTTCGCGCTGAACCAAGGTTGCGAGAGTATTGCCCAAAACGTCCCACGATTTTGCCGATGGCGCAATCACGCGGTCGTGACGAACATATGGCGCCAGCACAACGCGCTCGAGTGTGGATCGGCTTCGCCCGGCGCCAGCGCGGAGTTCCGCGGCGACAACCGCACTTAGATGGAGGCCGGGCGCGGCGTTCGTGCAAAACGCCTCAAATGCCGCACCAGTCTCTGCATTCCGTGCCGCATCGATAAAACAATTGGTGTCCAGCACGTACTTCCGCGGGGTAGACCCAGACACACGCGCCGACGTTCAGTCGAGACGTTTGAGGCGCATGCCACGAAGAACGCGGGCGCCTTGGGCCAAATCGCGACGGAACGCGACCAGTTCCAGCGCCATTTCAACCGTTTCGCGTTCGGTCTCGGTGCCCAGAAATGCTTGCGCATCGGCCAAGGCCGCTGGATTGAGCCAGAACTCTTTGCGGACTTTGCCTTCGGTGGCCGAGCGTCTGCCAATCGCTTTCACTTTCTTCGCTGGGGCTTTCCTGGATGCCGTCGCCATCACGCCTCCCGTGTGTACGGACAAAATTAGTGTTTTATCCGTACACCGGCAAGGGCCCGGTTACCGATTACTGCTCACCGCCTTCATCACGCGTTTCCGCACATGTTGGTCCATCCATTTTTCCTGCTCGACGTCGAGATGCAGGCGGTGCATGGGCTCGGCAATGCCGTGGCCCTCGCGCGGATACCGCAGGAACTCGACAGCCTTCCCCTGCTTCTTGAGCAAGCGATAATACTCCTCCGCCTGCGCAATGGGCACGCGACGGTCTTCTTCGCCATGCGTGATGAGCAGTGGTGTGGTCACCTTTGCGGCGTGCTCGATGGGCGACCACCGTTCGTACGTCGCCTTGCTTTGCGTGGGAAGCCCGCCAAAGCCGCCTTCCAGCAAGTTGGGAATATCCGTCTGCCCGAAGAACGAATACCAATCGCTGATTCCGGCGTGCCCAATGGCGCCCTTGAAACGCGGCGTTTGTGTGACCGTCCAGAACGTCATGAAGCCACCGTAACTGCCGCCCATTACTCCCAGTTGCGCAGAGTCGGCGACACCAAGAGAGACGATATGATCGACGCCTTTCATGATATCGACGAAATCTTTTCCGCCCCAATCGTTCGTGTTGGCGTTACTGAAGGCAAACGTGCGTCCTGAGCTGCCACGTGGGTTGGGCTGAAACACGGCGTAACCGCGCGCCGCCCAGATTTGTGCATTGCTGCTAAACGTGGCGGCGTAGCGACCGTGTGGCCCACCGTGCACTTGGAGAATAGTTGGATACCGCGTGCCCGGTTGATAGTTCAGCGGATAGGTGAGCACCCCCTCAATCTCCAGATTGTCCGCACCCTTCCACGTAATGCCCTCGGCGCGCGCGACGCGAAATTCGCCAAGGCCGCTGTGCTCCGGGAACAGCCGCTTCGGACTCGTGCCATCACGACCCGTGAGATACACGATGCTGCCGTCATTGAGCGTACCGCCGGTCACCAGCCATTTCAATCCGTCGTCGGTCATGGAGACGTTGCTGACCACAAATTCCTTGCCGAACGAAATCTCGGTTGGTGTGCCACCGGTTGCAGCAATCTTGTACAGCCTGGACGTCAAGCCTTCTGCTGCCACAAAGTAGATGGTTGCGCCGTCGGGAGACCACTGAATGTTGGAGACGGAATAATCAAACTTCGCCGTGAGGTTGCGCGGCTCGCCGCCATTGACACTCACCACTTTGACATCGGTTTGATCGGCGGTGCTGTTGAGATGATCGCTCGAACCGAATGCAATCCATTGGCCGTCCGGCGAGAACGACGGGGCATTGTCCGGTCCCTTATTCGTGGTGATCTGACGCGGCTCGCCACCGTTGGCGGACACGATGAACAGGTCGCTGTTGTTGCTGGAGTTGGCGTCGAGAATGGTGGTGTTCGTGCGATTTGACGAAAACGCAATCCACTTGGCGTCGGGCGACAACTCGGCATTTGTGTTGTCCGCCGAGCCGGTGGTGACTTGCTTCTTTTTGTTGCCCTGCAAGTCGGAGACCCAGATATGCGTGTACGTCAGCTTCTTTTCGGCGTAGTACCCATCATCCTTTTTCTTGACGCGATCTTCCCATTCCTTCTTGTCTGATCGATCGGTGGCTTTGGTGTAAATGAAATGGTTGGCGTTGGCCGAGAACGAGCCATTGGTGGGCAAGCTGTCGTCGTCCACCAGCTTCACGGCTTCGCCGCCGTTGGGCGAAATGGCGTACCAGTTTGGTTTGGTGTCGCGTGTTGAGGTGAATGCCACGCGACCGTCTGGCAGGAACCGCGCGCCGGCCTCGCCCTTGGGGGAGTTGGTGAGCTGGAACGTGCGGCTGGAGGCCAGGTCGTGAATCCAGACGTGACTGGTGGCGGCCCAATCTTTCGGGTCGCGCGTGGTTTTGAGGAACACCACCTGCGTGCCCGTGGGGGAGATGTTGTAGCCCCCGTAGGTGGGTTCGGCGAGCACGTCGCGCAGGGTGATGTTTTTTGTGCCGGCGCGCTGGGCGGCGACCTCGGCAGGTTGGACAGCGAGCAAGGCGGTGAGGAGGCCAAGCATCGGGGTGATGATGCGCGGGCGGAAGCGTGTCATCGCAGGGGCGGGGCGAGGGGAGGGGATTGGGGGAAGCTGTTGGCGAATGTACGGCTTCCTATGCCGCCCCGTCAGGTGGGTTTCGCGACTCGTTGGTTAGCGGTTTGGTAAATCTTCGGGCTGATGGCGTGGTGGGCCGACACTACGGCAACGCAAACGCCACGTACGATCCACCACTGGGTGCGCCGTTTTTCCCGCCTCCGCACGCAATGACGAGGTACTGCTTGCCGTTCACGACATAGGTGCTGGGCGTCGCGTTACCGGCCGCAGGCAGCGTGGTTTCCCACAACAATTTGCCCGTCGATTTGTTGAACGCGCGAAACTTGTTGTCGTACGTAGTGGCGGCAATGAACAGCAAGCCGTTCTGCGTGACGATGGGGCCACCGTAATTGTCCGTGCCGGTGTTCTTCATACCTTGTGCGGCGAGTTTCGGATATTCACCAAACGGAATGGACCACGCGAACGCGCCGGTATTGAGATTGATGGCGTTGAGCGTGCCCCAGGGTGGTTTAATGCCAGGATATCCTTCGTGGTCGAGAAAAATGTCAAAGCCGACACTGCGATATTTCAGGTAGAACGGATTGGTGCTCGCCGTGGCCGCTACGTCCGTTCCGGTCATGAGATAACTCACGAGGTCGTTGACCGTCGCGTGGTCGAGCACTGCCGCAAACGCCGGCATGCGACCGGTGCCCTCACGAATGACCTGCGCGATTTGTTCACGCGAGCGTCGCGTGGCGATGTCGGCCAGCGCCAGCCCCTGCGCGGTTCCCTCGCGATTGTCGCCGTGGCAGCTCGCGCAGTTTGCCCCGTACACCGACTTGTCGCTGCGTGGCACCATTTTCAGCAGCCAGGCCATCTCGTTTGAGTTCACGTAGAGCAGCGCCGTTTCGGGATCGAACGCGGGGCCTCCCCACTCGCCGCCGCCGTCAACGCCCGGGAAAATGATGATGCCCTTCTCGTTGGGTGGGTCGAACGGATGGACGGTTTTGTATTCGTTGAATGTTTTGAGCGCGGCCGCGCGTGCGGCGGGCGTTCGATTGGTGAGTTGATCAACGGTGAGCTGTTGCCGCGCAAACGGTTTGGGAAGCAGCGGAAATGGTTGAGTCGGACTCGTCTGCTCGCCGTCCAGCGTAGCCGACGGCATGCGTCGTTGTTCAATGGGAAACAACGGTTCGCCGGTGACGCGATCAAACACATAGACGTGTCCCGTCTTGGTGATCTGGGCGACTGCCTCGACCTTCTGTCCGTTGCGTGTGACCGTCACCAGCATCGGCGCGGCCGGGAAATCACGATCCCACAGGTCGTGGTGCAATCCCTGAAAATGCCACACACGTTTGCCCGTGCGCGCGTCGAGCGCCAACACGGTATTGGCGAAGAGATTGTCGCCCAAACGATTCGCGCCGTAAAAATCGAACGACGCCGAACCGGTGGCGGCGAACACCATGGCTCGGTTCACATCCACCGTGACCCCGGACCACGCATTGGCGCCGCCCGAAATCATCCACGCGTCGCGCGGCCACGTTTCGTAGCCGAACTCACCGGGGTGTGGAATGGTGTGAAACGTCCACTGCAGTGCCCCGGTTGTGACGTCATACGCGCGAATGTCGCCGGGTGCACTGGGTAACGCCTCGGGAACGCTGGAGCCAATGATCAGCAAGTTTTCAAACACCACGCCGGGCGTGCTGGCACTCACCGACAGTCCCTGCACGGGCCGACCGAGTCCGGCGCGCAGGTCCACCCAGCCGCTGTCGCCAAACGTGCGAATTTGTTCGCCAGTTTTCCTGTCAAGCGCAAACAGCTTGTAGCGATAGTTGAAGATCACGCGATCGCCGGTCACCACGACGCCGCGATGCCGAAAGCGCGATGTGGGTGGCGCGCCGTTGTTGGGATCGAAACGCCAGAGTTGTTTTCCGGTGGTGGCATCCAAGGCGAATACGTGCAGTTTGGGCGTGGTCGCGTACAACACACCGTCGATCACTACGGGATTCGCTTGCATTTCCGAATCCCTGAACTCATCGTGCGTTTCGAACGTCCACGCGACTTTCAGTTTCGCCACGTTGGCTGGCGAGATTTGGTTCAGCGTCGTGTAGTGCGTGTTGTCGGTGTGGCCGTGGTAGACGGGCCAGTTCACCGTTGCTGGCTGCGCGTACGCCCCGACAGGGACGGCCAGGACGCCGATAAGTGCCAGTCTGGTTCCGAGCGGCTGAATCATTGAAAATCGATGTGGGTGACCATGCGAGGCGCGGGGATTGGGATATACTTCGCTTCTGAAACCAGCTTTCGCAAATCTCCGCGCGAGCGAGCCTCGATTCAATTTCCGGTTCAGATCACGAAGGCCCAATGTACGGCGGAGACTTCCGGGAGTCTTCTGTGGTGCAACCGGCGGAACCCCATCAACATGCGACTCGCTGAATTTATCACGGGTAATATGGAACTCATTCTGGCCGACTGGTCAGAGTTTGCGAAGACGCTGGGTCCAGCGGCGCTGGAAATGGATGCGCTCCAGCTTCGGGATCACGCGGCCCTGATGCTGGCGGACATCGCGGGAGATCTTGAAACACCGCAGAGCAGCCAGGATGAGCAAGCAAAGTCCAAGGGGCACACGGACACCCCCGACGCCGGAGCTGACTCGGCAGCGCAGGCGCATGGTGCGGGTCGTGCCGGAGACGGGTTCACCGTCGACGAAATGGTCGCCGAGTACCGCGCGCTTCGTGCCAGTGTCCTCCGGCTTTGGGCGTTGGCCTGTCCAACCACCTCGTCTGATGATTTCCAGGACATAATGCGTTTCAATGAGGCGATCGATCAGTCAATGACGGAAGCGCTGCGACGATTTTCGCGCGACCTGGACGCTGCCAGGGAGATGTTTGTTGCTGTGCTGGGCCATGATTTGCGTACTCCCTTGAGTGCGGTGTTGATGGCCGGACATTACATGCGCGACAGCGGAGATTTGGCAGAGCCGCATCTGACACTGAGTGCTCGCGTCGTCACCAGCGCAACGCGGATGACCCACATGGTGGACGATCTGCTGGACTTCACCCGAAGTCGCCTGGGCAATGGCATTCCAGTGCAACGCCGCGATGCCGATTTGGGTACGGTTGCGCGCGAGGCCGTCGACGAGATGATGGTGGCCCATCCGGACTACGGATTTGCGCTCACGGTTGACGGCAACGTGCGTGGCGCATATGACGCCGCGCGCATTAGCCAGGTGCTCGTGAATCTTCTGGGCAATGCCGTGCAGTACGGTACACCAAAAATACCGGTGAATGTGAGCGTGATTGGCGAGGAAGTGGACGTCGTACTGCGAGTGCAGAATCACGGTCCAGTCATTCCCGCAACAGTACTTTCCGGGCTCTTCAGCCCTTTCAAGCGCCTCAAGAGCGGGGCACCCGCAGGGCAGGATGCGCACAATCTTGGGCTGGGATTATATGTCGCAGAGCGCGTTGTTACGGCGCACGGGGGTCGCATTTCAGTGACGTCGTCCGACGAGGACGGTACGATGTTTGTCGTGCGGCTGCCCCGGTCCGTGACTATCCCTATCCAATTACGGCCGACGAGTTAACGCGTATGCACGGCAACGACGAGCGGGTGAGCATTGAGTCGTTGAAGCAGGGCACGGAGATGATTTATCGAACACTGGTGCGGGTGGCGGGGAAGCCGTAACATCAGTGTCCCTCCATCGAGAATCCGAATGACGCAGAATCCCGTTGTTGTCACCATCCGTTATCAGGCGCATCCTGAACAGGCCGCGCGCGCACGTCAGGCGCTGAGCACACTCATTGCGACGGTCGTCGCGAGTGAACCGGACTGTCTGGGCATTCAGTTGCTGCAAGACCCGGACGATGAAACGCGCATTCTGTTGTACGAACGTTGGACGAGCCGGGAAGCATACGCTGGTCCACACATGCACACGCCGCATCTCACTGCGTTCATGCTGACGGCGCGCGAATTGTTCGGGGGCCCCCCGGCCATCGAATACTGGCGCCTGCTGGATGACGTGACGCTGTAGCTGAACCGTGTCACCCTCAGTTCACGCTTAGTCTTTCCTTTTGACGTGCATGTTGGAGGGCGTGACTTCCGCCGCGTCTCCGACGGGAGGATTTTCTCGGGCCAGTTCCTTTGCGAGCCGACTCTTCTCCTGCTCCAGCTTCGCGTGGTCGTGCTGCTCGCGGCCTTCAAACATGCGATCCTTTCCGGTGTCGTCATGTTTGCTGATCTTTTCGGGATCGTGCCCTGCATGTGCCTGCGCGTGGGCGGCCTGCTCGCTCGCGTCTGCTGATTCGGCGGATTTATCGAGCTTCTTGTCGCTTGCGTCGTGTTTGTAAGGGGTGTGGTCGTCAGACATGGTACGTTCCTGGTTGGTGGGCATCCGGCAGAGCCCCTTCAGACCAGCGTCAGGACGAAACGTTCCGATCGGTGTCAACCTCGAATGCGCCCAATGACTCAGAGCCGACCCTGGCGCATCTCCAGCGCTGCCTGCACGGCCGTCAATTGCTCTCCACCGAAGTCCACCATGGCCACCAATACATACTGGCCCCTGGGCAATTTTGGCATGGCCACACGAAATTTGCGGGTTGCACCGACCAGCACCGTCGCCGACTCGAGCGGCATGGTAACGACGACTGATGCATCGGGCGTTTGCACCTGCACTTGACCCACGATATTCGTACGCTGTTTGCCGGTGTTCCTGAAAATCACTTCGAGCGAGTCGTCCTTGACGTACATGTCGCTCAACTCGCCGTCGATGATGAGTCCGCTGGGCGTGACAAACACTGGCACGGTGTTGTGAACGGTCGTGGCACTGTCGTGTTTTGCTTTTGGAGCGCCCGTCGACCGCACCACGGCCGCTGACCAACACTCGGCGTCAAACTTCGCGTCGGACTTGAGCGACACGCGCACGACCTGTTGCTCGCCAGGGGCGAGCTGGAGCGCGGCTGGTGAAATCGCGATGCGACGACCACACGATCCAGCAACGGCGCCGGCTTTCCGCCAGTGACTCGCCCCCTCTGCGTCGACATCCCAGTCTTCGAGCTGCACCGAGAGCTGTGCGGTGGCCGAGCCGGTGTTACGCACCGTGAGGTTCGCGCCGCGTTCGCCCGCATTCGCGGGATTCAGCAGCACCGTTTGGCGGTCGACGGTGATCTGGGCGGAGGCGAATTGCGCGTGCGCGCTGAGCAACGCGAGAGCGGCGAGGCAAGGACAAAGGGAGAGACGCATGTCACTACGCAATGGAACAATGGTGCCACTTGAGTTCGTCAGGGCGCGGCCGCGTGCACTGTTACGTCTGCGGCGTGAGAGACGACCCGTCGCGGATGAAATTGGGGCAAGCCGTCACGCTGCGCGGTAGTTGCTGGTGCGGGGTGGCGATCCGATACCACGTCGATCGGCAGCAAATGGGTGCGTCAGCGCCACATGGAGCGATGCAGCGGTGCTACGTTGCGCCACTGAGACGCCCCGTCCACCATGTGTTCCGCCAAACTGTCGGCCCGGTCGGTCATTCGGATGTGGAGGCCGCCATTGATGAGCACCTCTCGGTCAGGGCGATTCGGTGCAGGCAAAAAGCGGCGTCGAGCGGCGCGCCGGCGTGCTCAATACCCCGCCGTCAGGTCCACCGCGTTCAGCAAGCCATCCCCTCGCCGGAAGCGCCGCAAATTCTCGGCAAATAATGCCGCCACGTCATCCCAGTGCGTCGCGCGAAACCCTGAGCTGTGCGGCGTGAGCACGACGTTTCGCATGGCCCAGAGATCGTCCGTGGCGTCGAGCGGTTCGCGTTCGAACACATCAAGTACGGCGCCGCCCAGTTGACCGCTGTCGAGTGCGGAACGCATCGCTTTGTCGTCAACAATACCCGCGCGCGCGACATTGACCAGCACGGCGCCGCGATTGAGCAATGCGATTTGCCGGGCGCCGATTATTCCGTGGGTAGCGCTTACGCCAGGTGCCGCCAGCACCAGCAGGTCGCAGTATTCGAGTGCGCTGTCGAGTTGCGCAGGCCCGACGACGCGATCGACGAACGACGGCTTTGGTGCATCGACGTTGCGGCGCACCCCCGTGATGTGCATGCCAAATGCCGCCGCGCGCTTGGCAATTTCCAGTCCGATGGTTCCCAACCCTACAATAGTCATGCGTTGTCCGTGCAACAGCCACGGCCAGTCACCCGCGAGATCGTTCTGAATCCATTTGCGTTCGCGTTGCGCGTGCAGGGTGCGGTCGAATTTTCGGGACAACATCAAGAGGCCGCCCATTACATGTTCGGCGATCGGTACGGCCTGAATACCTTTCGAGTTCGTGACGAGTACGTGGTTTGCGTGAAGCGCTGCCAGCGGGAGCAGCCCTTCAACCGCTGCCGCCGACGAATGTACCCAACGTAGTTGCGGAGCGCGCGCCACCATTTCGGGCGTCAGAATGGGGGTGAACGCGGCCTCAACGTCTGCAATCATCCCTGCCGCCGCGTCGAGGTTGTGCGCGCGCACAAATTCGACATCGGGGAATTGGGTGTACAGCGCCGCGGCGTGGGTTTCGGGAATGCTCCATGCTTTGACTGGCCACTGGATGTGAATGAGGATGCGCATGGCGGGAAGTTAACGGGCAGGTATGGCGAGTGGCGGGCCCTGCCGGCTTGTCGTACATTCGCGGGCTCACCGGGTTGACACGGCCTCAACGCATCTGGCCGATGAACCACACCTTTCGCTGGGTACCGGACACTGCAGGGACGCGATACCCTGAACGCACACGGCCTGGTGGTGGCGCCCGGCTTCATCGATTTGCACCAACATGCGCAAGACACCGCTGGATACCGTGTGGAAGTGATGGATGGGGATTCATTGTCGATTACAACAACCCCGAAGCCCCGGTCACGGCGGCGGTGGCCGACTCACCAACCATGATTGCCAGCGACGGCATTCTGCACGACGGTGTTGGGCATCCGCGTGTCGCCGGGACGTTCGCGCGCGTGCTTGGAAGTTATGTGCGCGAGTTGCACACGCTGACGCTGATGGAGGCGCTGCGAAAGATGACCATCGAGCCCGCGCGGCGCATGGAGCATCGTGTTCCAGGTATGGCACGCAAGGGGCGGCTAAAGGTTGGGGCCGGAACGGATATTGTGCTGTTTGACCCGGAGACGATTGTCGATCGCGCGACGTATCGCGAGCCCACGCTCCCACCACTTGGATTGCGCGACGTGGTGGTGAACGGAATGATGGTGGTGCGAAATGGCGCGGTGCAATCAGGCACATTTCCAGGTCGGGCAGTGCGCGGACCTGTTCAGTAACTCCGGCGCCACGCCGAGTAGGCAACGCGCCGACCCAGTCGGTCAGCGCTCGATCATCGCCAACACCTCCGGCACCGACATCGCACCACCGCGCGCCACCAACACATCCAATTGCGCTTTGGGCAGAGCGCGCCTGATCTCACCAACCCGATCGCTGCCACTTGGACTCATGGCGTGCCGAATGACGATGCCCGTGCGCTCGGACAACACATCGGCCGCCGCGCCAATGATGACAGCGTTTTCGTCGTGACCCTCCGCCGCTTCGGCCGTAGCGAGCCCCATGAGTGCGAGTCCTACCCCGCGCTGACTGCCTACTTCGTTGTACACGCGCAGTGATTCGCGGAACGTGCGGCGCGCTTCGGCCACATCAGGAATGGAGAGGGCCGTCCAGCCCATTTCACAGTACAAACGCGCCAATTCGGGAATGTCCCCCACGGTCTCAAACGCACGCAGTGAGCTGGCGTAGTATCCGAGCGCCCCAACACCGTCGCCCGTAGAAAAGACGAGTTGCGCAATACAACTCTTGCACATGCCGGCGCCTTCGTAGTCCTGAATGCGCGCTTGAATAGCAATGGCATTCTCGAGCATCGCGAGGCCTGTCGGAATGTCGCCGGTTACGCCGAGCAGCATACCTTTGAGCCCGCTGATGAGTGCAAAGAAGAAGTCATGATTGGCCGCCTTCGCCGTTGCCACGCCTTCGTCAAACGCGATGTTCGCTGCTTCTACTTCGCCCATCACGAGTTTTCCATAACCGACACATAACGCGCCCATCATCAACGCATGTGGATCGCCAACCACACGGGCGTCTTCCATACCGCGACGCCACTCATCATCCGCACGCGATCCGTCGTCGATACTGACCGACACGAGCCCAGCCGTCATTTGCGCCAAGGCTCGACCCAGCGTAGGTGCGTGGTGCACTGACAACGCGAGCAGCGGATCGAGCAACGCTCTGGCTGTGGAGTGTTGCCCGCGAATATGCCACACCCAGTTGAGATACCCGGCCATGAGCAATCCCTTCTCCAACGCACTGGCTTCACCAGCGCTGGCGCGCTCGGACAACCAGCGTATGGCGGACAACGTGTTCGCGTTGTCATCGGCCGCACGACGCATGGCATCCAATTGCCCCGTGCCCACAATGCCGTCATTCACGAGCCGTACAAAGTCCAGGAAGAAGTCTGCGTGCGCGCCACGCACCGCTGCGCCTTCGCCACTCTTCGCGAGCAGTTCGGCCCCGAACTCGCGAATGGTCTCCAACAACCGATACCGCGCGCCATCACCCGTGACTTGCACGAGCCCCTTCTCGACCAGCGAATCCAGCTCGTCCAACGCTCGATACCGTTCGGTTTCGTCATAACACACCGCTTCCATGGCATCAAACGTCCAGCCTTCGTCAAACACTGAGGTGCGGCGCAACAAGCGTTGCTCCCTCGCGTCGAGCAGCGAATAGCTCCAGTTCACCGCCGCCCGCAACGTCCGATGCCGCTCGGCGAGATCGCGATCGCCCGACACCAGAATATCCAGCGCGTGATGCAAGCGTTCCAACAGCGCGGCTGGTTCGAGAATGCGAATACGCGCGGCCGCGAGTTCGAGCGCCAGTGGCAACCCATCCAATCGTCGGCAAATCGCCGCCACCGATTTCGCATTGGCCGCCGTAATCGCAAACCCGGGTTTCACTTTTGCGGCCCGCTGCGCAAACAACATCACGGCGGAAGATTGCGTGATGGCGTCCACGTTTGCGTCCACCGGCGGCAACTCCAGCATCGGCAACAGCATCTCGAACTCGGCGCCAATCTTGAGCGGTGCGCGACTGGTAGCGACCACCTGCAAGGCGGGGCAGCGCGCAACAAGCGTGGCTACGTCACCCGCGACATCCAACACCTGCTCGAGATTGTCCAACAGCAACAAGACGCGACGCTCACCGATATACGTGGTGATGGCTTCAACCGCACTGCGGCCGCCAGCGTCTGCAATGTTCAGCGCCGCGACGACCGTAGGCATCACTTGATTGGCGGCAGAAACAGATGCCACGGAGATAAACGCCGCCCCGCCGGCGTATTCGTGTTGCACGCGGTCGAACAGTGCAATGGCAAACCGCGTCTTTCCGGTGCCCCCCGTACCCGTAATCGTGAGCAGTCGTGATCCCGCTCGAATGCGGGCATACGCGGTGTCGAGCGCAGCATCGCGCCCCAGCAAGGCGGTCGCAGGAACAGGCGCGGGTTTCGAGATAGCTGGCGCACCGGCCGACGATGCCACGGTGGTATTGGTGCCGGCGTCTGTGGCTCCGAAGGAACGAAGCAGCAGATCTTTCCACTCGCCAATCGTCGCAAATCGATCGTCCGGATTCTTCGCCAGCGCACGGGCGACCAGCTCGGACACCACTTGGGAAATGCCGGGCCGCGCGGCCGTGAGAAGCGGCACGGGTTCAGTGGCGTGGCGAATCATGACTGCTATTGGCGTCGGCCCGGTAAACGGCGGCTGACCCGCAAACATTTCGTACGTCATGCAGCCCAGGGAATACAGGTCACTGCGCGCGTCGGACGACTCGCCGCTGGCTTGTTCAGGGCTCATGTACAGCGGCGTGCCCAGCGACATGCCCACCATGGTCAGCCGCGTGTTGCTCGATGCTGAAACGGCTTGTGCGATGCCAAAATCGGCGACGACTGCGTGCCCGTCCTCGAGCAGAATGTTCTCTGGCTTGATATCGCGATGGATGACACCACGGGCATGCGCGTAGCCCAGCGCGTCGGCGATTTCAGCAGTGAGGCGGAGCGCATCGGCAACCGGCAGTTGCTGTTCCCGATCGAGCCGATGACGCAGGGTTTCGCCCTCAATAAACGGCATGACGTAGTACAGAAACCCCGCGCTTTCGCCCGAATCGTAAAGCGGCAGGATGTTCGGATGCCGCAAGTTGGCGGTCGTCGTGATTTCCCGATGGAATCGCTCGGGGCCCAGCGCCGCGCTAAGTTCGGGGCGCAGCACTTTCACGGCCACTTTGCGTTCGTGGCGGAGGTCGTCGGCGAGATATACGGTTGCCATGCCGCCGGCGCCGAGTTCGCGTTCGAGGCGGTAGCGGGCCGCGAGGGCGTTGATGAGGGCTTGATCGATGTTCGACATATGGGCGGCAAGGTGAGCGCGCGGGCTGCCAAATGCAATGGCTGCGACTCCCCCCACGCATGGACTAGCGAACTCATTCTCGGCGATGTCGTTTCATGACATGCCTTCCCGCCAAACTTCCGCCCTTTCGCGCATCAGCCGCCGTGTCGCTGCCGGCATGCTGACGCTCTGTGCCGTCACAACCGCTCGTGCCCAGCCCGCAGTGCTGGATACGCTGGCGCGATCGTCCCTCGCGCAACTGTCCGGAACCGTGACCGTGACCGGGGTGCGCGAACGCGTGGAGATTGTACGTGACAAGTTTGGGGTGCCGCACATTTACGCGCGCAACATTGACGACTTGTTCTTCGCGCAAGGTTTCGTGCAGGCACAGGACCGGTTGTGGCAAATGGAGATGTACCGGCGCATGTTCGAGGGCACGCTGTCGGAGATTATGGGGCCCACGTACGTGGCACACGACAAGCTGTCCCGTCTGCTCAAGTTTCGTGGTCCCTTCGATGACAAGGAATGGAAGAGCTATCATCCGGAAGGGCGCCGTATTTTTGACGCGTTTGCGGCGGGTGTGAACGCATTTACTGCGAGTGCGGGCGACAAGTTGCCGGTGGAATTCCGGTTGACGGGAATCAAACCGCAGAAGTGGTCGGCCGATGTTGCGTTGCTGCGCACACAGACTGCGTTGCCGACTGGCGATGCGCTGGCAGAGCTTCGGTTAGCGCAATCCGTAGCGCGGCTTGGTGTCGATTCTGCAAACACGCTGGCCACTCCATCGCCGTTCCGTCCGCTGGTGGCGCCGCAGGGCGTTGATCTCTCCATCATCAATCAGGATGTTGTTGGCGCGTTGTCGGGCCTTCGGAGCGGCATTGTACGTCCAGCGCTGTTGCCGCAGTACAGCGCGTTGCGCGACGCCCTGCCGTCGGGAAACTTTGGCGTGCAGGAAAATTCACCTGGCAGCAACAACTGGGTCATCAGTGGCGCGCGCACGGTCAGTGGCAACGTGATTGTGGCGAACGATCCGCACCGCAATGTCGCGAATCCGTCCATTCGCTACATCGTGCACCTGAATGCGCCCGGGTGGAACGTGATTGGCGCAACGGAACCAGTGCTGCCAGGCGTGATGATTGGTCACACTGAACGCATTGGGTGGGGGCTCACCATTGTGGGCACCGACCAGGCCGACGTGTATGTGGAAGATGTGAATCCCGCCAAACGCACGGAAGCACGTTTTCGGGGGGCCTGGGAACCGATGCTTTCAATCACGGACACTATTCGCGTGAAAGACGCCGTCGCGGTGATAGTCACGCACCAATTCACCCGACACGGTCCGGTGTTTTACATGGACACGACGCGCAACAAGGCGTATGTCATGCGCAGCACGGCGCACATGCCAGGTAGTGCGGGCTATCTGAGCGCGTTGCGCTATCACGCGCTTCAGGACTGTCAGCAGTTTCTCGATGCGCAGCAGTACTTTCTGGCGCCGACCGAAAACATGATTTGCGGCGACACACGCGGAAACATTGCGTGGCAGGCGTCCGCGGCGTCCCCTAATCGTCCGAACTGGCAGGGGCGCCTTCCGGTGTCGGGCACGGGAGACTTCGAATGGAATGGTTTGCGCACCGACTTACCGCGCGAGTTCAACCCGGCGCGCGGATGGATTGCCACGGCCAATCACGATATTCATCCCGAGGGTTTTGATCCGCCCCTGTTCTTCAAGAATGGCGCGCAACGCGATCGTGTGGATCGCATTTCTGCTGTGCTGTCGGACGCGAAGACGTTCACCGTGCAGGACATGGCCGCGTTGCAACATGACGCATACTCGGCGCAGGGTACGCGCGATGTCGCGTTGTTTCAGGGATGGACGTCGGCAGACCCGCGCATTGAACGCGGCCGCACGGCGCTGGCTGCATGGAACGGACAGAGCCGGCGCGAAAGTATGGCGGCCGCGCTCTATCGCTTTGTGGGGCGGGCCATGTCGCGCGACGTGCGCACGCCGACGTTATCCGTCGCGCAGAAGCAACCGTTGCTCGAACGTGCGATTGCGACCGGTCTTGATTCGTTGACGGCGTCGCAGGGTGCAGACGCTGCCGAGTGGCGCTGGGGCCGTAATAATCGCAGTGAGCTGCCGCATTCGCTGGTGAAGGCCTTCGATATTGCTCCCGTCGAGCGGCACGGTGGAGCGGGTTATGTCGCGGCTGTCGGGGCAACGTATCGCGAGATTATCGACATGGGTGATCTGGATGGCGCAATGGCCACGAACGTGCCGGGTCAGTCAGGGCAACCGGGCAGTCCGTACTACAAGAATCTCGTGGAGTCGTTTGGGAAGGGCGAGTATTTCCAGTTGGCGTTTTCGAAGGCAGCGGTCGACAAGGTTGCGGAACATCGGTTGGTGTTGGTGCCGAAGGAGCGGTGATGAGGTCGGCAAATGTGCGCGTTTGAGGTTAGACTTCCTGTTCCAACCAGCCGAGTGATACACTGATGGAGCCTGAAGAAACGCGTCGTGTTCGGCCGTCTGAACGATTTGCCGGTGCCGAACATTTGCTGGACTTAGATGCGGCGCTTATCGAATTGCGCGGCGAACCGCTGCGCGGAGACAGCGGACACCGACAGATTGCGTTGGTGCACGAGGGGCCGGTGCGGCTGGTGCTGTTTGCGTTTGAGTCTGGCGGACGGATGAAGGAGCACGCGGCACCGGGGTGGGTGACCATTCAGGTGCTGCGCGGCAGGGTCATGGTGCGCACGGCCGATGCGCACTACGAATTGAGTGTTGGCAAGGTGTTATCGCTTGCGCCCAAGGTCAGGCATGATGTGGAGGCGACCGAAGAAGCCGACCTGCTGTTGGGCATCTATCCGGAGTCGCGGACGGAGTAGCGTCGTGTTGTCGTTTACGTTTTCACCAGCCGGCGCACCACTTCGATGAGCACCGACGGTAGCGTGCGCGCATGTCGCAAGACCGCATACGCACCGGGCCCAAAAATGCGGGAGATGTAAACCGGTGCTTCGCGGTCGACGGTGAGGCAGAACGGATGCAGACCCTGCAGGCGGGCTTCCGCCACCGCCTGGCGCGTATCCTCAATGCCGTAACGACCCTCGTAGAGGTCGACGTCGTTGGGTTTGCCATCCGAGAGAATCAGCAGCAAGCGATGTTGCGCGGCTTCGCGCAGCAGTGCCGCGGTCGCGTGCCGAATGGCCGCACCGGTTCGGGTGTAGCGATCGGGTTCGAGAGCCGCGATACGACGGTGCACGGTCGTGTTATTGCGTTCGCCAAACGCTTTTACCTGATACGCGGACACCGCTTCCGGGCCCTCACCAGAGAAGGCGACAATGCTGTAGCGATCTCCAAGCGCGTCCAGTGCTTCGCATACCAGCAGCAGCGCCTCCTTCTCAACATCGATAATGCGGCGCGTGTCACCCACCCAACTATCGGTCGAACCACTCACATCGACCAGCAGGGTGATGGCGATACTTCGTCGCGCCGGTCGGGTGGTTTCGTATAGACGATCGTCGGGCGCACAACCCGCGCGCCGGTCGGCGTACCCGGTGACATACGCGGACAAATCGATGTCGGGACCGTCCACCTGCCGGCCCTGGCGTACGCGCTGCGGTCGCAACCGTTCGAAGCGTCGTCGAATCTGCTGCACTTCCTGCGCGTGACGTCGAAGCACCACGTCGGCCCACGCGGCGTTGCCTTCAAGCGGCGCGCATTCCCGCACGGTTGCTCGCGCCTCGTGATACGCGGCCACGCGATAGTCCCATTCCGGATACTTCACACCCGGTGACTGGCGGGCCGTTCGTTGTGATGATTGTTGGTCGGGCGGATCGTCGGTCACGAGCACTTCCGCGGGCGACCCCGGTGTAGCAACCAGCCGCGCTTCGGGCAATTCCGATAACGAATCGGCGAGCGCGGCGGGATCGGACTGACTATCACGATCAGTTGGACGTTGCAGCCCCATGGGGTCTTCCGCGTGTTCCTGCGGGGCATCCAATTGCATCATCCACATGCCCATCGGCCCGTCGTCTTCATCATCAGGCGCCGCGCGTGTTTTGGGGCGCCGGGTGAGGTTGTGCACTCGCGGCGGGAGTGCGCGTGGTTGCTCGTCACGCGACTCATTTGCGAGTCGACTTTGCGACGTGGGTTCCGGTACCTCGGTTCTCCCCCACAGTGGCACGACAACGGTGCCGCGATATCGTGCCGACATGGTTGCGCGCAACAACTCGGCGACCTGTGTCGCCCACGCGAGTGAGGCGGTTGGGGAATCGCAAAGCGGGACCTCGTTGGTATCCCCACGAACAATGTCGCAGGGATTTGCACCAAGCACAGCAAGCACTCGTCGCTCAAACTCGCGTTCACTTGACGAAAGCAAACCGGCCGAGGGACGCTCACGTTGCGCCGCGTGCCGAGCGGCCACCAGATCGCGGCGCATACCTGGCAACTCGCGACAAATCTCGTGGTCAATTGCGACCGCTTCCGCCAGAAGAAACAAATCGCGCACCAGTGGACTCAGCGACGATTGCAACAACAACGGCGTGCCGCGTCTGACACGCGCCGCCTGTTGCACTGCCAGCAATCGATACAATGCGAACGCGTCTTCGTCACCATGATGAGCGCTCAGTGCGCGCGGCAGCCGAATGCGTCGGCCGTCGGTGCCCGACAATGCACGAACGTCAATCAGATGTCGCGGGATGCGACGCGCGACCCGCGCAATGAATGAGGGGCGCGCCGGCGCATCAGCAATAACAATCGGCACTGTGCTGCCGTACAACGCGCCAATCAACAGCTCGAGACGACGTCGAACGTCCACCAGGCCGAGTTCGCGCGGGCCCGTACGATTTCGCCGCCAGAGACGTGTGATGAACGTAGTCGCCGCATGCGCGCCTTCCAGCAACACATCTTCGGGTTCGGACATGACGGCGCGTCAGCCCAGCACCGCGTTCGTGAGGTCGTTCATGGCACTGAGCAGCTCCGGATCGTCGGTAAGCGGTGCCATCATCGCCGAGCGACAGGCATCAACCGTAGGCACACCACTCGCAATCAAACGTGCGGTTGCGACCAGCAGGCGACTGCTGGGCACTTCTGCGAGACCACGATCGCGCAGGTTGCGCACGCGCTGCGAAATGTTGACCAGCGCGCGCGCCGTCGGTTCATCAACGCCGCCTTCATGAGCAACAATGCGTACTTCCAGTTCGACCGGAGGAAAACCAAAATCAATCGCGACAAACCGTTGCCGCGTACTGGGTTTGAGATCTTTCAGCACATGCTGGTAGCCGGGATTGTACGACACGACCAATTGAAATCCCGGCGCGGCTTCCACCAATTCACCGGTCTTGTCGAGCGGCAGAATGCGCCGGTCGTCCGTGAGCGGATGGATGACGACTACGGTGTCCTGCCGCGCTTCCACCACTTCGTCGAGATAACAGAGTGCGCCGTGCCTAGCCGCCATCGTGAGCGGGCCGTCCTGCCAGACGGTTTCGCCGCCGCGCACCAGGTAGCGACCTGTCAAATCACTTGCAGACAGATCGTCATGGCACGCGACGGTTACCAGTGGTCGCTGCAGCCGCCACGCCATGTGTTCGACAAAACGCGTCTTGCCACATCCGGTCGGACCCTTGAGCATCACGGCCAACTGACGGTGGTGGCACGTTTCAAAGATGGAAACCTCGTCGCCCACCGGCATGTAGTACGGTTCTTTCACGAGCCGCCGCAGCGTTTGTCCCGCCGTGACGACGACCGGTTCCTCGGCAACGGCTTGTTTGGCGGCCGCAATCATTGATCAGGCCACCACCGCGGGCGGGACTACTGGCTCCGTTTCGCTTACCAGTGCGAAGCGAACCGGAACAGCGCGGAAGAAGTCCCAGATGAACAGCGCGACTCCCGCCGTGAAAATGATGCCGGCGCCAATGAGCATCAGGAAGTGCACTTGCAGCTTGAGTTGAGTATCGAGAAAGCCCAATCCCATAATACGCTCCAGGTACACTTGCGCGATGCCGGCGGTGGCAAACGCCAGCGTCATGCCGAACATGCCGCCGATTTGCAGCCAGAAGGCCCAGTACCCCATGGAACTTTCGCGTGCGTTATCCTCCCGGCCAGCAAAGTGTGGCAACGCATAGGTGATGACTGCCAGCACGATCATGACGTACGCACCGAAAAAGGCCGCATGACCATGCATCGGTGTGATCAATGTTCCGTGTGTCCACTTGTTGACGGCGGGCCACGTGTGTGAAAGTCCAAGCAATCCGGCACCGAAAGCGGTGAATATGGCGCTGCCTACGGTCCAGTGCATTGCAAGTTTGTTGGGGTGCGCAAATCCCGCGCGGCGCATGGCGGAGTAGGCATAAATTGCCATGCCAAACAGCGCCAGTGGTTCGAGTGCACTGAACACGCCGCCAATGGGGAGCCAGTAACTTGGCACACCCACCCAATAGTAGTGATGCGCTGTGCCAATAATGCCTGCGATGAACACCAACCCGACAATGACGTACAACCACTTCTCCATGCGTTCGCGATCGGCGCCGGACAAGCGTATGAGCAGGTACGCCAACAGTCCCGCCTGCACCATTTCCCACACCCCTTCCACCCAGAGGTGCACCGTCCACCAACGGTAGAAAATGCTGACGGTGTAGTTGTGAAATTGCAGCAGCGCCGGCAAGTACAGAATTGCGGCGAGCGCGAGACCTGCCACCAGTACGCCTTCGGTTGTTGTCCACCGTCCCGCTTTGCGGATAGTCATGAAGATGTTGTACAGAAACAGCAACATGCATACGACAATAGTAAGTTTTACCGGAACCGGTTGCTCAAGCAGCTTGTTGCCTTCGGTCCAACCGAAGAGATATCCGACCACCGCCACCACCCCATTCACCGTCCAAATGCCAAGTTGCCAGTAGGCGAGTTTGACACTGTACAACTCGGTGCGTGATTCTTCCGGAACGACGTAGTAGGTCGCGCCCATGAAGCCCGTGAGCACCCACACAATAAGCAGGTTGGTGTGCACTTCCTTTGTAACGTCGAATGCCAGCACGTTGAGCAGCGGATCGGGGCCGAGGTATTTCGCGGCGCTCAACAATCCGAATGCCATTTGCAATCCGTACAGCAGCAGCGCAACAACAAAATACGAATAAGCGACCCACTGAGAACGGTAGCGCATGATAGCTCTTCCTACCGGAGGGTCATGAGATATGCGACTAACTGCTCAAGCTGTTCGGGCTTGAGCGAGTCGCGGAAATTGTCCGGCATGAACGAACGGCCACCGGCGGAGAACATCGCGCCTGGCACGATATGCGCACTTGGCTCGAGAATGGACTCGCGGATGTACTCCTCCGCCGTTTTCGCGCGGCCGGTGTATGCCGGCGTCGCGATGACCTGCGCGGCGTGCGCCGACAGCGCGGCGAGCGACGGACCGGCCAGATTCACTCCGGCAACCACCGAATGACACGCAAAACATCCCGGTGGACTTCCGCGGAATACGGCTTGTCCTTTCGCCATCGGAGAGTTCGTTTCGACAATCGCGGGGGCGGTTCCACTCGCTTCGCCAGTACCGGGAAACGTGCCGCCACTGACCAGAATGGGACGTGGTGGCCATCCCTGATTGTCGATCTTCGAAACCCACCCCAGAAAGGCAATTACCTGCGCAATTTCCACTTCGCTGAGCTTCGGATTCGGCATGAGCCGCCGGTGCACTTTCTCCGAATAGAATTGCGAGGGGTCCTTGAGAAAGGCCGTCAGATACGCGGTGCCGCGCTGGTCGGTGATCTTTGTGAGATCGGGGGCGTAATACGCCCCTTCTCCCAACAGCGTGTGGCAATTGATGCAATTGCCGGCGTGCCAGACATCTTTGCCGGCGCTGACCGCGGGTGTGATCTGGTCGGCGTTCGTCAGTGTCGCAAACTGACGGTGGCTATCGAAAGTCATTCCGAGAAAAATCGACGCGAACAACAGGGTCCCACCAATAAAGAACAGGCGCGTATGTCGCTTGGTCATACCGAACCTCTGTGACGTGCGAGGAGTGCTGCGGGCAGGCAGCGCCACCCTGGGCGCAGGAAATTCAGACGCCGATAGTTCGCCAGTTAAGCGCCGCCATCGCGGCGGCATATACAACTGACGCCAGCATGAGCGTGACGATCAGCCAGCTCACCATGCGGCCGATTGCAAATACTGGTGCATTGGCCTGTTCGGCCATGGGACCTCCAGAGCGAGAAACGTACCGGTGTAGCGGGGACCGTCACGTCAACATGCGCACGGATCAGAATTGACGCGTAACGTTGCAGGGCGGCGAGATGCAGCGCAAGGATAGCAGCAAGTCGCGGAAATATTGAATTGGTGATATTTGACCAGAACTCGAACTGCATCGCCCAGCGCAATCCCGATTTCTGCAGGACGCATCTTCCGCTACCGCCTCACCATGGTCACATCCAGCAACGCCTGCCGCACGTCCCTGGCCTTACCGGCGCGCTCCAACGCGCCCCACAGTCGTGCGACCGTCTCGGCATCAACAAGCCCCGAGGGTGATCCCCCAACACTCGGCGTGCCCATCTTCTCGCTTGCACGAAACGCATCCACCGCGGCCATTGCGTCGGCGGTCAACATATTTGCATCACCGCCGCGCGCGGCAACCGTCTCTCCCTTCCTGAAAAACCCAAGTGCGTTCAGCATCACTTTGAGTTGATACACATCACCGCCGGAATACTGCTGCAGGGTGCGGTACCCCAGCGTTTGCGAGACGGCATCGTATATCCGACGCATCTCGCCAACGGGATGGGCGTTCTCGCACACGTTGATGTTGACCGTTTGCCCATCGGTGCGTCGCGACATGCCGGGACGTGAATCGGCCACAACGACTGCCGCCGATGTGCGCAATCCATGCCGCTTGTCGCCACCCAATTCGAAACCCGCGTTCAGTGCGCTAATCAGACGGTCGGCCAGATGCTGTGGCGAACCCTCGCTCAATTCAAAACTCTTCGCGACGGCTTCGAGCACTTCGGGACCAACAAGAATGTTGCCCTGTGTGACATAATTCCTGCCCGCGCGATGTCCGGCCCACGCATTCGGTCCCGTGCCGGTGTGTTGTGCCGAGCGGCCATCAATGGCAATGACGCCCACTTGTCGCTGTTGGAAGCCGGAGTCGGCGGCAAGCAGCCGTTTCAGTGCGGCATCAGGCGGTTCGCCCTTGGCGAGGGCATCGAGTAGTTCGTTGCCGTACTCCGTGCGCGTGCTGGCTTGCGTTGCAACCGCGCCAACGCCTTTCCGTACCCAGGGTACTCCGTTCCCGACACAAGGCACCCGCGTGGTGACGGCGACGCCTACTTCACCAGTGCGTGTATCGATGGCGGCGATGGAGAACGTGTGGAAGACCAGCGAGTCACGCCACGCATAGGGTTCCTGCGCGTCGATGCGTGTGGCCACGGTGAAATGCAGGCAGGCCGCGATCACGAACGTGCTTGCCACGGACCGACGAGGACGTAGGCGCATGATTGAGACGAAATTGAAGACCGTGCAGGTGGTTGCAAGAGTATGCCACACAGGGCGACCCCGCGCCACATCGCCATGCGTTGCAGTGCGGCTTTCAGATGGCCTATTGGACCAGTTGCCGGCCGCTCTGGACGGGCCGCATGCGCCTGATAGTATCTTGCACCCATCCCTAACCTCATGCCGCTCAATCCCGATAGGAGCCCCCCATCATGCGTCGTTGTGCGAAAGTGCTGCTGTTGGTACTGCCGGTTTCACTGACGGCACAAACGCCCAATGCGCTCGACTCTGTTCGCGCCATCAAGCCGCCCGCGGTCGGGCTGCGTTCGGAAGCGGCCACGGCGTCGATCACAAAGTTCTCGTTTATTGCGTACGGCGATACACGGGGCCGTCACGATGGATTGGATGTCCAATCCGAACACACGCTGGTGATGGATGCGATGCTCTCGGAGATCAGGCGGTCGGCGGCCAGCGGCGACACGATTCGTTTTGTGCTGCAGAGCGGCGATGCCGTGAACAACGGCTCGATTGCCCGTCAGCTCACGGTGAGTTATGTGCCGATCATTGAACGGTTGACCGCCGTCGGCGTACCGTATTTTCTCTCCGTGGGCAATCACGACGTGGGCAACTCGGTCGACCTCACGGACAAGCGACGCCTGGACGGGTTGCGCAATTTCTTCGCAGCCAACGAAAAACTCATTCCGCCGGAGGGTAGTCCGCGCCGACTGAACGGGTATCCCACGTATGCGTTCGGATTTGGCAACACCTTCTTCATTGCGTTCGATTCCGACATTCCGGATGACCAGGTGCAATTTGACTGGGTCAAGGCACAGCTCGAGCAGCTCGATCGCCGCCGCTACGTGAATGTCGCACTGTTCTATCACCATCCCGCGTTCTCATCGGGGCCACATGGTGGTGCCAACCTCGAACGACAAGCCGCGTCCATTCGGTCCAGGTGGAATCCGCTGTTTCGCACGCATCACGTGCAGTTGCTGATCACCGGGCACGAACATCTGTTCGAGCATTGGGTAGAGCGATACGTCGACGCAAGCGGTTCCCATCGCATCGATCAAATTGTGAGTGGCGGTGGCGGCGCGCCGCTGTACGCCTACTCGGGGCAGCCAAACCTGCGCGAGTATCTGACAGAAAACGCCGCCGCCAAAGTTTCGGTGGAGCAGCTCGCCCGCCCCTCGGTGGATCCCGGTGGCAATCCTTTTCACTTCGTCGTGATTCATGTGGATGGCGCACGCATCAGTGTGGACGTGGTTGGCGTCGACTGGGGACGTGGGTTTGCCCCATACCGTTCCAGCGGAGTGGTGATGCAAGACAAGCGGCCATGAGCCGCCCCGGCTTGCGTCGCGCCATGTATGCCGCGCTCCTGCTGTGCGTCTTCGCGCCCATCGCCTGGTCGCAACGTGGCGGGTTTCGGGGCGGCGGTCAGGTGCTGATGCCCAATGCACCGTATGACGGCCGATTCATTTTTGCGCGCATCCGCTACACACAGGGATATCGTTTGGCGTGGGGCGTGGACTATCCGCGCATGGAGCGCAATTTCCTGGTCATTCTGGAAGATCTCGCGTCACTGGTGCTCAATCGCAACGAAACAAACGTCTTCACGATGGACGACCCGGGCTTGTCGAAACACACGGTCGCGTGGCTGACGGAACCCAGCTGGTGGGTGCCGACGGAGTCTGAAGCGAACGGCCTGCGCGATTGGTTCAAGCGCGGGGGGTTTCTCATCATCGATGACTTCTATTTTCAGCAATGGGACGACTTCGAGCGGTCCATGCGCATGGTGTTACCCGACGTGCGTTTCGTTCGCCTCGATGCGGCACATCCAATTTTCAAGACGTTTTTCACCATTACAAACCTGGACGAGATGCATCATCCGTCCAGCGCCGCTGCGCGTGCCGAGTATTGGGCCATTTACGAGAACAACGATCCAAATGGGCGCATGCTTTCCGTCATCAGCTACAACAACGATATTGGCGACTACATGGAGTGGTCGGGTGACGGGTGGTATCCCGTCAACTTCTCGAACAATGCGTACAAGTATGCGACGAACTTTCTGTTGTATGGGTTGACGCACTGACCCGAGGTGCGTGCGGCGGGCGGCTCACTGTGTCCGGCAAGTCGTGAACAAACTGAGCGGGCTGCGCACGGGACGACAGGATGCATGCTCACATTCCCGCGGGATAATACGCCGAAGGGGTGACGCCCAGACGACGTTTGAACATGGCGATGAATGCACTCGCACTCTCGTAGCCGACCGCACTGGCCACCGCTGATACGCTGCTTCCGCCGGCCAGTGCACGCAGCGCGTGTTCAAGGCGGACTTGTTGCCGCCACTCCCGGAACGTGAGCCCCGTCTCCGCCAGAAAGAGCCGTTCGAGTGTGCGAGCACTGGCCCCTACAGTTCGTCCAAGCGCCTCAAGGTTCCGCGCATCGTCCGGCGCGTGACCGAGGATGGATGCAACCGCGCGTGCGCGTGCGTCGCGCGGTTCACGCATGCGCAAAGGATTGACGGGTGCCGTCCGTGCAATGCCGACCAACAGGGCTGCGGCGTGCGTCAGGGAGTCCGGTGTCACCAACGGATGCGGGCGAGATGTTGACATCGCACTGTCCACCACGAAGGCGATGAGCTCGCGCATCAGTGGAGAAACGCCCAGCACCATTGGGCAGAGTTCAGCACGCCAGGCGGCACCGCAGGCGATTGCCGGCTGGACGTACACCGCATCAAGTGTTGCGCGGACATCTGCCCGCAACGAATGTCTCAGCCCCGCCGGCAGCCACACGGCCAGCGTGCGCGGTACGATCCAGCGGTGCAACGCAGGAAGCGCGTTCGACGTTTGGGTGTTCCCGGCCAATTCCCCATCGGTGATGACCGTCAGCACGCCTTCGCGGGCATACACGAGCTGATCCCAGTGGTGGGCATGCGTGGGCAGCTGTGTCCCGCCGGAGAGGGTGAGTCTGAGGCCACGAGGGGGTGTCGTCATACGGCGGTTGCCCAGAATTGGCAGATTCGCAACAGAAATTGACGTAAACGCGCATTCACGCCACGCGCAACGGCGCACATATTCTGGCACGAATGCCTTCCTCCCACCCCCCTCCGCAACTCACCATGACTTCGAACAACATGGCCCATTTCGCCGTGCACGCCGACGATGTCGAACGCGCGCGCACCTTTTACGCAGCGGTGTTCGGCTGGCGTTTTCAGGCCTGGGGGCCACCGGGTTTCCTGTTGATTACGACGGGAAGTGACGCCGATCCGGGTGTGCGTGGGGCGCTGCAACAGCGACACGATCCGCTGACGGGCACGGGTGTTCGCGGCTACGAGTGCACGATTGCGGTGGCGAATATCTCGGCGATTGCTGAAGCCGTTGCACAACATGGCGGGAAGATTGTGCTGCCGCCCGTCGAAATTCCAACGGTGGGCACGATGATTCGGTTTGCCGACACCGAGGGGAACGAGGTGGGTGCGATGCAGTACGTGGGATAGCGGGGCGGCGGTAGCGGGTTAGCTCGCTACTGCGCCCTTTCAGGTAGCGCTCGTGAGCCCGCCTTCATCGGATATCCATCATATCCTGATTGGGAAGTCCGTATGAAAAAGTTGTCACGTAAGTCATGCACCGATTATTGCAACACCGCGTAGCGAGCGGCAATTGCGATCGTGGCCTGGCGAATTTCGGGCTCGCACGCAATTGAACTGGGGATGGACGGACGAAACCTTCAATGTCGCCGATCTTTTCAATTCCCGCATTTCATAGTTCGTCAAACTGAAATCTGGCCTTCGCAAGTATAAGGCAGCTCCGGACGTGCACCACACACCCGCGTGACCCTTGCGACAGGCTGTGGCAGAATGTCTTTTCCAAAGACACCTATCCCACATCCATGCGCATTCCCCGTTTCCATTTTGCATCGCGGCGCACGCTGGCCGGCGCGCTGTTCCTGATAATCCCCTGCAATATCGGGGCGCAGACAGTTACGCCTGTTACACCCGGACCAACGAGTGCGCGCACTTCGGCTCCGGCCGTCGTGTTGCGAACCGTTCGTGTACTGGACGGCACTGGATCCGTGCTCAACAACATGGATATCGAAGTGGCCAAAGGCCGCATTGTCGCAGTACGTGCGGCGAGCGGCCCTCTGCCGCCAAATGGCATAGATCTTCGCACGTTGACCGTACTGCCCGGTCTCATCGACACACATGTGCACCTCGGCTGGTATCTCAACGCCAGCAATCGCCTGCATCAAAGCGGGGATGGCGACACTCCGGAAATCAGCGCGATGAATCAGGTGGGCAATGCCTGGGCCACGCTGCGCGCAGGTTTTACCACTGTGCAGAGCCTTGGCGAATCGGAGAACGGACCGCTTCGCGATGCCATCAACCGCGGCATCATTCCCGGACCACGGGTGATAACCTCGCTTGGCTCGCTCAATGAGCGCACGGGCGGTGGTACTCCGGATTCGCTTCGCACTGCAGTGAGGCGTTTCAAGGATCGCGGAGCGGACGTCATCAAGATTTTTGCCTCGAAGTCCATTCGCGACGGCGGCGAAGCTACCATGAGCGATGCGCAACTGGAAGCGGCTTGCGGCGAGGCAAAGGCCGTGGGGCTGCGGTCTGTCGTACATGCGCATTCTGCCGAAGCGGTGCAGCGCGCGTCGCGCGCGGGATGCACACAAGTGGAGCATGGCGTGTTTGCCGACGACGCAACGCGGGCCATGTTGGTAAAGAACGGCACATACTTCGATCCGCAATGCGGACTGGTGTTTCACAACTATCTCGATAACCAGCAGTGGTTTGAGGGAATCGGCAATTATAATGCCGCCGGATTTGCGTCCATGCAGAAGGCCCTGCCCCTCGCGGCCGAAGGCATCGGCAAAGCCAGTAGTACGCCAAATCTCAAACTGGTGTTCGGCACAGATGCAGTAGCGGGAGCGCATGGGCGAAACGCCGAGGAGTTGGTGTGCCGGGTGCGTGAGGGCAAACAATCGGCGATGGATGCAATTAGGAGTGCCACTTCCCGAGCGGCCGAATCACTCGCGCTGGGCAAGGAAATCGGACGCATCGCTGTTGGTTTTGCCGCAGACATCATTGCAACCGACGGCGACCCGTCTGAACAGATTGAAGCTTCGGGGCGCGTCGTGTTCGTCATGCGTGATGGGCGCATTTACCGGCACGATGCCAAGAGCGCCGCGACATCCAAACCGGGAGCACGCGACTTCTGATGGATGCGTCGTCACGCCGAATGTTTCTCAAGACCGCGGGTGTCATTGCTGCGGGTAGCGCCATGTCGTGCGACGCTGCCTCGCGCGACTCCGGTGCACCGGTGGGTGTGTCGCGCGCAACGGGTTTCGATCGCGCCGTGCTGGACAGCCTGAGCGACGCGGTGCTTCCGCAATCACTGGGCCCGGACGGTAGTCGCGCTGCCGTTGCATCATTTGTTGCGTGGATTGACAACTACGATCCGGTCGCTGAAGAAATGCACGGCTATGGATACGCGGATGTCCGGTATCTTCCGCCGGACCCCGCGCCGGCATGGCGTGCGCAGCTCGCAGGGTTGGATATTCTTGCACAACGGTCGCGCGGTAAAAAATTCGGCGAGCTTGATGTAGCGGGTCGGCGCGACTTGTTGAGCGTCGTATTGCGCCGGGAGCGCACCGATCGCTTGCCCGCACCGTTAAATGCGAATCACATAGCGCTGGCGTTGTTGTCCCACTGGGCGGCGTCACCCTCGGCGTGGAATCTTGCAATGGGCCGAGACGTTTCTCCACTCACCTGTCGGTCACTCGACAACCTCACCGAGCCTCCCCGACCGATTTCCGGCAGTCCCAACAATTCATGAAGACCATTGAAACGGACATCCTCATTGTCGGGAGTGGCATTACGGCGGCACTCATGGCCGAACGATTGTCGGAGACAACGCAACAGAAAATCACTGTCGTCGAAGCGGGACGTCGCTCAACCCCGTTTGCGGAGCGTGGACAGGCGCGCGACCGATACATCGCGTACGGGGAGAGTCCGTGGAAACGGGACCATCTGGATGATCAGAATGCCTTTGGCACCACGTGGGGCTATTCGCCGAGTATGACGGTGGGGGGCTTGGCGATGCATTGGGGTGGAGTATCACCACGATATTCGCCAGAAGACTTCAAGTTGCGTTCACTGTACGGCGTGGGAGACGACTGGCCGTTCACGTACGAAGACCTCGATGAGTTTTACCAGGACGCGGAGCAACGGATGGGCGTGGCCGGTGAGCAAGGTCCGCCTGCGCTCGATCCTCGCGGCCAACCGTATCCCATGCCGCCGTTGCCCATCAATTCCAATCTGAAGCAGTTGCAACAGTGGGCCACGCAGGCCGGGATTGCAACGTGGAGTACGCCATCGGCGAAGAATTCCGTGGTTCGACATGGACGCGCACAGTGTCAGCGATGCGACACCTGTTATCCCGTGTGTCCGACTGGCGCAAAATATTCGCCTGATTTTACCTGGGACGCACTCGAGCAAGCGAACAAGGTGGAGCTGTTGACAGAGACGTTGGTGCGTCGCCTCGAGGCCGATCCGAAAACCGGGAGAATTGTTCGGGCATCCGGAAATCGCACCGATGCGTCTGGTGAACCTGTGATCATTGACGCGAAAACGTTCGTGTTGGCGGCAGGCTTCGCGTGGACGCCACATCTGTTGTTGCTGTCGCGAAGCCCTGCATTTCCGAATGGTCTGGCCAATCGCAGCGACAACGTGGGGCGTTGGCTCGCCGGTCATCGCAACGTCAACGCGTACATCTCGCTTCCGGGAACGCTGTACCCAGGCATCAACGCGCAGCATTCGCTGGTTTCGAAACAGTTCATGCGTCCGGGTGCGCAGTCACGGTATTTGCGACACGACTTGCGCATCTGGGAATCGAGCGTGTCGCGTGAGCCGCGATGGCGCGACGACAACGGAGCCTTGCAACTGGGCGACGCAATGCTTGCCGATTGGCGCGCGAGGGCCAACGGCGCAACGGCCAGGGTGCGTGCCTACTATGATGTCATTCCAGATCGAGAAAGCCGGCTCGTACTCGATGGTGCCCACGTCAATCGGTTTGGCGATCCCATGCCACTTCTGACGTTTCGCGATGCGCCAGAGAGTGCGTCGCTCCGCGCGTGGCAGGAAGCACAGATTCGTGAACTGTTTCGGACCATGGCCAAGGCCGGCAACGGCACCATTGCCCGAATGGAAAACAGTGCAAACGATCTCGGGCAGGAACACCCTGGCGGCGGATGTCGGCTGGGAACGAATGCGGCAACCAGCGTGGCAGATGCCTGGGGGCGCACGCATGACCATGAGAATTTGTGGATTGCCGGTGCGCCGGCGCACGTGAGTGCTTCGTGTTGCAATGGAACCCTGACGTTTGTGGCAGTGGGTTTGCGAACGGCGGCGGCGATCGCGCGGGCATAGGGTTGGACAACTCCGCGTGCCGCCTTCGACAGCGTACTGAGGGTGACCGCTTCATTATCGGGATCCAGCAAGCGGAGCACTGCAGCTCTGCTGGTGTGCATGCGTTTTGCCATCTCGGTAAGGTTGAGACGCTGCTAAATCATCGCAACAGCAATTTGTCGGGCCAACACACGTTTGATCGTGACAGCAGTGGCTTCCTCGAGAATGCCTTCTTCCTCGAGCCAGCTGTCAAAGCGTGAACCGCTGTGTTTTTTCGTTATCGTTTTCATCCTTTCATCTGTTTCAGAGTCAGCTTGATCTCTCGATCAGGCGTTTTCTGCGTTTTTTTCACAAACCCGTCGAGCAAGACCATCCGGTCACCCTCCCCATAGAAAATCACGCGCGCTATTCCGTCCGTGATTGAACTGCGAACCTCTCAAAGCCCACGGTCACGTGAATCGATCAACGGCTTTCCCAGTGGCCAGGCAAACTCGACGGCTTTGAGATCAGTCCCGATGATCTGTCGATCCTCGACGGTCAGGTCTTTCAGCCATTCCTGGACCGGCTCCCGACCAATGGGAGTCGCACGACTGACGCCCGCCCTGCTACATTCCCGCGGCCTCCGCCGCTCCACGAGCAACGCTGCGGTCTAAGGCGTGGCGGATGCCGTGGTGGCGTTCTTCCGCGGAGGTGAGGTGCCGTTGACTATTCGGCTGGCGCGCCTCTCACTTTTTGATCGTCCTGTTTGGGTACGCCGGATGCACCGGCTTCACCGGTGGATTTTTCTTGAGCTCCGCCATCACCAACTCGACCGCCTTCTCCAGTTGCGGGTCACGACCGGCGATGACGTCTGCGGGCGTCTGCTCCACTTCGATGTCAGGTGGGACACCTTCGTTCTCAACAACCCAACCACCGTCCTCAGTCCAGATCGCGAGATTGGGCGCCGTGATTGAACCGCCGTCCATCAATGTCGGAAATCCGAGGACACCCACCAGTCCGCCCCACGTGCGCTTACCCACGATGGGACCGAGGTTGAACTTGCTCCACATCCACGGAAAGAGATCACCACCTGAGCCGGCCATCTCGTCAACGACCAGCGCCTTCGGTCCTTGAATTGACGCTGTGGGTGTACGCAGATCGTCGCCGTACCGCATCGCCCAATAGCTCACGAGCGGACGACGCAACATGTCGATGTAATAGTCAGCCACCTGACCACCACCGTTGAAGCGTTCGTCAACGACAATGCCGTCCTTCTGCGCCTGCGGATAGAAATAGCGCTTGAAGTAGTCATAGCCGGGTTGCGCGGTGTTGGGCACGTACACGTACGCCACACGCCCGCCGGAAATCGAATCGACCTTGCGCAGGTTTCCTTCCACCCACGCGCGGTTGCGTAACGCGCCCTCATTGGCAATCGGCACAACCTGCACGGTACGCGATCCGGTACCATCAGCGTTCGGTCCGACGGTGAGCTCGATCTGCTTTCCTGACGTGTTCTCAAAGAAGCTGTACAGATTGGCCGTCGCCGGTACGTTGATGCCGCGCACCGCCAGCAGATACTCACCAGCATTCACGGTGACACCGGGTTCCGTGAGCGGCGCACGCAACGCAGGATTCCAGTTGAGCCCTCCGTACACCTTGGCAAACCGATAACGTCCGTTCGCGATGGTGTAGTCAGCGCCGAGCAGTCCGCCCGGCACGCTGCGCGCGGTGGTGAGACGATCGCCGCCACCACCGCGATGGTGGCCGACGCCCAGTTCGCTCATGAGCCACTGCGTGATGCGATTGACGTCTTCCTTGGTGGTGGCGTCGGGAAGGAATTGCGCGTACTTGGCTTTAGCCGCATTCCAGTTGACACCGTGCATGTTTGGCGCGTAGAAATAGTCGCGATTCACACGCCACGCCTCGTCATAAATCTGCGCCCATTCGTCGCGCGGATCGATGCGCACTTCGATATCGGCCGTGGCAAGACGCGGTGTCGTTGGTGGAGGCGGTAAAGTGCTGCCTGCGATCGACCAGCCACCCTGCGATCCATACAGTAGCTTCCGGCCGTCGGCGGAAAGTTTGAAACCCGCGACGCCACTCAGAAAGACGTCGTCTTTTCGCTTGGCGAGATCGTAGCGGTGCAACACCGGCACGTTGTCCGCGGTGCGCACGAAGAAGAGCACACCCGCTTCACCCGCCTCGATGTTCGAGATATTCGCGGCCGCCACCGGGAACGCGACGATGCGCTGTTCGAGGCCGTCGAAGTCGATGCGCGTTGCGGCGGGTGGTGCAGCGGGGCGAGCTGGAGCCGGTGCGGCAGGAAGTGTTGCGGGAACGGGTGTGGCGGGCGGCGTGGTAGCGGGCGGGGCCATTGCTGCGGCGGCCTTCTCCTCGTCGCTTTCTCGACCGAACGGGTTGGGCAGATCTTTTTGCAACACGACCGCGTATATCGCGCGCGTGACGGGGATGCTGGTGTTCGATTGTGCGAACCAGTCGAGCGTCGGTCCGGCATCAGTCGAGGCCAGCAGATAGAGGTACTTGCCGCTGCGATCGAACGCGGGCTCGGTGGCGGCGCTCAGTCCATCGGTGATGCGCTGCGACTGGTCGTCGTCAACGTTGTACACCAATACCGACGTGGCCAGTGCCTGCGTTCCAACGGCGTACGCGAGCCACTTCGAGTCGGGTGACCAGGCATAACTCACCAATGACGAGGGCGAATAGACGCGATTGCCCGCAACGCGCTTGACGACACCGGTCTTGAGATCGAGCACCAGGATTGACTGTGAGTTATCGAGATATGCGATGCGCGAAGCATCAGGCGACCAGAGCGGACGTTCGTAGAAGCCTGCGCCGCCACCCTTGTACGTCTTGTGTTCCCCTTTTCCATCCTGCGACGCGACGTGGAGCTGATATTCGCCCCCTTCGTCGGAGAACCATGCGATGCGCGCACCATCGGGCGACCACGCCGGCGAGCGATCGTTGGCACCGGCTGAGTTGGTGAGATTCCGCACGTCACCTTTTTCGGCGGGCACGGTGACAATTTCACCGCGGAACTCAAGCACGGCGCGTGCGCCAGTCGGCGAGATGTCTGCGTTGCGGATGTAGGTGTTGCCGCGCGCCCAGCGTGGGCGCACTTCGCGCAGATCCGCCGCGACACCGATTGTCAACTTCTTCACCTGCGTCGAGCCAACATCCATCAGATGTAACCAACCGGCCTGCTCGAAAACGATCTTGCCGCCGCCAGCCGCAGCGCCGAGTACGGGGAAGTCTGTGTACCTGGTGAGGGCACGAATCTGCTTGGTCCTGGTGTCGTACGCGTACAGGTTAAACTCGCCGTCGCGATCAGAACGGAAGTAGACCACCTCGCCAACCCACATTGCGTCGACGTCATTGGAACGCGACGCTGGCTGCGGAATTTTCTCGACCGCATGGGTGCCGCTGGTGTAGAGCGAGATCACCGAGTTGCGGCCGCCCCGATAGTGTTTCCATTGCAGGAATGCTGACGGCAGCGCGTTATAGGCAATGCGCTTTCCATCGGGCGAAAACGTGGCCTGACTGGCGTTGGGAATGGGAAGTCGCTCGTCTGCACCACCGTCAATCGACACGGTATACAACTGTGCGTGGGCACCGGTGAACGCACCCCGTCCCGATGTGAACAGCACGCGCTTTCCATCGGGCGTAAACGCCTGCGCCACGTCCGCGCCTGGGTGATAGGTCAGTCGACGCGGGCTGCCACCGCCCACAGGAATCACGTACACATCCTGATTGCCGTCGTAGTTGGCCGTGAACGCGATGAACGACGCATCGGGCGAGAATACGGGCGAACTCTCATCACCATCGGCCGTGGTTAGCCGACGCACATCGGTGCCATCGAGTTTGGCCGACCACAGGTCGCCGGCATACGCGAAGGCCACGTGCGTCGCACTGACCGCGGGCTGACTGAGCAGACGAGTATCTGTCGTGCTCTGCGCCTGCGCTTTGAACGTGTGGACGGCGAGCGCCCCCACCGAGAGCAGGGCGAGCGTCACACGGCGAGTTCCGTCAGGCATGAGAGGCAGGATTGATGGGATGTTCCGCGACACGACACCACACGACGTGACAAGTGTGGCACGACAACAAGGCGCCCGCTACGGTTGGACAGAGCTGGCCACGCACACCTTGGCTCCGCGCGCTGGGAATCGACCGAACGCGGCGTCATGGGCCGCGTTGAAATCGGCCGTGCCGAAGTCCCTCGGACACAGCGCGACGGCAATCTGGCCACTTCCGCGGTTCACTTGGAGCTCGATACGGCCCACGCCCGGTACCCACGGACCAATACGACCGAGCACCTGTCCTGCCGCCACCGACTGTCCCATCACGATCTGAAGAGAAACGACGTGATCGTAAATGATGAGGTAATTTGCCGCGCCAGATGGGCGAATGTGGATTTCCGAGTCGGCTTCCGGATTCGCCAGGATGTTGATCACGGTCCCGGGGCCCGCCGCACGAACGAAGGCGGTGTCGCCAGTTGTGCGGAGCTCATACGTGGGGTTGAGCCGGCCCGGAGTGCGGGACGCACCGAACGGGAGAAAGTCGTTGAGCAGGGCCAGATCCACGATCGGAACCGATAATACCGGCACCGCTGCGTCAATCGGAGGCGGCGCGCTCGTGCCATTGCAAGCCGCCACTATCGCGCCGAGGCTGACGAGGATCGTGTGGAGCACTCGGCAAGTTGACCGGCGATCAGGACACATGTTGCTCCCTCCCAAGTTGCGAGTGGCGAAGTAGTTATCCCGGTTCCTCAGCAAGACGGTCACGTATTCGCGCACCATCATGCAGAATGCTATTGCCCCGTCGCGTTCAGTGAATCGCTGGGGCGGTGGCCGAACAACGCTGTGCACCGAGTATCATGACCTTCATGCCCCGCGATATGTGCTGCGACGCGTCGCCTGCTGCCGGCCCACAACGCGGTCTCCGCCGATCGCACCCTCGAACGTTACGCGTACGGCAGCCGACACGTGCACCCTCGAACGTTACTCGTACGGCAGCCGACACGCGCACCCTCGAACGTTACTCGTACGGCATGTGCGGCACCTTGCCGCGCAGGCGCGCATACACGGCGAGCGACCCACGATGATGCGCCGTGTGGTCGACGATGCCGCTGATGACGGCGCGCTTTGGCGCACCACCCATCACGATGTCGTTGGGAATCGGCTCGTCGAGCTCTGCGTCGGTGATGGTCCCAAGTGTGGCGATGGCGCTTTCGAACGCGTGCTCCAGTAACGCCCGCGCGGCGTCGAGTGAGGTCACGGCTTTCGCTTGTGCAATGTGCACGTCGTATGCCGAATCCCAACCCGCCCCGAACGCACCCGCCATGAACCAATCGACTGTGATGGCGACGTGCGCAACGTGCCCAGCCGTCGTGTACATGTCAGGATGCGGTGCGAACGTTTCGTCGCCGGCATCCAGGACCGAAATAGTTGTCAGAAAAAACTTTCGCGTGGACTTGAGCTCAGCGATGGCGGCAAGCGACATACGGACACCTCCTGATTAAGTGAACTTCGGCGTATGTTCGGTAATATTCACGTTTGCTGGCGCCAGTCAAGACCCACGCCTGTAACGGTGCCATAGTGCACGAACCCTGCGCCGTCGCTGCTTCCCGCACCCGAATGAATGCCCCACTGTGGAGCGCACGGCACGCACACTGTCAGGCCGCGCGCTTGCGACGCTCCGTTCCGTCGAATGGTTCCGCCGGCAGCTTCAGGGCATCGGACGGGGCGCTTGTCGCGCCCGCACCCTGCTCCACGCGGCCCGTGCGCTCGAGCTTCCCCCACCCTGGCGCCCACCCTTTGAGTGCCGCGCGCATTGCCTTGACCAGCGCGACGTACAGCACCTGGCGGTACGCGATGCGCTGCAACGGCACGAGCAGCGCCTGCGACAACTTCTCGCCGGGTTCGAATGTTATGCCAATCAGCGCGGTGATCGTGTCAATAAGCAGAAAGATGCCGTACAGCAGCAACACCGGCTCGGCGTGACTCCAGGCCACGTGCGCGCCAAGTGCGGGTGCTTCGATTGCCAAACGCCCGAGCGTGGCCAACAAGGCGACATCGGCAGCGGGGGCGAGAAGCGGGAAGAGCAGTTGGAACAGCCAGATGTTCGGCAATCCGACCAGCCCCAGCGCACCATTCTTTGGATTCAGCAGGGCACTCCGATGTTTCCAGGCACATTGCAACGTCCCAAAACTCCAGCGGAAGCGCTGGCGCAACAATGCGTCGAACGTCTCGGGCGCTTCTGTCAATGCAATCGCGCGGTCTGCCAGTGCGACACGATGTCCGGCGCGCAGTAACGTCAGCGTGAGATCCTGATCTTCCGCCAACGTGTCACACCGGAATCCGCCCACGTCGTGCAGGGCACTGCGGCGCCACGCCCCGATAGCACCCGGTACCACGGTGATGCAGTTGAGCATGACGAACGCGCGTCGGTCGAGATTCTGACTGGTGACGTACTCGACCGCCTGCCAGCGCGTGACAAGGTTCACCCGATTGCCCACTTTGGCATTGCCGGCCACGGCACCTACCCGATCATCGGCCAAAGGCTGCACCAGATAGCGGATGGCATTCGGTTCGAGCAACGTATCCGCATCAATGACAACAAGGACATCGCCAGTCGCCTGCGCGATGCCGAAATTGAGCGCCGTCGCCTTGCCCGCGTTGGCCTGCGACAACACACGCAGGCGCGGATCGTTGCTGGCCAGGCGCGCCACCGCACTCGTGTCGTCGCTCGAACCGTCATCAATAACGAGGACTTCAAGATGGTCGTACGCCTGGTCCAGCAGCGATTGAATGGTGCGCTGAATGACGCGCGCTTCGTTGTAGGCGGGCACCAACACCGACACCTTCGGCACAAACCTCCCGTCGTCGGCGCGACGTGCGTAGCGTGGCCAAAGCCGTTGCATACTCGCCAGGCCCACGATCAGCACCAAACGCAGAATGCCAAGCAGCAGTGCGACGAGAAACGCACCGACGAGCAACGATTCAGCCGTGTTGGCGGCATACATCGCCGCGACATTCAGTGCGCGTTGCGGCGCCTCGCCCTTTGGCGCACGCGACATTCCCGCGTTGGCCGTGCCGTTCAGCAGGCCGGCGACGGTGGTGAGCCGATAGCCGTGCGCGCGCAACGAGTCGATGAGCGGCCCCAGTGCCGCAAGGGTGGATGAGCGATCTCCACCAGCGTCGTGCAACAACACGATGCGACCGACGTCCCGTTCGATGGCGCGCATTGCGTTGGCGACGATGACATCGGGATTGGTTTCGAACCAATCTTTCGGGTCGATCTCAAGTCCCGCCACGCGATAGCCGAGTGTATTGGCGACGGCCATGGGGCGCAGGCGTTCTTCGGTGGACGGGCGCGCGTCCCCGATGTACGGTGGGCGAAAGAGCAGCGGATGCTGACCCGTGACCGCTTCGATCACGTGGCCCGTTGCCGCGAGCTCGACCCGGATGGCCGACTCGCTCATGTGCGCGAGATCGGCGTGACTCCAACTGTGGTTACCGATCTCGTGCCCTTCGGCGGCAATGCGGCGCGTGAGTTCCGGGAAGCGTTGCACCTGACGTCCCAGGACAAAGAAGCTCGCGACAGCACCGCGTGACTTGAGGGTGTCGAGGATCTGCGCGGTGAACTCGGGATCGGGGCCATCGTCGAACGTGAGCGCCACCCGATCTTTCGGCGCACCAGCACGCGACACGACGTAACCACCGGCAGCCTTCGTGATGGTTTCGCCAACGATAAAGCCGGCGCCGTCCACCTGGATGGTGCGCTCACCGTTTCCGGAACTCCCTTCCACGGCGAGCACTTCGCCGTCACCGGTCATTACCGACACACCATTGTTCGGCAACATGCGTAACGAATCGGGTGACCCGCGAAGCCCTTGGCGATCGAGCACGCGCCAGAGTGTTGCGTCTTCACTGCCAAGACGCCAGAAGGCCATGCCGGCCGCGCCGGTGGTGTGCGCCACACGCAGCTGATTCCACGCCGTCACCGCGTCCACGTACCAGACGGTGTGCGTGACCTCGGCCTCATCGCGCCAACGCGCCATCGGATTGCGCGCCGTCGCCTCAAAGGTCGGACCAGCGGGCGACGCACGACCCAGCGCCATAGCCTCACTCACGCTGATCGTGGTCGCGTCCGGCCGATCGCTGCGCCAATGGTACCCGTACTGCCCGACCCCCACGAGCAACTTTGCGGCAGGCACCGACGCCAGCACGAGATCGAGTCGTTTGGCAAACCACGGCGCACTTGCGACGGGGCCGGGTTCGCCCTGTTCCGCATGTTCGTCATAGAGCATGGGAATGAGATAGTCCACCGCCGCGCCATACTCGGCCAGCGGATACCCATCGCCTTCACTGACTGGAATGGCGGCCGACACGACCGCATGCAGCGGCTTGAGTGCGGCGCGCAGTTCTGTAATAAAGGCGAGCACCTGCGGATGCGCCGACGCGGGCACCAACTCGAAGTCCACGGTGATGCCCTGCAAGCCATCGGACTTCACCGCATTGGCAAGCTGTGCGATGGCGTTGCGCCGACGGTCGGCCGTGCCAACCACGGTCGTGACCAGCGACGAGTCGAATCCCGATGCGCCAAAGTTGGTGACCATAAGGTGCACGGCGGTACCGTGACCGCGTGCGTCGTCCAGCAAATCGGGATCGAGGGCAATGGTGAGTTCCCCTGGGGCCGCGCGACCGATGAACGCTCCTTCCACGATCACCCAATCGAGCCGATCGCCAATACGCTTGAGTGCCGCACGACTGCCCGCGTCCCATTGCACCGCGAATGCGGCTACGATGGGGTCAGTCACCGGCGTGCCCGCGTGTACAGGCATCGGCATACGCGCACATGGACGACGGGCCTTGGTGCCGCAGACCGCCGCCGGCAGTGCCTTGGGGTCGTCGCGGGAAGTGCCTGTGGCCGACGCTGCCATCGGCAACGGCTCCACCACCGACGGGTTGAGCACACCAATGGCGAAGGAACCGGCAATCAGGCAAACAATTGCAACTGAACCGAACGCGATGGCGCGCGTCAAACGACCGCGGCGGCCCGAGGGATCGTGAAATACTGAACGGAGGGGCACTACGACAGCATCGACCACTCCGTTGCCTGACTGAAGAAACCCATTCAACGATGCCTTGAATGGTCCGAGGCTGACTCGTAGCTTCGCCATATGAATTACCGGATGACTCGTGTTTACACTCGGGAGCTGAACCAGCAATGAATCGAGACTGCAGCCCGGCGCTGCATCGGCGCGGGTTCCTGATGCGCGCAGCGGCGGCGCTGACAGTGGGGATTGGCACCGGCGCCTGTCGCACGCAAGCGGCGTATGAGCCGGAGCGTATTGCCCGCCCAGGGTTGCTGGCCGCGATGCGTGAAGACACCGTGCGCGACATCGGCCAGCGGTACCTGGCCAGCACTCCGGCCGAGCGCGATCAGGCTGCACTTGTCACCGCCATCGAACACTCGGCGCGCGAGCTCGCGTCGTTTCCTTGGTCACCGCTGCCCTCACTGGACGCGCTCATCGCCGAGGACTTCATGCGCGGTCGCACTGTGCTGCCGGGCGGCTGGGTGCTGTCCGCAACGGAGGCGAGACAGTGCGCACTCTTCGCACTCCACCGCAGTTGACGCGACGCGCAGGTCGTGGCGTGCCTCGTTTGGCGCGCCGTCGCAAACTTCATAGCAACCGGCGGGGTGCATGCACATTGACGCGCTGACGTTGCCCGATGCTGCCACACTGGATGCCGATCTGTGCATCGTGGGTGCAGGCGCAGCCGGGATCGCACTGGCCCTCGAGTTTATTGGTCGACCCGAGCGCGTGCTGTTGCTGGAGGGCGGTGGGTTCGACCTCGAGCCAAAGATGCAGGCGCTCTATCGCGGCGAGATTGTGGGAAGGCCGTACTATCCGCTCGAGGCGGCGCGGCTGCATTACTTCGGTGGCACCACCGGGCATTGGGGCGGGTTCTGCGCACCGCTTGACTCCATTGATTTCGAGCAGCGGCCGTGGGTGCCACACAGCGGCTGGCCAATCACGCGCGCCGAACTCGATCCGTTCTACGCCCGAGCGCAACGGACGCTGCAGCTGGGGCCTTACGAGTACGACGCCGCGTACTGGCAGCAGCGTGATGCCCGACTCGAACGATTGCCACTCGATGCCGCGGTCGTGCGCGAGAAGATGTGGCAATTCAGTCCACCGTCGCGCTTCGGTACGCTGTATCGCGAGCCAATTGTCTCCGCACCGAATGTGCACCTCTACACACACGCGAACGTCTGTGAGATCGAAGTCAACGAGGCGGCGCGCGCGGTCGATTCGTTGTTGATACGTCAGCACGATGGTCGCACGCAGCAGGTCCACGCGAAGCGCTTCGTGCTTGCCTGCAGCACCCTGCAGAATGTGCGCCTGCTCCTGGCGTCAAATCGGCGTGCGGCGGCCGGCGTTGGCAACGCGCACGATCAGGTGGGACGCTACTTCATGGAGCACCTCGAGATGGCGGGGGGGAACGCCATCATGCTGCGTCCGCAGTCGCTACAACTGTACGCGCTGGATTGGGGCGTGACCAAGGCGCGTGCCGAACTTGCGCTCACCGACCAGGTGCAGCGCGAACTCGGGCTGCTCAACGCCACGATCGCCATTGAACCCGCACCGGAGTCTGGTGAGGCGAAGAACACGTTCGAACTGGAACCACCAGAGTCGCTGGAGTCATTCCGTCGCGACACCCCACACGGACTCACCACCGACATGCTGGCCGAGGCGGCGAAGACGCCACCGCACGACTCGGCCAGTGTGGTGCGTCGGCCGTTCTTCGCGCTGATCACCCGACAGGAGCAGGCGCCGAATCCCAATTCACGCGTTACGCTGAGTGCCGAACGCGACGCGCTCGACCTGCCGCGTGTGCGATTTGACTGGCAGTTGTCGGCGCTGGACAAACACACCATGCGCAGCACCTATCGCGCGCTGGGTGAAGAATTCGGGCGGCGCGGGGTTGGGCGCGTGCAGTTGCGCGACTGGTTGCTCACGGGCGATACCATCTGGCCGGGTTCGCTGAGCGGCGGTTGGCACCACATGGGGGCCACGCGCATGCACCGTGACCCGAAGCAGGGAGTGGTGGATGCGGCGTGCCAGGTCCACGGTCTGGGCAATCTGTTTGTGGCAGGTGGTGGTCTGTTTCCTACTGCGGGTTCCGCCAATCCCACCCTGACCATTATTGCGCTGGCCTTGCGACTGGCGGACCACCTCAAGACTGCGCGCGTATAGTCACGGGCGCGGTCGACCCAAGTCTTCACTGTTCGACCCGAAGCAACCCCACGAACTGCACACCCATGCCGGAGAACCAATTCGCAGTAGGTTGGTACTGGTTGCATCACTTCACAAGCGGGATGTGCATGCGGGTTGCGCGATGCGATAACGGAATACCGGGTGTGCGGTTCCTTACGGCCATGGTCGGTGCGCCATGCTGGGCGTTGATGTGGTGCAGTTTGGTGGCAACCCAAGCCAACGCGCAGTCGCACGAAGGCAAATCCCTGCAGATCAACACCGGTGCGGGCGGATTGTTGCGGAACGATGATTATCGAACGCGAGGCATGCTCGCTGCCGATGCCATGTTCAGTGCGCCCGTTTCCCGCAGCATTCGATGGGGCATTTCCACTTCGCTTCAGGGAGAGCTCGCAACGACCGACGACTGTGTCTTCAGGAAATCCACCGGCGAGTGTCTGCCGCGCGCCCCGGAACTGGTGGTGATATCCGGGTTGATTGGACGCGTGTGGCAATTGGGTTCCGCATCGTCCGGTTGGTCGTTTCGCACCTACGCGGGCCCGAGTCTGGTGCAGGTGCACACTCGCGCTGGCCAACAACCTGAACGTTGGCGCACGGTTGGTGGGGCCACGGGCCGCCTGGAAGTGCTGAAACATGTCGCGACGCATGTGGACCTGTTTGCGACCTTGCGCGCCTCATTTATTCCGGGGTTGCCGAGGGATGCGCGCGGCGTACATGCGGTCGGATTGGGGATGGGCGTGCACTGACACCCGGCAAACGTCCGTGCATCTTTCGTCATGCAATTTTCGCTGAGCGCATCCCAACGCACCAGCGTTGCGGCCATCGTCGCCACCATATGTTTCGGGACCTCTGTGGTGGCGACGCGTTTTGTGGTGGCCCAGACCCAGCCAGTGACGCTGGCGTTTTTGCGGTATACCATCGGCACCGCATGCCTGGCGCCAGTGCTTTGGAACATCGGCCGGAAAGGCGTGCCCAAGGGCGACTTGCTGGCCATTGCGGCCCTGGGCGTGATGTTCTTCGGAGTGTTTCCCTGGACGTTTAGCGCGGCACTCACGCACAGCCCGGCATCGCGCGTGGCGATTGTGCTGGCCACCATGCCGTTGCTGACGCTGTTCATTTCCTGGATGCGCGGCTATGACCACATCACGCGGCCCAAACTCCTCGGCCAACTGCTGGCCTTTGCCGGTTTGGTGATCGCACTGCGCCCCGCAGCCGCGCCTGTGCAAGCCGGCGAACAGCTTTGGTTGGGCGACCTGTTAACCGGCATCACCGCGTTATGTGGTGCGGCGTATAACGTGTTTTCTCGCCCGTACCTCCAGCGGTATGCGCCACTGCACGTCACGGCGCTTTCCATGCTGGCCGGTGTCCTCTTTCTCGCGCCAATCGCCGCATACCACGGCGCCTTTTCCTCGCTGCCAGTATTCACGACTCGCGGCTGGCTGGCGCTCCTGTTTCTGGGCACACTGGGCGGAGCATTCGGATTTGCCTTGTGGAGCTGGGCCCTGCAACGCTCCACGCCGTCCCGTGTGGCCGTGTTCATCGCGATTAATCCACTCACGGCCATCGCGCTGGGTGTTCTCTTGCTGAACGAACCAGTGACCGTCCAGTTCCTGTTTGGTTTCGCGGCAGTGGTCGCCGGGATCTTCCTTGCCAATTGGCAGCCCGCAAGCGTTATGGCAGAACCGACCGCCAGCGAGCGCTGATAAGGCTCTTTGGGTTCTGGCGCGGCGGTCCACAGTGCCGTACGCCTTATCTCCTCCCCTGCCATTCGGATCGGTCCCTGAAATTTGTCGGCGACCTACTCAAACGACACGGTACTCGGCATGACCTCCATTCGTGACATCCTCGACGGCATCATTGCGGATCACGACGGCATCATTGCGGATCACGACGGCACCATTGAAGCGCTGCAACGCTACATCAGTTCGGAACGGCGCTGAGTCCTGCGCTTCTTGCCAAGGGCGCCGTGTGCAGCCAAGTTTGGGCGGTCAAAAATCGGCATTCCCCAATTCGGGTTGCCCGACTGATCTCGCCCAACCGACTCGGACTCGTCATCAACCATCATGAAGAAAGTTCTATACATCCTCTCTGTGCTCGACGATCAGGACGTGCGATGGTTGGGCGAGTCCGGCGTGCGACGTTCGCTCGCACCTGGTGACGTGCTCATTCGCGAAGGTGGCGCGATACACTCCATCTTCTTCATCCTCGACGGCCAGCTGTCGGTCACCGTGAAAGGACGAAGCGTCGCCGAAGTGGGTGCGGGCGAGGTGGTGGGCGAGGTTTCCTTTATTGACAAGTATCCGCCCGCAGCGACCGTCACCACGCTCGTGCCCTCACGCGTGCTCGAACTGTCGCGCACGGTACTTGAACGCAAGATTGCCAGCGATCAGGGCTTTTCTGCGCGATTCTATCTGGCCGTGTGCACGTTTCTCGCCGATCGCCTGCGCAGCACACTGAGCCAGGGGTCCAACACCAACGAACGCGACGACACGCTGGACGCGCTGGATCTGGACACACTGCACGCCGTTTCGAAAGCCGGCGAACGCTTTCAACGTGTGCTGCAAACGCTGGGATAACTTCGTTCAGTTCCCGATGCTGGTCGCGCCGGTCGCAAAACGATACCGCGCTTCGGCTCGCGCCAGCTCATACTTTGCACGCACCGCTTCAAGTTGTGCCTGCACCGCGTTCTCCTCGGTTTGCAGCAAGCGAAACGAATCACCCAGTCCAAGCTCCAGACGACGGCGCTCCGCGACCAGCTGATCCCACGCCAGTGTCGCCGCCTCCTCGGCGGCTGTCAATCGTTCGGCACCAGCTTGCACGCCGCGCAGCGCGGTACGCACCTCCTGTAACACTTCGTTCCTGGCCAGTCGCCATTGAATGTCCGAGCCATCAAGCTGTGCGGCCGCGGCCATTGCCAGGCCACGATCGGATCGGTTAAGTGCCGGCTGAGACAGACTGAATCCGAGTCGCCAGGTTGTCGAGCGGTCACCGGCAATGCCCGAACCAAAGCTGCCATTGCCTTCGCGATACGATAACACGCCGGTTTCCAGCGCGAATGAGGGGCGGATGGCGTTCGAGGCTCTGGCGTTGCGCGCGCGCGATGCATCCACGGCGGCTTCGGCTGCGGCAACATCCCGGCGACGCTCCAGCGCGGCGTTCACCGCTGCGTCAAAGCCGGCCTGCAGTGGTGGCGCGGTGGCCGGTTCGTTGGCTTTGACCGGAATACTGTCAGCCGACAGTTCAAGAGCGGCGCGATTCCCATACGCCGCAATAATCAGACGGTCGGACGCGTCACGTCGCGCCTGTCGTGCCTGAACGGCAATCGCGCGCCGTAACGCAACGCCACTGCGCGTGGTGAGCACATCAACTTCTGCCACCAGATCGCGTGCGGCGAGTTCGATGTTGCGGGACAGCAGCGTCTCTGACAGCGTGAGCGAACGCTGATACACCGCTTCGGTTGCCTGTGCTTCGGCCACCGTCCAATAGAGCAACTCCAACTCGGTGACAACGCGCTCGCGTGCGCGTTGCAACTCGTGACCTGCGGCCGCACTTTCCCGACGCAACGCGCGCCATTCGACCGTGCGCTGGTTGAAGCCGTCCAGCAAGGGCTGCGCCAGTGAGAACGAGAACACCGACTGCGCGGGCGTGAACACGCCGAGCGTGCTTGATTGTGATCCGCGCGAGAAGTCGGCTGCGTATTCCGTACCCCATGGCAGTGCGCCGAATGTGCTGGCTGCTGCGGTCGTCGTGCCAGCGAAGCGGGAAAGGCTGCTGGACTGCACGCCCGTGCCCAGTCGCAACACCGGGTCAATGGAGCGAGCCTCGGCGTAGGCGTTGGCATCGGCAATCCGGCGGCGAACCGTCGCCAACCGCAGTTCGAGATTTTCCTGCAGCCCAACACGCACGATGTCGTCCAACGCGATCATTCGGCCGGGCAGCGTTGCAATCAGTCCGGCAATGGAGCGGTCGGGAAACTGCGCAAGCGTGTCTGCGCGCTGCTGCGCGGAAGCGGTTGGCACTGCTGCTGCCGTCAGTATGGTCATACAGGAATTGGTCAGGAAACGGCGGAGCTGGGCGCCAGACGTAGATGTCATGCCTGTTGCCGCGCAGCCATGGTGGCAAACAGCCCGCCTTTTTCCATGAGTTGTTCGTAGGTTCCCGACTCCACCAGACGACCGGCCTCCATGACAAAAATGCGGTCGGCGTTGCGAATGGTGCTGAGCCGATGCGCGAGTACGATACGCGTGGCATGCAGGCGATCGACGCTGTCACTCACAATGCGCTGCGTGCGATTGTCCAGCGCGCTGGTGGCTTCGTCGAAAAACAGAATGCGGGGACGTGTCACCAATGCGCGGGCAATGAGCAGGCGCTGACGCTGTCCGCCAGACAAGGCACCGCCGCCCTCGGACACAATGGTGTGCATGCCCATCGGCATCTGTTGCAGGTCGTCTTCCATGCCAGCCATGCGCGCGGCTTCCCACGCATCCTGCACGGACAATGCGGACGCGCCCACAATGTTGCTGTAAATGTCGCCGGCGCTCAACGACGAATTCTGCAGCACGACGCCAATCTGGCGGCGCACGGCGTTGATATCGACGGTGGTCGTGTCGTGTCCATCAAATCGTACCGCGCCGGTTCGTTGCCGCTCGAAGCCAAGCAGAATGCGGAGCAGCGTGGATTTGCCCGAGCCGGACGGCCCCACCAGGGCGATGAACTCACCGGGTTTTGCCTCCAGCGAAACCTCGTGCAAAATGGTCGGGCCGTCGGGCGTGTACGAAAAGCTGACCTGGCTCACTTCGATGCGGCCGCTCAGTTCACCAGGGTCGGGTTTGAAATAATCCACCTCGGGTTCAGCATCCAACAGCGGCCGCGCGCGTTCCCACGTGGGCACCAGTCGCAACACGGCAATTGCCGTTTCAGAGAGCGACGTGCCGGCCGCGATGAAACTTCCGAATGCCGCGCTGAACGCCAGAAACTCACCCGTGGAGAGTCCGCCGGTGCGCGTGGCCGCCATGCGGGCATAGAACGCGTAAATGGTTAACGTCGAGGCAATGCCCAGCACCGTGTGAAACACGTCCACATTCATGGAGAATATGCCCACCTTGAACGACACGGCCTGCTGCCGGCGAAATGCGGCCGACCATCGCGCGAACGCCCGCGCTTCGGTGGCGGACACGCGCAGCTTTGCAATGCCATCCAGCAACTGCAACACCAAACCGGACAACTTGCCTGATGCTTCCTGATACTCGCGCATGTCGACCAGAATGAGCCGGGCCACCACCGCCGACACCGTGATGTTCACGGCCAGCAACGCGAGCGCCAGCAGGGCCAGTGGCACGCTGTAGTACACGAGCAACGCAAACGACGTCACGCCGACAAAACTGCTGAGCGCGGCCGCGACCGTATCGGTGCCCAGCTTGTTTCCAATGGTGTTGATACCAAAGGCGCGCTGACCAAGATCGCCGACGGTATAATTGCGATGAAACCGGACGGGCAATCGCAGCAGTCGATCGATGACGGCCATTTGCAAGGCGCTCCCCATGCGCGTGCGCAGGCGCAGCACCGCCATCGTGCTGGTTTGTTCAAATGCTGCCCCCGCCAATGTGGCGACGACCAGTGCCACAAACACGTTCATCAGCGCCGGCGAGTCGGCGCTGGGTATGACCTCATCAAACAGATAGGCGGTGAACAACGGCAACACGAGCCCCAGCGCGGCACCGGCGACACCCATCGCGAGGATGAGCCGTGCATCGTCGCGCAATCCGAACATGGCGAAGCGCCACAGGTCTTTGATTCGCAACTTCGTGTTGGGAAGCCCGCGGTAGAACTGCACTCCAAACGCGGCGACGTGTTGTGCCAACTGCTCGGTGATGACCGACCGCGATCCGGTTTCCGGATTGACGATTTCGTATGTACCCGTTCCCGTGGGCAACAACGCAATCGGCAGCAGTTCCGTATCGTCCTTTCCGTCGGCCGACCCTTCCATGCTGAGCAGACGCATTTCGAGAAAGCCCAGCAGCGGACCAACGTCCTGTTTCCACCAACCCGGCGGCAACATCACGCGCCGCTGTCCAACCGACGAGGCCAGCGCGACAGCTCTCGCGGCACCATACGGATCGGTGACGACAAACTGGGCGCCTGGCGAGCGAAACTTGACGCCCAGTTTGCCGCCCACCATTTCCATCGCCGCCAGCAAGGGAACGCCCTTCTTGCGATCGGCCCGTTGCTGTCCTGACGTCATCACCGACGCCATGCTGCGAATCGCGTCGCGTTGCGCCCCGTGATCAGCTTCGATGCGCGAACGCAGTTGACTGATGCGCGCCGTTTCCTCCCGCGCGTGCACCAGCGACGCCCACGTCAGCAGGTGCGTCTGAAATGCGACGAGCGCCTCCCACACCGAGCCGCGGTGGAGCAGCCCTTCAGTGGGAATCGCTCGCAGCAGCGCGCGCCCGCTCTCTTCGTCGCTGTCAATCCATCCGCCTGGTGCCAACGGAAACGGCGCAGAGTTGGCGGTGAGTGCCAGTGACTCTTCTCCAAGCGCCCGCACATATCCCGACTGCACCTGCATCCACAACACGTCGCGCCGCGCGCCCAACGCTGCACCCGGCGCCAGGACCACGTCCTCTTCAATTTCCGCCATGGTATCAATACGTGGCGCGCCGCGTACCGCAACGGCTGAGGAAACGCTGCGCACCCACCGATCGATGATGCCGACGCCTAACTCGGGATGGTCCTGCGCGAACACACGCAGGTCGACAAGCGCGATTGGTGCGACCGCACTGTCCGCACCGCCTACTGCCACCAACGCAATGCTGCTGGTGGCTTCCACCGTATTGCCAAACAGGACATCGCCGGGCGCGGCTTGAAAGAGAAATTCACGCGAGCCGGCAATGGCGCCATTCGTTACCGGCACAACAAATACGTCCAACTGCCCTTCGACGACGCGCCACGCCGTGTTGGGATCGACCAGCAACAGCGGCGCGTTGCTCCCCGCCGATCGCGCATCGTTGGCACTCAACGCCTCGAGGCCGAAGCTAGGCGGCGCGCTCATCCACGTCCAGTTCGAGGAGGCGCGCGTAGTGGCCGCTCAGATCTTTGATGAGTGCCTCGTGCGTGCCCCGCTGCACGACCATGCCTTTGTCGAGTACCAGAATTTCGTCGCAATCACGCACGGTACTGAGTCGATGCGCGACAATCAGGCAAGTGCACCCGCGTCGCCGGATATTGCGGTCAATCAATTCTTCCGTGATGGTGTCCAGGGCGCTGGTGGCTTCGTCAAGCACGAGAATGCGTGGGTCAATACAGAGCGCGCGCGCGATATCCAGTCGTTGCCGCTGTCCGCCGCTGAAGTTGCCGCCATCCTCCTCCACTTCGTGGTCGTAGCCACCCGTGCGTGCCGTAATGACATCGTGAATGAGGGCATCTTTCGCTGCCTGGATAACTTTCCATTCGGGAATGGTGCCATCCCATAACGTGAGGTTGTCACGAATGCTGCCCTCAAACAGCACCAGATCCTGATCGACAAACGCCACCGTCGAGCTGAAGACAGCGCGATCGAGTTTGGTGGACGGAATGCCGTCAAACAGAATTTCCCCTTCCCACGGCTCATACAGCCGGCATACCAACTTGCTCACGGTCGACTTTCCGCATCCCGACGCACCAACCAACGCCACGCGTGAACCCGGTGCGAGCGTCAGACTGAAGTTGTGCAGCAGTGGCGTTGCCAGTTTGGAATAGCCGAAGGTGACGTTGCGCAATTCAATGCGGCCGGTCAACAACGGTTGGTCCACACGCGCATTGCTGTCGGTGGGTGCCACCGCACTGCCTACCTGCCGATCGGTGGGATAACGCAACACATCGTCCAACCGGCTCATGTCACCCACCACTTCCTGCAACTCGGCGCCGAGGCCAAGCAGACTTTGCACGGGACCGAAGAAGCTGGCCTGCAGCGTCTGATACGCGACCAGCATACCGATGGTCATCTCCCCCTGAATAACCCGCGATCCCGCCAACGCGAGCACCGCGGCACCACCAATGCCATTGAGAATGTCCGGGGCGTAGGACAGCACCAGGGACTTGCGCGACAGCGCCTGGTTCGAATTTTCGCGTTTGGCCTGATACCCTGCCAACTTCGAGAACAAATCGCCTTCGCGGCTGGTGGCCTTGAGCGTCTCGATGTTGCTGAGCCCACCCATCAACGCGCCTTCATACTTGCCGTCTTCCTGCAGCAGGCGACGATTGCCGTCGACCCGTTGCTGCGCGACCATCCGCATGGCCAGCAAGTTCAAGCCGACAATGATCACGGAAATGAATGTCAGGGTGACATCGTACAGCAGCATCAAACCACCGTAAAAAATCACCAGCACCACATCAATGGCGGTGGACGCCAGGCGCCCCGACAGCAGCGCAGCAATCTTCTCGTTCAGCGCGACGCGTGAGCTGATATCACCGGCATAACGCTGGCTGTAAAACTCCACCGGCAAGCGCAACACATGCCAGAAAAAGCGACTGGACTGCACCACAGAAAGCCGAGTACTGAGCCGCAGCAATGCATACGAGCGCAGCCACGACAGCGCCCCCCGCAAGAGCGCGGTCAGGCCCATACCCAGCAGCAGTGGTCCCACCCAGCCCTGCAGCCCCTGTACCAGAATCTGGTCGACAAAGATGCGCGCGAAAGCCGGAACAAGGAGCCCTGGAACAACCAGCGCCAGACCGGCCAGTATGGCGTACAACAACGCACTTTCCGACCCGCGCAACCGCGCGCGCAATGCGCCTGCCAGTTCGGGTTCCGATCCCTCGCGGACAAACTCCGGCCCCGGCGCAAACGTCAACACCACACCCGTGTACGCCTCGTCGAGTTCCTCCAGCGTCACCGTTCGCGGACCCGAAGCGGGGTCGTTGAGATACACCTGTTCCGCGCCAAACCCTTCCAATACCAGAAAGTGATTGAAATTCCAGAACAGGATGCACGGCTGCGCGGTAGTGCGGAGCTCCTCCAGCTCGCGCTTGTACCCGTTGGCAGTCAAGCCATACGCGCGCGCGGCCCGAATGATGTTTTTCGCTGTGACACCATCCCGCGACACGCCGCATTTCGTGCGCAGCTCCTCCAGCGACACATAGCGCCCATAGTAACCGAGGATGGAGCCGAGCGCGGAGGCGCCGCATTCTACGGCCTCCATTTGCAGGAGCGTACGCGTCTTGTGCGGACGCCGTTCAAGCCACGCCGCTATCTGTTTTCGCCAATTCATGCCGAGACGCCGAACATGGAGCGAATAAACGGCAGCAGCAGCGTGATGGGTCGGTGACGCGAAATAACCACGGACACCGCCACGCTGGTTCCGCTGCCAATTTGCATGGGCGGCCCCAGACGCGATGACCACTTGAAGCCGCTGGTGGTGGCGCTGTCAGGCAACAGCGCCACTTCCACCAGAAACGACGCCCCGCGCGCGGCAATCTGTTGCACCAGAATATCGTTGCCCAGAGTGCGCGTCATGCCGGCCATCGTCACCGGCTGGGTGGACACCGCCTGCACGCGCCCCAGCATGTAGCCAAATTCTTCCTGACGCACCGTGACGGGCGTAATGCGTGCGTCCATGTCCTTTTCAATACGTTTGCCTTCGTTGGAGACGAAGACCAGCGCGTGCAGTGGCACACCGGCCAGTTCGATGGACACAATCGGTTGCCCGGCGGTAGTGAGCTGCCCGATGTTGGTGCGAATTTCGCGGACGTAGCCGCGATACGGGCTGCGCACACTGCTGGCCTGCCCCAGGGTCAATCGCAACGCATCGAGTGCCCGTTCGGCCTCACGAATGCGATTGTCCACTTCCTCGATAGTTTCGGTGTTGCGATTGGTCACCAGCAGTTGCGCAAGCGAGTTGTTCTTGAGTTCCAGTTCGAGGCTGGCGACTTCGCTGCGTCCACTCTCCAGTTGCTGCACACTGTTCTGCACCGACGCCTCCGTCACGAGCCCCAGCGCCCGTGCATCACGCTCGGCCTTCACCCGCGTCTCGAGGTAAAGCGTGCGCTCGCGCAACACCACCAGGCGTCGTTCAATGTCCTGGCGCTCTGCAGCAAGTCGCTGGGTCTCAAGCCGCGTGTTGTTGGAGAGAAACGATTGTCGCGACTTGCGTTCATTGCGCAGGAGCTGCAGTCGGTCCGCAGCCTGCGCCACTTCCTGCTCCAGGCGGGGTTGACTGATCTGCGCAATGAGCCTGCCCTGCTCAACCAATTCCCCCTCCCGAACCGACAGCGTTTGAATGACGCCCGACCCCAACGCTTCTACTTCGCGCACGCCCGCCTCACTCAACAGAATGCCGGTGCCGCTTATCGTCACCGGAATGCGGCCAAAGATGGACCACGCGAGGGCGACGCCGATAAGCAACCAGAGGCCGGCCAGCGCAATCCACGCTTTCGGCCGGGTGACTTCGAGTAGCTGATCGAGCTGCTCCGGGTTGGACAAACGATCGAGTGCCGCCTGCCGAAACGGCGAGGTCTTCTTAGCCACAGCGGTCGTGGCAACACGTGACGTTCCCGCAAGGTGCTGCGTTCACGATTTCCTCACGACCGTAAACACGGGGACCGGATCGCGTTTGCCCGCGAGTTTCATGGGCGGCAATGCCACGGTTTTTGGTGGATGTTTCAGGGCGGCCAGCAGCTGTTCGCTCAGCAGTATTTCCCCTTCCGCGGCTTCGGAGCACAGGCGGCTGGCCGTGTTGACCGTGTCGCCAATGACCGTGTACTCCAGGCGTCGCTCACTGCCAATGTTGCCGGCAAACGCTTCGCCAATGGTGATGCCAATACCAATCTGCAAGGTCGGCCGACCTTCCGCTTCCCATCGCACGTTGAGCGTATCGAGCGCAGTCATCATGTCCAGCGCCGTTTCCATGGCCTTGTCGGCATCGTCGTCCGCGGCGATGGGGGCACCCCACTGGGCCATGACGGCATCCCCGATGAACTTGTCCAAGGTGCCATTATGGCGAAACACGCAGTCCACCATCTCGGTGAAATATTCAGTGAGCAGTTTCGCGATTTCATCGGGCTTCATGCGCTCGGACAGCGGCGTGAACCCGCGAATGTCGGTGAACATCACTGCCACACGACGCTTTTCGCCACCCAATTTGACCGCGTCCGCGCTGTTGGCTATCCGCGACGCCAGATTGGGCGTGAAGAATCGCTCAAAATTGCTGCGTACCAACGCTTCTTTCCGAATGCGGTCTGAAAAGTTGCCATGTTCAATAGCCACCGCGGCGATGCCGGCAAACGCAATCAGGAAATCGAGGTCGGACTCGTCGAAGTGATGCGCCTTAAACGAACTGTCCGCATACAACACCCCCAGCACCTCGTCCTCCGACGCAATGAGCGGCGCACACACGGCAGAACGCACCTGCTGGATGACCACCGATTGTCCGCTGAAACGCTCGTCAGCACCCGCGTTGTCCGAGAGAATCGCCACCTTGTCATCGAATACGGCGCGCACAATGGAACGCGGCACGGCTTGCGGCGCCTGACTGCCGCGCTTGTCGCGCGAGACGCGCATGACCAGCTCCTGGTGGTCGTCGACGAGCAGGATGGCACAACGCTCCGCATCAAGCGTCGTGAACACATAGTCGGCAATCTTGTCCAGCAACGCCGGAATATCCGCTGTTTTGGTCAGTCCTTTGGAAACATCAAGCAGCAGCTGCAGTTTCTGCGCGCTCTTTGCAGATTCGTCCGTGCCCGCCAGGACGGCCCGCAGTGTGCCACCCGCCAAGGGGGCCGTACCAACCGAGTTCGGGCGCGAGATGACGGGGCGAACAATGGTCGCCCCCAACGGCGCCGGAGGTCGCGTCAGATGAGGGATGCCTGTGGCCGGAGTTGCCGGTCGCGGAATGCGGCTGAATACCGGCGTTCCCGACCCGAACGATGACTTCGCCAGATCGCCGACCGGTTCAACGGAAAACTCAATCGAGGCAAGTGTCAACACGTCTCCGGCACGTACCTCGCCCTCGGTGATGCGGTTCCCGTTGATAAACGTGCCCAGGCTTGAGCCAAGGTCGCGTACGCGGATGCCATCAGGCCCCAGGCGCACCTCTACATGACGACGCGACACGCCGTTCTCGGGAACGACGAAGTCCACCTCGTCGGATCGCCCCAGCGTGTGGTTCGTGTCCGGCTTGAGGGTGAATACCTCCCGACTCGAAATGCGTCGCAACTGCAAGGTCATGCCCGAATATCATGCGATGCGGAACCGCACGTAAGACCGGAGGGCACCTGGGCTAACGTCAATCAGTGTTGCACGCACCGATCGTTCCGCCCCATGTCCATTTTCTGCTGCGGATTACGCCACTCGTTCCAAACCGCACATCGGCAGTCCCCCTTTCGCGATTCCAGAGACTGCGCCGCCCGGCCCCGTGAGCGGCGACGCCGTCGCCATGCGAACATTTCCCGCAGTGAGGCCGTCGCTATGCGAACACATCCCGCAGCGCAAACGTCAGCGGCGCACTGGCACCTGCGGGGGACCAGGTCAGTTCGCCTTTCACGGTCACGGCCTCGCGAGCCGGTTGCACCACAGTAAACGTCCGCGCCACACCGTCGACAATCCAGTACCCGGCGATGCCAGCCATCAGGTACACCGCGCGCTTTTTGCCGAAGTCGTGCCGACGCGTGCTGGGCGAGAGAATCTCGACGATCAGGCTGGGGCGCGGCGCCTTCTCCCACGCGCGGCCCGGATCGAGATTTGGCAGCCGTACCATGAGATCGGGCTCAAGCTCGACCTCCCGCCCAATGCGGAACACCGCGCGGGGGCGATACACCAACCCCAGACCATTCGCCGCGACGTACGGATCGAGGATGCGCGTGAGGCGTGCCGCGATGGTCTCGTGATCATCCGTGGGCGCCGGCGTCACCAGCAACTCGCCGTAAATGAGCTCGTACCTGTTCCCGTCTTCCGGCAGCGCGTGCATTTCCTCAAGCGTCCAGTGCTTGGCTTCCCTGGGTCCTGACATGTGCGTGTGCCTCCCGCCGCAGGCGTTTGTGTTTCGGACATACCCGACATTCGCAACGGTCACGATGCAACGCATCACCGTTCGAACGCCCGACCAACCAGTCCAACGCATCGCGCCACATCCGCGCTGCCGAGTTCTACGCTCGGCAGCGAGGCCGAGTCAAGGGTGGGGGGTGCCGCGGGACGTCGTCCGGCCAACTGCCATCAAAGATGGAAGCGTCTCGCCTCGGCCCGCGCCCGTTTGTGCAACCCCATGCGAGCCACACAAACGTTTTCGCGTCTGGAGTTACGGCGACGGTGGCGCCACAAACCGCCGCGACCCCCGCTCGTACGCATGCGCCAGCGCCAGCAACCGCGCATCACTGCCCGGCAATCCGACAAACGAAATATTCCCCGCCGGCATTCCATCCGCGCCCAACCCCGCGGGCACCGAAACCTCCGGAATACCAAGCCAATTGCCGTAGCCAAGCGCGGTGCGAACATCCGGCCACGGGTCACTCGCACGCGGTGCAGGGAACGGCATGGTCGGATACACCATGGCATCGAGTCGTTGTGCACGAAACGTTTCCGCGAATTGTGCCAGCACAGTCTCACGCGAACGGGCAAACGACACGCCAGCGGCGTCTCGCTCATACGGTTGATCAATCAACTGCGACATCGCTGCCCAATCTTTCGGCAGCACATCGTAGAAGGCCTGATAGGCCGCGAGGCCCCGCTCGACATTGCGACGTGCATCGCCGCCTTGTTCCGCGAAATATCGCAACAGTGCGTTGGCAGTCGCGGCGGGTGAATTGGCATTGGGCACTACATCACCACGCGCCGTTGCGGCGTCGGCAAACAATGCGCGCACGTTTGTACGGGTCACGGTTGGTGTACACGACTCCACAATGGCACCGGCCGATTGCAGGTCGCCAACCGCACGGTCAAACACTGCGAGCGATTCGACAGTCATCTGCGTGCGCGGCACATGAAAATCCACCAGCCCCAGTCGCGCACCAACCAGCGCATCATCCCGCAATGTGGATAGGCGTCCTTTCGCGTATGGTGCGACCAGTGCCAGTCCGTCGGACGGGTCGGGGCCGGCAATGGCATCCAACAGCAACGCCGCATCCGCCACGGTGCGCGCCAGTGGCCCGTGCGTGTCGAGGTACGGCCACGTCGGAATCACACCGGTGCGTGGGACCAACCCAAACGTCGGCTTCATGCCCACGACGCCGGTAAATTGCGCGGGAATGCGATTCGACCCGCCGTCGTCGGTGCCCAGCGCGGCGAATGCCAGGCCGCACGCAACCACTACTGCGGAACCGGCACTGGACCCTCCCGGCGTTTTGATACCCGCGCGATCGTACGGATTGCGCACTTGCCCCGTATGCGAACTGGTGCCGTTGCCGCGATACGCAAAATCATCAGCGGCCGTTTTGCCGAGTACCACCGCGCCCGCAGCGCGCAATCGCGCCACTTCGAGTGCATCACGATGGACTGGTGCCGGAAACAACTTCGCCCAATCGGCACTGGAGGCACTCGTGGGCAATCCCTGCATGTCGTAAATGGACTTGGCAAACACCGGCACTCCATCCAACGGACCACGCAACGGTCCGCGCCGCGCGCGTTCGTCCGATGCGCGCGCCTCGTCCAGCGCAACGTTGGAGAGCACATCGACCGCGCGCAGCGTTGCATTCCACCTGGTGCAACGGTCGAGTGCGAGCGTCGTGACCTCCAGCGACGTCCACTCGCGCCGCGCGCGCCCCGCCTGAAATTCGGCAATCGTGCCAGTTAAGGGGTCGGCCAGGCGCTCAGGCCACCGCACAAGCGGCATAGCCAGCAACACACCGAGTTGGGCCAGCGCATCGCGTCGTGAAGGAGACATGGGCAATATGGCGAAGTGAAACGGCGATGCGGGAGCGACAACACCAACACCAACACCAACACCAACCTCTACACCAACCCCTACACCAACCCCTACCCCTACAGGCGCTCACGGGGCTTATCCAACCTGTGCATCGCGCAGCACACCTGCCAGTCGGCGCACCCCCTCGACCAATTCAGTTTCTTCATAGTAGGCGAAACTCAATCGAAGAAAGCGGTCAAGCCCCGCGTGGCTGCCAAACCGCCTTCCCGGTTGAAAACTGACGCCCTTGGTGCGCGCCTCCTTCAAGAGGCTTGATGCGGTGCGGCCTTCGGGCAACGCGATCCAGACGAAAAATCCGCCCTCCGGTTCGACAAACGCCGCCGTTGGCAGGTGATGTCGAACCGCTTCGCACAAGGTGGCGCACCGGGTGCGATACACCGCGCGCAAGTGATCGAGGCAGGTGTCCTGCAGGCCGAGCTCCAGCATGCTGCGCATCACGCCTGACGTGAACGGATTGAGCCCGCCACCACTCTCCACCAGGCCGGACGTATTGAGCGTCGCAATATGGTCCGCACCCGTTTGTATCCAACCCAAACGCAGTCCCGGCGCGCAGATTTTGGAGAACGATCCGAGCGACAGCACGCGCCCCGTCTCACTGAACGACGCCAGCGGCGCGGGTCGTGCGGAGTCAAAATCCAGCAGGTGGTACACCTCGTCGGCAACAACCAGAAAGTTGTGCTGCTGGCTGAGGGCAATCAGTCGCGCGCGACGCTCCGCCGAAAGCGTAACGGCTGAAGGATTCTGAAACGTCGGAATGGTGTAGACCAACACGGGGCGATGTCGCATCAGCGCCTCCTCCAACGCGTCGATACGCATGCCCTGGTTGTCTACCGGAATGCCCACGACGTTCAACCCGTGGTCGCGAAACACCAGCAGCGCCAGAAAGTACGTAGGCTGCTCGACGAAAATGGTGTCGCCGTGTTTCGTGAAACGTGTGCAGATGAGATCCAGCGCCTGTGAAGCGCTGCACGTCACGAACAAATGGTCTTCGTTCACAACGGTCGCGTAGCGACGCGTCAGGAACTCTGACAGCGCACGCCGGAAATACCCATCGCCTTGCTCGGTGCCGTAGGCGAGCAATTCCGGATTTCCCTTTCGCAAGCAATGATCGGCAGCCCTCTGCAGGGCCTCGATGGGCAACAGGGACAGCGACGGTTGACCGGCGCCAAAGTCAATCATCCCCTCGGGAATGTTGAGCGCAGTGGTTTGCAGAGGGGGCCTGTGCGAGGTGGTCACTTCTTCACGATTCCGTACTTCGCCAGAATCTCCCGCACCCTATCCAGCGGAATGGCTTCAACCGTGCGACCATTGCCCGCAACAGTCGTGGCCTGAAACAACGAGTTGTAAATCGCCTCCTCAACGGCTTCGACGGTCGCCTGAAATACGCCGCTCATCTCCTCATTCGCGAGTTCTGTCGTCGTGAGGCGTTTCGCATCAAACGCGCGACGTACGCTGGCCGCCGTCGAAAACGCCAACGCATAATCTCCGCTGCCGTTCGATGCGGAACTGCCGGTGCGCCCGAGTCCCATCATCGCGCGTGACGCCACGCGGCTCAGGTTTCGGTCACCAAGCGGCGCGTCCGTGGCAATGACAATGATGACCGATCCGTCGCCATTGTCCTGCGACGAAGTACGCGTGTTTTGCTGAAACGCGTACCGGCCAAGCTCTCGCCCTACCGGTGCACCCAACACCTGCAACACGCCGCCAAAATTCGTTTGCACGAGCACGCCCACGGTATAACCACCCAGGGCGGCTGGCAACACGCGCGACGACGTCCCAATCCCACCCTTCCAACCAAACGCCGATGTACCGGTGCCCGCACCAACGCTGCCTTCCGCCACGGGTCCGCTCGCTGCGGTTTCGAGCGCCGTGCGCACCGAGGCTGTTGTCACGGGCCGAGAGCGAATGTCGTTCAGCGAGCCATCGTTGGTTTCGCCAACCACAGGATTGATGGAACGCACCTGCTCCATACCGGGTTGTGCCAGCAACCATTCCACCATCGCATCGGCCGCTTTCCACACGCACAGGGTGCAGGTGAGCAGAATGGGTGTTTCCAGTTCGCCGAGTTCGCCCAGTTGCGTACTTCCCGCAAACTTCCCAAACCCATTGCCCACGTGCAGAGCGGCGGGCACACGCGATCGATAGGCATTCTCCCCGTGTGCCAGAATGGCGGTCACACCGGTTCGGATGTTGTCGCCTTCGCGCAGGGTGACCTGGCCAACCCGCACACCCGCGACGTCCGTGATGGCGTTGTTGGCGCCGGGTGCAAACACGCCTGGCGCGACGCCGAGATCGCGCGCCCGGGCGCGCGCCGTTTGTGCCTCAAGCGGGCCTGCGGCAGCGAGGACTGTGACGAGTGCAACAAATCGGGTTGTGAGCATGCTGTATTCTACGCCAGTGTGGCATTGTGACAATTGTACAGTGGATCGAAAGAAGAACGCGCGGAGTATCTCTCGAAGCGCGGTGCCTACCCGCGGTGCTCACGAAGCGTTCTCAACGTCACAAGAGGGCGACCACAGCCCCACCCACCCGGAGCCAACAATGAAAGTTCTGACGATAGCGGGCGCAGCCCTGCTGGCCTTTACGGCCGCCTGCGGCAACACGGCCGACGGCGCCAAGGAAGATGCCGAGAATGCGGCGGACAAAACCGCCGAAGCGGCGGCGGCCACAGGGAGCGCGATGAGCGGTGCCATGGAAACCGGACAGGTGAAAACAGCGCTCACCACGGACACTCGCGTGGACGCCAGCGATATCAACGTCGACACCAACGAGGGGACGAAGACTGTCACCCTCAAGGGCACCGTCCCCGCCGACTCACAGAAGACCATCGCGGAGCAGATTGCCAAGGACAAGGCGGTCGGGTACACGATTGTCAACGAATTGACGGTGAAGCCGAAGTAACACAGAAAATCGCTGGGCCAAACATTCCGTCTGAAGCGACGGGGATGCATGTTGCCAAACATGTCTCCTCGTCGCTTTTTCGTTTCGCTTGCGTGTCTCGCTGCACTCGCCGTGGCCGGGTGCAGCTCCGGCAGCCCCGGCATTACCACCCCCATTGCGCCCGTTCCCAAGGGTGACACCACACCTCCCGCCCTCGCGCGAGAAATGCGCGGGCTGTGGATTGCGACCGTTGCCAACATCGACTGGCCCACGCGCACCGGGCTGACGGCCGCGCAACAGCAGGCCGAGTTAATCGACCTGTTCGACCGCGCGAATACGGCCGGCTTGAACGCCGTCATGTTTCATGTGCGGCCGGCGTCCGATGCCGTTTATCAATCGGCCATCGAACCGTGGGCCGCGATGCTCACCGGCGTGCAAGGGCAGGACCCCGGTTACGATCCGCTGGCCTTCGCCGTCCGCGAGGCACACGCCCGCGGACTGGAACTGCATGCGTGGATTAACCCGTTCCGTGCGGGCAACGCCCGGGACACCGCGTTGCTCGCGTCGTCACACCTGTTCCGAACTCGGCGAAATCTGCTGCGCGTGTATGGGTCGCAACTGTGGCTCGACCCCGGCGAACCAGCCATTCACGATCATTCCATCAATGTCGTACGTGACATTATCGAACGGTACGATGTCGATGGCGTACACGCGGACGACTACTTCTATCCCTATCAGGAAAATGACGCGCAGGGGCGGGTCATCGACTTTCCGGACAGCGCGAGTTATGCGCGCAGTGGCAGCACCCTGTCGCGCGCCGACTGGCGCCGTAACAACGTCGACCGGTTTGTCGAGCGGTTGTACAACGAGGTGCATCGCATCAAACCCACGCTCAAGGTGGGGTTGTCCCCGTTTGGCATTTGGCGACCGGGATTTCCCGCCGGCGTGAACGGGCTCGATGCGTTCGCATCCATTTATGCTGACTCACGCAAATGGCTGCAGCAAGGCTGGGTAGACTATCTGGCGCCACAGTTGTATTGGTCCATCGCCGCGCCGCAGCAGAGTTATCCAGCGCTGCTCGACTGGTGGTTGTCGCAAAATCCGACGGGACGGCACGTGTGGCCCGGACTGGCCGCCTATCGGGTTGCCGACGGGACGGCCAGCGCATTCTCCACCTCGGAAATACCGAATCAGATTACCATGACGCGTGCGCGAAGCGGCGGCACGGGACACATTTTGTACAACGCGAATTCGACACTGAAAAAATCCAGCGGCGCCGTCGCAGCTTCGCTGGCCACGCTGTACGCATCGAGAGCGTTAGTGCCCGCGTACACCTGGCTTGGCGCCGTTCCGCCGGCCGCGCCAACGGTCACCGTGGCCGGCCGCACGATGCAGATGTTGCCCGGTACAGGGGCCGCACCACGATGGTGGGTGGTGCGCACGCGTTCAGCGACGGTGTGGACAACGAAGGTGGTGTTTGGCGATTTGCGTACGCTCGCGCTGTCCCAGGATGTCGATCGCGCGGTGTTGAACGCGGTCGACCAGTCCGGGAATATGAGCAGCGGGGCCGTGTGGAAGGCGCCGTAGAGCCGCAGCGTGTGGACCCAGGGGGGCGTGGGTCTGGGTTGGGCTTGATTCACACATTCGCATGTGTAAGATTTCACACATGGCAACCAACCTGGCAATCGACGACGCCCTGTTAAGCGAGGCACTTCGCCTAAGCGGGCATGCGACCAAGAAAGCCACGGTGAACGAAGCGCTGCACGAGTACATCCTGCGCCGCAAACAACGCGGCATCGTCAAGTTGTTCGGGAAAATTGATGTCAATCCCGATTACGAAGACAAGCAGCAGCGCAATCGGAAGTGAACGTACTGGTTGACACGTCGGTGTGGTCACTGGCGCTCCGCCGGAATGCGTTGAGTACCGCACCTGAACTGCGGGAATTGATCGAATTGGTCGGGGAGGGCCGCGTATTGATGCTGGGGGCCATCCGGCAGGAGCTTTTGTCGGGCGTTCGCAATGCGGATCAGTTCAGAAAGCTCCGTGACGCGTTGGATGCGTTCCCAGACGACCCCCTGAGTGCGGCCGACTACATCGAAGCAGCGCGTTGCTCCAACACCTGCCACAGCCAAGGCATACAGGGGGCGAACACCGATTTCCTCATTTGTGCAGTTGCGGCTCGCCGGAAAGTGCCGGTGCTTACCACCGACCACGATTTTCAGGCGTTTGCACATGTGCTGCACTTCACATTGCACGCGCCGCGGTAAGAATTCCGCCTACACCGGCCTCCGCCACCGCAGCAGCGCAAATCGCGCAAAATCCGCATCATCCGAAATCCATTCGCACCCATGTTCAATGGCGAGTGCGGCCTGCCACGCACCGGACACAAGATTTCCTTTGGCGCCCGACGACTTCAGCAAGCCGGTGAATATTTCCCAGTGACGCGGCCCGGGCGCCACTACAACCAGATTGGGCGAGGCCCGTAGCGCACGCACGAACGCCAGCGCCAAGTCAGGCGGAGTTGGCGGAACGAATACGCGAGGATGCGTAAGGACACGCAGCGCACCACTCAATACCAGATCGCTGATGCCAAAGGGTTCTGGGGCCGTCCGCAATGACTCGACGTACGCGCGCATGACTGCATGACGGGGCACGTCCTCCCGCATGGCGGTCACCAACACGTTCACATCCAGCAGCACCACGTCAAAGCCGGAGCATCAGGTCTTCCAACCCGGCGTTGTCATTGAAGTCCACGCCTTCCCGAATGCCTTGCCCGCAGTAGGTTGGCAGTGGTTCGCAAACCACGCGCGGACCCGCACCCCTCTGCAGCTCGTAGCGCAGCGCGTCCGCGAGCAAGTCCGTAAAGGTGCGCCCGGTCTCTCTCGCATGCCGTTGGGCCTCCTCCAACAGCTCCTCAGGCAACCGAACCGTTGTTCTCATCATATGACTATATGCTATCGCTAAGACATACATATGTCAACGTACGACCGCTCGGCCCATTCGGCGTTCGGCTGCTTGTCGCGACCACACTTGCATTGGCCACCGCCTGCAGCAGCTCCGACCCCGCCGCCATCGTCACACCCCCCGCACCCACCTATGTCGCCGGACAGTCGTACTTCGGGAAAAACGACTACATCGAGTACATCGCCGGCAACGCACCTGTCATCCTCACGGCGCCACACGGCGGTTCACTCGCGCCGACAACCATTCCCGATCGCACCGCGGGGCCATGCGGGGGCGCGCCAACCACCGTGACCGATCTCAACACGCGCGAGCTGGTGCGCGCCATGCAACAGCAATACTTCGCACGATTCGGCAAATATCCGCACGTCATCATCACAAACCTGGCGCGACGCAAACTGGACGCAAACCGCAGACCGCCACTCGCCACCTGCGGCAACGCCGACGCAGAAGCCGCGTACGCCGATTGGCACCGCTTCATCGATATCGCCAAGCAAGCCACACTCGCCGCGTTCGGGAAGGGCTTCTATCTCGACATTCACGGGCATGGGCACACCGTCCAACGACTGGAGCTGGGCTACCTGCTCTCCGATAACGAATTGGGTTTGTCGAACGTGGCGCTCGATGCGTCGCGCGGCTATGAAGACGCCGCCGGTATCCGAACTCTCTCGCAATTCTCGCCGCTGTCCTTTTCCGCACTCCTGCGCGGATCGACCAGCCTTGGCACCCTGTACGCCAACAACGGCATTCCCGCCATTCCCAGTCAGAGTGATCCCGCGCCAATGGGTGCCGACTATTTCGAAGGAGGAGATAACACGCGCCGCCATTCGTGCGGGGCCGAGGCTACGCCGTATGGTGGCACCACCGGCGGGAATATTTGTGGCGTGCAGATTGAAGCGCATTTCACCGGCGTGCGCGACAACGCAGCCAGCCGGGAGAATTTTGGCGCCGTGACGGCCCGTGTGCTCGAACAGTACCTGCAGCAACATTGGAATTTGCGACTTGCCCCGCCCTGATGCAGAATGCATCGCATGAAACGCATTCGCATTCTGGTTGGCACCGCCGCGTGTCTGGCCGCTCTTGCTGGCGCTGCCACTACCACGCCTGATACGGAGCTGCCCACCATTCGCCGCACGGAATTCGGCGTTCCGCACATTCTCGCAAAAGATTTTCGCGGAATCGGAATTGGACTGGGGTACACGCAGGTCGAAGACTACGGCGAGCGCGTCCTGGTGGGATTGCTGCGCGCGAAAGGATGGATGGGGCGCACGTTCGGCCGCGACAGCATGGCCGGCGACTACGCCGCGCGCCTCGACGCCCTGCGGGTGCAGGAAACGTTTCCGCTGCTGGATGCGGATACACGCGCCGTGTACGAGGGATTCGCAGAGGGTGTGAACCTTTTCATCCGGTCTCACCCCAATCGCGTGCCACCGTGGGCCAAACCGGTCTTCAACGCCTATGACATTGCCGCGACAGACATTGGCAATGCTGGCATAACGGCGGCCGAGCGATTGGTGACGCGACAGTTGCAACGCGATTCCGCGCGAAATTTGGGGATGGGAAAGTCTGAACCCGTCGAACCATCTGAATATTCGGATGACGGATCGAACGCGTGGGCCTTTGCGCCCAGCCGCAGCAAGAGTGGTAATGCGATGCTCCTCCGCAATCCGCACCTTGCGTGGACGGCTGGATACTGGGAGGCCCACGTCACGGTGCCCGGCAAATTGGATTTCTACGGCGATTTCCGCATTGGCTCACCCTTCGCGGTCATCGCGGGCTTCAACGCAGACCTCGGTTGGGCCACCACGAACAATGCGCCCGACCTGGAGGAGGTCTACGCGCTGGATGTCGATCCGGCGACGCCTAACCACTACCTGTTTGACGGCGTCTCTATTGCCATTCGGTCCACGCCGTCCGTGGTGGAGTACACCACGCCAGAGGGGCTCAGGCCGGCCGTACGCTCGTTCTTCTCGACGCCGCTTGGGCCAGTGGTTCACCGCACGAAAGACAAGATCTACATAGTGCGCGCGGGCATGGAGGGCGCGTACCGCGCCGGCGAACAGTTTCTGCGCATGATGCGTGCGAAGAATCTCAGGCAGTGGAAAGCGGCGCTGGCCATGCGTGCACGGGCCACCTCCAACCTGACTTACGCCGATCGCGCAGGAAATATTTTTCTCATATGGATGGCGAGTATTCCACGCCTGCCACACCCCTCCGGCGGCGATTCTGTTGCGGTTCCCGCGCGCGGCTCCGCAGATATCTGGACGTCACTCGTTGGGCTGGATTCACTTCCGCAGGTGCTCAATCCGCGCGGTGGATACGTGCAGAACTCCAATGATGCGCCGTATTACACGAACGTGCATGCGATACTCGACACGCTCAAGTACCCATCCTACTTCGAGCGCCCTGACCTTGGCCTGCGCACACAACTTGCGCTGCAACTGATTGACAACACGCGCAAACTGTCGCTGGAGGACATGATGCGCCTCAAGCACAATCTGCGCATGTTGCTGGCCGATCGCGTGAAATCGGACCTGATCGCCGCCGTGCGCCGAGCGGGCGAGCGGACGCCACTGCGTGATACGGCCATGTTGAACGCGGCACATGTACTGCAACGCTGGGACAACACGGTGTCGATTGGGAGCCGGGGCAGCACCCTGTTCGAAGCGTGGTTTCGCCGGTACACCGCGCAAGCGCGCGACTCGACCTTTGCTGAACCGTGGACGCCAGCGAAACTGACATCGACACCACGCGGCATCGGGAAACCCGAGTTGGCGGTCGCAGCGTTCGCGTGGGCCGTTGACGATACGAAACGTCGTTTTGGCGCGAGCGATGTCGCCTGGGGTGATGTGCACCGTGTGCGACGCGGCAATGTGGACGTACCAGTAGGTGGTTGCACCGGACTGCTGGGGTGTTTTCGCGTGTTGTCATACGCCGCGGCGCCCGACGGCAAACTGGTCGCCAATAGTGGGGATGGATGGGTGCTTGGCGTCGAGTTCGCAAAGTCCGGGCCACGCGGACTCTCGGTGCTGGCGTACGGACAAAGCCCGGATACGGCCTCACCCAATCACGCCGACCAGGCAGCAATGTTTGCGAAGGGTCAGATGAAGACGGTGCGGTTTACCGAAGCGGACATTCGCAAGTTCACCCTGCGGGAATACAAGCCGGGCAGCAACTGACCTGCGCCCCGTAACGAACCGCGTAACCACGAGGTAGTTTCGCCCTATGAAACGCGCACTCGGCCGCACGCAACGGAAAGCCCGCCGTACCCTCTGCCTCGCCTGCGCATCGGCCACGCTTGTATGGGCGTCCGTGGCAGGCGGACAGGCCTCGTCTGATACCAGCGTCGCCACCCTTCAGGCGGCGTTCAGAAAATATGCCGCTGCCGACAGTGTGGTGGGAGCGTCGCTGCTGGTGATGCGCAACGGAGCACCGGTGGTGCACGACAACCTGGGACTGGGCGACCGGGCGCTCAAGGAACCGATCACCAACGCGTCCATCTTTCACTGGGGATCCATCACGAAGACGCTGACGGCTATTGCCATCATGCAGCTGCGTGATCGCGGAAAGTTGCGTCTCGACGACAAGATTACGCGCTACATTCCCGAACTGCGGCAGCTTCACAATCCGTTTGGTTCGACGGACGACATGACACTGCGCATGCTGCTGTCGCATACGGCCGGCACACGGGCCGGAACCTGGCCATATGGCGACGGCAAGCCGTGGGAGCCCTTCGAACCCACCCGGTGGGAACAGCTCGTGGCGATGATGCCGTATCAGGAGGTGCTGTTCAAACCGGGCTCGAAGTACAGCTACAGCAACCCGGCATTTGTGTATCTGGCGCGCGTCGTTGAGCAGATCACGGGCGACCCGTGGATTCACTACGTGCAGAAAAATATCTGGACGCCGCTTGAGCTGACGCGCAGCTACGTGAACGGCACGCCGTATCATCTCGCCGGCGATCGCTCAAACAACTACTACGTGCGACGTGATACGACGACGAAATCAATTACCGTCACCGCAAATGGCCGCGACTTCGACCCGGGTATTACGATTCCGAATGGCGGATGGAACGCGCCGCTTGGTGACCTGATGAAATACGTGGCGTTTCTCACCAGCGCCACGAACGGCGATGCGAAATTGCAACGCACCTACGACACGGTGCTGTCGCGCAAGTCGCTGGAGGAAATGTGGACGGCCGTCGCGGGGTTGAATGCGGCCGCGCCCAACGATGGCGCAATGGGGCTCTCCTTCTTTCTGTACAACTTCGGCAGCGAACAGATCATTGGCCACACTGGTTCACAGGCCGGCTTCCGCTCGTATCTCTATTTCAACCCCCGCTCAAAACGCGCGGTGATTTCGGTGTACAACACCACCAGTCAGGCGACACTGCCCGGCGCTGCGCCAGCGCTTCGCGAGATGACGCAGCGCGTGTTTCGCTATCTCGAAAAATCACCGTGAAACCGGACAGTACACCGACCATGACCTCGAATCGCCGGGAGTTTATTGCTACTGGTGGTAGTCTGCTGGCCACGGTTATTGGTGCGCCTGCCCTGATAGGGCACCGTGCAGACTATGACATCGTCGTGCGCGGCGGGACGGTAATTGATGGCACTGGAGCCGCTGGCGCGGTACGCGACGTAGCCGTGCACAACGGGAAAATTGCCGCCATCGCAACGCGCATCAATACTCGTGGCATCCGGGAAATCGATGCGCGTGGACTCATCGTCTCTCCCGGTTTCATTGACATTCATTCGCATGCGGACGGTTCGTTGAACGCCGATCCGCGGGCAGAATCGGTCATCCGACAGGGCATTACCACCATCGTCGGCGGCCAGGACGGGAGCTCAAATGGCACGGATGGACCGGACAGTTACGCGCAGTACCTCGCGTCAATCGCTGCACTGAAACCGGCCGTGAATGTCGCCGCGATGATTGGGCTGGGCACAGTGCGAGGCCGCGTCGTCGGCGCGGACGACCGTCCGGCAACCGAGGCCGAAATCATCCGCATGACGGCGCTGGTTGAAAGTGCGTTGGCTGCGGGGGCTTGTGGTGCGTCATCGGGACTCGAATACACACCCGGCGCATTCGCGAGCACCGCCGAATTAATTGCACTCTGCCGACCGCTCAGCGCACGACGGTTGCCGTACGCCACGCACATGCGCAATGAAGACGACCATTTGCTCGACTCCATCGACGAATCGATTGCCGTGGCACGCGGCGCGCGGTGTCCGTTGCAGATCTCGCATCTGAAAACCCAGGGTCCGCGCAACTGGGGGAGGCTGGACGACGCGTTTCAACGCGTGGCCAATGCGCGTCGGGACGGCATTGACGCCGCGTTTGATCGCTATCCGTACACCGCGTACTCCACGGGGCTGACCAACCTGTTTCCGGTGTGGAGCCGGGATGGCGGCACCGAGGCGTTTCTGGCGCGGCTGTCTGATTCCACCACCGCACCGCGCATAAAACAGGCGACCCTCGACAAAGTCGCACTCATCGGCGGTTGGCAGAACGTGCACATCACGTCGGTGCGGGCCACGGAAGATCGCGCGGCCGAGGGCAAACGGCTGGGCGCGTATGCCACGACGCTTTCGGTCGACCCATACGAGCTGTGCGTGCAGTTGCTGCGACGCAGTGCGGGCAACGTCGGCATGGTTGGATTTGCCATGAGCGAAGAAAACATCGATCGCATTCTGGCCCATCCGCAGGGCATGGTGTGCAGCGACGGCGGCGGGTTTGCCCTTGAAGGTCCGACACGTCGCGGCAGCCCGCACCCCCGCGGACTTGGCGCGTTTGCCCGCGTGCTGGGTCGGTATGTCCGAGAGCGAAAGGCACTCACTCTGGCGCAAGCGATTCACAAGATGTCTGCGTTTCCAGCGTCGCGTATTGGACTCAGGGATCGCGGGCGGTTGGAGGTGGGACTGGCGGCTGACGTTACGGTCTTTGACGCCAACACGGTGGCGGACAAGGCCACGTACGAGGAACCGTTTCAATACGCGGTGGGATTTCACGCGGTCATTGTGAACGGGATCGTGGCTCTCGCAAACGATGCGCGCGAGGGCCTGGGCAGCGGGGCAGTGGTCAAACCAAGCTGACGGGCACCTGTGACGAAGCGTCGTCCTGGCGTCGCCCGCGGTATTCGGAATGGCCCGATTGGTACGAAGCCTTCCCCCAAGCGGGACGAGACGACACGTTAGTGTGTTCGCTCGCGGCTCTCGGGCAGGCCCTCAATCAACTCCCGTCATGAAACTGAAACTTCTCTGCGTTGCCAGCCTGGTTTCGGCTGGTGCGTGTGCCCGCACTCAGCCGAGTACGGCTCCGGCGCCGGTCCCTGAACCGGCACGTCCGGTGGTGGCTGCTCCAGTTCCTCCCGCACCAGGCGATAGCGCTGGCGGTGGCCGCGGCGGCGGCGGCGGTGCAGCGGCCCCCCGACCCTACAATCGCGTCATCACCGCCGGAGCAATTACGCGCCGCGGCCTGTTTAACGCGCACCGCGTGAACGATCGATTGTACTTCGAAATTCCAGCGAAAGAGCTGCGGAAGGATCAGCTCATCGTGGGGCGCTACGCACGCGCTGCAGCTGCGCCACCCTCGGGCGGCGGTGCTTCGTACGGTGGGGATCAGTTCACCGAAGCCACGCTGCGGTGGGAGCGCGAGGGGAATCGCGTCATTTTGCGTTCGCCGTCGTATGGCATTATCGCAGACCCCAGCACCTCGGTGTACAACGCCGTGCAGGCGTCGAACTACGCGCCCATCGTCGCCATCTTCAATGTTGACGCGTATGGCCCGGACAGCGCGCCGGTTATTGACGTGACGCGTCTGTTCACCACGGCCATTCCGGAAATCGCGGCCATTCGCACGCAGATTGACCCGACGCGTTCATTTGTTGAACGCGCCATCGCCTTTCCCGACAACGTGGAAATCGAGGCCACACAAACCGGAACGGCGGCAGCGCCTGCCGGTGCGGCGGGTGGTGCCGCCGCCGCGCCGCGACCCGCAACGTCCGTCCTCGCGCACTGGAGTCTCGTGCGTCTTCCCGACGTGCCCATGATGCCTCGCCGGTTCGACGAACGCGTCGGCTTCTTCAGTGTTCGCACCGTCGACTTCAGCACCCCCGAACATCGTTCGGCGAACCGCTCATATATCACGAAGTATCGCCTGGAATGCTCGGATCGTCGCGAAGGCAACTTGTGTTATCCGAAGAAGCCCATCGTGTACTATGTCGATCCGGCCACGCCCGAAGTGTGGAAGCCCTATGTGCGTGCTGCCATCGTTTCGTGGCAGGCGGCGTACGAAGCGGCCGGCTTTAAGGAGGGCATTGTCGCACGCGACGCCCCCGCGAACGATCCCGATTGGTCACCCGAAGACATTCGCCACACGGTCATCCGATGGTTGCCCTCCACCACCGAAAATGCCGTCGGGCCGCACGTTCACGATCCGCGCACCGGCGAAATTCTCAACGGCTCGGTGCGCATGTTCCACAACGTGATGAATCTCGCGCGCGACTGGTACTTCACGCAGGTGTCACCACTCGACCCCCGCGCCCAGACCTTTCCGTTCCCCGACAAGTTGATGGGTGAGTTGGTGCAGTTTGTCGTAGCGCACGAAATTGGACACACCATCGGACTGCAACACGATCAGATTGGCAGCTCGACGTATCCGGCCGACAGCCTGCGCAGCAAAACGTGGACCGCCAGGATGGGGCATGCGCCCAGCATCATGGACTATTCACGTTTCAACTATGTGGCGCAGCCGGAAGACGGCATTGCCGCAGTCGATCTCATTCCGAAAATCGGACCGTACGACAAGTACGCCATTATGTGGGGATACAAACCCATTCCCGGGGCAAAGACGCCCGACGAAGAACGGCCCACGCTGGAACAGTGGTCACGCATGCAGGACACCGTGCCCTGGTATCGCTTCTCGGCGAACAATGAGTTCGGCGGGTTTGGTACGCAAAGCGAAGCGGTCGGTGATGGCGATCCGGTAAAGAGCACGGGCCTGGGCTTCAAGAATATTGAACGCGTGATGAACTACATCGTGAAAGCCACGGTGCGTCCGGGTGAAGACAACAGCGATCTGCGCGAGATCTATGATCGCACGGTTGGACAGTGGGCCACCGAAGCCAGCCATGTGGCAACGATTGTTGGTGGTGGCACTGTGCAATACAAGTCGGGCAGCCAAACCGGTGCGGTGTATACGGCCATGCCGAAACAGCGCCAGGCAGAGGCGGTGCGGTTCATCAACGACAAGGTGTTCAAGACGCCCATGTATCTCGTTCGGCCGGACATGGCCGCGCGTATCGAGGCGGGTGGCATGATCAACCGCATCAACAATGCGCAAACCCGTGTGCTGACGGCGTTGTTGAACGACGGACGGATGAACCGCCTTCTGGAAGGTGAAGCAGTTGCCGCCAACAAGAACAGCGTGTACACCCTCTCTGGATTGCTCGACGATTTGCGTCGCGGCATCTGGTCGGAAGCGTATGCGGGTCAGTCCATCGACGCGTTCCGTCGCGAATTGCAAAGTGATTTTCTGACGCAGCTTGAACGCAAGCTGAATCCACCGGCGGCTCCGGCCGTTGGTGGTGGCGGTGGTGGGTTTGGGGGCGCCGCGCCCGCGGCGCTCAGCGACGACGCCAAATCGCAAATTCGTGGGACGCTGGTGACATTGCGTGATGATCTGCGGAAAGCCGCGTCACGCGGCGATCGCGGTTCGCAGTTGCATGTGAAAGGGGCACTCAAGCGCCTGGACGATTTGCTCGATCCGAAGAAGTAGGGGTTTGTAGTACAAACGGGAGGGAACGCGCTACCGCGCGTTCCCTCCCGTTTGGCATACACAGCTACCAACGTGCGAGTGTCAGGCCCCTATTTGGACCACACCGCAATCACGCCGCACGCCGTGCCCCCCAACCCCCGATTGAACTGTCCCGGCACGGCCGCGCCGGCGTAAATCTCCATGCCCCTGATGGACTGCGGTGTGAAATAATTGTCCAGATCTTCGGCGGCGAGATTCCCGACAAACATGCCATCGAGGTAGAAGTCGGCAATGCACCGATCACCAATGGGCCCGCGAATCGTGATGGTTTGCGAACCATCGGTTCCTCGCTCAAGCTGCACGCTGGGCTGCATCTTCAACATGTCCGACAGCACGAACGGTTTGCGCCGCTCAATATCAGCGGTCGTGACGAACTTGCCGTAGCCCTGACGCCGTCGGTCCTCAAATCCACTTTTGTGCCGGTCGGCGTCGCGCGTGGCGCGAATTTTCACGGTGTCCAGCACCGACTTGAGCGTCGCCAGTTCCACGCGAATGGGGGCGCGACCTTCCACCACGTCCACGGCGCGCCGCGTCGGGTAGTAGCCCACCGCGCGGGTTTCCAGCATGCGCGTGCCCACCGGGACATTCGGCAACACCCACTCGCCTCGAGCGTTGGCCCGCACTTCCAGACCGTCAACGAGTTTGATCTCGGCCCCTGCGACCGGGAGTCCGCCCTCGGCCGTCAACACCACGCCGGTCAATCGCAGACCAGGCACCGCCGACTCGCTGGCGCGACGTTCGCGTTCGGCACGTTGCACGCTGTCGGTATTGGCCGCCGCACGCACATAGGGCCGCGACGGGCCCACGTACAAATCGCGGCGCATGAACAGGGATTTGGGCATGGTCATTTCCAGGCGATCGGTGCTGTCCCCCTGCCAGGCCGCCCGAAACTCAATCGGACCATTGCTTGGCACATCGCACAACACAAACCAACCTTCGGGGGTCGCTTTCACGACGTGTCGCGGCATGCGGCGCTCGACACCACGGCCCGACAGGGTGAGTTCTGACCATTGCGCCGACACGGAAGCATTGCCGGCCGGGTTCAGGGTGCGCCCATCACGAACGAATCCGACGACGGCCGCACCTGAGTCGGTCGCGGTTCGTGCGGTATTCGGCCGACCACAAAACGCCCTGCGCAACGTGGCAGGGGACGGAATACCAAGGTCGGCGCGCACGGCACGGGATTGATCGACAAAGACATCGCGCAAGGGTGCTTCGATGCCCAGCGAATCGAGCATCGGATGAAAGAATCCCAGCTTGTATTGTCCGTCGGGCACCGCGCCAATCGAAAAATGTCCCGACGAGTCGGCGTTGGCTGTGCGACTGAACAGCGCGGGATCGCGGGCAGAGACCAGCTGCACTATGGCTTGGGCGAGTGGTTGATTCGCCACGCTGTCGCGTACGGTGCCGCTCACAGTAGCGCCGGAAGCGGGCGCCGCGTTCTGCGCGGCGAGTTGCTGGTGAGCGGCCGCGGTTATGCCAAGGGCGGTAGCCCCCACCCGCAGGGCGCGCAACATACGACGCGGAATGATGGGTGGCAGGCGCTGTTCCTCACGACCCGTCATCGTATCAGTAATTGGACGGTTTGCTACGCACCGCCTGAGCAGACCGGGTGAGCAGCATATGGGCCGTCTCTCGCGACAGCACCCCCCAGAATGTATCAACAATGGTCGGGATGGCGTTCTCGGTATTGTGTCCGGTGCGATCGACAAATACGGGTTGCGTATCACCCTTGAACGAACCGGACGCGTCGACAAACCGCCCTGGGGCAATGTTGCGCATGACCGAGTCGAGCAGTCTCGGCACCCGCTGATGCACTTGTTGGACGCGCACCTGAAACGAATCGGACTCGATGGCGGTACGCAGTTGTTGCTCGTACGGGTTGAGCTGTTTTTCGCTGACATGCAGCGTGGGCTGCCACACATACACCGGAACAAATCCGTACTGCGCCGCGAGATACTCGACGAGACGGGCGTTCTGCTCGTACACGCGGACCAGCGATGCCACCAGTGAATCGGCCCCCACATACACGCGCGGTGCGCCAGCGTTGCGCGCTTGCGCCCATTGGACAATGGCCATTCGCGCAAACAGCAACCGGGCAAGTGTGCCGGCCGTACGCACATCACGCTGGAGTGGCGATTCGGACCCTGCTGCCTCGAGCTGGCGCCCAAGGCGAAACTCCGCATCCCGTTTGAATTCATTCTGCGGTTCGCCGGCCACCCCGCGTTGCACCGCGGCCGCGACGTCGTTGATTCCGTCATAAAACACCACGAGGTCCGGCCGAATTCCTGCGCGGAGATCCAACAACAACTGCAGCACTTCCTGCGTGAACACGTAGCCGGTTTCGCCGGCGTTCGTCACATCGATGCGCGCGCCCGCGCCGGCGAGCGGCTGCAACCGCCGCGCAACTTCTGCCGGAATGGTGTGTGCTGCCCGCAGCGGTTCGCCCCACATGGTCGAACCACCAAACAAGCGCACGCGGGCCACCGGCACCGCCGGCTCGGTCGGTTGCGGCGTGACGCGATAACCCATGCTGTCAACCGATATTTCCTTTCCCTCAATGGGCGCGCGACGAAAATACACGTATGACCGCCAATTCAGACGCCGAGCGGCCTCAAATTCCCGTTTGTACTCCGCGTTCCAGCTTTCCTTGCGTGGGTCACCCACGACGTATGTCGGCGGCCCTGCGGGCGCCCGTTCGGCCCACGCACGCCGCACGCGGATGGCCACTTCCAGCAATCCGACCAGCAGCAGGGTCACGCCAACCATGAACCATGCCGATCGGAGCAAACCAAAACTTCGGACCGTGGTGCGGCGAACGATCGAACTCACGAGGGGATCCAACGCTGAAGTGGGGGCACCGAACACATGCCGACATGTATGCTGGCAGCCCGCATGATCGCCAGCGCCTGGCGTTGCGACAACGCACTGCGCGTCATCGCGCGAGCTACGCCGTGCGCGCGTCTTCGGCGGAAACGCCCGGATACGCGGCCGTCGCCAGCTCGTGCGCGTGCGCTCGTACGGCCCACGCCAAACCCCGCGCATTAATGGCGGGTTCGACCATGCGCGCGCCCATGAAATATCCAGCGCGTTCGGGCAGCAGCACGCGTTCAATGGTGCGCGCTTCATCACTCATGCCGCCCGACAAGTAACGCAGGCGTAACCCCAGGCCGGTGCGCTCGAGATCCGCGTTGGCCGCGCGCGCAAGTACGGGCTCCAGTGCGCGAACCTTGGCGTACTGCTTGCGCTGAAATCCGAAATACTCCCACGCGGCGTGGCCGGGACTGACGGCTTGCGATACCTGCACGGCCAGCCCTTCGTTCGCCAACAGTTCACGCAAGGTGGCGTGCCGCCCTGTTTCCCAATACGAGTAGTAGCCACCGGCATCGGCCACCAGTTCGCGCATTTCGCTGCGACTGGTGGGAGAGGTGTACCGCACGGCGTGTGATAACTCGTGTGCGAGCCACAGCGGGATGAGTTCGGGATCGAGCCCCAATCCCTGCGTCTCGCTGTTCGCCACACCGGTGAAGTGTTCGAGACACACAAAGGCCGTGCCGCGCCCATCCACCACCAACTCACCGGCATTCGCCGCGCCGACACCCACCATCAGCACAATGTCGAGCGGGACGTCCGGCTCCAGCAGGTTCTGCACCTTCTCCATGGTCTGCCGGGCCAGCGCTTCGATGTCGACGCGGTCGAGCAGCGCCAGCAAATCATCACGAGACGCGGCGCAGGTGGCGCGCACCACTTCCTCAAAATGCGGCCCCTGCGGATCGAGGACATAGTTGTCCCAGTAGGCCGAGAGCAACGCACGATGCCGATCGAAGTAGGCGTGGTACGCCGCTACCCGATCGGAGCTATGCAGGATGGCGAGAAAATCAGGAAGGAGGTTGATAAGCATCAACGCTCAGAGCGCGTGAAGCCGGCGCAGATTTGCTCGCCGAACAAGTGGCCAGAAGATAGTCCGGCTGAGGGCCGGTTACAAGGAGATGGGCAGATCGCGGCCGAACCCGGGCGGGCGAAACTCATGTCGTGACCGTTTGTGCCGACACTCTCCTCGTGTGAAATCCCACGAAGAGCAGACCATGACGACCCTCAATCACATCGAACTTGCCTGCCCAATCTGCACGACCGCATTCCGGTCGCAGACGGTAGTCAACACCAACGCGTTTGGGGGCAAGCGCACCGACTTCCACGAACGAGCGGCCGGCATGCAGCCTCTGCCCTTCTTTGTGCATTTGTGTACGACGTGTGGTTTTGCCGGCGTGGAACGGGATTTCTGTGAAGAAATCCAATTGGAAGAGGAAACGCGTGAGCGCGTGCTGTTTGAGCTGGCCCCCATCATGGCCCGCGAATCGCCCACGGGTTCGCTGAAGTACGAACACGCCGCACGTGTGGCGGAATGGCAAGGCGCGGAACCGCGGTATCTGGCCGATCTATTTCTCCGCGCGGCGTGGTGCGCGGTGGACGAGGACGACACCGAAGCCGAGCGATATTTCCGCAGACACGCAGCCTGGCGATTTACCGAAGCCCTCGCCGCTTTTGACGGGGTGCCGGTCGATGAACGCGCGGTGCTGACGTATCTCGTGGGAGAATTGTGGCGGCGTGTTGGTGATCAGAAGCTCGCGCGCTTGTGGTTTGAACGGGTGCCGCTGGAGATCACGGATACAGAATCGCAAAGTTGGGTGCTGGACATGGCGGCGCAACAAAGCGAGATGCCGAAGGAGTGGTTCGCGTAATCAACAGCAGCAGCAGACATTCGGCGAAGACGTTAGCGGGTCCCAAACAACCGGTCCCCTGCATCACCAAGTCCCGGAAGAATGTAACCGTGGGAATTGAGTTCGCGATCCAATGACGCAGTAAGAATTGACACGTCGGGATGTGCAAGCGCCAGCCGCTTGACACCAACGGGTGCCGCCACGAGGCACAAAAAGCGAATGCGCGTTGCGCCAGCCCGCTTGAGCGAACTCACGGCCGCCGCCGCACTGCCGCCCGTGGCCAACATCGGGTCGAGCACCAGGAAATCGCGTTCCCCCGCATCGCCCGGCACTTTGAAATAATAGTCCACGGGTTCCAGCGTATCGTGATCGCGATAGAGGCCAATGTGCCCGACCCGCGCGGAAGGCATGAGGCGCAGAATGCCTTCGACCATGCCAAGTCCGGCGCGCAGAATAGGCACCAGCGTCAACTTCTTGCCACGCACGTGCCAGCCCGGAGCGGTTTCCAGCGGCGTTTCCACAGTCGTCGGTTCCAGCACCAGATCGCGGGTCGCCTCGTACGCCATCAGCATCGCAATTTCGTCCACCAATTCCTTGAACAGCTTGGTGGGCGTCGCGCGATCGCGAAGCAGCGTCAGTTTGTGGCGCACCAGCGGATGATCGATGACGGAGAGCGTCGGAAACTCGTCTCGTGAGAAATGCTGATCCGGTGACATGGTGCGGGTGGAAATGTGCGGTGAATGAAGTGCCGCCACGATGCGCGTGGCCCATGATCGCAACGAGATGACGCCTCCACTCCGTTGTCGTCGCGTTGCCACCTGCGGGTACAATTCTACACAATTGCGGCGCCCGGTGTGCGCAACGCGCCAGAGTAAAGCGCCGCCGAACTCAGGCTGCGTGCTCCGACGGCACCAAAAGCAAGCGCGGAACTCCTGATTGATTTCGCGACGCGCGACGTGCACGCAAGAAGTGTGACGTGGGCCACGTAAGGCGTGGCGCCGCCCGCCGGCGATGTGGCAGGATGGCTACGTTTCGTCCGCACCACAGCTCGACGGCTGACCGCTCCCAGCGTTGGTGGCCGTTGCCCTCGAACCACCCCCCGCCTCCGCACCCCATCAACCCGCGACATCCGCTTCATTAGATTGCCCAAATGAAAAGCGTGTGCGTCTTCTGCGCGTCCAATCCCGGCACGAAGCCCGAGTACATGGAGCTCGCGCGCTCAGTCGGTCGCTTGCTGGCCGCTCGACAAATGACGGTGGTGTTTGGCGGTGGCCGCGTTGGACTGATGGGCGCGCTCGCCAATGCCGCGCTGCAAGCCGGCGGACAGGTTATCGGCGTCATGCCACATGCCCTCGTTTTATGCGCCCGTACACCCGGGAGTTGTTACGCATCGATGACGACGCCGACCGGCTGCTTGCCCGCATGAAGGCACACGTGCCCCCGCCGGTCATGGGGTGGGTGTCCTTGCACGAAACGTAAATCCCACTCGGCGACGCCCAACCCGCCCTGCCGCGCCACTCCCGATAATCAAGCATATCCGTTCCCATCGCTCATCCCACCCCCCATGCAACAACTCACGCTCCAGACCCCATGACCCTCACCGAATGGCTGGTGATTGGCGGCGGGCTCGCGGTCATTGTCTGGCTGAACTGGTATTTCCTGTTTTCTGATCGGCGGAAGCGCGGCGGGCGCGATGCTTAGTGAGCGGGCGGTGACACCGGATGCACCGAAACGTTCACGGTGACTGACGGGCGCACGCTGGCTGTCACAATGCAGTAGTCCTCGAAGACTTCAATGCACCGGCTCATGCGGGGTTGATCTTCGTGCGCCACCACCGGTTCGAGTTTGACGGTGATCGTGCCCACACGAAGGCGTCCGTTTTCATTTCGTGTGAGTTCGGTTGACGCTGAGGTGTGCAGCCCCAGCACCGGAATGCGCGATTTGCGAAGACAAAACAGCAAACTCGCGCCCAGGCATGCGGGTTCCGACGCGGGTTCGATTCGAGGAGTGCCTCGACCGGGCCCGTCACTGCCATCGCCCGGGGGCATCGAGAGTTGCATCGTCACTTAGGTTCAGGGTACCGCTGCGTGGTGCCGCAACGATCAAGAGGGGGCGGCTGCGAATGCAGCGAACCATAACGGAACTCGTTTGTTGTACCCCCATACCTAGCGCCCGGTACGGCACCGCGTCACCGTTCATCATGCATATCGAATTTGTCGGCGCCGCCCGCGAGGTCACCGGGTCGTGCCACCTGCTGCACGTGAACGGTCACGTTGTTGCCCTCGACTGCGGCCTCTTCCAGGGACGCCGCAGCGAATCACGGGCCAAGAACGAGAAACTCCCATTCGATCCGGATAAACTGGATGCGGTTGTCCTCTCACATGCCCACATCGATCACGCCGGGCGGCTGCCGTATCTCGTGGCCCAGGGTTTTCGCCACACCATCTGGGCCACGGCCGCCACACGCGATCTCTGCGCGGTCATGCTGGCCGACTCGGCGTACATTCAGGAAAAGGATGCGGCGTTTCTGGCTAAACGCGGTAAGCCGCACGCCGAACCGCTGTACACGACCGACGACGCGACACGCACGCAGAAACACATGATCGGCATGCCGTACGAGAAGTGGTTTCAGGTCACGCCCGGAGTGCGCGCGCAGTTTGTGGAGGCTGGCCACATTCTGGGATCGGCTTCGGTGATGCTGGAGGTTACGGAAAAAGGCGAAACCAAGCGCCTGGTGTTTTCCGGGGATGTGGGCCGCAGCGGATTGCCCATCATTCGTGATCCTGCACCGCCCGAGGGGGGCGCCGACGTCATCATCATGGAATCGACGTACGGCAATCGCGATCATGAGTCGGTCGAGGGAGCGCGCGAACATCTGGCAAAGGTCGTGCGCGAAACGGCCGCTCGCGGGGGGCGCATCCTGATTCCATCATTCGCCGTTGGCCGCACACAGGAGCTCGTGTACGATCTGCATTCCCTGCATCGCGCCGGCCAAATTCCGTCAATCCCCATCATTGTCGACTCACCGCTGGCATTTAATGCGACGGCCGTGTTTGAGCTGCATCCCGAGGTGTTCGACACCAACGAAGATCTCATTCGTGTCACCAACGATCTGTTTGCGTTTCCGCTGATGCGATTCACGCGTGAAGTCAGCGAGTCGAGGGCCCTCAACAGTGCGAAGGGACCGATGATCATTATTGCGGCCTCGGGCATGGCGGAGTCGGGCCGCATTCTGCATCACCTGCTGCACGGCGCCGACGATCCACGTAACACGATACTCATTGTGGGATTTCAGGCCGAACACACGCTGGGGCGTCGTATTGTCGAACGACGCGAAACGCTGCGCATCATGGGTGACGACGTCCCCCTGCGCGCGGACGTGCAAATTCTCAACGGCTATAGCGCTCACGGCGATCGCACGGAATTGCGCAAATGGCTGGACGCGGTACGCGACGGCGGGCGCGAGAGCGGGCGGACCACACCGCGCGTGCATCTGGTGCATGGCGAACCGGAAGCGCAGGACGCGTTTGCCGAGTCGTTGCGCAAGGGTGGGTATCAGGTGGATGCGCCGAATTCCGGTGAGACACGCCCAATTTGATCATCGCCAGACGCATCATCCATTGGCCCGGGTAGTCCCGCTGCAAAACCGCCGGGCGCTGCTCACGGCAAGCGCGTCTGGCACAACGTGTGTAACTTATTGCGGATGCCCCGCCGACGTGGAAGAACGCTCACCTGGTTGCTCGGCGTGCCGCTTCTGGGATGGTTGCTGACCTTGGCAGCGATTGTCGGATGGGCGCGGCGGAATGCCGCGGCGAATGCCGATGTCATTGTGGTACTGGGCGCTGCCCAATACGATGGCCGTCCATCGCCCGTGCTGAAAGCGCGGCTTGATCACGCGGTGCAACTGTACAAGGACGGTTTGGCGCCGCGCGTGTTGTTTACCGGTGGCCGGCGTGCAGGTGATGCGGTCAGCGAAGCCATTGCCGGCCAGCGCTACTCGATGAAAAACGGCATTCCCGTCAGCGCCATTCTGCTGGAGGGCACCAGCCGCACAACGCTCGCTTCCATTCGTGGCACGGCATTACTGTTACGCAGCGATACCACTACGCACGCACCGCGAGTGATTCTGGTCAGCGATCCGTTTCATATGCTGCGACTCACGGTGCTGGCGCGCCTGTATGGTTTGAATCCGTTGTCGTCACCCACCCGCACCAGTCCCATTTCCGCGCGGCAATCCGTCGCGCTGGAATACATCGTGCGTGAATCGTTCGCACTACCGGCCGACATCGCGATGGTCGCCTGGGAACGCATGACGCAGTAGGGGTGCGTCCCTTCACACCGCGACCATCTACCTCCACACGAGTGGATTACGCGCGCCCTGCACCAGCACTCGACGACCATTCTTTGTGCTGCCCCAGATGTCCGTATCCAACACATCACGGACAAGCGCCGTGGCAGTTGTGGTCGACGCCCTCGCAGTTGACGGAAACGAAAACGCATCGGCTTTCGACACGTCAACGACGTAGCCGAGATCAGCCAGCGAACCAACCGTCACGCGGCTCATTGGCATGTTCGGCGCGGTAAAGCCTTGCATCAACTCGGTGTTGAATACCGCGTGGCGCCAATGGGCATCGCGTGTACCAATCTCACCGGTACCCTCAACCGGAACAGGTGTACCCGCATAGCTGTTCGGAAGCAGCGCGAACTGCGCTCGTGCAGACGCTCCCGTGAAAAATGGATCATTGGTTCCCGCACCACTCAGCACATTCTGCGAATACCACAGGGTACCGAAACCCAGTACGTGTCCGAGTTCGTGTGTCACCAGATTGTCCAGCGTTCCCTGCCCCAACAACAATTCCAGGTCAGCACTGTCAAGCTGCAGCAATCCCATCTGCGTGAGCCCTGAGGGCAAGTGCACGGCACACGGACCCGCCCGGGCCACCATCGTTCCCGGCCCATCCATCGGCGCAATCTGCACGAACAACAACAGGTCCTCTACGACTTCGTTGATTGCTGGCTGACCAGGGAAACAGCGGTTTGCGTTTTCGGCGAGTGTACTTGTTTGCGCATGACCGGCAATGACTCGTTGCCAGCGCTGCACGGCTGTGGTCACCGCCTGCCGTTGACGCGGCGTACCGCTGGCGCCCAGGTAACGCGTGCAGACGGAAAACGCGACGCCTGGCGCAACCGTCGCGGTCAGCGTCAGCGATGCACCCGGAACTGCAGGACTGGTCACCACCAGCGTTTGCGTGACGCTGCCGGACAACGTCCAGGTGCCCACCGCCGCGTACCCGTTGCCTGCGTTGCTGACCACTGACGCCTCGGTGACCGTGCCAGAGCCGGCACCGGGCGCAAACACAATAGGTATTTGCCCGATCCCGTTTCCATATTGGTCGCGGACGGCAATAATCGGCGACGTGCACAATCGTTTGCCCGCTTGCCCCGTTTGTGCGTTGCCGTCAATGACGACGAACTGGCTTGCCGGTGCGGGTAATGCAGTGGCATGCACCATGGTCGTCGCGCCGGTTATGTGATCGTCCGCGCGAATGGACTGCTGCCCCGACAATGGACCCAGTTTCCAGGAGCCAACCGTGGCAATGCCATTTTCGTTGGTGGCCTGGCGATTGCCGGTGATGCTGCCGTTGCCGGCCCACATCGCAAACTGCACGAAAATATTGGGCACTCCGTTGCCGTACTTATCGACCGCTTTGACGGAAGCCGGTGTGGACAGGGTGCTGCCAACGACACCGGTGACGGTTGTCGACACTGTCACCAGACCGACCATCGGACCCGGACTGACATTTGCCGCCATCGCGACGACAGACAGGGCGCCGGCCCGTGCGGTGAGTGTCTGGAGTCCGGACACGGTGCCCAAAGTCCAGGTACCCGAGGTCGCGGTCCCGTTCGCGTTTGTCAGTGAGGAGTCGGCGAAGATGTTGCCCGACGAAGGCGTCCACTGTATCCAGACATTGGCCATGCCGGCGCCGTACTGGTCCTTCAGCGTGACCGAGGGAACCGACTCCAACGCCGTACCAATTGCGACGGTCAATACTGGCGACGGCGCTGGCACAAGGGTGGTGGGCACGGCAGCCGGTGCGCCACTGCCACTGCCACTGCCACCATCGCCGCCGCACGCAACAAACACCAACGCGACACCGAGGCAGGTGACGATTCTCCGAAGAGACGCTCCAGTCTTGAACATTCAGTAGGTACTCAACGACTTGTCAAAAGCTCCAGCGCCGCGACAACCGGCGCTGGAGCTCAGGAAATGGGTGCCGTTGCAGTGGACTGAGCGCCTGACGAAAATCAGAAGCGTCGTTTCAGCGGGTTACGTGCCGGCGTCACCAACTCACGACGACCGCCGGTCTCCACGCCCCAGATATCCGTATCGGCCACATCGTTGACGAGTTCCGCACCGCTCGGACCAAGAGACGAACGCGCGGCAGACACGAACGAGAACGCATCGGCCTTGCTTAAGTCGACCGTGTAGCCCATATCAGCCAGCGAACCGACGGTCACGCGGCTCATGGGCATGTTCTGCGCCGAAAATCCCTGCATCAGCTCCGTGTTGAAAATGGTGCGGCGCCAGTGTGCGTCGCGCGTACCGGCGGCGCCCGTATTCTCGACGGGAACTGGCGTCCCGCTGTACGAGCTGAGAAGCAGTGCGAATTGATCACGTGCGGTGGCACCGAGGAAAAACGGATCGGGGGTGCCGGCGCCGCTCAATAGCATGCGACGGAAGTTCCACAACGTGCCCACCCCGAGAATGTGCCCGATTTCGTGTGTGACCACGTTGTCGAGCGTGCCTTCACTCAGCATCAAATCAAGATCGGCGACGTCCAGTTGCAGGAATCCCATGAGCGTGAGCGCAGACGGCAGATGCACCGCGCATGGCGCCGCTTGACCGATGATGGCGCGTGGGCCATCGATGGGTGCTAACTGCACGAACAACAGCAGGTCTTCCACGACTTCGTTAATGGCCGGCTGGCCGGGGAAACATCGGTTGGCACTTTCAATCAGCGGCGAATTTTGCACATGTCCGACAATCACGCGCTGCCAACGTGCAACCGCCGTCGTAATGGCCTGACGCTGACGCGGCGTTCCCCCTTCGCCAAGAAACCGTGCGCAAATGGAAAACCCTGCGTCCGGACCAACCGTCGCAGTAATGGTGAGGGACTTTCCCGGAATCGCCGAACTGGTGACGAGCAGCGTTTGGGTCGCGCTGCTACCCAGGTTCCACGCGCCCAGCGCTGCGTAACCGTTTTCCGTGCGACTCAGCGCCGACCCGCCCGTGACGCTGCCTGAACCGCTGGCTGGCGTGAACGTCACGCGCACTTGTCCAACCCCATTGCCGAAAATATCCCGCACAGCAATGACAGGCGACGTGCACAGCCGCTTGTTGGCCTGTCCAATCTGCGCGTTGCCATCAATGATCAGAATTTCGCTGGCTGGAGCAGCCAGGGCGTTTGCAAACATGAACGCATTCGCGCCCGTCGACACCACATCCGCACGAAGCGCTTGCGTACCGGACAGCGTACCCAGCTTCCATGAACCCACCGTGGCGACGCCGCTGGCGTTGGTGGTCTGCTGCGCGCCCGTAATGCTCCCGGCACCACTGGTCACGGCGAACAGGACGGAAGCCCCCTCTACGGGGTTCCCGTGCTGGTCGACTGCGCGCACGGACGGTGGCGTGGCCACATCAGTTCCCACCAAGCCGGTTGCAGCGGGGGTCAGAAGATCGAGCGCAGACACTGGGCCCGCTTTTGCATCGGCCGAAATGGTGGCCACCGGCAGCCCGCTGGCGGCCGCGTTCAGCGTCTGCGTGCCGGCCACGGTTCCGAGGGTCCACGTACCCGACGTCGCCGAGCCGTTCACGTCCGTCTTGGAAGAATCGTTCACAACTTTGCCGGCACTGGGAGTCCACTTCACCCAGACATTGGCTATGCCCTTGCCGTTCTGATCCTTGAGCGTGACCGAAGGAATGGTCGAGAGCGGCGCGCCAGCGGTGCCGGGCAGCGCCGCGGCCGAGACGGGCGCCAGGATGGTGGGCACCTGCGGCTCATCACTGCCACACGCGATAAACGCCAGCGCGGGAACGAGGCGCACCACAATTCTGCTGGACGCGGCTACAGCTTTAAGCATTCAGACCTTTGGTAGGAATGGGGAAGTTTATGAAGAATCGGCAAATCGCCCCCGAAATGCGAGGGTGTATTTGTCACAGGGGTGGAGCTCGGGGTTCCTTCGCACGCGACACGGCCTCCAATTTACGCGATGCAGATTCCCGTCGAGAGTTATCGTCTGTCCAATGGCCTGACCGTGGTCCTGTCCCGGGACCATACGGCACCCATTGTCGCCGTCAACCTGTGGTACCACGTGGGCTCGGCCAACGAACGGCTGGACCGAACGGGTTTCGCGCATCTGTTCGAACATATGCTGTTTCAAGGCTCCGCCAACGTCGAAGCCAACGAGCACTTCGAATTGGTGCAGCGCGCCGGTGGCACGCTGAACGGCAGCACCTGGCTGGAACGCACCAACTACTACGAAACCATGCCGTCGCACCAGCTCGCCATGGCGTTGTGGCTGGAGTCGGACCGCATGGGCCGCATGTTGCCCGCGCTCACGCAGGTGAAGCTCGATACGCAGCGGGACGTCGTGAAAAATGAACGCCGCTGGTCCATCGACAATCAGCCGTACGGCACGTGCTGGGAAAAACTGCAGGAACTCGTGTTCCCACCGGATCATCCCTTTCATCACTCGCTGATCGGGTCGATGGAGCATCTGAGCGAAGCGTCGCTTGAAGACGTCGCCGATTTTTTCCGCACGTATTACACGCCGGACAACGCGGTGCTCACCATCACGGGTGATTTCGAGCATGATGACGCCGTTGCATTGATCGACAGCTATTTCGGCTGGATTCCGCGAGGCACGGGGCGTCCGGCACTGCCCGACATGACGCTGCCGCCCGTCTTCGGAGTTTCCCCGCGGCAGGTGGTGTACGACGCGGTGGCGTTGCCGCGCTTGTTTGTAGTGTCGCGCTCTCCCGTGTTCGGTACCGATGGTTATTACGCGGCCAGCCTCACCAGTGCCATTCTCGGATTGCGCACCGGCAGCCGTCTCGAACGCAATCTCGTGCGCGGCCAGCGTATTGCGTCGCAGGCGGCAGCCTTCACCTTCGATTTGGCAAAGGGCAGCGATTTGTTTGTGGTGGATGTTACGGCGCATCCTGATGTTTCTCCTGAACAGCTCGAAGCCGCAGTCATCGCGGAACTGGATGCGCTGCATCACACCGGCGTCACTGCCGCCGAAGTCGCGCGCGCGTTGGCGCTGATTGAAACAGGATTTGTGACGTCGTTGCAATCCGCTGCCGAACGCGCCGATCAACTGTCACGTTTCACCACCTATTTCGGCGACCCGTTGCTCGCAAACACGCAGGTCGCGCGATACCAGCAGGTCACCGTGAATGACGTCAACACGTTTGCCCGCGAACGATTGGGTCCGAACAACCGCGCCATCCTCTGGTATCTGCCGTCCGACGAAACGGAGCCCGCGGAACGGCCAACGGTCGACAGCGCGCTCGCGGACAGCCTCTCCGCGCTCACCGGAAATTGACACGTATGCGTGACATTACCCTAGACGCCGCCCCGCTGCGTCCGGCCCCCGGCATTCCGCGTCCATACGCGTTTCCACATTTTGAAACACGCACGCTTGGCAACGGCGTTCGGGTGGTGATTGCGCCCATTCACACGTTCCCGGTCGTCACGGTACTGGCGGTAGTCGAAGCCGGTGCAACGCGCGATCCGTTGGGCTGTGAGGGACTTGCGCAACTCGCCACGCGCGCGCTCGCCGAGGGCACCGCGACGATGGATGCGTTGCAACTTGCGGAACGACTCGAATCACTGGGCACCACGCTGGACACCGGGGCCGATTGGGATTCCGCCATTGTGCAGCTCACCGCGCTTGCCTCGCGCGTGGGCGATGCGTTCACGGTGTTATCCGAAGTATTGCGCACGCCGTCGTTTCCCGAGTCGGAACTGGAGCGGTTGCGCGCCGAACGCATGGCCGATCTGGCGCAATTGCGTGCCGAGCCGCGCGGTCTGGCCGACGTGTATTTTTCGCGATTGCTGTACAACGAAGAGTCGCGGTTTGCACGGTTGGCGGGCGGCGACGAAAAATCCGTGCAGCGGTTAACGCGCGACGAAATTGTGCGTTTCCACGAGCAATATTTTCGGCCCAACGCCACGGCCCTCATGGTAGTGGGCGACATTACGGTCGAAGCCGCCATGGGGTTGGCCGAGCAGAATTTCGGCGAGTGGCGGGGAGAAGCGCCGCCGGTCAAGGAGCCACTCGATCGTGCGCGGTACACCGACGCGCGCGTGCATGTTGTCGCGAAAGCCGACGCGCCGCAATCAGAAATTCGCGTTGGACACGTGGCGGTTCCGCGTGAACATCCGGATTACTTTCCGTTGGTGGTCATGAATGCCATTCTGGGCGGACTCTTCTCGTCGCGCCTGAATCTGAACCTGCGGGAAGTGCACGCGTACACTTACGGTGCGCATTCGGCGTTCGACTGGAGGCGCGCGGCCAGTCCGTTTGAGGTGTCCACCGCCGTTGAAACGGCCGTGACCGCCAACGCGTTGCGTGAAGCGCTGAGTGAAATTGCGCGGATGCGTGTGGATTCAGTCACTGACGCCGAACTGTCGCTGGCCACCAGTTATCTGGATGGGGTGTTTCCCATTCGGTTTGAGACCACAGCGGCGGTGGCAGGCGGGTTGGCCAATGTGGAGATATTCCGGCTCGCCTCCAACTACTTTGACACGTACCGCGAGCGCGTGCGCGCCGTCACGGCAGCGGATGTGCAGCGCGTTGCCCAGCAGCATCTGGACCCAACGCGCCTGCAGGTCATTGTGGTGGGTGATCCGCAAAAAATCGTGGAGCCACTGACCGCGCTTGGCGTGGGCCCCGTGACGGTGCACAATCCGGCACCAGAAAACTGATGCCAGGGGCGCGGTGCCGCAACGCGCCTGCGCGACGGGTGCCATACGTGCAGTGCGCAGGTTCGTGCGGTGTTTGACTTATCGCGTCATTCGTTTATTCCCTCGTTTCCCATCCAGTGCCGGCTCTCACAAAACAACCGTTTGAAATTCGACGTTCCCGCATTCAGGGACGCGGGGCGTTTGCCATCGAACCCATTCGCAAAGGCACGCGCATCATTGAATACCGCGGCGAACCCATTACGCACAAGGAAGCCGATCGCCGCTACGATGCCGACGATGCCGAGGGGCGGCACCACACGTTTCTGTTTATTCTCAACGACGACATCGTAATCGACGCGCGTATTACCAGGTGCGACGCGAAGTACCTGAATCATTCGTGCGACCCGAACTGCGAATCGGTCATTGAAGACGGGGCCATCTGGGTTGACGCCATCAAGGGCATCAAGCCCGAGCAGGAGTTGGTGTACGATTACCAATTCGAGTTTGATGACGACTACGAGCCGGAAGATATTCGATATTACGCCTGTCGGTGCGGCACCCCGAAATGCCGTGGCACGATTATCAAAGTGCCCGCGTACCTGAAGAGCACGGTCAGGAAGTGGCTGGCCGGTGATGATGTGCCGAAGCCACCCAAACCTGGCAGCAAGGCGGCGTTGCGTCTCAAGGACGCGCGCAAGAAAGCAGCGGCAAAGAAAAACATTGCGACCGCGAAGAAGAAAGCCGCCGCGGCCCAGAAGCGTGCGAAACCAGTTGCGAAACCAGTCAGGAAAAAGGTGGCGCGAAAAACCACCAGAAAACGCGTCGCGTGATGGGGGACAGGCCCGCAGCGCCCGAGTCCGTGGCGACCCCGCCAGCGGCCATGCACGAGCCGGGCACAATCAGCAGCACACGCGCCTACACCGGGCGCGTGATCTCGCTGGATGTGGACGAAGTGCGTTTTCCCGACGGCTCGACGGGCAATCTCGAAATGGTGCGGCACCCGGGGGCGAGTGCGGTCGTGCCGCTGCTGGACGAAGACAATGAATCGGGCGCGAACACCCGCGATCCCATGGTGCTGCTTATTCGACAGTACCGTTACGCAGCAAGCGGTTACTTGTACGAAGTGCCGGCCGGCCGGCTGGATGCGGGCGAAGACCCGTCACAATGCGCGCATCGTGAACTGGCGGAAGAAACCGGCTATCGCGCGGTTGGCATGGAGAAGTTGATCACCATGTTCACCACGCCCGGATTCACGGATGAGAAGATTCATCTGTTTGTGGCCACCGGACTGACGGCGGGTGAATCACATCGCGAAGCTGACGAGTTTCTCGAACTCAAACCCACGCGGTTGTCCGAGGCATTGGCGATGATCGAGCGGGGGGAGATTCAGGATGCCAAGACGGCGTTGGCGTTGTTGCTCACTGCGCAATTCCTGAAGCGATAACGCCCTACCCTGCCTCTGCCATCATGATCCGCCGCGTCTCCCCCTCTTGCGCAAGCCGCCCGCACATGATGTCGCACAACTGAAATACAGCCTCATCGGCCAGTCCGTAGTACACAAACAGTCCTTCCTTGCGACGCGTGACAAATCCGGCCGCATACAGCCGCCGGAGATGTTTCGAAAGGTTCGCAGTCCCGAGCGCCGTCACGTCCGCCAATTCCGACACGGTTTGCTCACCCGTACGCAATGCCTTCAGAATGTGCAAACGCGCCGGCTCTGCGAGCGCCTGAAAACGCTCGGCAATCAATTCGATTTGTTTGGCTGTCAGCGGCGTGGATGCCATATCGCGTCCTGAATTCGCTTTCAAACGGGTTGCGCTTCCCGGAGCAATGCATCGGTCGCCTGGGCGGCGGGTGCACGCTCAATGGCGTGGCCCCCCTCCTGCCACGCGCCAAATCCACCGCTCAGGTTAATCACATTCGGGACGCCATTCGCCTGCAGCAGACTGGCTGCAATCGCCGAACGAGCGCCAGCCTGGCATTGCAGAACCACTGGCTGACCGGTCTGCAGTTCACCGATGCGCCGCTGCAACTGGCCCAGCGGAATATGCTGCACGCCCGGCAAGTGACCGGCGTCCCACTCGCTCTGACCACGCACATCGATGACGGTGGCGCTGCCAGTTGTGAGCAGGGCGGAAACCTCAAACGCTGATGCCTGCACCACGGATTGCAACGGCTGGCCCGAAGCAGTAAACGCAGCCAGTGCATCGTTACCCAGAATGCCCGTGACGCGATCAAGTCCGATCATGGCCAGATCGCGCACGGCCGTGGCGGCGCAGTCTGTGCACGCATCATCGACCAGCAGCAACACATCCTGGTCGTACGGCAGCACGGTGCCCGCAAACGTGGTGAAGCTGCCATTCAACGGGACGTTGATGGTGCCTGGAATATGACCGGCGGCAAAACGATCGGACGCACGCGTATCCACAATGAGGGCGTGTTGTTCCAACAGTGTCTGCAGAGACGCGCCGGACACCTTCGCGACTTCCGGGAAACCATGCAGCAAACGCGGTCCCACCTTGTTGATGCGTTTCATCTCTGCGAAATAGCGCGGAGGTTCTGGCTGACCTTCCAACACCATGCGCACAAACTCCCCTTCGTCAACGGTGCCCACACCCCAATTCGACATTTTCTCGTAACCAACCGTTGTTGACGGAATGGCGCCCAACGCTTTGCCGCAGGCGGAACCCGCGCCGTGCCCAGGCCATACCTGCAAATGATCCGGCAACGCGCGGAAACGTTCCAGCGAATGAAACAGCGTGCGTGCGCCCTGCTCCATCGTACCGGCATATCCGGCTGCTCGCTCGAGCAAGTCGGGACGCCCCACGTCGCCCACAAACACAAAATCCCCCGTCAGAATGCCCCACGGTCCGGCCGCTGCGGGCGTGTCCGTCACGAGAAAGCTCACGTGTTCGGGCGTGTGCCCGGGCGTATGCAATACGTCCAGGCGAATGTTGCCCACCATGAAGTGATCACCGTCTTTGACCAGCTGCACATTGGGCTCGTTCGCAAACGCGTACTTCCAGTCCGCATCGCCTTCGTCGGACAACAGAAGCTGCGCGCCGGCCTCATTCGCCAACTCGCGCGAACCGCTTACGAAGTCGGCATGAATGTGTGTTTCGGTTACGTGTGAAACACGCAGTCCTTCTTTGGCGGCCGCCTGCAGGTACTGTGCGATATCGCGATTCGCGTCAACCACCACGGCTTCGCCCGTGCGCTGACAGCCAATGAGATAACTCGCTTGTGCCAGTTGCGTGTCGTAGAAGCGCTGAAAGAACATCTGACTTATCTCCGGGTCGGCAACGCGGACACGGTTGCCGGCGAAATGAGGATGTGTCGATTCTTGAAAAGAACGAACCCGCCCATCACGAGCAGAAAGAGCGCAAACCCGCGTTTGAGTACCGCCTGCGGTACCCGAGACGCAAGCGCTGTCCCAACCAGCGCGCCACCAACCGATGCCGCTGTGAACGGAGCGAGAAACGCCCAGTCCACGGTGACGGTGCCCAGATACCCTGCGAAACCGGCCGCAGAATTCAGGGCAATGACCAGTAGCGACGTGCCAATCGCCTCGCGCACCGGTACATGCGCAATCACAATGAGGGCCGGTACCACCAGAAACCCGCCACCAATGCCAATGAGTCCCGTCAGCACGCCCACACCCAGTGCCACAGGAATCAGCACCCCCCAACGCGGCGCGTTGACGGAGACGGGGCTTTCGCCCGACGCCACCGGTTTGCCTCGCAGCATTGAAAGCGCGGCCGCCACCATAACGACTGCCAGCACGAGCAGTTGCACCCCACCACTTAGGTACATCGCAAAGCGCGCGCCGGCGAACGCGCCAATCATGGTGAAGGCGCCAAACATCAGCGCCGTGGGAATTCGCACATTCCCCAGCCGCCAATGTTGCGCAGCCGCAAGCAGGCTGGTGATACCAACCACCAGCAAACTCATGACAATGGCCTGTTTTGCGTCGTAGCCCAGCACGTACACCAGCACCGGCACTGTGAGAATGGAGCCACCGCCGCCCAGCAACCCCAGCGTGATACCAATCAGGACCGCGAGGGCCAAGCCAAGCAACAACATTATGCCGCGATGCCCTGCGCGGCCAACGCGCGAATGTTGGCCGGCACGTCACAGCTTGCCCCACGGTTGTAAGGCAGCTTTGCGAGCATCAGACCCATCGCACACGTGTCGGAGATGCCGGCGAACACCAAACCCGATCCTACCAACGCGGGCAGCGCGGCGAAAAGCGGATTGACGAGCAGCGCGAGGAATCCACCCGTGGCGGCCAATGCGCCGGCGGCGATGCGCACCTGCCGTTCGAGGGACAAGCGGGGCGTTCCCCGCAACACGGGATGCCCGTTGGCCACCATCGACGTAATGCCCCCGTCCAGCACATACAGGTTCTGCATGCCCAGCGCGCTCAGGATTTCGGCGGCTTTGCGGGCACGCTGGCCAGACCGGCACATGAGGACGATGGGGTCGCGGACGTTAGCGCAGATGTCCGGGCCGTGCACGGGCAGTGCGTCGAGCGGCACGTTGTGGGCGCCGGGAAGCCGTTCGGTATCGAACTCACCAGGGGTGCGCACATCCAGAATGCGCGTTTGCGGATGCTCTGCGCGGAGGCGCACGAATTCTGAGAGATCGAGAACGGCGGCTTGGGCTGGGTACATGTGTTTTAGGGGTGCAGGAACGTGTGCCCGTTGTTTCACTAATCAACTAAGTAGTAGAATATAGCGCCGGTGATGGTCCGTCAATGGGCTGGAGCAAGTTGGCTCGCGGGGCTGTCAAAACAATTGGCGGCGCATTTGAAGCGCGGGATGCAAAAAAGGCAAAGGGCAGCCATTGCCAATGGATAAACCCAACGCGCGTTCGCAGGTCGAGTTAGGGTGCCATTGGTGCACGAAACGAGACGCGTTTAACGGTTCAACATCCGCCAATAAAAAATCCATACCAGCGAAAAACTCGAGAAAACCATCAGGAAGAGCCAGGCGCCAGCGGGAGCCCCGCCTGAAATGGACAACGCAATTCCAAGGCAGGCGGAGAGCGACCACAACACCTTCAGGCGCAGCATGGTCCGGAAGCTGGCAACCGATGCATGGCGGCCAAGAAATGATTCGGTACCAATTGCAATGAGCGCCGCCCCGACCAGTCGAGTCGCCACCGGATCGACGGTGCTCCATCCAAACAGCTGCAGCGTGCCTTCCGGATCGATCAAGATTGGAAGAGCAAACACGAGATCGACGATGGCGTGCACCACAAACCACCGTCGCAAACTCGCCGGAACCAACGTCGACATTGGCGCCTCAGGCATTGCAGCGGATGCTACCGGAAGGTTGAAATTTCGGACACCGGCTTTCGCTGGATGTCGGGTACTCGTACATCAGCCGCCGGATAACCCACCACCACCATCATGAGGGCACGCTCGTTCACCGGTCGGTCGAGAATGTGATTGAGAAACCCCATGGGACTGGGCGTGTGCGTGAGCGTGGCAAGTCCCGCATGATGCAGCGCGGCCAACAGAAATCCCGTGGCAATGCCCACCGACTCACTCACGTAATAGTGCGTGATGCGGTCGCCATCGGGCAACACTCCGTATCGCTCGGCAAAGACCGCAATGAGATACGGCGCTGTTTCGAGATACGGCTTGTGCGAATCGGTGCCCAATGGGGCGAGTGCGGCCAACCATTCAGCGGGGGCGTCCGCATAAAAGTCCGCTTCGGACGCTTCGGCCGCGTCTCGAATGGCGCGCTTCACCGCGGGGTCGCTGATGACCACAAAATGCCATGGCTGCTGATGCGCTCCACTTGGCGCCGTGCCAGCGGCTTCAAGGCACGCTTCAATGATTGCACGCGCGACTGGCCGGTCACTGAACTGGCGCACGGTGCGACGCCGCTGCATTTCGGCCGCAAACGCGCGGGCACGATGCAGCATGTCGTCGGGCGGGTACTCGCGGTACGACGTGAGCCGTACGAAGCCTGGCTGATCGAGCGCGGGTGGTGTTGTGGTTGGTGGGTTGTTCATGAAAGAATCAGATGGCTGATAGTCAGAAACACGAACCCATATACTAACGCTTGCAAAGGCCGACCACTCACCGCCGCGCCGCCACCGGCCGCCCTGCCGCCCGGTTCACCGCATCCACAACAAGTCCCGGTGTCAGAATAGCCGGCAAGACTTCAGCAGCGCCGATTCCGTCAACCGGATACACGACATACAACGGCACGCCGCTGCGGCCGAAACTGGCCAGCGTTTGCGTGATCTCCGCACTGCGCGATGTCCAGTCGGCTCGCAACAACACAACGTTCGCGTTGGCAAACGCCTGCTCAACCGCCGTAGTGTGCAACGCGACGCGCTCGTTCACCTGACAACTCAGACACCACGCAGCGGTGAAATCCACAAACACCACACGCCTCGAAGCGCGCGCTTCCGCAACGCGCGCCGGCGACCACGCCTCCCATCCGGCGGGAGCGGCACTGATTCCGGTGGGGCGAACCGGGCGTGTTCCAACCAGCACGCCGCCTCCAACTATCACAAGCGCAACAACAAACAGCGCGATATTGCCAGAACGCGTTCGACCGGCAAGCTGAGACCGACCGGCAAACCACCCCGCAAACGACAGCGTCGTAGCGACGAGCAGGGTAAGCGCGACCAGATCTGCCCCAGCCTGACGGCCGAGTACCCACAGCAGCCACACGACCGTAGCGTACAGCGGAAACGCGAGGAGTTGCTTGAGTGTTTCAAGCCATGCACCGGGGCGCGGAAGTTTTCGCAACAGCGCCGGACTGCTCGCGAACACGATGTACGGCGCGGCCAACCCCAACCCCAGTGATGTAAACACCGCCATGCCAATCAGGGCAGGTTGTGTCAATGCAAAGCCCAGCGCAGCGCCCATGAACGGCGCGGTGCACGGTGTTGCCACAACAACCGCGAGCAAACCTGTCAGAAACGAATCGCTGTATCGCTCGCCGCCACCGACGGCGCCAAGTCGCGTCAAACTCGCACCAACTGTAAACACGCCACTCAGATTAAGAGCAAGCGCAAAAACAACGAGTGCCAGCACTGCAACCACGCCGGGTGATTGCAATTGAAATCCCCAGCCCAGCTGTGCGCCACCAGCGCGAAGCGCAAGCAACACTCCCGCCAACGCCCAGAATGTCACCAACACACCCAGCGTAAACACCATCGCGTGTTTGCGGCCCACTGCGCCAGCGGTACTGCCACTGCCCATGTCACCACCGCGCTCGACAAAGGCGAGAATCTTGATTGACAATACCGGAAACACGCACGGCATGAGGTTGAGCAGCAATCCGCCACCAAATGCGAGCACCAAGGCCAGCCACACGCCGAGTGTTCCCGATTGTGGGTCGGCACCAGCCGTCGTCATGGCGGCTGGTGCGCCGCCGACATCGATGGCACCACTCGTGTTTTCGGCGGCGCCAACAACTCCGCCTGACTGCACGGCACTGGTCGCCAACAACAACTGCGCAAGGCGCGCGCCGAGAGCAGGCGGCTGACGCTCGAGCGCGACATCAATCTGAAAACCGACAGTGGGTGACACCGCATCGTTGAGCAACACGCCCTGCAGCCGGCTCATGGTGTCCGACAGCGCGGAGACGGGCGTCATCGCGAGCACAATCGTGTCACCGGTCACGGCAAGCGTTTGCGGCAGCGCGTGTTCAAGAACTCCGGTGGAATCGGGAACCAGGAACACCTGTTGTAGCAGCGCGCGCGTGTTGGCCGTGGCGCGTGCCAGCATCACGATACGTTTGCCATCGCGCCAGGCTTTTACCTCCCAACCGGTTGAGGTCTGCGTCAGGCGTGATCGCGTCGAATCAATCGCACTGCTCCAACGCGATGGGGCCGCAGACCCGACGACTGGTTCCGCAAGCGTCACATGGGCGCTGGCCGGCAGACAGACATCGGCGCACACGAGAAAATCCACGTCGGCCTCAATGCGCAGTGCGCGACCGGCCGGAACCGAGCCGGCAACGGCAACGTCGGCCAGCACCAACACCTCGTTTTCGTAACCAAAGCTCATAAGCGGCGGCTGCGGCACGAGATGCGGCACGGGAAACCGCAATGACGAAACCGTGACGCCTGGTGGCAGTGACCACGTTGCCGCAAACGGCAGGCCCGCGTCGCCAGGGTTTGTCCAATAGGTATGCCAACCACGATCCATCGTGATGCGAAATGCCAGTGTCGTCACCGCACCTGAGCGGAGGCCGATAGTTGGCGCAATCAGCTCGACGTTGCTGTTGGGCGTCAGGTCGGCTACTGGGGCCACTGCGTTCGCGCTGGAGCTTCGCGTTCCGGACGTGCGCTCGGGCGCCACGGTTGGCGGTGTGGACGACTGCGCAAACGCCGTCCCAGCCGACATCATCAACAACGCGAGAGCGTGACGGAATTGCGATTGCATCATACTCCTACGCAGGAAAAAGAGAGTGGAGCCGATAGGTTGTCAGCACACATAGACCGCGTGTCAGGCGGCGGTTCCCTGTGGCGCGCACCTGAACAGTGCATCTACTATCACCGCTTGTCCGCCACTGACTGGAATGCCTGCCACGTCGGGAACCATTTCCCATGCGGCGTCTATGTGAGCGTAACAGGACCAGGACCAGGACTGTGGCCAGAACCAGGACAAGGACCCACCTTCACCGGCTGCGCGTCGGCTGGCCGTTGCACCAAGTGCGCCTCACGAATACTTACCTCGACTCTTCACCTCACGCCTCATGAACAGCGCACGTAATCTGATGGGACGCTCGCTTCGGCTGGCAACGCTTCCCGCCGCGATCGCCCTCTCCTCCGTCGTCGCCACCGCGCCCAGCGCATTCGCGCAGGCAGCGATGTCACCCATGACGCCCCCGTCCGCGATGCTCGGCCCGGTCGACGGCAAAGACCTGGCACCCACCGATCTTGAACGTATTGCAGTCGGTACCAGCGCGCCCGATTTCACCTTGGCGACGTATGGCGGCGGCACTACCACGCTTTCGTCGTTCAAGAGCAGGAAAAATGTCGTCCTCGTGTTCTACCGCGGCTACTGGTGTCCCTATTGCATCACACAGCTCAAGGAAATGCGCACGCTGCTGTCGGATGAACTCAAGAAGGATACCGAGATGCTGGTGGTTTCCATTGATGACGACAAGGGCACCGCAACGGCGCTTACCCGCATTACGGCCGACGGCATGAAGCCCGACTTTACGTTTTTGTCCGATCCCGAACATGGGGTGATTGCACGGTATGGCGTGCTTAATCCGGCCGGCACGCGCCGCGGCATTCCGCACCCCGCGACGTTTGTGATCGACAAGAAGGGCGTCGTGCAGTGGCGCGACATTCAGACGGATTACAAAATTCGCCCCACGAATGCCGCGGTGTTGGCGGCGGTGAAGGCGTTGCCGGCGCGGTAACAAGCAATAAGAGCCACCGCCGGAGAACATATCCGCTGATATAACTCGAAGCCCTGACGATGATCGAGCACTCCATGCCTCGATACGATCAGG